>JADMIO011197689.1_pt1 | contig 118594 bp, 83 predicted proteins | sample 8958161 | NCBI WGS metagenome assembly JADMIO01 (sample SAMN16585339, study PRJNA669376) | soil metagenome | isolation source: Crop rotation soil | place: USA: Cullars Rotation, Alabama | collected 2011
CGCGACAACTTGTCCACGTGGAATTCTAAGCTTAGGATCCCAATGTGCTGGAAAGCAGCCGGTCTCCTGGCTAGCCAGTGAAGGCGTTTTCGTCCCGTTCACCAGCACCGCCATCCCGCCCTTCTTCGGACAGGGCGAGCTCAAGTGCGGTGTCGTCGCCCGCCAGCCCGAGCTGCAGTTCCACAACGCCATCCAGGGACGCGCCACGGTTTTCGCCCAGAGCGGACAGACCGTGTCGTACGGGGCCACCGGCTTCCAGCGCCTTACCGAAGGCCAATACACCGGTATCTTCAATCTGAACGGCTCGACCTATTCGAGCTGCCCCAATCGCCTGCACTTTCAGGTCCTTACCGACGAGTCACTGCCCAACGACCTGGTCCTGGTCACCTGTGATGAGGACCTCATCCTGCAGTCGCCCAAGTCGGTAAACGTCCAGTTCCAGATCACCAACGAATTCGAGCAGGCCTTCTCGGCCTCGATCGGCTTCGAGTGCTTCGACCGCCGCGCGTTGTCGGACATTGCGACTTTCTTCACGCAGGGGACGCTGGGCACCGACACGGCGCACATCAGCGCCCGCGGCGTCGGCGGCGCCGTCCTCGGACTCGGGATCGACGCGGTTTCGTTCAACAGCAGCGTGAGAACGGCCGGCAACGAAGGTCTACATGAAGGCGGCCGCTCGGCGACGGTGAAATTCCCGGCGGTACCGGTGCAGTAGGACGATGGCAGAGCTCTATCGCATTCTCGTCGGCTTGATGGCGCTGTTCATGCAGCTGCTCAGCAGCGCGCCGACGTTCACGCTGCCGGTTCCGTCCACCCCGACGCCGATCCCGGTGCCGGCGACGGCAACGTTCTCGGCGCAACCGACGGCGACGGTCACCAAAACGCCGCTGCCGACCCCGAGCGCCACCGCGACACGCTTCCTCACCGCCGATCCTCTCGGAGTGCTGGTCACCGGTGTGCCGCCGGCGCAGAACCAACCGTCGGCGTTCCTCGTCTATCCGTTGATCGAATCGAACGCGAACAAAGATACGTTCATCGAGCTGCTCAACATGACGAACACGAGCATCACGGTGAAGTGCATCTTCGTGAGCGCCGGCAGTTGCCGCGGCTTGGACTTCTTCGTGAACCTCACCGCGTTGCAGCCGGCGTCATGGACAGCGAGCAGCGGCAAGACTTCCGAGGGTACTCGCGTCGCGCCGCCGCTTGTCGGCCGCGGCGAGCTGAAGTGCTTCGTACAGCCGAAGTCGACCGCGTTGAGCTCGCACAACGCGATTCAAGGACGCGCCCTGGTCAACGAGCCCGACGGCACGATCGGCTACAACGCCATCGGCATCCGCCGCCTGCAAGCCGGCAGTTTCAGCGGCGAGCTGCAGCTCGATGGTATCGTCTACGAGCAGTGCCCCGACCGCCTGCACTTCCAGGCGCTGGCCGAGAATCCGACGTCGAACAGCGAGCTCATCCTGGTGCCCTGCACCGAGGATCTCGAGCGCGTGATCAGCCAGAACACCCCGGTGCAGCTGGCGATCATCAACGAATTCGAGCAGCACACCTCGGGGGCGGTTTCGCTCAAGTGTCACCTGCGCCAGTCCTTCAGTCAGATTTCATCGCTGCGCGAAAGCAGCGCCGGTACGCCGTCGATCCACGTCATCGCCCGCTCCGTCAACTTCCCGGTGATGGGCATGGTCATCGACCGCTTCGCCACCAGCGGCGGCACCTCGGTATCGAGCAACCACCCGTACCTCGAGGGTGGCCGCGACGCGAGCGTGTTCATTCCGTAGCTCTCGCCAGCCGTCTCCTTCCCGTCCGAAATCTCGAGCCGAGTCCAATTTTCGCTTCTTCGAAGGGACCACTTCCCGTTGCAGTAGTCCCACCGAAAGTTGACAATTGCCCGACGCAAGGAGGGACATCATGTCGGATGTGGTTCGACGCAGCTGCCACCTGTGCGAAGCCGGTTGCGGCTTGCTTTTCGAGGTCGCCAATAACGAAATCGTTTCGGTGAAGCCCGACGAAGACGATCCCCATTCGCAGGGATACGTCTGCCCCAAGGGCATGGCGATCGCCGACATCCACAACGATCCTGATCGCCTGCGCCGGCCCGTGCGTCGCAAGGCCGACGGCACCTTCGAAGAGATCGCGTGGGACGACGCCTTCGCTCTCGTCGGCTCGCGGCTGCGCGAGATTCGCAAGCAGCACGGCGCCGACGCCATCGGCGTCTATTTCGGCAATCCCATGGTCCACAATACAGCGGCATCATCGTCGCCGGCGGCTTGTTCAAGGCCATCGGCACGCGCAACCGCACCAGCGCCGGCTCCCAGGACACCTCGCCGCGCTTCGCCGCCTCCTACTACCTCTACGGCAATACACTCGTCCTGCCCGTGCCTGACCTCGACAAGACCGACTACTTCCTCTGCATCGGCGCCAACCCGGTCGTGTCGCAGGGCAGCGCGATGGTCACGCCGAACGTGCGCGGCCGCCTGCGCGCCATCCGCGAACGCGGCGGCAAAGTCGTCACCGTCGATCCGCGCTTCACCGAGACTTCCAAGCTCGCCGACGAGCACGTCTTCCTGAAGCCCGGCGGCGACGCCGCCTTCCTGCTCGCGATGCTGCAAACCCTGGTGAGCGACGACCGCGTCAACCGCACCAAGCTCGCCGCCTTCGCCAGCGGCTGGGAACGAATCGAGAGCCGCCTGAACGCTTTCACTCCCGAAAGCACCGCCGCGATGACCGGCGTCGACGCGGAAACGACGCGGCGCGTAGCGCGCGATTTCGCCAATGCTCGGCAAGGCGTCGTCTATACCCGCATCGGCACGTGCAACAACGAGTTCGGCACGCTCGCCACCTGGGCGAACGATCTGCTCAACATCGTTATGGGCAGGCTCGGCGCCGACGGCGGCGCAATCTTCCCGGAGCCGGCACTCGACGGCGCCACCGTCGTCGAGCTCGGCGGCATGAACGGCCACGCGCGCTGGCACTCGCGCGTGCGCGGCCTGCCGGAAACCGGCTGCGACCTGCCGGCGTCGATTCTCGCCGAAGAGATCGAGACACCCGGCACCGGTCAGATACGCGCCATGGTCACCCTCGCCGGCAACCCGGTGCTTTCGACACCGAACGGCCGCCGCCTCGACCGCGCCTTCGAAAAGCTCGAGTTCATGGTCTCGGTCGACCTCTACATCAACGAGACCACACGCCATGCCGACGTCATCCTGCCGCCGTGTTGGGGACTCGCCGAGGACCACTCCGAGCCGCTCGGCCCAAGCGTGGCGGCACACACGGTGGCGCGTGTCAGTCCGGCCGTCGTCGCCAAGCAACCGGGCGAAATGGCGGACTGGGAGATCATCACGCGGCTGGCTTACGAGATGGGCGGCGGGCCGACCGGGACCGCGCCGATCGACTTCGCGATGCGCACGGCGACGAAGCTCGGCTGGCGCTTCGATCCGCACAGCACGCTCAACATGTTGCTGCGCGTCGGCCCCCACGGCGACCGCTTCGTGCCCTGGTCGGCCGGGATCAATCTCAAGAAGGTGCAAGCATCGCCGTACGGCGTCGATCTCGGTCCGGCGCGCCGCGGGTACAAACACCGCGTGAAGCACAAGGACGGGAAAGTGCATCTCGACGGCGCCCCGTTGCTCGACGACATGGACCGGCTGGCGAAGAAGCTGGCGCAGCCGAACGGCGACGGTGCGTTGTTGCTCATCGGCCGCCGCGAGCTGCGTTCAAACAACTCGTGGATGCACAACGTCGCGGCGCTGGTGTCGGGACGCGAACGCTGCGTCCTCTACGTCAATCCGGCGGACGCGGCGCGGGCGGGGTTACGCGACAGCCAGCCGGCCCATCTCGAAAGTCGGGTACACAGCGGCATCGTGCCGGTGCGCGTGACCGACGAGGTGATGCCCGGCGTCGTCAGCCTGCCGCACGGCTGGGGGCACAAGGCCAGTGCCGCGTGGCAGAGCGTGGCCGGCGCCAATCCCGGCGTGTCGGCGAACGACTTCACCGACGATCAATTCGTCGAAGGTGTTGTCGGGCAGTCGATTCTGAACGGAGTGCCGGTGACGATCAGGCCAGCAGAGCCTGGGGCCTGAGGCCTGGGGCTTGCGATCCTACGCGCCCAAGGCCTCTGTCACCGGCTCGCGGATCGCCGCCTTGACGATCGGGTGATCGGCGATGCCGACGGCTTCGAGGATCTCCGGCTTCAGCAACCCGGCGCGGCGGGCGCTCTTCAGGAGGTGCGGCACCTTCTGTCCCGATTTCATGTCGGCGATCTCGGCGGCGTTGATCGACTGTTGCTCGTGCAGCATCTGCGCCGCGTCGTAGTCGACGCCGATCTCCTGTAGACGCTGCGTCATGCGCGACAACATCAGCGGCCCCGGCCTGTCGGTCACGATCATCAGGATCTGGCCGAGCCACTGGCGCGCGAAATCGATCTGCGCGTCGAGCGAATGCGTCTTCATCCATTCGGCGATGTAGAGCACACCGAAGCCCATGTGGCGGCTCTCGTCGCGCGTGATGAGCGTAATGATCGTGCGCAGCAACGGGTTGCGGGCGTGTTTCTGGATGCTCTCGAACAGGTTCATCGCCAGGCTCTCGAGGAAGAACTGCTCGGTGGCTATGAGGCGCAGCGGATCGGTCTGTGAGAGCAAGTCGTCGAACATCATCTCGGTGCCGAAGTCGATGTCCTCCGGCTGCTCGTTCATCTTGTCGAGGAAGCGGCGGTAGGCGAGGTGATGGCGCGCTTCGTCCATCGCCTGCGCGACGGCGTGGTTGCGGTAGTCTTCCTGGCGCACGCTCAGCGCGATCTTGGCGCAGACATCCTGTGCGACGCTCTCGCCGACCTGGAGGATGTTCAGCATGCGGCCGAGGCCGCGGCGCGTCACGTAGTTCTTGGCGTGCTCGGGAAGAGCCTGGAAGGTCGGCGTCCTGCCGAACGCCCCCCACTCGTACTCGACCAGGGGCTCTTCGGAATCGACGGAGAGGCTCCAGTCGACGTCGCGTTCGATGTCCCAGTCCGCCGAATGCGCCTTGGCGAAGAGGGCGTTGATGCCCTGGTGGCCGGTGTTCTCGAGATTGAGCAGCTCGCGTGTCCGCATGTATGAATTCTCCCGAGTCTGAAAATGCATGGTGGCCGCACTTATCGCAAGGTGAAGATGGGCTTGGAGAGCCCCAAGCCTCGCCCTCAGCGCGGCTTCTTCCCCAGGGTCTCCAGGTAGGCGCTGAAGTGCGTCGCCTTGCGGCTGAGGACGATGGTGTCTTTCTCGACGGACAGCAGCAGCTCGTCGCCTTCCTTCAGATCGAGAGCGGCTCTTACCCGTCGCGGGATGATGACGTCGCCGTGGCGACCGATCTTGACGATGTCGGCCATTGCTTCACACCATAGACTCGGTTGAGGAGCATGACAAAGGGGTTGGGGCTTGCCGCATTGACTCGCCTCAGCCTCGCCATTAAGCCACATCCATGCCCGCCGACGACCTGATCATCGCCGAGCTCGAGCGCTTGGAGCGCGCCGGGTTGCGGCGTCGCCTACGGCGCGTCGACGGCGCGCAGGACACCTGGGTGACGGTCGACGGCAAGCGCGCCCTGTGCTTGTCCTCGAACAATTACCTCGGGCTGGCGAACCACCCTGCCCTGGCCGAGGCCGCCGAGGCCGCCGGGCGCGAGCTTGGTTACGGCTCGGCTGCGTCGCGCCTGATCTCCGGCTCGATGCAGATACACCATGATCTCGAGGCGGCGCTCGCCGACTTCAAAGGAACGGAAGCGGCGATCCTGTTCAGCACCGGCTACCACGCCAACATCGGCGTCATCTCGTCGTTGATGGCGCAAGACGACGAGGTCTTCAGCGACGAGCTCAACCACGCCAGCATCATCGACGGCTGCCGCCTGTCACGGGCGCGCGTCACCGTCTATCCCCATTGTGACACCGCGGCGCTCGAGGAACGCCTGGCCGCGAGTCGGGCGCGCCATCGGCTCATCGTCACCGACTCCGTGTTCAGCATGGACGGAACGACCGCGCCGCTGCGCTCGATCTGCGACCTCGCCGAGCGCTACGGCGCCATGGTCATGGTCGACGAGGCACACGGCACCGGCGTCGTCGGGCCGCAGGGGCGCGGCGTCGTTGCCGATCAAGGGCTGACCGGACGCGTAACGATCCAGATGGGTACGCTGGGAAAGGCTCTCGGGACCTTCGGCGCCTTCGTCGCCGGGTCGCGTTCGCTGATCGACCTGTTGGTCAACAAGGCGCGCAGCTTGATCTTCACCACGGCGCTGCCGCCGTCGATCACCGCGGCGGCGCTGACAGCACTGGCCCTGGCGCGCGACGCCGACGAGCGCCGCGTCCGTCTGGCGGAGAACGCCGCGAAGATGGCTTCCGGCTTGGCAGCGCTGGGCGTAAAGTTGCGCGGCGAGGGCTCGCACATCCTGCCGATCGTCGTCGGCGATTCGCGGCGCACGATGCAGCTCTCCGAGGCCCTCCTTGAGCAGGGCGTCTTCGCGCACGGCATCCGCCCGCCGACCGTGCCCGAAGGCACGTCGCGCATACGCGTGACGGTGATGGCAACACACACGCCTGAGGACATCGAGTACGCGCTGGAGGCGTTTCGCACAGTGATGGCTTGAGGGTCGCCCCAATTGCACCGCCGGTGCCCTCCACATACTTTGCGCCCATGCCCTCTCCGTGCGACCTCGCCGCCTGGGATCACGCCCACTTGTGGCACCCGTTCACGCAGATGCGGGATTGGCTCGCCGATGAGCCGCTGATCATCGTTGCCGGCGAAGGCAACTACCTCATCGACGCCCGCGGCCGCCGCTATCTCGACGGCGTCTCCTCGCTGTGGTGCAACGTCCACGGCCATCGCCGCCCCGAGCTCGATGCCGCACTGAAGGCACAGACCGATCGCATCGCTCACTCGACGCTCCTCGGGCTGGCGAGCGAACCGTCCATCGAGCTGGCAAAACGCTTGATGGACATCGTTCCGGCCGGGTTGACGCGCGTCTTCTACTCCGACGCCGGCGCCACCGCCGTCGAGATCGCGCTCAAAATGGCTTTCCAGTACTGGCACCTGCGCGGCAAACGCCGGCGCACGCAATTTGCCTCGCTAACGGAGGCCTACCACGGCGATACCATCGGCGCGGTCAGCGTCGGCTACTCCGAGGCCTTTCATCAGCCCTTCAAGCCGTTGCTGTTCGATTGTCACAAGCTCAATCCGCCGCACGTCTATCGCTGGCAGCGCGGCCTGTCCGCCGCCGCCGCTCTCGAAGCCGCCACCGCCGAGGCCGAAGCGTTCTTCGCCGAGCACGGCCAAGACCTTGCCGCCTTGATTATCGAGCCGCTGATGCAGGGCGCCGCCGGCATGTGGTCGCAACCCGTGGGCTATGTGCGCGCACTGCGCCGGCTGACGCGAAAGCACGGCGTCCTGCTGATCTGTGACGAAGTGGCGACCGGGCTCGGACGCACGGGAAGGATGTTCGCCGTCGAGCATGACGGCGTCGAACCCGACTTGATGTGCGTCGGCAAGGGCCTGAGCGGCGGCTACCTGCCGCTGGCGGCGACCTTCGCGACCGAGGAGATCTTCAATGCCTTCCTGGCGCCGTACGAAGACTTCAAGACCTTCTTCCACGGCCACACCTACACCGGCAACGCCCTCGCCTGCGCCGTGGCGATCGCCAACCTCGAGATTTTCGAGCGCGAAGCGGTGGTCGACCGCGTCGCGCGGCGGGCGAACGAGCTGAGCGCCCTGCTTGCCGAGCACGTCGCCCCGCTCCCCTATGTCGGCGATATTCGCCAGTGGGGCCTGATGGTCGGTATCGAGATCGTCCGCGACCGGGCGTCGAAGGAGCTGTTCGCCGTCGGCGATCGAGTCGGGCAAAAGGTCGTCGCCGCCGCCCGCCGCCGTGGGCTGATCGTCCGCCCACTCGGGAATGTGATGATCCTGATGCCCCCCCTCAGCATCACCGCCGAAGAGCTCGGGGCGCTCTGCTCCGTCACCGCTGCGGCGATCGACGAAGTAACTGCCGGCCTTTAAGGCCCGCCGGCATACCCGTAATTGTGCGGATTACCCACAGGGTATGCCCTTTTGTGCAATTTTCTGCTCGTCCGAGGTGTCCTATTGATCACTGGGGTGGACACTTACCAAGCCTCGCCTTCTCGGTCGCAAGGCCCCGGGCACTGGCATACGGGTTGCTCAGGTTCTGGGTGTGGGGAGAACGAATATGAGAAGCTACTACGAAGATACGATCCCTTGGACATTCGCCCGGCGAGAGCAAGGCGACGAGTGGCAGAAGCTGCCCTTTCTCGGCTTCCTCGCTGGCGCGGTGATGAGCGCCGGAATTTGGGGAGTCATCGCCGGTGCGTGGTGGGCCTGGAATCAGTGGCCCGCCTGAACAGTTGTAGTTCCCTTCCTCCTTGCTAGCATGGCGGCCGTCTTACAGGCGGTCGCCCTTGAAATTCCCTTCAATATTTATCACCGGAACTGATACGGGCGTCGGCAAGACCTTCGTGTCGTGCGGCTTGGCGGCAGCCTTCGCCGCCCGTGGCTGGCGCGTCGGCGTTTGCAAACCGGCGGAAACCGGTTGCCCGCCGGGCGACGCTGGTCGTGTTCCCCAGGACGCCAGTCTGCTGAAGTTCTTTTCGGGCTGCGACGCCCCCCTCGAGACCATCTGCCCATACGCCCTGCGCGACCCGCTCGCCCCGATGGTGGCGGCGCGCCGTGAGGGCACCAAAGTCAGCCTCGACGAAATCGCCGCAGCGTACACGAGCATCTCCAACACACACGACATCACCATCGTCGAAGGCGCCGGCGGCCTGTTGGTGCCGATCGCGCCGGAAGTGACCTATGCCGATCTCGCCGCCCGCCTCGACCTGGCGGTGGTGGTCGTCGTCGCGTCGCGCCTGGGTGCGATCAACCATGCGCTACTGACCGTAAGGCATGCGCGCTCGCTCGGCCTGCGCGTACGCGGCTATGTCGTCAACTTCCTCACATCCGATGCCGATATTGCGGCCGACACGAATGTCGAAGTGTTGCGGGAATTGCTCGGACCGCCGCTCGGGGTCGTTCCTTACGCCGGGAAGATGGAGACGAGCCCGGCGCTGCGACAGCGCTTGGCTGACGACTTCGCCCAGCGGATCAGGCTCGACGATTTGTTGGCGGCCAGTTAGCGCGAGTCGCCGGCGGCGGCGTTCGCCGCGGCGACCAGGGCCGCCTGATAGACGAGCTTGATCGCCACCTTCTTCTCCGCGGCGATGCGTTTGCAGTCATCGTATTCCGGCGCCAGGTTCTCGTGACCGTCCGGGCTGCGGGCGACTTTGACGCGAACGGTGCCGTACGTGGTCGTCACCTGCCTGATCTCCCGCGCCAGCACCATGCGCTGCGCCGCGTAGTAGCGCAGGCCGATGGCCGACGTCTCGGCAAGCACGATGCCTCCAAGACGCTCTCGATCGTCCGGCGCGGAAAGGACGCTGAGAATCACCCCCGGGCGACCCTTCTTCATCTGCACCGGCGTGAGGTAGACGTCGCGTGCGCCTTCCTGCAGAAGCCGTTCGACGACGTACTCGTACAGTTCGGGGTTGTAGTCGTCGATGTTGGTTTCGATGACGATGATGTCGTCGTGTTCGGCGCGCGCGACGGCGTCGCCGAGAACCATCCGCAGGAGGTTGGGGCGATCCTGCAGCGAGCGCTGTCCCGCCCCATAGCCCACCTTGTCGATACGCAGTTCGGAACAATCGCCCTGCTGCGCCACCGCCGCGACGATGGCCGCGCCGGTCGGTGTCACCATTTCGCCCTCGCCGTCGCCCGGCCGCGTGATGAAACCGCGCAGCAGCTCGGTCGTCGCCGGCCCCGGCACCGGAATTGGACCGTGCTGCGATTTGACGATGCCGGAGCCCAAGGGCAGCGGCGAAACCAGAACGCGCTCGGCGCCGAAGTAGTTGAACCCGATTGCCGCACCGACGATATCGACGATGGAATCGACCGCGCCGACCTCGTGAAAATGTACGTCGTCGGCGGCCACGGCGTGCACCTTGCCCTCGGCTTGCGCCAGCTTGGTGAAGATCGCGATCGCCTGTTCCTTGACGTTGGCCGCAAGCCCACTGTTCTCGATCATCGCGCGGATGTCGCGGAAGGCGCGGTGCGGGTGAGCGTGTTGATGCGTGTGGTGGTCGTGATCGTGTTTCTCGTGATGGTGGTCGTCGCCGTCGACGGCGACATCGAACTTGGTCGCCGCGATACCATGCAGCAGGCGTGGACCGGCGCTGATCTGGTAGCCGGCCAGCGCCAGCTTCGACAGCTCGGCGCGCAAGTGCTCCAGCGGCAGTCCGAGGGACAGCAGAGCGCCGACGGTCATGTCGCCGCTGATGCCGGAGAAGGCGTCGAGATACAGAATTTTCATGGCGCCGGCGTGGTTATCGCGGTTTGGCGCGGGTCCTTCAAGCGACGTCCGTCGGATCCGTCCGATCGGTCCGATCCGTCGGATTCCCGTCGAAGCGGCGGAGGGCCACGTCGGCCAGAAACAACACCATCGCCAACGGAATCAGCAGCCAATCGAGTCGATGTTCGACGCGGCGCGTGCCGGGCTCGCGGCGCACGACTTCGCGCAGCGGCGCTTCGAGCGCGCCGCCCGTGGCCTTGGTCAGGCGCTCGAGCAGCAGCGTGTCGGGCGTATCGGCGAGAAACTCGTCCTGCGGCTCGGCGTCCTTCGCCGGAAACGTCACCGTCTGTGTCAGCTCGCTGACGTCGCCCGCCGCCGTGCGACGAACGATGGTGATCGGATACTTCCCGCCCAGCAGAGTCGGCAGCTCGGCGGTGAACACTCGCGGCCCCTGCGGCACCAGGGCGACGTCGATCGGGCGATCCGCGTGCGGCCGCAAGCGAGCCCGCAGCACCCCGTCGCCGAGGTCGCCGAAGGAACGCACGGTCAACTTGCTCTCGCGGCCCGAGCGCTCGACGTCGACGGCATAGCTCCACGGCGAATACGCCCGCGCCGTCCATCGGCTGATCTGCGACCAGAGCTTGCCGAGGCCGTCCCACGCGATCCACATCTCGGCATCGTCGTAGATGCTGGCAGTGAACGCCACGACTCGGCCGAGACCGTACTGCCACGCGGCCAGGATCGGGTCGCCGCGTCCTTCGACGGCGACGTCGAGGAGAACGTCGGCTGACGGACGCAGACGCGAATAGGCGTACCCCTGAAGCTCGGGAATGCGAAGTGCATCGACGCCGCTCAAGATCTGATTCCAAGCCGCGACTCTCGGCAGGTACGTCTCGCCGGTGCGCTCCACTTGCGCCATCGCCTTGGTCGTATCCTTGAGCATCAGCTCGGGAAGCGTGGCGGCATTCTCGACGTGATAGAACTGACCGCCCGTTCGCGCGGAGATATCGCTGAGCAGCTTGAGGTTCACCATGTCGTCGCCGATGCGAATCGTGCTGACGCTGACGGCGTCGACGGCGATGGTATCGATGAGCTGGCGGTGGCCCTCGGCGTCGCGATTGGTGTCGCCGTCGGTGAGCAGAATGATGTGCTTGGTAGCGATGCGCGCATCCATCAGCTGCTTGTGCGCCGACGCCAGCGCATCGAAGAAGTCCGTGCCGCCCCCCGGTTGCAGCTTGGGTATCTGCTCCTCGAGAAGCGACCGGTTCTCGCTCACACGGCGCAGCGGCGCCACCTCCGTCATCGCCGAGTTGAAGATCAACATGCCGACGTAATCGGTGTCCTTCAGCTGCGACAGAACCGCGAGGGCGGCGCGCTTGGCGTAGACGAGTTTCGAGTCCGACTCGCTGCGCTGGAGGCGCTCGCGGAAATGGTAGCCCATGCTGTTCGACACATCGATGACGAGAAACAACGCCAGCGGCTCACGCTCGACGCGCGGCGGACGGCGAGGCTCCAACGACACCGGCAGCAGGCGCTCGAGCGCCGTGCCTTTGAAACGCTCGTCACCATAAGTCATGCACCCGCCGGCAACGACGACACCGCCGCCGAGCTCGCGCACGTAGCGTTCAACGGCATCGAGTTGTGCGCCGTCCACGTCTGCCGCGACAAGGTCCTCCAGGACGACGGCGTCGTAACGGGATAGCTGCTCGGCTTTCGCGGGCAACTCTTCGGGTCGCTGCAGGGTGACGCGCACGTCCTTGCGTTCGAGCACGACCGCAAGCGGCGGGCGTGCCCGCGTCGACACCACCAGCACGCGCGGCTCGCTGCCGACGGTGAGCGCTTCCTCGCGATAGTCGTTGGCGCGCACGACGTCGTCCGCGGCGGAGATCGTCGCCCGCAGCCGTCGCGCTCCCGTGCCCTGCATGCGGTAGGGAATCTCGACCGCGGTGAGGCCCGGCTGCAGCTCGACGGTCTCGTCACCCAGCTTTTCGCCGTCGAGCTGCAGGCTGAGGGTGGCGGCGCGCAACGGGCCGCGGTTGCGCAGCACGATGCGCACCGGAAATACGGCGCCCTCGGCGACGACCGGCGGCACGATGAGCTTCTCGACCGATGCGTCGACGCCGGCGGCGTGCGGCGGCACGGCCGCGAAGATCGAGGCCTTCGAGCGCAGCGCGCGCGGGATCGTCGCCATACTGCTGCCGCGCGTCTCGTTGCCGTCGCTCAAGAGCAGAATGCGCCGCTCGACGTCGGGCGGGAAAAGCGCCAGCGCCGTGTCGAGCGCCTTGCCGATGTCGGTGGCGGTCGGGCGCACGGCGTCGTCATCGAGCGGGCTGGAGCGCTTTGCCCCCGGCGGACGTACCACCACCGCGTCGCGACCGAACTTGATGACGCCGATCTCGTCGCCCGGCGCCAGCGCCCGCTCGGCACGCTCGACGTAGCGCTCCTGCCACGTGCGCCCTTCGGCGTCGATACTCTGCGATGAGTCCTGCAGGACAATCAGCGACAGTCGATCGTCGGGTAGCCGTGTCGCCAGTGTCAGTCCGGCCAGCACCAGGACGACAAGGACGAACGCGGCCATACGACACCACATGGCGACCCGCCGGCGCGCCGAATCCCGTCGGGCGACGTAGAACAAGAGGCCGGCGCCGGCACCAAGGACGAGGAGCGCCGGTGACGCGACGGCGATCGAGGCGCTGCCCGGATGCGCAATCAAGTACCAGAGATTGACGTCCGCGTTCATCTCAATCTCCTGGCGATCACCCATTCCGACAGCAGCAGGGCCAGCGCTACGAAGTACAGCCAGGCACCGAACGGGCGCCGCGTCGGCGGTGAATCCTGAGCGTGAAAACGCGCCGGCGCCGCCGCCGGTTCGTCGCTGGCGCGGCGAGCGGCGCGGCCGATATCCGATTCCGAAGGCTCGAAGAAGTTGGCGAAGACCAGTCGCTGCTCGTCACCCGAGCGTATCGTATACGGTCCGGCGAGCGTCAGTTCGATCGTGCCGACGTCGGGCGGCAGCAGCATCTCGCCGCCGCGCGGGTCGCGCACCTGCAGGGCGCTCCCCGGCGTTTCCCAGGCCCAGACGTCGCCGGTGCGCGCCACCGCCGCGCGCGCATCGTTGGGCAGCAGCCACCCCACAAGGTTCATGAAAAAGAGAAAGAGGTCGAGGTTGTCGTTGGCCAACAGACGCTCGGCGCCGAGATCGAACGCCACCAGCGCCGCTCGATATCCGTCACGCTCGCCGGCGAAGGCGAGGGCGCACTCGCCGCGCGGGGTGCGCGCCGACAGCAGGGTCGTGCTCCACGGCGGCGCCGTGACCATGCGCGCTCGCCGCAAGGGCTGCGTCGACAGCAATTGCACCGACTCGAGCGCCGGATGGTTCGCATCCCAGTCGAGGATCTCGACATTCTCGATCTCGCCGAAGACGTGGAACGTCGGGCTGTCGGGCGGATAGATGTAGAGCACATTTGCGCGCGGCGGCGCCGGCGGAACGAACTGATGGAAGACGGTGAGATCGAAGCCGTCGACCATGCGCGCATCGAACTGCTTCGGGTCGGCGTCGGTCACCTTCATGCCGTTGCTCGCCGCGACGCGATGAAAGTCCTGCACCAACGGTCCGGGGGCAGATACCAGCAGGATCCGCGGCTTGCTCGCCGGCCGAACCCAGCCGAAGGCGACGTCGTCGCTGGGCAAGGCATCCTGGCCGTCCAGCGACGCCGTCAGTTGCCCGGGCCCCGGAAGTTTCTGGATCAGGAAAGCGGCCGACTCGCGCGCCGGCAATGTGAAGCCGCGCCGATCGATGACACGGTCGTCGAGGCTGACGCTGAGGACGCCGTGCTTGGCGAGATGTGAAAAGTTCTCGATGCCGACGTAGACGCGCGCGCTGCGGTAGTCCTGGAAGCGCCCCTGGAAGACCTGCAGGGATTCGATCCCGATGTTGTCATCGGTCTCGCCGAACTGAAACACGCGCGCGACCTCGCGAACGCCGGCCGGCAACTGTTCGCGCGCCAGATCGCTGAACACGACCAGTTGCGCCGGTACGTCGCTGCGCTGGCGAAAGGCTTCGGCAAACTCGACGGCGAGAGTGAGATCGCCGGCGGCATCGGTCGGCGCCGCGCCTTGCAGTGCGGTCTCGATCTCCGCGTGCTCGCGCGTGAAGTTCACGGCGACCCGCGGCTCTCTGCCCGCCTCGACGAGCATGACCTCGTCGAGCGCGGCGAGGTCGCCAACGAACTCGAGCGCCTTCGCCCGCGCCAGGTCGAACCGCGAAGAGCGGCCTTCGGCCGCCTGCATGCTGGCGGAGGTGTCGAGCAAGACAATGTAACGGGCGCCGGTTTCCCCCAATGCGCCGCCGCGAAGATACGGCTTCGCCAGTCCGGCAATCAGTGCGAGCAACAGTAGAAGCTGCAGAAAGAAGAGCAAGTCGGGACGAAATCGCCGTGACCGAACCACGTCCTCACGCAGCGTCTGCCACAACAACAGCGAAGGCACGACGATCGCCTGCCGCGTACGCTCCCACAGATAGAGCAGCACGAGCACGCCGATGAGGCCGCCAAAGATGAGCGCGAGAGGATCGGCGAAACCCATTAGTTCCTCACGTCCGCACCGTCCCCGCCGCCGGCAGCTGCTTGAACAGACTCTCCTCCAAATCCTCCGCTGTGTCGGCGATCACGAAGGCGACGCCGGCGCGCAGACAAAAGCTGCGCAGCGTTTCGAGATGACTGCCGAGCGCCCGGTGGTAGCGTTCCAGGTTCGCCGGGCTCAGCGTCACGAAGCGCTCGGCGCCGCTCTCGGCGTCGACGATGCGCCCGCGCCGAAAGAGCGACTGCGGCTCGCGCTCACCCGCTCCGAGCAGGCGAATGGCCGAAACTGTGTAGCCACGCGCCAACAGCTCGCCCAGCCCGTCCTCGTACTCGCGCGGCGGCATGAGGAAGTCCGACAGCACAATGGCAACCCCGGCGCTCGGATGGCTGCGCGCCGCCTGCGAGATACCGCGTGCCAGCGCCGTCTCGCCGGCCGGCTTCATCTCGCCGAGAAAGTCGAGCAGGCGCGACATCATCTGGCGATGACGGCAGAACGGTGAAGCGACGTGCGCCCGCGGCAGTGCCGCGCTGAGGGACACGACACGCACCGGGTCGTGATTGCTGACGCTCACGTAGGCGAGACTGGCGGCAAGCGCCGCCGCTCGGTGCACCTTGCCGTCGGATTCGGGAAACGCCATCGATGCCGAGCAGTCAACGAACAGGTGCAGCGGCGCCTCGCGCTCGGCGCGGAAGGCCTTGATCAACAATTGATCGAGCCGGCCGTAGGCGTTCCAGTCGAGGTGGCGCAGATCGTCGCCGGGCGTGTAGGTGCGATAGCTCTCGAGCTCGATGCCGGATCGCTGCGAGCCGTGCGGCATCAGAGTCTGGCCCGGACGCGTGCTGAGCGTATGCCGCACGGTGAGCCGCAACCGATCGAGCTTCGCTACCAGCTTGGCCGGGAGAAGATCCGCGTGTCGGGCGCCGCGACGGCCCGACGGTTCAACGGCGGAGTCTACGGGCTCCATCGACGATCCGTCCGATCAGCTCTCTCGGATCGACGCCGTCGGCGAGGGCGGCGAAGTTGAGCACGAGCCGGTGACCGAGCGACGGCACGGCGACGCGATCGATGTCGTCGTAGGTGAGGTTGACGCGCCCGTCGAGCAGCGCCAGCACCTTGGCGCCCAGAAGCAGCGCCTGGCCGCCGCGCGGACTCGAACCGAAGCTGACGTAGCGATCGACCTTGTCGTCGGCCGGCAGCGCCGTCGGGCCCGCAGGCGTGAATTTCGATCCGGCGGGCAGCGTCGCGCGCACCAGCGCCGCGGCGTATTCCTCGAGGTGCGGGGCAACGAGCACCTCGCGCACGAGGGCGCGTAACTGTTCGACCGCGGCCGCCGCCTGCGACTCGGGGAACACCGGCTCGATGGCCTTCAACGCTCCGCCGGAACCGCCGTTGGTGCCGACCGCCGTCGTCATGCCGATGATCCGCTGCATCTCGTTCGCCGTCGGGTAGGGCAGGACGACCTTGAACATGAAGCGATCGAGCTGCGCTTCCGGGAGCGGATAGGTGCCCTCCATCTCGATCGGATTGAGGGTCGCGAGCACGAAGAACGGCGGCGCGATCGCGTACGTCGTCCCGGCCACCGTGACCTGAAGCTCGGCCATCGCTTCGAGCAGCGCGGACTGTGTCTTCGGGGTGGCGCGATTGATCTCGTCGGCAAGCAGCACGTGCGTGAACAGCGGCCCGGAAATGAAGCTGAGCTCGCGCCTGCCGTCCTGATCGAGAAGGATGCGCGTGCCGGTGATGTCGGCGGGCATCAAGTCGACGGTGAACTGGATACGATTGAAGGAGAGGTTCAGCGCCTGCGCCAGGCTGCGCACGATGAGCGTCTTGCCCGTGCCGGGAAGCCCCTCGATGAGCACGTGGCCGCCGGCGAAGAAAGCGACAAGCAGCTGATCGAGGAGCTCGTCCTGCCCGACGATGACGCGCCCAAGCTGCGCGCGGATGCCGCGGAAAACGGATTGGAAGTGATTGACGGATTGCTGCGGTGTCGACTCGATGCTCATGGATCACTTTCCCGCGGAGTAGGCGCGGCGGACGACGTCTTCGTACTCGGGAGGAATTTCCGTCTTGCGCAGAACATCGTCGTTGAGCTGGCGATTGCTCAGCTCGCGACCGGCGGCCTTACCGGCGGTGCGGGCCTGGGCGGCGCCGGCGTTGCGTTGCGGCAAGCCGCGACTGTCGACGGCGGCGAGGAACGAGGTAATGGTCAGCTTGAACGTCGTCGGCTCACCCTGCGCGTCGCCGAGGTCGGCCTTGTCGCCGATCGGCGGCTTCTCGCCGGGACCGTCGCCCGCGCCGGTCGACGCTCCGGCACGCGGGCCGGCGCGACCTTGCTCGTCGCGGCGCTGACCGGCGCGTTGATCGTCCTTGCGTTGATCCTCTCCGAGCTTGGGCTGCTCGACGGGTTGGCGCGCCGGTTCGTCCCTCTCGCCCGGTTTGCCCGCCCCCGGGACCGAGTCGCGCTCGGCGCCATCGCGCCGCTCGTCGTTCAGCTGCCCACCGCGATTGGGACCGGAGAGACGTTCATCGCGCTTGGCGCTGACATCGCGCATCGCGTCCATCGGCTCAGCGCGAAAAGCGCGGCGGATGGCGTCCTGGAGCCGATCGGGAATTTCGCGGATGTCGGCGTCGCCCTGGATCGGAGCTTCGCCGCCGGAGGCGGCGTTCAGACCGAGATCGGCGGTCGAGGGAAGCTTGCCGTCGTCGTCGAACCGCGGCGCTTCCATTTCGGGGCCTTCGCCCGGGGTGTCGCCACGCAACTCGGCGCGCTGCGGTTGCGCGGCTGGTTGCTGTGCCTTCACGCGTTGTCCGGCCTCGGTGCCTTTGTCGGCCTTGGCGGCAGCCGAGTCGATGCCGCGGCGCTCGAGAAAGGCCGTCGAGGCGAGGAGCGCCAGCGAAGCGGCAAAGATGAAAATGCTGCGTGGAATCCCGCGCGGCACGATCGACCGCGGGCGCCAGCGTTCGCGCAGGTCCAGGGCCTGCGCCACCAGCAGCGGCATGAAGCGCGATGTTGGCGGCTGCGAGCGCAGGCTGACGACGGTGGTCAGGCGGTCGCTCAGATCGGCGCGGCGGTCGGTGAGGACCGCGGCGTCGCCGAGGCCGATCCAGCGCCGAGCCGTCCACCACGCTGCCACGGCGACCGTGAGCGCAATCGCGGCGACACTGACCCAGGCAGCGGCGCGGAAGACCGATGCCGGGGCACGGAGGCCCACTACAATGAGAAGTACGGCGATGAGGACGACGGTACTGCCGGCGAGGTAGGCGACGTGTTGCAGCGTGAACGCGTTGATGCGGCGGCGCACGAGGTGAACGCGCGCTTCAACTTCGGCGACGCGTAGAGAAATAGTCGACATCGATCAGCGTCACTCCCGAGCGAGGATAGTCGCCGGGTATGGGGTGGGTCAATTGGATGTATACGTAGCTAAAGTGGGCTTGGGGCTTGGGGTGGCGAGGGCCTGGACCGTCCCGCTGGGAAATCCTGGTTGACTATCGGGACGATCCAGCCAATCTGTCCGATAGTGTCCGTACCTCGCATACAAGGTTGGCGTACCTGGGGCTTTTGCTGCCTGCTCGTCGTGTTCGCGCCGCTGATGGCGAATGCGATCATCTTCGAGCCCGGGCCGCCGTGCGGCGACTGCAATGGCGACGGTGATATAACGATCAGCGAGACGGCGCGCTGCGTCGAGCTCGCGCTGGGCTCCGGATCGCCGGAGACTTGCCCGGGTTGCGACGTCGACGGCGACGGCGAGGTTACCCAAGAAGACATCGATCTGCTGACAGCGCCGGTGATCATCGATCCGGTGACCTGTCCGCCCGTTCTCATCGACGTCGGCTCGGCCGGCCGCGACCTGAACGACAAGGCGACGATCCCGGTCGACTTTTCCGCCGGACGCTTCGCCATCGGCGGCGTGCAGAACGACATCGTCTTCGACAACACGGTGCTGTCGCTGCCGAGCGTCGCTCGCTGCCACATCAACCCGGCCATCGGCGCGCAGGACCCGGAATGTCAGAACGACCCCAACGAGGTCACGGCACCCTGCAAAGACATCGTGGCCAGCCTCGACCAGTGCGGCGGGGCGCCGCAGCCAGACGGATGTCCTGACGGAGCGGGAACGAATCTGACGCGCGTGCGCCTGCTGATCGCGGCGTTGTCGGCGCCGGTGTTCAATCCGATCCCGGACGGGGTGCTGTACGAGTGCGAGTTCGATGTCCTCGATACCAACGCTCTGCCGGCCGCATTGACCATTACCGAGATCACGGTAAGCAAACCGCGCGGCGGTCAGATCTTCGACGTGAAGGGAAGCGGCGGCGAGGTCACCGCCGAGACACCGCCGACACCGGCGGGGCCGAGCGAAACCCCGACGCCGGAGCCGCCGACGGCGACGCCGACGCTGTCACGGACGCCGACGCTGACGCAGACCGGCACACCGCCGCCGACTCCCGCCGGGTATCAGATCGTCGTCGGCTCGGCGGGTGCCAACGGCGAGGGTGAAGCGTTGATTCCGATTTCGCTCGTCGTCGGAAGCGCTGGTGTCGTTGGTGGAACGCAGAACGACATCCTGTTCGACAACACCATCGTTGAGATCGCCACCTGCAGGATCAATTTCGACATCGACTTCACTCGCACGGAGTGCGAGCTCGATCCTGAAGAGGTGACGTTGCCGTGCAAGACGCTGAGTCGCACGGTGAGGCAGTGCGGCACGAATCCGCAACCGACGGGCTGTCCGCCCAGCGCCGGCTCGAATCTGAGCCGCCTGCGCGCCATCATCGCGCCGAGTGTGGTGCAGACGACGAATCCGATTCCCGCCGGGTTGCTCTACACCTGCACGTTCCGCGTCCTCGACGCCGAGCGCCTGCCGGCGGCGCTGGTCGCCGGTAATCCGGTTGTATCGACGCCGTTCGGCATGAAGCTGTTCCCAGTAAGCGCCGTGTCCGGCGCGGTAACCGACGAAGTGCCGGTGCCAACCCCGACCCACTCGGCGACACCGTCCGCATCACCGACGACCACCCCGAGCGCGACGCACACGCGGACCGCCACGCCGCCGTCGACGCCGACACAGACCCCATCGGCGAGTCCGTCGGCTACTCCGAGTCAGGTCGAAACACCGACAGCGGCGCACTCACCGACGCCGACGGCAACGACGGCGGTGCCCGCATGCGCCGGCGACTGCGACGCCTCGAACAGCGTGACCGTCGACGAGATCACACATCTGGTCACCCTGGCGCTCGGGAACGGCCAAACCAGCGAGTGCCCCGCCGGCGACGTCGACCAGAGCGAGACGATCACCGTCGACGAGCTGCTGACAGCGGTGACGAACGCGCTCAACGGGTGTCCCGTCGTATAAGGAAATTCTTAGCCGCCGATCTACGCCAATGAATTGCCGGAGGTCGAAGACCGAGACCCCGATGACCCGAACGCGCCCTCGATACGGAGCCCATATATTTGCCGCCCGCCGCGTCACGGCTTGCCCCGCCTAATCGGCGTCCATCGGCGGGTTCAAGGCCTTGCGCCGCCGATTTCGGCTTTACCCCGGACGCGGATTCGTTTAACGATTTAGATTGTAGTAATTTGCAGGAGGCTGCGGGGCGGGTCTGCCGTTTGGGCCTGGAGGAGCTTTGGTTATGGTCGGTTTCGAGTTGGGGGACGTCATGAAACACCTTCGAGGTCGAGCTCTTGCGGCAGTTGCCGGCATCGTCTTCGCCGGCCTCGGAACGGCGGCGCCCGCGCTTGCCGTCGATCTCGTCAGCGTCGCCAACAACGGTATGACCGGCAACGGCGCCAGCAACGGCGTCGCCAGCAACACCGACGGTTCCGTCGTCGTCTTCTACTCCGACGCCTCCGACCTCGTCCTCGGCGATACCAACGGCTTCCGCGACGTCTTCGTCCGCGACTTCAATGAGGGCACGACCCAACGCGTCAGCGTCGGACCCAACGGCGTCCAGGCCAACGCCCCCAGTCACGCCGCCGGCGGGCCGCCCGCCGTCAACGGCGACGGCAGCATCGTCGTCTTCTACTCCGATGCCTTCAATCTCGTCCCCAACGATACCAACAATTCCTCCGACATCTTCGTCTACGATCGCACCACCGACACGCTCACCAGGATCAACCTCGGCCCGAACGGCGAGCAGGCAAACGCCGACAGCCTCAACCCGGCGATCAACGCCAGCGGCCGCTACATCGTCTACCAGTCGTTCGCCAGCAACCTCGTCGACAACGACACCAACGGCCTCAGCGACATCTTCCTCTACGACCGCACGACCGGCGTCACCGAGCGCATCTGCGACGGCAACGTCCAACCCAACGGCTCGGCCTTCGTGCCGGCGATCAGCCCCGACGGCTTCTTCGTCGCCTTCGCGACGTCGTCGACCAACCTGATCCCCGACGACACCAACGGCCTCGTCGACGTCTACGTCTGCAATCGCTTCACCGACCAGTACGACCGCATCAGCGTCGGCGTCGGCGGACAGGGCAACGGCATCAGCATCCTGCCCGACATCAGCGCCTCGGGCTGCTTCGTGGTCTACAAATCGGAAGCCGACAACCTCGTGCCCAACGACCGCAACGAACGCGTCGACGTTTTCATCCGCGATCGCGGCCGTGGCACCACCGACGCCATCAGCAAGGCGATCGAAGGCAACATGACGGCGAACGACGCCTCGTTCCCGCCGACGATCGACGACGCCGGCACCTACGTCGCCTTCGGCTCGGCAGCCACCGACCTGCTGTTCGGCGACGTCAACCACGTCCCCAGCGTCTATGTCCGCAACCGCGTCACCAACGCCATCCGTCTCGTCGACGTCAACGACGCCGGCCAGCAGGCCGACGCCGGCACGCCCGACGTCAAGACCGGCATCAGCGGCGACGGCGCCTGGATTGGTTTCGTCTCGGCCGCTTCGAACCTCACGCCGCTCGGCGTCGACCGAAACTTCACCACCGACGTCTTCATCGCCGAAAACGACGGCGACGCTCCGATCGGCGCCACCGTTTGCTGCGAGTGCCCCGGCGATACCTGCGTCGAGGCGTCGAACGGCATCTGCCCCGACAACTGCGTGCCGCAATGTAATTCGGTGTGCTTCCCCGGCCCGCCGGGCGGCTGCGTCGAGATCACCGTCACCCCGGGAACACCGACGGCAACCCCAACGGGCCCGACAGCGACCGCCACACCGACCGGCGGCACGGCGACTGCCACCCGCACCGCGACGCTCACCGGTACTCCCGCCACCGCGACTCGGACGCCGACGATCACCGGAACCCCGGGCACCGCCACGCAGACGCCGACGGTCACCGGAACGCCGGGCACCGCGACGCAGACACCGACATTCACCGGCACTCCACCTACGGCGACGCAGACGCCGACGCTCACCGGTACCGCGTCACAAACACCGACTCTGACCGGCACTCCGGGCACCGCGACCCAAACGCCGACGGCCACGACGCCAGGCGGAACGGCGACCAGGACACCGACCGCCACCGGCGCCGGCACTGCGACACGGACGCCGACGGCCACCGGACCAGCCGGAACCGCCACGCGGACGGCGACGCGGACCCCGACCGGCGTGGGCACGAACACCGCGACACCGGCGAATACCAACACGCCGGCGGCAACACGCACGACTCAGCGCCGCTTCGACGATGACGGCTGCGCCATCGCGCCGAACGCGCCAGCGTCGAACAACGCGTTGCTGCTGCTGATCGCACCGCTGGTGCTACTGGCGGGACGTAGACGCGGATGAGGCTACACACCGACATACAGGCCGCCGGGGGCTCGAAGCCCCCGGCTCCAACAGCGAAGCCCGCTGAAGCGGGCTGGTAACAGCTCACATCTCAAGTTGATCGCGGATTCTGGGGGGAGAGCCGGCTTCAGCCGGCTTAGCTGTTTCACCCGGGAGATTCATCTCCCGGCAGGCGCCGACGGCGCGATTGGATTCGGCCGCCGTGCCAATGTTCATCTGCCGGCGGGCTCTTCCGCCGCAGTGACACTCGCCCCACCCATAAACTCGCGCAGGAACCTCGCCGTGTGCGAACGCTCGCCGGCGTGGATGATCTGATCCGGCGGACCCATCGCCACCACCTCGCCACCGCCCTCGCCGCCTTCGGGGCCCAGGTCGATGATCCAGTCGGCCTCCTTGACGATGTCGAGGTTGTGCTCGATGGTCACCACCGTGTTGCCGCGGTCGACCAGACGGTGCATCACGTCGATCAACTTCTCGATGTCAGCGAAGTGCAACCCGGTGGTCGGCTCGTCGAGGATGTACAACGTCACGCCGTGCGATTGCTTGCCGAGCTCGTAGGCCAGCTTGATGCGCTGCGCCTCGCCGCCCGAAAGCGTGTTGCTCCCCTGCCCCAGCGTCAAATAGTCGAGTCCGATGTCGTGCAACAACTTCACCGGCCCGGCGATCGCCGGTACCGCCGCGAAGAAATCGACCGCTTCCTCCACCGTCATCTCGAGCACGTCGGCGATCGTCTTGCCGGCGTAACGCGCCGCCAGCGTCTCCTCGGTGTAACGCCGGCCGCCGCAAGTTTCGCAGGTGACGTAGACGTCCGGCAGGAAGCTCATCTCCATCTTGATGCGCCCCTGCCCGGCGCATGATTCGCACCGTCCCCCCTTCACATTGAAGGAGAAGCGCCCGGTCGTGTAACCGCGCAGGCGCGCTTCCGGGGTCATCGCGAACAGCTTGCGGATCTCATCGTAGAAGCCGACATACGACGCCGGGATCGAACGCGGCGTGCGCCCGATCGGCGACTGGTCGACTTCGACGACGCGCTCGATGCCCACCGTACCGGTGATGCTCTTGTGGCGCCCGACGCGGCCGGTCGTCAGACCGAGCTTGCGGCGCAATCCGTTGAAGAAGACGTCGCGCACCAACGTCGACTTCCCTGAGCCGGATACGCCCGTAACGCAGGTCCATGCGCCGACGGGAATTTCCACGTCGACGTTTTTCAGGTTGTGCTCGCTCGCGCCGCTGACCACGAGACGGGGGCTGCGCGACAGATCGCGGCGCGGCCCGATGCGCCGCCGCGTGCGGCCGAGAAACCGACCGGTCACCGACGCTTCGTTTGCCCGCAGGGTCGCCGGCGGCCCGAGCGCCACCAGCACGCCGCCGTGGCGTCCGCCGCCCGGTCCGAGGTCGACAACCAGGTCCGCCGACTCGATCGTCGCCTCGTCGTGCTCGACGACGACGACGGAATTGCCGTGGTCCTTCAGCTGCCGCAGGGTGCCGAGCAGCATGGCGTTGTCGCGCGGATGCAGGCCGATCGTCGGCTCGTCGAGGATGTAGCAGACGCCGCGCAGGTTCGAGCCGAGTTGCGCCGCCAGCCGGATACGCTGCGCCTCACCGCCGGACAGCGTGTCGGCGCGCCGGTCGAGCGTCAGGTAGGAGAGGCCCACCTCTTCGAGGAACTTCAGCCGCGAGATGATCTCCTTGAGAATGTCGCCGACGATCTGTCCGGCGCGTCCCTCGAACTGCCGCGACGACAAGTCGGCCAGGCATTGCGAAACCGGCTGTTGCGTCAGCTCCCAGATGGCGCGGCCGTCGACCAGCACCGCTTGCGCACGCGCATTGAGGCGGCGGCCCTCGCAGGTTTCGCAGGCGCGCTCGACGAGATACGGCGCCGCTTCGCCGGCGTCGATTTCCTCCTGCTGCAACAGATCGCGCAGCTCCGCGAGCAGGCCGCTGCCATTGTTGCCGTCGCCGAACAGCTGCGCTCGCTGGCGCTCGGTCAACTTGGCGAACGGCTTCTTCCACGCGGCGCGGTTGGCTTCGCCGATCTCCTTGACTGTCTTCCAGACGTGCTTGCCGAGCGGCTTCACCGTTGCCGCGAGCTTGGCGCCGACGCTGTTGTCGCCGTCTCCCGCCAGCAACTCGGCGTCGAACGCTTCGATGCTGCCGAGCCCGTCACACGCCTCACAGGCGCCCTGGCGGCTGTTGAAGGAAAACAGCCGCGGATCGAGGTCTTCGTAACCGATGCCGCAACGGCCGCAGTACAAGCGCTCGCTGAAGATCGACTCCGGCGACGCTTCGGTCTTCGCCTTCTTCCCTTTTCGAGCCGCCGGCGGCGCCGTCGCCTTGAGAGTCGGCACGACGATCAGCGCGCCGCCGCCCATGCGCAGCGCCGTGGCGACACCGTCGGCGAGCTGGGGACCACCGTTGCCGTCGACCTGCACGTTGCCGATGACGATGTCGATGTCGTGCTCGCGGTAGCGCGCCAGGGCGGGCACGGGATGCAACGGCTGCAGCTTGCCGTCGATGCGCGCCTGCCGGAAGCCGAGCTTGCGCGCCGAGCGGAACAGGTCGGTGTAGATTCCCTTGCGGCCGCGAATCGCCGGCGCCATCAGCGTCACCGTCTGGCCGCCGAACTCGGCGCGGATGCGATCGACGATCTGCTGGCGGGTCAGCGGGCTCAGCGGCTGCTGACACTTGGTGCAATGCTGCACGCCGATCTTGGCGTAGAGCAGCCGCAGGAATTGGTAGATCTCGGTGACCGTCGCTACCGTCGACTTCTTGCTGCCGCGACTGAGGCGCTGCTCGATGGCCACGGTCGGCGGCAATCCGGCGAGGTGATCGACGTTGGGGCGCGACATGATCTTGACGAACTGTCGCGCGTAGGTCGACAGGCTATCGAGGTAGCGGCGCTGCCCTTCGGTGTAGAGGATGTCGAAGGCGAGCGTCGATTTGCCCGACCCGCTGAGGCCGGTGACGACGATGAACTGATCGCGCGGCAAGTCGACCGACAGATCCTTGAGGTTGTGCTCCTTGGCGCCAACGATGCGCATGATCCCGCGCCCGTTGGGAGTGTAGTCGGCTGCCGAATCCTGAACTCCCTCTTTCTGAAGCTCTGCTCCCCCCCTTTGAAAGGGGGTCAGGGGGGATTTGCCCGCGAGTACATCGGACGCGCCGGATTCGCTCCGACCCGCATCCAACGCCGCCTTCAGAAACCTCGCCGTGAACGACCGCTCGCAGCTCGCAACTTCCTCCGGCGTACCCGCCGCGACGACTTCGCCGCCGCCGGCGCCGCCTTCAGGGCCGAGATCGACGACGTAGTCGGCCGCCTTCACCACCTCCATGTTGTGCTCGATGACGAAGAGCGAGTGGCCACGCTCCACCAGCTGCTGCAACGCGTGCAGCAGCTTGGCGATGTCGGAGTAATGAAGGCCGATGGTCGGCTCGTCGAACAGGAACAGCGAGTGCGACTTGGCGTCGCGCGCCATCGCTTCGGCGAGCTTGAGCCGCTGCGACTCGCCGCCGGACAGCGTATTCAACGGCTGGCCAAGATAGAGATAGTCGAGGCCGACGTCGGCGAGCACTTGCAGCCGCCGGCACAGGTCGCTCTGTCCGGCAAAGAAGCTCTGCGCTTCACGTACCGTGAGGCGGAGCACATCGTGCACCGACTTGCCCTGGTAGCGTACATCGAGAACCTCGGAGCGGAAGCGGGTGCCGTTGCACTCGGCGCACCTGACGTAGACGTCGGAGAGAAACTGCATCTCGACATGCTCGAAGCCCTCGCCCTTGCAAACGTCGCAGCGGCCGCCGACGACGTTGAACGAGAACGTCGCCGCCGTGTAGCCGCGCAGGCGCGCCAGCGGCTGCTTGGCGAAGATCTCGCGGATGCCGTCGAACGCCTTCACGTACGAGGCGGGATTGGCCCGCGGCGTCGTCCCCAACGGCGACTGGTCGACGAGGATGACGTCGGTGATGCGGTTGGCGCCCTCGATCTCGTCGTGCTCCCCCGGCACGCCGACGAACTGGCCCAGACGCTTCTTGAGACCGCGATAGAGGATGTCCTCCATCAACGTCGACTTGCCCGAGCCCGAGACGCCGGTGATGCAGACGAAACGCGACAGCGGCAACTCGACGCGCACATTCTTGAGGTTGTTGGTGCGCGCGCCGTGGACGACCAACTTGAGGTTCGGAATGATGCGCCGCCGGCGCGCCGGCACGGGAATCTGCCGCCGCCCGTCGAGGTACTGACCGGTGACCGACTCTTCGTTGGCGAGCAGCGCGGCGTAGTCGCCGGCGAAGATGACTTCGCCGCCCTGATCGCCGGCGCGCGGGCCGAGGTCGATGACGTGATCCGCCTCGCGGATGATTTCCGGATCGTGCTCGACGACGACGACAGTATTCTCCTTGGCGCGCAGCGCCTTGAGAATGCGCACCAGACGCTGGCTGTCGCGCGGATGCAGGCCGATCGAGGGCTCATCGAGAATGTAGAGCGTGTTCACCAACGACGAGCCGACGGCGGTCGTCAGGTCGACGCGCGCCAGCTCGCCGCCCGACAGCGTGCGCGACTGCCGATCGAGGGTGAGGTAGTCGAGGCCGACCTCGAGCAGATAGGACAGCCGGTTGCGGATCTCGGCGAGGATGAGGTGCGCGATCTCCGCGTGCGCCGGGCTCAGCTGCAAGCCGGCGAAGAACCGCGTCGCCTCGGCGATGCTCATGCGCTGCAGATCGGCGACGCTGCGTCCGTCGATCTTGTAGAGCAGCGAGTCAGGCTTGAGACGCGCGCCGCCACAGGCCTCGCACAGCCGGTAGCTGCGGTAGCGCGACAGGAAGACGCGCACGTGCATGCGGTAGGTGCGCCCTTCGAGCCAGCGAAACCAGCGGCGCACGCCGTAGTGCTTGCCCTCGCCCTCGAGGATCAGCTCGCGCTGCGCCTCGGTGAGCGAGGCGTACGGGACATCGGTAGGAATGCGATGTCGGCGACAGATCGCCATGAGCTGCTCGCGCTCATATTCCGTGGCCTTCGTGCTCCACGGCTTGATGGCGCCGTCGGCCAGCGACTTCTGCGGATCGGGGATCACCAGGTCAAGGTCGAGGCCGATGACGCGGCCGAAGCCGCGGCAGGTATCGCAGGCGCCGAGCGGGCTGTTGAAGGAGAATAGGTTCGCGGTCGGCGCTTTATAGGTGATGCGGCAGCGCGGACACTCGAGGGCGTCGCCGTGCGGCTCGCGGCGGAAGGGGTCGTCGGGATAGACCAGCGCCAGTCGGCCCTTGCCGAAGCGCAGCGCCTGCTCCAGCGAATCGACGATGCGGCCGCGCAGGTCCGGGCGCACGGCGATGCGATCGACGACCACGGTCAGCGACGACGACGGCGCTTCGTTCACCGCTTCGATGTCGACCACTTCGTCGCCGCGCAACAGCCGGCGGAAGCCGGAGCGGACGAAACCTGCACGTGCTTCCGTCCACGGCAGGTTCGCCGGCAACGCGACTTCGAAGGTGAGCAGAACCCGAGTGCCCTCGGGCTGGCCCATCAGCACGTCGGCGACCGATTCGGCGGAGTCGGGTGCGACGGGCTGGCCGCACTGGCCGCAGTGGAGGGTGCTGATCTTGGCGTAGAGCAGTTTGAAGTGATCTTGCAGCTCGGTCATCGTCGCGACCGTCGAGCGCGACGTCTTGACGCTGTTGCCCTGGCTGATGGCGATCGCCGGCAGGATGCCGTCGATGCGATCGACCTGCGGCTTGTCCATGCGATCGAGGAACTGGCGGGTGTAGGCCGAGAAGCTCTCGACGTAACGCCGCTGCCCCTCGGCGTAGAGGACGTCGAAGGCGAGGCTCGACTTCCCCGAGCCGGAGGGCCCGGTGATCACCGTCAGCGCGTTCAGCGGGATGCGAACGTCGATGTTCTTGAGGTTGTTCTGCCGTGCTCCGGCAATGGTGATCCACGGTTCGGCCATGATCGTCTTCGTCAGAACCGTGGATCTATAGCGGAAGGGTTGGCGTATGCCTACTGCCCATCGACCCCCTCCCTGGCCCTCGCCTGTTGCCGGAAATGGGGGCCTTGCCCGAGAATTTATCCTGATTCAACTGCCGAATTCGTGACCCAAGCCACAACCGGATTTCACCACGAGGCACGACGGGACACGAAGGAATTTCTTCTGCATTGTTAAAACTCGACTTCGTGAGCTTCGTGGTGGAGCGGGGCCTTCGCGGCCTCCGTGCCCTCGTGGTTAAACTCCGTCTTTGAAGGGAGCGAACATGGAACGCTGAATCGCGTTCAGGTCGGACGGGGGTCTCGATTAACCAGGCAAGTACGCCGCGTGCTGCTCGATCATCGCCGCGAAGCTGCGCAGGAGGCCGTCGAGCCCGCGCGTCTGTGGCTCGAGGATGTGGAGGGCGTGCACGATCGCTTCCACTGTGGCGATATAGCCCGCCTTGGGCTCGCGGCGCACCGAGCCATAGCGGCTGGGCTCGGTCGTAGACAGACGCACATGCGGCAGAGCGTGGAGCCAGGGCTGGGCATCGTAGATCTTCTTGGCCTGAAACCAGGTCCCATCGAGAATCAACAGATGCCGCGGCCGCTCGTCGACGGGTAACGAGGCCAGGTCCTGCGCCGACGGCGTCGGATACAGCAGGGCGGTGCCCACCGGCAACCGCGCGCCGAGCGCCGACGCGTCCGCCCATGGCGCGCACGGCTCGACGCAGATCTTGGCCAAACCCAGGCGGGCAATGCGCACCGTCCCAATCGCGTGGAACTTCTCGCGCGGGTGCTGGAGGATGGTGATGCTGGTCCGGTTCGCAACCCGCTCGATCGATCGGCAGATGCAGGTCACTTGCGGCTTGAAACAGCGGTAGCACTCGGCGCGATGATCGCCGGCGCGGCGCAATGAAAGCGGTAACGACACTACGCTTCGCGGTCCCAGAAGCTCAGAGCCGACCCAGCTTGTCGCGATGGTAGGCGAGATAAAGTGCAGTGCCGATGGAGCCGGTGAGCGCGACCGCCAGATAGGCAAGAATGCCGCCGACCGGCGGAATCTCCGGTCCCAGGTCGCGATACCAGAACAGCACCAGGTTGAGCGGAACATAAAAGGCGTAGGCGATCGACAACGGCGCCACCCAAGGCTTGAGGGTCCACAAGCCGTAGGCGTATGCAGCCAGGACGGCGCCCATCAACGGACCGAGAATGACGTTCGAAGCGACGCTCTCGAACCGCACTCCGAAGATCACAATGCCGAGGTGCGTTGGATCTTGAAGGAACTGGAATGCCTTGGTCGCATTGGACACCGCGAGAATGGCGAGCAATACCGCCGCAATCGTGAGCACGACACCGCGTTCGCGCTGATCAGTCATTGCTTCACCCCTTCATCTTGCATTGCGCCCGTACTGTACAGCACACCGAGGCGCAGCAAGCTATCGTACTCGCCCTCGAGCCGGCGCTCCATTTGCGTCGCGACGCGGCAAAGCGGTGCCTCGCGGTCCGCCCTCGTCGCACAGACCGATAGCGGAAACGCCTCCGGCGTCGTGAACACCGGGCGCGTGCCGTTGGGGCGATAGGTGATCGGCTCTTTCCGCAAGCACGCCGTCGCCCTGCAGTACGCACCATCGGTCAGTAAATCGAGCAGCGCTTCGGGAATCAGGTAGTGCGGGATGATGCCGAGCGACACCGGTTGGCGGGCTCGGCGCACGATCAGGGTCGTCGCCCTGGATTCGAGCCACGAGGCATCCTCCTCAGCCCAGAACGGCGTCGCATCGCGTCCTTGGAAATGCAGTCGATAATCAGCCTGGCGGTATCCTTTGAAGTCGACTCCCAGGAACGGCAGGTGATCGGCCATGATGACGATGATCGCGTCGGGGTCGTGAGCTTCGATTTTTTCGACGTAGTCCGCCGCCGCAATCGAGTTGTAGTGAGCCGCGTTGGCCACCGCCGCTGGCAAGGTGTCGCCGGGGCACACGGGCGGGTGGCGTTGAGGGTTCATCTCGAACGGGTAATGTCCGGCAAAGGTGAGGACGTAATTCAGCAGCGGCCGACCTTCACGCATTGCCGGCACGATCCACTCCAGGGCTTGCGCGTACAGCGCCTCGTCCGACAGTAGCTCGCCATCCGTGTTTTCGGGCGTCATGACGAAATCCGACTCGAGATGTCGGCGCTCGAATCCAACCGCCGGATAGGCGGTCCCGTGGTTGAAGAACGACGACGCCCCGGTACTGGTGGCCATGGTGAGGTAGCCACGTTGGCGCAGCAACTCCGGCAGACACGGAATCGTCGCACCACCAAGAGACATGAAGTCGACCCCCATACGCTCGTAGGACGGCACGCCACAGAGGACCTCGAACTCGGCGCGCGCGCTGATGCCGCTGAAGGTCGCCGACAATGCCAGCGATGCGCCCTGGGTGATCCAACGCCGGAAGCGCGCATCGACGGGATCGAATCCGCAGCCGAAGTCGCGGAAATTGAGCGGGTCGGTGAAACTCTCCATGACGACGATGTGAACACTCCGCCGCGGCGGTGGAAGAGTCGCCAGTGCGCGAGCGCGGCGCCCGACGTCCATGCCGTCCGCGACGGGGGGCGACGCGGCCGTCAGAAACTGTCGTACGGCGCGCACGCGCGGCAACTGGCGGGCGGCAACGAGCAAGGGCCCGTCCCGCCACGGCGCGAGCTCGACGACCAGGCTCGGCCTGCGTGCGATTTCGAACAGCCTCCACATGGTTGTCGGTGCAATCGCACTGCCGACGAAGTAGGCAACCAGCGGCAGTAACAACAGCGTCGTACGCAGAAGCGGTGGTCGAGTAAGGTTGGTTACGAAGAGCACCCCCATCACGCTCACCACGCCCACCAACGCGAGGCGCTGGCCCATCGGCAGAACGGCGAAGAGCTCATCGAGCCCACTGATGTCGGACCACGAGATTCCCTCGCCCAGCACCAGGAACTTCAGCAAGTAAGCACCGTAGAACGCCAAGAGCAGGAGGGTGTTGAAGATCGCACCGCGCAGCTTGCGTCGTTGAAACTGCATCAGCAGCGACGAAACGTAGAGGACGAGAACGACTTCAATCCACAATCCAGGGCGGAAGACGTTACCGTAAACGAAGGCACTGACGACGAGCAGGAAGGCGAGAGCGACGATCGCCGGCAGCGCCAGGCACAAGGAATGCAGGCGCACCGAAGGCGAGCTCATCGTGGCCCATACACTCTCATCATCGTGCAAATGACGGCAAGCCTTCTGATCAATCGGCTGCCTGGCTGTGCATCGCCGGCGTGGTATAGCTGGCAGCCCGAGAGGACGGCAGCATGTATCTCGATCTGAGGGTGGGAACCCTGACCGAGGCGCTGAGCGAGCGCCACTGGGATGCCGATACGGTTGTCGGACAGTTCCTCCGCCGCGCTGCCTTTTACGAGCGCGCCGGGCTGCGTCGTGGCGACCGGGTGTTCATCTGCTTCGGAAACAATCTCGAATTTTTCGCCGACCTGCTCGCACTCTGGCATTTGGGCGCGTGTGTCATACCGATCGATACGCGCCTCACCACATTCGAGATGGAGACATTGGCGCGCGCCGCCGCTCCGCGCTTCGCCCTTCACCTCGGCACGACGGATTCACAGCTTTGCACCGCACTCGAATCCGCCGGCACCGCATCGCTCGACTCCATCGAGGCCGGGAGCGGCCCCCTGCCAACGCAAATACCACCGAATGCGCTGGCGCTCGATCAAGACGCGCTGGTTCTGTTCACGTCGGGTTCGACCGGCAACCCCAAAGGTGTCGTGCACACCCACCGTTCGCTGCGCGCCAGGTGGATGGGCTTGCGGCAGAGCGTCGGAATCGAACGCTACCGCCGCACGTTGTGTCTGCTGCCGACGCACTTTGGGCACGGGCTCATCTGCAATTGCCTTTATCCCTGGCTGTCGGGTCAGGACCTCGTCATCGCACCGGCGGGTAGCGTCGACGTGGCGATGCGGCTCGGAAAGTTGCTCGACCAGCACGCCATCACCTTCATGTCGTCGGTGCCGCCAGTCTGGCGTGTCGCCCTCAAGACGTCGCGGCCGCCGACTGCGGGTTCTCTGCAGCGAGTGTTCTGCGGCTCGGCGCCCCTGTCGGCCCATCTATGGAAGCAGATTCAGGAGTGGAGCGGCACGCGCGAAGTCTGCAACGCCTACGGCATCACCGAAACCGGCAGCTGGGTTGCCGGCACCACCGTCGGCGACTTCGAGCCCGAGGACGGCCTCATCGGCGTTCCGTGGGGTTCGGTGATCAGGATCATGAAGAGCTCGACCGCGGCGCTGCCGCCGGGCCTGGGTGACGAGTACGGCGTCGGCGACTCGGGATTTGTTTGGCTGAACACGCCGGCGCTGATGAAGGGTTATCTCGGCCGCGACGATCTCACCGAACAAGTCGTGAGCCACGGCTGGTTCATGACCGGCGACATCGGCACGCTCGATACGCGCGGGTGGCTGTATCTGCGCGGACGCGAGCGCGACGAAATCAATCGCGGCGGCACCAAGATCTACCCTGCCGACATCGAGTCCGTGGTCGAACGCTTCGCGGGGGCCACCGACGTCTGTTGCTTTGCGCTCGACGACCAGCTCTACGGCCAGATCCTCGGCATCGCCGTGGTACTTGCCGAGCCGCGTGACGAGAATCTCCACGGTCTACACGCGTGGCTGAAGCGGCATCTCGCCACTTTCCAATTGCCGTCGCGCTGGTATGTGCTGGAGGCGATCCCGCGCACGTCGCGCGGCAAGGTCAACCGCGCCAGCGTCGCCGCGGCCTGTCTCGAGTTGAACCCGGCAGATCTCGGGAAGGGTTTGGACCGCGGTGCATGACGCGCGCCGAGCACAAGCGTAAGCTGATCGCCTTCCTCGATACGATCCGGCGTCCCGACATGGCATTGGATACCGTCGACGAGCACGACGGGCTGGTGACCTCCGGCTTGATCGATTCGCTGGCGCTGCTCGAGATCATCACATTCCTCGAGGTCGAGCTCGGCTTCGACTTTTCGAAGAGTGGAGTCGATCCCGACCAACTGAGGTCGATTGCGGAGATCCTCGATCTGATCGAGCGACGCGGCGCATGACGCTCGGCCGGCGATTCGAGGCTGTGAGCCAGCTGCACGAGCACCCTCGGCTGATCGCGCTCGCCGCAACGGCGCACGGTCGCGCTCTCGTGTGGCTGGTCGCGACACTGCTGCTCGCGCCCAGCTCCCTGGTGTACAGCATCTCACCGTTGCTGGCGCTGGTGTTGATTGCGCCGCAATGGCGCGTTCAATTTCTCAGCGGCGGCTCCATCTGGGTACTCGGGCGCTTGCTGATCCGCGAGGGGGTCAGCACTCCCGCCGCGATGGGCGGGCTTTTCGCCTTGGTCGGCGTGGCGTTGTATCTCTGTTACGTCGCCGCCAGGTCGTACAGTCGGCTGCCCGGTTTCGCGCGGCGCAACGCCCAGATCATTTTGCATATCGCTGCCTGCACCGCGTGGATCGGCACCTGGTTCCTTCCGGTTCAGTTCCTCGGCGATAGCAATGCGCTCCACGCGGTGCGCCTGCTGATCCCGTATCTGGTCTGGCGCTGCGGCTATGTACTGCTTTCCGGCCGCCGTGGCAGTGCAGTGGACAGCGGCTTCCTCGATCATTTCTTCTATTGCCTGCCGGCGTTCGGCGGTACGCCGGTGCCGTACGGCAAAGGTTACGACCATTTGAAGCGGCACCGCGCCGAGCAATCGGAGGCGCTGGCACGTTCGCTGCTCGCGGGAATCAAGTTGCTGGTTCTGGTGTGGCTATGGACCGGACTGCGGCGAGCCATGGCGCTGTTGGTCTACGGCGACGACATTCACGGCTTGGGTGGCGTCGTTGCCGGCTACGCCCTCGACCTGCCGCATTTGAGGGAGTTGATTGCCAATCCTGACGCCGTCCGACTGTCGACAGCTTGGTTGAGTATTTTCCTCGAGCTCTTCGCGGTGACGTTGGAGCTCGCGGCCTCCGGCCACATGGTGATCGGCTGCCTGCGGCTCTTCGGCTTCAACGTCTTCCGCAACACGTACAAGCCGCTGCTGGCGCAGTCGATCGTCGATTTCTGGAACCGCTTCTACTACTACTTCAAGGAGCTGCTGAACGAGTTCTTCTTCCTGCCGACGTATGTGTCGGCCTTCAAGACGTATCCACGACTGCGCATCTTCAGCGCCACAATGGCGGCCGCGTTCCTCGGCAACGTTTACTATCACTCGCTGCGCGATGCGGAGCAGCTGGTGAATGCCGGGCTCGCCGAGGCATGGATGCGAGTTGGACCACGCTGCTTCTATGCGTTGCTGCTCGGTCTTGGGATCTGTGTTTCGATGATCCGCGAGCAGAAGCGCCGCGGCTCGGTCGCGCCCTCCGCTTCCTCGCCGCTGCGGCGTATCGCCGGCGTGTGGCTGTTCTACGCGATCATCCATATCTGGAACGTCGACCCGACTGAGCTGACGTTCGCGCAGCGGACGACGTTCTTCCTGTCGCTGTTCGGGCTCTGAATTTCGCATTTGCGGCAACCCTGCACACCCGGTAGTTTGCTCGCGATGAGCCTCCGACAACCGATCGCCATCGCGGGTCTCGGCATCACCGATCAAGGCAAGGTCTACGAGCACAACCAGGTCGGCTTCGCCGTCGAAGCCGTGCGCCTGGCTCTGGAAGACGCAGGCATCGAACGCGGCGACCTCGATGGATTGTTGCTCAACCCCGGCCTGACCTGGGCGGACGGCGGGATGGGAGCGTTTCAGCTGCAGCAGGCGTTGAACCTGCGCAATCTGCGTTTATCGGCGACGATGAATGCCGGCGGCGCGACGGCATGCGCCATGATCCAACACGCGGCTGAGGCGATCGACGCGGGCTTGGCGCACACGGTCGCGTGTGTGTTCTCCGATGCGCCGCTCAAGCCGCCGAAGCCGAAGACCGACGGCAAGAAGGAAGGCGGTTCGGCCGGCGCCTACGCCTTCGCCGGCGGCCTCGATGCGGCCTACGGCATGTTCGGCATCAACGCGCGCTACGCCATGGTGGCGCAGCGACACATGCATCTCTACGGCACTACCAACGATCATCTCGGCCAGGTCGCCGTGGCGCAGCGGCAGTGGGCCAACCGCAACCCGAAGGCACAGTTCCACGACACGCCGCTGACGCTGGAGGAGTATCATCGCTCGCGCTGGGTGGCGGAGCCGTTTCATCTGTTCGATTGCTGCCTGGTGTCCAACGGCGGGCTCGCGGTCATCGTCACGACCGCCGAGCGCGCCCGCAACATGCGCAAGCCGCCGGTGCGCATCCTCGGCATGGGACAAGGCCACCCCGGCGGCGATCCGATGGAAACGCTCACCTCCGGCGCCGTGCTCGCCGGCGAACAAGCGTTCCGCATGGCCGATCTCACGCCGAAGGACATCGACGTGGTCGAACTGTACGATTGCTACACTTTCACGGTGATCGTCTGTCTCGAGGACTATGGCTTCTGCAAGAAGGGCGAAGGCGGTTCTTTCATCGCCGACGGCAAGACCGCGCCCGGCGGCTCGTTGCCGGTGAATACCGGCGGCGGCCAGCTCTCGTCGTTCTACATGTGGGGCATGACTCCCGTTTCTGAAGCCGTGATTCAAATGCGAGGCGACGGCGGCGACCGTCAGGTCGGGGCGGCGCAAACCGCGCTGGTGAGCGGCAACGGCGGGATTCTTTCAACCCACTCTACCCTGATTCTCGGAAACCCATGAGCGACTACCAGAAGCCTATACCGGCCATCACGCCGAACCTGGCGCCGTTCTTCGAAGGTGCCAAACGCAACGAGCTCGTGATCCAGAAGTGCACCGCCTGCGGCATGTATCGCTTCCCGCCGCGCGATGTCTGCTCGAATTGCCTGTCGACCCAATCACAGTGGGAGAAAGTGTCCGGCACCGGCGAAGTCTTCAGCTACAGCATCATGCACCAGGTGTATCATCCCGGCTTCGCCAAGGAGGCGCCGTACGCCGTGATCCTCGTTCAGCTGAGCGAAGGTCCCCGCATCACCTCGAACCTCGTCGGAGTTCCGGTCAACGAGGTGCGCATCGGCATGCCGGTGAAAGCCGTCTTTGAGAAATTGTCCGACGAGGTTACGCTGCCGAAGTTCGCTCCGGACACTCTGTAGGGGCGCACGGCCGTGCGCCCCTACAGAACCAACCATCGGCCACCGGCCACGATCAACCTTGAAGCTGCTTCAACGAAGCGATCGCATCGTCGATGTGCTTGTCGATCCCGAACTCGCTTTGAATGACGGTGCGCACGACACCCGTCTTGTCGATCACGAAAGTTACGCGCTTGGTGGGCAGCCAGCCGCCCAGCCGCGCGACGCCGAACTGACCGGCGATCTTGCCGTCGCTGTCGCTCACCAGCGGAAACGGCAGCTGGTACTTCTCGGCGAACTGCGCGTGCTTCTCGGCGGTGTCGAAGCTGACGCCGACGATCTCACCGTCGAGGGCAGCCACCTCCGAGCGGTGGTCACGGAACGAACACGCCTCCTTGGTGCATCCGGGGGTGAAATCCTTGGGAAAGAAGTACAGCACGACGTGACGGCGGCCCTGCATGTCCTTGAGCCGGAACTGCTTGCCGTCGCCCATCTTGCCGCTGAAATCCGGTGCCTTTTCGCCGACTGCGATCATGGGAGCCTCCCTGCCTGATGAAGACGAATACCTAAGACGAAAGCGCCAAACAATGCTCGACGACCTTTCTCTCGCAGAGACGCAGAGAATTATTCGGGTGGTTGACCTGCCCCGCTCTCCTGCCTGATGATTCCCTCATGACCTACGAGCAGATCATCTACGACACCCTCGACGAAGTCGCGGTCCTCACCCTCAACCGCCCCGACAAGCTCAATGCGTGGACGCCGCACATGGCCATTGAGCTCGCCGAGGCGATCGAGATCGCCAACGACGACCCGACGGTCGGCGCCATCGTCATGACCGGGGCCGGACGCGGCTTCTGCGCCGGCGCCGACATGACCGATACGTTTCAGAAACGCATCTCCGGCGAGGACCCGGGTGAGAACACCGCCGGCGGCCAGGGGGGCATGCCGGCGAACATCGACTGGGTCGGATTGATGCGCCTGTCGAAGCCCATCGTCGCCGCCGTCAACGGCGCCGCCGTCGGCATCGGCATGACCATGATCCTGCCGTGCGACGTGATCATCGCGTCGGACAAAGCCAAGTTCGGCATGTTCTTCATCAAGGTCGGGTTGGTGCCGGAGCTGGCGAGCACGCACTTCCTGGTGCAGCGCATGGGGTTCGGGCGCGCCAGCGAGATGTGCCTGTCGGGTCGGCTGTACACCGCCGACGAGGCGTTCGCGGCCGGCCTGGTGGAACGCGTCGTGCCGCAGGACAAGCTGCTCGACGAGGCGATGGCCGTGGCGCGCACGATCGCGGCCCAACCGCCGCCGCAGTTGCTGATGATCAAGAACCTGCTGACGCGCAACGGCGCGACGACGGACCTCAAGAAGGTCCAGCGGCGCGAGACCAAGTTCCTGCGCAAGTGCTGGAAGACGCCGGAGCACGCAGAAGCGGTCAGTGCGTTTCTGGAGAAGCGCACGCCGCGGTTTCGCTGAGGGCTTAGGCTGCCGAGACTGTTGCCTCTCTGTAGGGGCGAACCCAATGTGTGTTGTACCCACCAGGTGCGGGCGTTAATCTGAGCCCATGCCCGACGCCAAAGCCATCCAGCAGCGACTGAAGGAAGAACGCATCCCCGAAGCGGTCTGGCCCGACGAGTGGGAAGAGAAGAAAAAGCGGCCGCGCGAGGTGGCGTTCATGGACGTCAACCTGTGCTTCCCGTGCGGCAAGTGCCCCGAGTTCTGCCCGGTCGGCTGCATCGAGTACCTCGCGCCCGGCACCCTCCCCGGCCGCGGCGACAACCAACCGGTGCAGGACCGCTTCCAGGAATGCATCGGTTGTTACATCTGCGTCGAAATCTGCGCCTTGCTCACCGACTATGACGCCGTGCGCATGTACGAGAGTAATCTCGTCGAAGAGGCGCTCGGCGTGAAGATCGGCGATCGCAAGCCCGATCGACCCGAGCCGGCACAGCCCTTCGAGGACCTGTTCTCCGAGGGCGGCGCCTATCGACACCTCGGCAAGGGCTCACGCATCCGCGAGAAGATGAACAAGGAAGAGCGCGCCCGACTTGGCTTCCGCTAGGGCGGAATTCGTCGGACCTACTTCCCTCGCGACCGCGACGGCTTCACGCTCAGTAGCAACAGGAAACGATCGTCTCCCTGCCCGCCGCTGAGCGCCAAACGCCCGCCAACGAAGCTGTAGCGGTCGACTTGCTCCAATCGCTGTAAAAAGTGCTGCTCGACGTCCATCTCCGACGACGGGCATGCCATGCGCGTGCTGGTCAGCCGCGACACCTTGATCTGCCCGGCGGCTCGCTCCGTGACGGTCCCATCGTAGCCATTGCAGCCGCCGAAACCGCTCAGGCGCCCATCCGCCACGTTCAGCGTCGGCAAGCGGATCACCCGCGGCGCCTGTTCGTCGAGCCACACCAGCTGCCATTCAGTCCCTTCCAACGTCTTCAGCGAGAGCGTTCCCTGAGCTTCGCTGCTGATCTTGCGGAGCTCCTCGCCTTCCAGCTCATACGAACGCCGCGCCAGGTGTGTCGGACAGCAGGCAGCGTCGCGCTCGTCCGCCTCGACGACGTCGAGAACGATCTTGCTCTCGACGACACTCATCGTGCGGACCTTGACGCGGTCGCCGATCAGCACGGTGCCCAGGTTGACCGGCCTGCCCTCGCTGATGCCGACGACGGCGAGGTAGACGCGCTCGCCGGAGCCACCGGAAGCGCTGCTCAGAAGGACGGCGGCCTCGTCGCCGGGCAATGCGTCGACATCGCCGTAGGCGATGAGGTCGTTCCACAACAAGACGCCGGGGCGGGACTCTCCCTCGACGAAAGGTGCTCCGATGTACGATCCGGATTCGAGTGTGATCGGCTGCTCGAGCACACCGGAGTAGGTTGCGTTTTCGAGCTGCGTCACTGTCGGCGGGGCCGGTGGCGGCGCGGCCTTCATCAAGCCGCAGCCGGTCGCGACGGAAATCAGAACCGCGACGGCGAGGATGGACGACGTTGGCGGTGACTTTGTTTCACCGCGAGCGGCAGGGACCCGGCGAACGGGTCTCATCTGGAGGCTTGGGCTTCGCGGCTGCGGGCACAGCCGATGCACAACATCGCCGAGGGCATGGCGGCGAGACGCGCCACGCCGATGGGCGCGCCGCAGTCGGCGCAAGTGCCGTAGGTGCCGTCGATCATGCGTTGCAGCGCCGCGTCGATCTCTTCGATTTCATGCTGCCCGCGCTCGTCGAGGCGCGCGAAGAGCTGCTCGCGTGACGCCTCCTGGCCGCGTTCGACCAGTTCCGGCTCGCGTTCGGAATGGATGTACTCGAGCTCGGCTTCGGTTTCGGCGACTTCGTTGAGAATGCGCCGGCGTTCGTCGAGAAGTGCCCGGTGCAACGACTTGATCTCGTCCTGATTCATCGCGCTCCTCCGAGCGATCACATGGACACAATCTGGCGCGCTACAACGACTACAGCAAGCCCGATAATTCTTTAGCCGCAAATGAACGCGAATGAACGCACATTTCGAATAGTGAAAGAGATCATGTCGATCCGAAACTAATTCGCCCAATCAAGATTCGCGTTCATTTGCGTTCATTCGCGGCCACGAATCTTAGGAGACGCGGACGTACGCCAGCGTCTCGCGATCGACCTCGAAGATCGCGTCGGTCCGCAACGTCGCCTGCGGCTCGAGCACGGTGCTGACGAAACGATACTCGGCGCGCAGCCGATCGCGGCTGAGATCGCAGATGACGTAGCCGCGCGCCTTCGAGTTGAGGAAATGGACGTTGTCGAGCAGCGCCACCGCCTGGTCACCGAGACCGAGGAGCACGTCGCCGTTGCCTCCCGACGTTATCGACGTGCCAACCAGTTCGTAGCCGACGGGTTCGGATTGCGCATCATACTGATCGCGGTTCAACGTCGCGAACCCGGAAGCGTGGATGTCGCCGGTGAGCATGACGATGTTGTTCAGCTCGCGAAAGACGTCGAGCAACTGCTGGCGTTCCGGAGGATAGCCGTCCCACTGGTCGGGATTGACGAACATGCGGTTGAAATTGACCGGCGTGAACACCGTCTGCTGCGCGATCGTGTTCCACAACGTCGTCGATGCGCGCAGGCCGGCGAACAGCCACTCCTTCTGCTCGGCGCCGAGCATGGTGCGCGACGGGTCGTCGACCTCGGCGCATGGGCGGCCGAAGCGGCCGTTGCACGCGATCGGGCTGCGGTACTGCCGCCCGTCGAGAACGTGGACCGTGGTCAGGTCGCCGATGACGAACGAGTTGTAGATCTGGAAGTGGCCGAACTCGTCGGGAACCGGCACGCGCAGCGGCATGTGCTCGTAGTACGCCTGATAGGCGGCGGCGCGCAGCGCCAGGACGTCGGTGACGTCTTCGTTGCCCATCTCGAGCGTCAGGCCGGCGTAGTTGTTGTTCACCTCGTGATCGTCCCAGGTCATGATCCACGGGAAGTTCACGTGCACCGCCATCAGATTGGCATCGGTCTTATAGAGCGCGTAGCGGTTGCGGTATTGCGCGAGTGTTCTGAGCTCGGGACCGTCGTGGTCGCGCACCGAACCGTTGACACCGGATTCGTAGATATAGTCGCCGACGAAGGCGATGAGGTCCACGTCCTCCTGCGCCAGAAACGCGTGCGAGTTGTAGTAACCGTCTTTGTAGTTCTGGCAGCTCGCCAAGCCGATGCGAATCCGCTCGGGCGACGAATCCTCGGCCGGCAGCGTCTTGGTGCGTCCGGTCGGGCTGACCCAGTCGTCGCCGACGCGGAAGCGATAGAAGTACCACGAGTCCGGCGCCAGGCCGTCGGCGTCGACATGAACCGAGTGAGCAAAGGTCGGTGTGGCGAAGACGTAATCGCTGCGGACGATGTCGCTGAAGTCATCGCTGATCGCGACTTCCCAGATCACCGGAACTTCCAGGTCGGGCATACCGCCGCCGTGAATCGGATCGATGGCGAGACGCGTCCAGAGAATCACGCTTTCGGGGCGTGGATCGCCGGAGGCGACGCCGATGGTGAAGGGATCGCCGGCGAGCGGCGGCGCCGGCGGCGGCTTCGAGCCACCCCCGTGGTCGTCGTTGCCGCAGGCCGAAGCGGCGACGAGCATGCCGATGTAGGTGAGAAACTCGCGCCGCGTCGGGCGCGGCTGCCAGGATAGTTTCGCTGGATCGAGAGTCGTCTCCGACGCTGCATTGGGCTTAGATGACATATTTGATCCTGTGTCCTTGGGTGTCGAATTCGAATTTCCCTCAAATCACTTCCGCCGCTCCGCGACCGAACAGCGGCTGCATCTGATGCGCGACGACATCGGCTTCCAACTCACTCGACGACGGCACCGCTTTCGCCGCCTCGGCACCTTCGAGGATCAGGCCGAGGAGTGTCGCATCGCTCGACGTGTTGAGAAACAGCCCGGGCCGCCCGAGGACGAACGCGGCGGCCCGGCGGATGGCGTCCGGATCGCGCAGCGGTTCGTACCAGCTGTAGCGGCGCTCCCCCACGCCTTCCCAGCGGCGGCGCGCTACCGACTTGATGGTTTGCACCGCAACGCCGCGCTGCTGACACAATGCGACCAGGGCTTCGAAGTCGGCGGCGTAGTTCGGCATGCTCATCATCGTGAAGTTGTAGGGCAACAGCACCGAGTCGAAGGCGAAGCGCTCGAGGCTGCGCTTGTGCATTCCGGCGATTCTGGTGCCGTGGCCGGTGACGCCAATGAAGCGCACCAGCTTCTGCTCGCGCGCCTCGATCAGCGCTTCCAATGCCCCACCCGGGCCCATCGCCGTCTGCCACTCGTCTTCCTCGACAAGGTTGTGCAGCTGGATCAAGTCGAGCTGATCGACCTGCATGCGCTCGAGCGAACGGTGAATGCTGGCGCGGGCGCCGTCGTAAGTGCGATCGCCGGTTTTCGTCGCCAGGAAGAATTCTTTGCGGTGGCGCTTCAGCCACGGCGCCAGCCGCAGCTCGGAGTCGCCGTACATCGCCGCCGTGTCGATGTGGTTGATACCGTGCTCGAGCAACAGGTCGAGCAGCGGATCGCACTTCTCCTGCCGCATCGCCGCCAACGCCGCGGCGCCGAAGATGACGCGGCTGCTTTGATGACCGGTCTTGCCGAAGGGGGCTGTTTGCATGTGGCGATGCTGGCACAGCGGGGCAGCGCTGGGCAACATTCGGCGATCATCAGCGCAGGCGTAAAGCCTGCGCCTATAAGAAGACGCTATTCCCACCAGCCACCAGCCACTAGCCACCAGCCACCCAGCTGGGCTAGGTGTCAGGCAACAACGTTCACGGAGGCCCGCAATGCTCACGCTCTTCGAACACCCGCTCTCTCCCTATGCGCAGAAGGTGAAGATCGCGCTCTACGAGAAAGGCATCGACTTCGAAGCCGTGACGCCGGACATCTTCGGCGGCGGTGACGCGACCTTCACGGCGTCGAGCCCGCGCCGCGAGGTGCCGAGCCTGATCGACGGCGACTTCATGGTCTTCGACTCGACCATCATCCTCGAGTACCTCGAGGACAAGTGGCCGCAACCGCCGATGCTGCCCGAGTCGCCGGCGGAGTGTGCCCGCGTGCGCATGCTCGAGGAGCTGTGCGACACCTACTTCGAAGCCATCAACTGGGGGCTCGCCGAGATCCGCGTCTTCGGTCGCGCCAAGGGCGAGCTCGCCGACCAGATGGTCGCCCGCGCCGGCGACCAGATCGCCAAGATGCACGCCCGCCTCGAACGCGACCTCGGCCGGCGCGATTTCTTCAACGGCAACACCTTCGGCTGGGGCGATCTGTCGGTCTACCCGTACCTGAACGGGTCGGCGACCTGGGGCTTCCCGCCGCCGGCGGGGTCGCGGCTGGCCAAGTGGCTCACCGAAACCAGCCTGCGCGACAGCGTCAAGAAATGCGCCGAAGCGGCCATGGTCGCCCTCGGCGGCTTCCAGAACCTCGAGCCGATCATCGAGCAAGGCCTGTTCAAGCGTGAGTACCGCGACCATCGCCTCGAATGGATGATGCGCAGCGGCGGCACGCAGGTCGTTCTCGACGGCCTGGCGAAGGACAACATCCGTTTCTCGATCGAGATGGAGTGAACCGCCCCCTACCCCCCAATACTCGACCCTAGTGCCGCGATTAGTTACGTAGACTTTCCAGGCGGCAGCTGCTACAAACGACCCTGATTCGTGTTCACGCGTCGCCGTTTGCCTGAAGCGGTGTAACATCAACAAAGCCTGAAGCGAGCTGCCGGGTCGGCGAGAGGCCGAAACCGGGACTTTGCGTCGTTCGCCTTTGCCATAAACGGTGCGGACTCACGACGTGGTTGGTCGAGCTGAACCGCTCGATCGGAGGAGAATCAGTGTCCAACGAGTCCAGCATTGCCCACGTACACGGCGCCTCCGGCGCCTTCGTGGTACCGGCTCACAGTCCTTACGACCGCCAGCTCCTGCGCGAGCACATCGAGTTGATCGCCGGAAGCGGCACGACCCTTACCATCGACGGCACCTGCTGGCAGTTGACGCGCGGCGCGGCGGCAGATGCGCGCTGCACGGCGTGCGCGCGGCGCGTCGGCCGCCTCAGCTGCAGCCGCAACAACGAGACGAAGGCAACGTGCATCGACTGCGTCACCGGCAAACGGTCGCGCCGGTCACAACGAAATGGAGAACATGTATGAGTAAGGACGATCTACTGCAGATTCCCGGCAAGGTCACCGACCTTCTCGCCGGCGGCTACTTCCGTATCACGGGAGAAAACGGCCGCCAGTTCACCGCCCGCATCAGCGGCCGCCTGCGTCGCTTCCACATCAAGGTCATTCCGGGCGACCGCGTCACCGTCGCCGTCTCCCCGTACGATCCGACCCACGGACTGATCGTGCATCGCGGCTGAGGTTGCCGCCTCGGCTGTACCGGTGGTTTCTTTCAAACCGCCGATGCACCCCGATACGGTTCCATCAGCGGCATGCTCGCCAAACGCCGGGCATGCGCCGCAGGCGCCGCAAAGGTAGCAACAGCAGCGGCGCCAGCAGCCCAATGCTGACGCCGATCCACAACGTCGGGCGCACCCCGAAAGCATTGCCGGCGACGCCGGCAAGCAGCGCACCCAGCGGCAGCAACGCCCCATTCACCGCCGAGAACACCGCGTTCGCGCGCGCCAATACCGCCAGCGGCAACGCCGCCTGGCGCAAGCTCACCGCCTGAATCTCGAAGGCGACGAGGAACGCGTCGCCGATCAATTGATGGGCGGCGAGCAACGCAATCGCCAACCACTTCGCGCCTCCGGCCAGCGGGATCAACAATCCGATCGATGCGACCTCAGAGCAGCAGGCCGGCGATGGCGCCGGGACCGAACGGAGTGAAGATCGTCCCGACACTATGAGTCAGGGAATCCGATCCTTGAACTTCTCCACGGTGTTGGTCTGGGCCGCGACCGGGAACGTCGTTTCCCAGCAATGATCGTCGCTGTTCACCAGTTGCACGAGCACGTTCGAATTCTGCCGGAAGAGCTGGAATGCATTCGGGGGCGCCGGCAGGTGCAGACGATCTCCCGTCGCCTTCACCTTGAACGACGTGCGTTTCTCCGGAATGACGCTCACTGATATGGAGAGCAGCCCGTGGGTGGCGCGCTCCTTGTCCTTGTACTTCGCGCCGCGGCTGGTCTGCTTCCAGCATGGATCGCCGTCGCACAGGCCTCCGGCGGGCGCCGTCTCGATGACGGCCAATGACGGCACACCGGCGTTGCGGTCGTACAGGCAGATCGCATAGTTCGTCTGGTTGAGCGGATCGCCGAGCTCGGCCGCCAGCGTGTCGCCGCCGCCGCGCCATCTCCACGACAGCGAGTCTCGCATTCCGTCGTCGCTCTTGCGCACCAGGATGGAAGACACCGCCGCCACATGACACGCGGCTCTGGGTGTCGCGCCGCACAGCGGCGTCGGCGTCGGCGTGGCTGTTCCCGTCGGGGTGCGACTAGGAGTCAGGGAGGAGGTCGGGGTCGGGGTCTCTGTGATCGTGTGCGTTGCCGTCGAGGTCGGCGTCGACGTAACGGTAGGCGTCGCCGTTGGCGTGTACGTATTGGCCGGGGTCGCCGTGTTGGTCACCGAGGGCGTCGATGTCGATGTATCGGTGGCCGTAGCCGTGGACGTGCGCGATGCGGTCGGCGTCCGCGTGGGCGTGATTGTCCGCGTCGCGGTTGGCGTCTCGGTCTCCGTTGGCGTCGGGGTCGGCAGGCAATTCACGCAACTGTCATCGCCGAGCGAGTTGCCGTCATCGCAGGTTTCACCGGGGTCGACGATCCCATTTCCGCAGTCGGGGCCCAGGTCACAGACGTGCGCGACCCGCAAGTCCATGTTGTTCTCGTGGAGGTAGCTGATGAGGGCGGTGTCATTGGCGGTCATCGCCATGGACGCATGGCGCCCGACAGCCCCGGCGCCGTCGATGACCCCACTCGACACGCTCGAGCAAGCGGAGTTGTTGCAATGCGACAGCCGCAGGTCGGCGTTCGAAACATCGTAGTACGCGATCACGCCGAGACCGCCCTTATCCAGCCCAAGGCTGGTGGCCCCGGAAAAAACAAATCCGCTGGCAACCGTCGCAGTGTTCGAAGTCGAGCAGGGAATATCGGTGCAATGGGTGATCCGCAACGCGCCGTCGAGAATGCGGCTAACCAGCGGGAATCCGTCGCCACCGATTGCGATGTCAGTCGCCGGATCGGGGGTATAGCTCGTGTCGATGAATCTGCCGGCCGCCGCAGAACAGACCTCGTCCGTGCAGTGGTCGAACCGCACCCCGCCGGTCGACCCGTTGACGCGCCCATGGACGAGAAGCGGGGCATCATCAGCGCCAAGCACGGATGCGATGTCGTCACCGGTGACGTCCGGAAGAGTGTCCGATTCGATCGTGAAGAGGAGCGAGGCAGTGCAAGCAGCGTTCGTGCAGTGAATCACCCCGACGGCGTTGTTCAGCGCAAGAGTTCCGCTCGGGCGCCGATGGGCGATCAGCGGCAACCCATCGGCACCGATCATCACGGCGATGGGATCCGCACCTACGTTGTTGCTGGCAACGGTCGTGATGGTCGCCGAGTTGCAGGCGACGTCGTTACAATGCGCCACCCGCAGTCTTTCGCCCGTGCAACCGCTGGGGCAGGTTTCATCGAGGTACGCGATGAAAGGCAGGCCGTCGCTGCCGATGGTGAGCGCAGAGAACTTGCCGACTCCGAACGTGCCGTCCAAGGTTCGTACGAAGGCAGAGGTGCAAAGGGCGTTGTTACAGTGCGCCACTCTGAGATTGTTGCTGGAGGGCGAGTAGTAACTCACGATCCCGCGGCCATCGACGCCGATCGCGATCGACGTATACAGCCCCGCATCGCCGGAGGTGTCGATGGTGGAGATGGTCGGGCCGGGCACGCAGAGGGACGGCTCGCCGGTACAATTGAAGCACGCCTCGATCAGGCATAACGCGCTGCAGCCGTCTCCCGAAGTCGTATTGCCGTCATCGCACTGTTCGAACACGCCGCCGATGTCGCCGTTGCCGCAGACCTGCGGTGCGATCGTGCCGGTGGGCGTGCGAGTCGGGGTATTGGTCAACGTCGGAGTGCCGCTCAGCGTCGGCGTGGGCGTGCGCGATCGCGTGGGCGTGTTCGAGGACGTAAACGTGAAGGTAAAGATCGGCGTCGGCGATAAGGTTCGTGTCGGCGTCTCGGTCGGCGTGTAGGTCGCGGCCGTGGGTGTCGGCAGTTCGATCTGACAACCCGAGGAGCAGCCGTCGCCGTCGATGACGCCGCCATCATCGCAGGTCTCGACCACGGCGGTGACGACGCCGTCGCCGCAAGCCGGTAGAACACAGTCGTTGCGGCACCCGTCGGTATTGTCGGCGTTGCCGTCGTCGCATTGCTCGGCACCCGTGACGACTCCGTTGCCGCACGCAGTCACGGTGCAGGGCACGTCGCAGCCGTCGCCGCTGGTCACATTGCTGTCGTCGCAAGTCTCACCGGTGTCCAACGTGCCGTCGCCGCACGTGGCGAGGCCTTCGATCTTCCACAGCTCCGTGCCGTAGGCGTCTGTCGTCGCCGCGAAATAGACTTTGTTGCCCGAGGGGGTGAAAATGTTGCCCTCCGACGAGATCATGGCGTCGACGTCGGCAAAGAGCTGCGTGCCGGTGGACGTTCCGTCCGTCATCCACACCTCGCACCCGCGAACCGGGTCGCAGGCATTGAACAGAACCGTACCACCGACATCCGTGAGGAAGTTCGGCGTCGACGACGCAGCGCCGGGCGCGATGTCTTTGACGAGTACCGTTCCGTTCTCGGTGCCGTCCGTGCGCCAGAGCTCGGTCCCGATGCTGCCGTTGTTCGCGTGGAAGAAGAGAAAGCTGCCGAACGGGAAGAGCCAATTGGGAATCGAGTTGCCGGCTCCCGGATTGATGTCTTTGACCAAGGCCGTTCCCATTGCCGTGCCGTCACTCTTCCAGAGTTCAAGTCCGGACGCCGGGGTGGTAGCGGTGAAATACAGCGAGCCATTCCAGTTCCGCAGGCGGGTAGGATTGGAGTTGCCGCTTCCAGGGTTCAAGTCGGTGACAAGAAAGGTGCCGGCGCTCGTGCCATCGCTTCGCCAGAGCTCGTTGCCGTTCGCCGCGCTGGTCGCGGCGAAGTAGAGCAATCCGTTGAGCTCGGCCGCAACGGCGGTCGGGAACGACAAGCTCGTCGCCAGCGGAACGCGCGACGTTCCTCCCGGCGAACCGTCCGTCCTCCATAGTTCGATGCCGTGCGTACCGTCGTTGGCGCGGAAAAAGAAGAGCCCGCCGGCCTCGCCAAGAACCTGTGGAGACGTGATCACCATACTGAAGTTCGGATTGATCGTCGCGACCAACGTCGTACCGGCGGCGGTTCCGTCACTCTTCCAAAGTTTGGCCGAGTTATTGGCGAACATCAGTGCGATGTTGCCGAAACGAGTCAGTTGCTCGGGACGAGAGCTGCCACTGCCCAGGTCGACCACCTCGATCGCCATCACGTTCTTATCGACAATCCCCACCTCGTCCTGGATAGCCATCAAGAGCTTATCGCCGAGGGCAACCAGCTCTTCAGGCGAAGAGCCGGAAGATCCCGGCTGCGTGTCCGCGACCATGAACGTCCCGACGTCGGTTCCATCGCTGGTCCACAACTCTAGCCCGTGAGCGCCGTCGTTGGCGGGAAAGAAGAGAGTCCCGTTCACGTCGGTGAGCTCTGGAGTGAAACTGTTGTCGGCAAAAACGTCGAGATCGCTGAAGGCGTCATTGGTGTCACCTTCAGGGTGGAGGTTCTTGAGCCTCATCGTGCCGGCCGCGGTTCCGTCGCTGATCCACGGCTCGAGTCCAGCCGCCGCCGCGAGGACGCTGTCGTCCCCCGTAAACAGCAACTTGGTGCCGGTGCTGGCCCGCGGTGTCGGAAAGCTGCCTCCAGAACCAGTATTGATGTCGAGCACTAGATTGGTCGTCGCGGCCGTGCCGTCGCTGACCCACAGCTCCCGGCCGGTGGTGCCATCGGTGGCGCTGAAGAAAACCCGACCATTCACTTCCACAAGGTTCTGCGGACTAGAGCTACTCGTTCCCGAAGCAATGTTGCGCACCATGACCGTGCCGGCCTCAGTGCCGTCACTGCGCCAGAGCTCGATGCCGTTCCCGGTGCTCGTCGCCGCAAAGAAGAGGCCGCCGTTGATATTGATCAGCTCGGTCGGCGAAGAGCTCCCCGTGCCGACGACGATGTCTCGCACCCGCACGGTACCGACGCTCGTACCGTCACTCTTCCATAACTCAGCACCGCCGCCGCTATCGGTGGCGACGAAGAACAGCGTCGTGTTCACGGCAGTCAGAGTGGTGGGCGAAGATGTCCCGGTGCCGGCAACGATGTCTCGTACGAGCGCCGTTCCCGCCGGCGTACCGTCGCTGCTCCATAGCTCGATACCGTTGGCCACAGTGTTGGCGGTGAAGAACAGCAGGCCGCCGGTCGCAGTCAGCTCCGCAGGCGAAGAGCTGCCGCTGCCGGCATTGATGTCCTCGACCAGCGCCGTCCCGCCGGGGGTGCCGTCGCTCGCCCAGAGCTCAACTCCGGCTGAGCCATCGGTGGCGCTGAAGAACAGCGTGCCGTCTACATTCGTCAGCTGGCTCGGCGAGGAGCTGCCGCTGCCGGGAACGATATCCTTCACCATCGTCGTACCCGCGGCGGTGCCGTTGCTCATCCACAGCTCACGGCCGTTACTGCCGTCATCCGCGTCGAAGAAGAGGATTCCGTCGACATTCGCCAACCCGGTGGGTGAAGATCCAACGGGGCCTGGGGCAACGTCTTTGACCAGCACGGTTCCCGCTGCGGTACCGTCGCTCTTCCACAGCTCGGCGCCGGTGGCGCTCGTGTTGGCGACAAAGAAGAGCGTGCCGCCGACATCCGTCAGCAGACTCGGCGCCGAGCTCCCCGGGGCGGCAATGTCCTTGACGAGCGCTGTCCCCGCCGTGGTGCCGTCCGTCTTCCACAGCTCGCGGCCGACCACCGGCGTGATCGCGACAAAGAAGGTAACGTTGCCGACACGCAGACTAGAGGTCGGATTCGAGTGGCGAGCAATAGACGAGCCCCCGGTGTTGATATCCTTCACCAGCCGCGCCGGCAGTTGTCCCCACGCCGCGCGAGGCAATGACGCTGATATCAGGACGAGGACAGTAGCGAACTGCCACCGAGCACGATGCATCGGCAAGCCCCCTTTTTGCCGCCGTCAAGAAGGATCGAGGTGCGGAATCCCCAAGGGGCATCGCACCCTGGCGAGCCGGCTGTCAACTGAATTCGGGTGAATTCAGGTCCCCTGCATCCTCCGGCCGCTGCTCCACCCGGGGCCTGGTGCGCTGCATCTTCACGCCCGCGGCCAGCGAGCACAGGGCAAACCCCGCCCCCACCAGGAACGCCAATGCCAGCCCGACGCCGGTATTGTGGCCGCCGTAGACCATGGTCAGCGTAGTAATGCCGAAGGCGACGCCGACCTGGGAGGTCAACCGGCTCGCGGCCGCGGCGATGCCGACGTCGTGGATCGGCACCGCGTCGACCACCGCCGTCGTCATCGGCGGCCCGCCGAGGCCGTTGCCGAGTCCTTGCAACACCAGCCCGACACAGACGACCGGCAGCGATTCCCACACGCAGCCGCCCGCCACGATCATGAGCGACACCGCGACGATCGCCGAGCCGAGCAGCGACACGGCGCGCTCGCCGATGCGCAAACCGAGCCGCGCGCCCATCGGCGACGATACCGTCAGCGTCATCGTCCGCATCAACATGATCGCCGCCGTCGCCGTGACCGAGTAGTGAAACAGCTGCAGCAGCACGATGGGCGCGATGACGAACGCCCCCATGTACGCCGCACCCATAAACGAACCCGCCAGCAGGGCCGCACTGAAATTCGGCAAGCGGAAATAGGCGAGCGGCAACAACGGCGCCTCGACGCGCCCCTCGACGCGGATGAACGCCAGGATGCCGACGATGCCGATGACGACCGACAGCGCGATCTCCATCCAACTCACCCCGGGCTCGCGCACGCGGCCGAGCGCCAACATCAGCGCGCCGACACCGACAGACAATGTCAGCGCACCGAGGAAATCGAAGCGCGCCTTCTGGCGCGGCGTCTCCTTGAGAATCACGCTCGCGAACAGCAGCGCCACCAGCGCCGAGGCGCTCTGCAACACGAAGACGACCCTCCAGCCGAACAAATCGACCAGCGGCCCGCCCGCGACCAGGCCGGTTGCCGGCGCCGCCGCCCCCATCATCGCCCACCAACCCATCGGCACGACGCGCTCGCCCGCCGGATACACGTTGAAGATCAGCGCCATCGCCGCCGGCTGCGTCGCCGCGCCGACGATCGCCGAGAAGGTGCGCAAGGCGATCAGCGACGGCGCATCCCAGGCGAGCGAGGTTGCGAACGCCGATACCGTCGAGGCGCAGAACCCCATCAGAAACACGCGTCGGTGGCCGTAGAGATCGCCGAGCTTGCCTAGCAACGGCAGCGCCACGGCGGACAACAGGATCGGCGCCGACACCACCCAGGCGATGGTGGTCTCGCGCACGCCGAACTCCTCGGCGATCGACGACAGCGAGATCGTCAGAATGGTGATCGGGAAGCTGGTGGCGAAAACGCCGGCGAGCGCCGCGATCAGCACCCAGCCCGAATACGAGCCGCGCGCTTCGAGCGCCGCGATGACGCGTTCGTTCAGGCTGCCGCCGGAAGAGGCCGGGGGAGAGGTCCGCTGACTCACGAACCGGGGACCACGTCGAGAATACGCACGATGACGGATTGGCTTCCGGTCGCGAGCAGAATGCCGTCCTGGCTCCAGAGATGAATGGCGCCGTGGCCGAAGCCGTTGCGAACACCGTGCACGCGGATGTCGCACAGCACCCACTCGGTCTCGACGACGTTGAGGATGCGAATGGTGTTGTCGAGGCTGTTGCCGCCGGCCCAGCGGCCGAGGGCATGACCGATGCCCGAGGGCATCCAGTCGGCGATGATCGCCAGCGTCGCCGGCGACATTTCGAGTCCGGGAAAGCGCGCCCACAATGCCGAGCGCCCGTCGTCGCTCGGCGTGCCGTCGCGCTTGGCGCCGTAGCGGCCCTTGGCGACGCGCAGCTCGACGCGCGAATGGATGCTCTTGTCGCTGCCCGGCCACGTCGGCATAGGCGGGCAGTCGGCCGGCTTCGGCACATCGGGGGGCGTCTGCCATTGCCCTTCGACCTCGAGGGGTCGCGTGCCGAGGGCGGCGTTGACGGTGAGGATCTCCTTGTCGCCGACATGGCCGACGGCGCGGGCCTGGGTGCTGTACTTGCCCGCCACCGGGACGGTGACGTCGATGTCGAGAATCTGCGGTGGCCGCGCATACGAAAGGTATTGGGCCGTCGCCCAGACCAACCGCCGCTGGCAGGTGGCTTCGAGCGCGGTTACCGCCGCCGCCAGGCCGGCGCCGCCGAACAGGAAGCCGTGGTGCACGCAGATGCCCGGTACGATCGGCAGGTACCAACGATGCGGGTTGTGGGTGGCCTCGAGGCCGAGGAAATGCTTGGCGTCGCTCATCGAAAGGGCCGTGAGGACTTGAGGGCTTGGCGGCTTGAGCCCCTCCCCGAAAGGTGCGCTGTGCTCATGTCGTTCGCCGATTGTAAGCCGACACCGAGTCTAGGGAAAGTCGGGAGTCGGCTTTCCACCGGCCCGAAGAAAAGCTTGCGTCGACCAGCCCCCATCCATTAGATAGGGAATCGCAATGTTACCCATGCGTGCGCTCGTGCTGCTGGTCTGTATCCTCTGGAACCTGGCGGCACCGACCCTGGCGGCGACCGCCCCGATGTGGCCGACGCAGCGCATCACCCTTCACTCCGAGGCCATCGCTCCGCAACAGAGCATGGCGTGCGACTCGCACGGATTCGACGAAAGCGAGCTGCGCGGCATCGAGCACCATCGCGGCGCGATGCTATCGTCGCGCACCAGCCCGCCCTCACTGAACGTCGCGCACTTCGGTCGATCCGAATTGGAACCGCGCCCCTTCAACTGGCGCCTGCAACTCATTCGATCCAGCCTGGCGGACGACGACCGTCCGTCCTGACCTCCTTACATTCTCAGTCCGGGCAGCGCTCGCGACTCGCACATCGGGTGCGGCCTGCGACACCGCTGGCTTCAGGGGCGTGTATTCAAGGAGGTAGGTCATGTTTCCGAAAAGATGGATCGAAGGTTATCTGCGGTTCCTGCTCAACTACCGCGGCACTGTTGCACTGATTTCACTGGCGCTGACTGCCTTCTTCTGCTGGCAATGCGCGAAGATTCGGCTCAACACCGACTTCTTCGACTTCTATCCGCGCCATCATCCGTACATCGCGTTCTACAACGAATTCCGGAAGATGTTCGGCACGGCGAACATCATGAGCATCATCCTCGAGGTCAAGGACGGCGACATCTACAACCCCGAGACGCTGCAGAAGCTCGATCGCATCACCAAGTACATGGTCGCGACCAAGGGGGTGGTGCCGACGCAGATCCTGTCCATCGCCCATCCCAAGGTGCGCAGCTTCAGCGCGACGCAGGGGACGATCTCGATTCGCGAAATCTTCTATCCAACCGTGCCGCAAACGCAGGCCGACGCCGAACGCGTGCGCTTCTCGGTCTACAGCAATCCCGCCGTGCGCGGCATCTTCGTGTCCAACGACGACAAGGCCGCCGTCGTTCACGTCGGCTTCTGGGAGGAGGCGCTCGACTTCCGCTACCTCGCCGAGCGCATGCGGCAGCTGCAGGAAGCTGAGAACGACGCCAACCACACCATCTACATCACCGGCTTTCCGTGGCTGTACACCTGCGTGCTCGAGTACAGTAACCAGCTGCTCTACATCTTCGGCCTGACGCTACTGTCGCTGTCGTTCTTGCTTTTCTCCTACTTCCGCACGTGGACCGGCATCTGGGTGCCGATATTCTCGGGCATCTTGTCCACGGTGTGGGGGCTCGGCATCGCTTCGTTCCTCGGCTTCAACCTCGATCCGTTGGTGCTGGTCATCCCCATCTTTCTGACAGCCCGCGCCTTGAGCCACTCGGTGCAGTCGATGGATCGCTACCACGAGGAATACCACCGGCTGCACGACCGCGATCAGGCAATCGTCGAGTCCTACTCGCATCTCTTCGAGCCGGCGATGTCGGGCATCGCCTGCGACGGCATGGGCCTGCTGGTGGTCGCCATCGCGCCGATCCCGTTGATCCAGAAGGTTGCCATCTTCGCCAGCTTCTGGATCGTCTCGATCTTCGTCAGCGTCGTCAGCCTGCATCCGATCATCCTGGCGTACATCAAGCCGCCACCCGAGCACGCGCCGCGCTCGCAAGAGGAAGGCGGCATCGGCCTCTGGGGAGCGCGCGGGATTCTCTACAGCGCCATCGCACTGGTCGTCGGCTTGCACCTGGTCGGCTTCATCCCTTCGTCGCTGGTGACATTCCTCGTCGTGTCGCCGGTCCTCGGCTGGTACTGGATCAAGTTCGGCGAACGTTCTTACGAGGCGTGGACGCGGTATGCCATCGCCGCCAGCCAGGGCAATCGCCGCTGGTGGGTCACCGCACTGACGATGGGCTTGTTCATCATTTTCCCCATCTGGGGTTGGCAGCTGAAGGTGGGCGACATGACGCCGGGGGCGGCGTTGCTGTTCCCCGATCACCCGTACAACGTGGCGTATCAGAAGCTGAACGAGAAATTCCTCGGCGCCACGCAGCTGATCCTCGTCGTCGACTCGATGCGACCGAACGGCATGAAGGAGACCGACGCCCTGATCGCAATGGATGAGCTCGCCGGCCACATGCAGTCCTCCGAGGGCGCCGGCCGCTCGATCACGGTGTTGGAAATCATCAAACGCCTCGCCAGCCTGTACCACGACGGCGACCCGAAATGGGGAACCGTTCCGACGCGAGGGCGCGATATCGCCGAGCTCTTCTACTTCTTCGAGAATGCCGCGGCGGCCGGCGACCTCGACCGCTTTATCGATCCAAGTGCGCGCTACGGCTCGGTCACCACTTTGTTCACCGGCTACTCGCACGAGATCATCATGAACGCGATCGATCGCGCCAAGGCGTTCGCCGACCAATACGAAAGCCAGGGAACGGTGCGGCTGCGCTACGCCGGCGGCCTCTTCGGTATCCTCGCCGCCGTCAACGAGGCGGTCGAGAGCTCCTACTGGATCAACCTCGGGCTGATCTTCTGCATCGTCTTCCTCTGCCTGTATCTCACCTACGGCTCACTCTACGCCGCAGCCATTCTCATCATTCCGGTGGTGCTGTCGCAGCTCGCCGCCGAAGCGATGATGGTGATCATGCACATCGACCTGAACGTGAACTCGCTGCCGATCGCCGCCGCCGGAGCCGGCGTCGGCGTCGACTACGGCATCTACCACTTCAGTCGAATGGTCGACTGTTACGACGAAGTCGGCGACCTCGACCACGCCATCGACTACGCCACGGCGACCACGGGCAAGGCGATCATCTTCACGGGCACGACGATGATGGCCGGAACGGCTTTCTTCTGGCTGTCCGACCTGAAGTTTCTCGCCGAGATGGGCCTGCTGCTCTCGTTGCTGATGATGTTCAACAAGTTCGGCGCGCTCATCGCCGTGCCGGCGTTCATCAAGGCATTGCGGCCGCGCTTCCTGGTCCGCCGCCGCCCGCGCAAGCTGCGCTCTCCCGAAGAAGTGCGCGAGATGCACATCGCGCTGCAGCAGGTCGTCGGTATGAGTGACTGATCGGCTCCAGTTGCCCCGTAACCAGGAGTCGGGAGGCGAACCCGGCGCGAGGCGTCAGCCCTCGCGCCGGGCCGGCTCGCGGCGGCCGATCAGGGAAGCGACAGCGGCCTTCCTTCAGCGGACAGCCGTCGTCCGAACACACCCGATTGGCCGAAGCCGTCACCTCCATACCAGGCAGCCAGGAAGCCCTGCGGAACGGCAGAGACGGCCGGAGTGGAGGCGCCGACGATCTCATTGACTTGGAACGGCTCGGCGAGGAAACCGCGCGATATGGAGTAGACACGCGCTTTAATGGCTATCGCCGGTTCAGTAGTCACCCAGACGAAGACGAACTGATCGCCGCCAAGCGCGTCCACGGTTACATCGGATGACAACAACGCCAACGGCGAGGCGACATGGATGTCGGGTCCGATCGGGTCACCGGCATCGGTGAAGACGCGTGCCGATATGCTCAAAGCCTCGTTGAAGTGCGGTTCGATCCACGCTGCCATCATGGCGCCATCGGCGACGGCGAGTTCCGCACCGACCCGCTCGACGAACACACTCGGGTTCGAGGATAGCTGCGCGATGTCGCCGGTTTCGACACCGTCGGTCGCATACTTGGAAATTGAATTGTCCGTGAGGCGCAGCAACCAAAAGAACCCATTCGGGGCCATCGCTACATCGAAGCTGTTCTCGTAGAAACCCGACTCTCCCATATCCATCGGCTGCGTGAGCGCACGGCCGTCGCTTCCGAACAGCTGTCCATGAGCATGATTCGACAACGTGCCGTTGCGCCGCACCGCATCGCTCCAGGCGACGACGTAAAGTCCAGCCCCATTCCCACTCGCGACCAGATCAAGGCGATTGCCGATGGGCCTGGGGTTGGCAATTTCCAACGGGCTGCCGTTCGCAGTTCCACTTCCTCGAATGAAGCGAGCCATAACCCGCAACCCCTCGGTCCAAACCGCAAACCCGCTGCCGTCGTCGGCGCAACTGAGATCAAGCTGATTGATGGTGGAGCTCGAGTCGTCGAGCTGAACGCCGCGCCCGATCGCGCTGCCGCTGAGGTCGAGCCTCTGGGCCATCAGGGTACGCTCGTCGCTATGCCAGACGAGTAGATGGCCGTTGTCGTGCCGACACAGCGATGGCCGAGTCAGCGTCGCCGTGGAAGCCAAGACGAATTCCGTGGCGGCCCTTGGGTTGGGAACGAACTGCGATGGCAAGCAACTATCGGCTTGGAGGATGCCCAAGGTGATCTCGGCGGCACGTACCGCGCCATCTCTATCCGCATCGGCGGTGTCGCAGAGTGCAAGATCCGCGCTGTCGAAGATGGCACTGATAACGGTGCGCAGGTCGTTCTGGCGGACCGCAAAGTTGCCGTCACAATCGGCGGTGCAGTTCTCGCCGACGAGGTTGTCGCAGACGTCGCCGAGACCGTCGCTATCGCCGTCGGCCTGGTTCTTGTTGGCGGCCAGCATGCAATTGTCGGTGCAGTTGGGCACGTCGTCTCGATCGACATCGCCAAGATCGATTTCCGGAAGGAAGCAACCGCAGATCCCGGCCGCCTGCTTCGCCGGATCGGAGGGGCACTCATCGGCGCAGTCCGGGATGCCGTCGAGATCGGTATCGCGCAGTGTCGAATCGCAATTACAGATGGTGTCATCGAACCGCAGCGGATTGTCGCGACACGCGTCGCATGCGTCACCTACGCCGTCGCCGTCCCGATCGGCCGCCGACGCGCGCTTCCCCGGGCACGTGTCGATGCAATCCGCAATCGCATCGTGATCCTCGTCGACTTCGGCGACGCCGCAGCCGCACGCACCGGCGACGGTCTTCAGCGAATCGTAAGGGCATTGTTCCTGACAGTCGGCGATGCCGTCGTCGTCGCTATCGAGTCTATCGTCGGCCGTCGCGCATTGGTCACACGCATCGGCGACCCGGTCGCCATCCGAGTCGGCTTCGCATTCCTCGGGAACGCCGTCCGGCTCGCAACCCGAAATCGGCGCATCGCACTCGTCGGGCACGTGATTGACGTTGCAGTCGGGCTCGGCACCGGGAATGAAGGCGAAGGGCACGACGAAGATTCGATCGTCGACGGGGTCCAAGGCGACCACCTCGGGCTCGCCGTCTGCATCAAGGTCCGGCACTTGGACTTGCGAGAAGAAATCGTCCGGAAACACAAGCGTGGCGCTCGGGAAGAACTGGCCGTGGCCCGCGTTGGCAAAGAACTGAAGGTCATCACCGACGGTCACGAGATCCAGGTCGGTATCGTTGTCGTAGTCGACCGCAGTGATTGCGACGAGAAAGTCGCTGCTGGCAACGGAATAGCGAGCAAACCTCCGCCCGTCGCCGAGATTCACTAAAGTGAGGAGTTCTCGCTGGCCCGTAACCGTGATGATGTCATTGCGCCCATCACCATTGACGTCGGCGATGGCAAACGGAGTACCCCCGACTCTCAGGTCGATCGGCGGGCTGAACTCGGCGCCGGATTGATTGAGCATGAGCATCAGCCGGTCGGTCGCGATCACGAGGTCACCATCCCCATCGCCGTCCAGATCACGAACCTCCATGCGGTTGACAACGTCGGGGACAGGGTGGCGAGTGATGTCGCGGAATTGCGGATCGATGCTGCTCCTTGAAATGGCGATTTGATTGCTGTCCCCGACCTCGCTGACGATCAAGTCTGACCGTCCGTCGCCGTCGACGTCCCCGAGAGTGACCTTGTGAGCCCCGGGTCGTGTCAGGATGACCGGTGACTGAAAGGTTCCGGGAGAGCTCTGCGCGTGTAACCTGACTTGGTCGAGGAACGCCGACGTCGTCACAATGTCCCCGAGGCCGTCCATGTTGATGTCGCCAACGGCGAATTCATTTGATGATGAGCCGGAGTCGACAGTCAACACAGGCCCGAAGGAGCCGCCGAGATTGCGGCGGATCGTCACTTCCTTCTGGTCGTCGTACCCGGTGATGAGATCCGGCAGTGCATTGCCGTCGATATCGACGAGAACGATCGTCTGAGCGTGGTCATGTATCAGGCCACCTGTTGCAACCGTGCGCGGCGCAGAGGATGGCAGCTCGATCTCTCCCACCTCGGCAGCGTCGTCCGTGCCGTTGGAGTTGCAATCAACGGCTGAAGCACCGCCAACGAAGGCAGCGTTGCCGGCGGCGACAACCAAGATGAAACAACAGAGACGGTGAGCGATCATCGGCAACCGACGAGAGCGATAGTGAGCGCCTGAATGATCTCGTCGACGGTAACGTCCCCCGAAGCGTCAGGGTCCCCGGCGAAGCAGGTGCCCGTCGCCAACTGACCGAGCGCTATGTTGATGAGCGTGACGATCTCATCGACATGAACCTCCGAGCTCAGGTCGCAGTCACCGACACAACGGATTCGCGGAGTTGGTGTCGGCGTGGCGCGAGGACTCGTCGGCATCGGAGTCAGATCGGTCAACCGCACCTCGAATGCGCCGATGTCGCAGAAGCCCTCCTGCGGGCGAGAAGTTCCGAGCTGATCGACCGGTGCGCAGGCGGTGATAGAAGTTCCGGGAGTGGCGGGGTCACCCGCATCGATCACCGGGCTGGTAGCCCGTGGGCGGTGGGTGAGTGTCTCGCCGCCGTAGAGGCGGAGAGCGTCCAGCTGCGGGTCAACACCCAGTTGATCACTGCTCTTGCGGCCCAGAATCAGACAACCACGCGAGTCTTGAATGAGGTTGTGGCCCATCGACTGGACCTCGCCGCGGCAATCAGGGCTCTCACCGGATCGAGCCAGATTGCGCGCCAGGATGCTGTTGGCAATGCTGACGGTACCGCCTTGATTGTCCAAACCGGCAGCAGCCTGTGCCACATTGCTGGTGATCGTCACGTTGTTGAGCTGGATTGATCCGTCGCGATTCGTGATGCCGGCCGAATCGCTGAATGCCTCGTTGCCGCTGATCGTGCTGTTGACCATCTCCAAATCTCCGGTGTTGAAGATGCCAACGTCGAAATCACCGCGATTGCCGGAGATCGTCACCCGATCGAGCATCGCCTCGCCTTGATTGTGGAGGGCTCGGCTTTCTGCACCAGGAAACGCTGTAATGCCGTTGTCCCGAACGACCGAGTCGACGATGTGCAGGGTCCCCTGATTGGTAATCGCTTCGCTGGAGTTGTCGACCACGGTGCTGCGATCAATGACCGCGTCGCCAAGATTCAGGAATGCGCCGCGTGGGAGGCCGCCGAGAATGTCCGATCGCCGCAACGCGCTCCGCTCGAGCCGCAGGGTCCCCGTGTTCAGCACAGCGGCGACGAACGACCCTCTCGACTCGTTATCGTCGATATCAACGCCGATCAGTATGGCATCGCCGGTATTGCTCAACGCGGCGATGCGGCCGCGATTTCCTCTGATGGCGCTGTTGCAAATCACCATGGTGCCGGAGTTGGTCACGCCGGGGCCGCTTTCATTCGAAGAGAACTGACAATTGTCGGCATCCAGAGTCGCCGTGTTCGCCAATCCTCCGAGGGAATTGTTGCGGATCGCTACATCGCGCAGCGACAGCATGCCGGCATTGCTTACAAGGGTGCTGTTGTAGAGCGATAGACCGCGGATCGAGACTAACGCACCGGCATGGATCTCCAATGCTTCGCGCCGGGAGCCGTCAATCGAGGTCGTCGCCGATCCGTCGCCGACGAGCTCGAGCGCATCGGTGATGTCGAGGTCGCCGACGCCGTCGTCATCTACGGCGGTACCGGCGACGGTAAGAGAGTAGATGCCTTGCGTGACTTCGACGATGTCTGGTCCGCGCAGCGCGTTTGTTTCCTGGATAGCCGCGCGCAGTGTACACATGCCGTTGGTCGCGGCGCAGATGCCGTCGCCCACATTCGCATCCGGAAGGTCGCCCCGGTGCGTCGTTCGGAAGCGCCCCGGGTGCGGCGTTTCCGACGCAACAGGCGTAGGCGTCGGACAAGTCAGATCGTCGCCGTTGCCGTCTTCGTCTGGAAAGCCGCAGCCGCAACGACCGGGTTCGGTCTTGTTCGGATCGCCGGGACATCCGTCGAGACAATCGAGGACACCGTCTGAGTCGCGGTCGAGATCGCGCGCCAGACAACCGCAGACACCGGGGGCCGACTTGAACCGATCGATTGGGCACCCGTCGATGCAGTCCGGAACGGAATCGAAATCCATATCGGTTTCCGCCACTCCACACCCGCACGTCCCCCGACGCGCCTTCAATGGATCGTTTCGGCATTCGTCGCAGGCGTCGCCCTGCCCGTCAGAATCGGCATCAGCCTGATCGGCATTCCGTTCTGACCGACAATTGTCCCGGCAGTTGATCCAACCGTCGGAATCATTGTCTCCAGCGTCTTCGAATCTGTCACAGCCGCAGAAGCTGGGATGGGTTTTCGATGGATTTAGAGGACACAGGTCATTGCAGTCGAGCACGCCATCTTGGTCGCTGTCTCCGTCCGTCTCGTCACAGCCACAGATTCCCGGCTCGCCTTTGATGTAACTATCCGGACAGTTGTCGCACGCATCGCCATGACCATCCGAGTCGCGATCGATCTGCAACGAATCGGCAACCTCGGGACACACATCGAGGCAATCCGGATGATGGTCGCCGTCACCGTCGAGATGATCATCCTTACCTAAGCAGCGTTCACAGGGATCGGGCACCCGATCAGCGTCGGCATCGCTCTCGCAATGATCCGGAACACCGTTGATGTCGCAGTCGTTGCCGGCCAACTGGCACGAATCGGGACGGCCATCCGCATCGCAATCGGCGGCTGCCGGCAGTCGGGAGCGGTTGGGAAAGAGCAGCACGCCGTCGGTGTTCGACGGCCCCACGAGCAAGTCGGGCCGCCCATCGCCGTCGAAGTCGGCGGCACCGAAGACGCGCCTCTCGAACTGGTCGAAGAAGAGCCGTGCCGAGATGATGACGTGCCCGCCGAGGCCGGAGCCGGCGCTGCGAAGGACTGCGACGCCGTTGCCGCCGACGGCGACGATCTCGTCCTTGCTGTCGCCATCGATATCGATTGCCTTCAGCGTCCGTACGAAGCCAAGGTCGCCAAAGTCGCTGAACACGGGCGAGGCAAAATCACCTGAGCCATCGTTGATGAATACCGCCAGCGGTCCGTTGTCGGTCAGCGCGACAAGATCGTCACCCGAGCGGTCATCGAGGTTTGCAAAAGCAACGGAACGCACTCCGAGAGCGAGCAACTCGTTGGATCGTTCGAGTTTTCGGTCCCCGCGGTTGCGCAACACCGATATGATGTTGTCGGTGAAGCCCGCGGTAGCCAGATCGATCTTCCCATCGCCGTCCACGTCTCCGGACGTAATGGCGATGGCACGCCGCCCGATGTCCACCGGCCGCGGCGGAAGTAGCGCCCCGCTATCGTTGAAGTACAGGTACACCGCGTTCGCGGAGTCGCTGGCCACGGCAACGTCGGTCGCACCGTCCCCGTCAATATCCGTCGCCAGGAGATCCTTCGGACTGTTGCCGGCATCAAACGGAACGCCGACGTCGAGCTGCCCGTTGCCGCGATTGCGCAGCACGGTCAGTTCACTTGGAGTTTCGGTCACTACGGCGATGTCGGTGTCGCGATCCCCGTCCAGATCAGCGGCCAGCACAGGCCCGGGCTTGCCGTGAAGCGGGTACGATCTCCTGACCGGAAACGCGTTCGCTCCGTCATTGAGCGCGGTAGTGATCTCGTTCGTAGCGTCGTGCACAACGACGATATCGGCGTAACGGTCGGCATTCAGGGTCGCGGCGGTACCTCCGGCGACGGCCTTGGTGAACCCGATCGCTCGAGGTGCGACCTCGACCGTGCCGTCGTCGCGGCCGTGATGCACGATCGCGGCTTCCCCCTGGAAATGGGCGAGATCCAAACCGCCGACGCCATCAGTATCGATTCCGACCGTCGCTGTCTGCTCGGTCACGGCGAACTGCTGGAGAAGCACCAGCTGCAGGCTTGGCGGTTGCTGTCCGATAACGTTCAGAAAGCCCTGATCGTCTGTTGCCGTCAACTCGGAGTATCCGTCGCCATCGATATCGGCAGCTCCGACGAAAAGCGGCCTGCTGCCCGAAAGCTGCGCACTCACCAACGGCGCAAACCCTCCGGCTCCATCCGCCCGAAGAATTCCTACCCTGCCATCGTCCAGGGCCACCACGATGTCCGGGTCGCCGTCGGCGTCGACGTCGTCGATCGCGGCGGCGTTGACGAAGCGCATGGTTTCGTATTGGAGGTCGAGCCTGAATTGGTTGCCGCCGAGATTCCGCACAATGAAGAGAAGGTCGTCGGCGAAGATCAGATCCGCGTCGCCGTCGCTATCGACATCACCGGCACGCAGGGCTTCGCTTATTCCGACGTGGTCTTCGAAAGGCAGAGCGCCCGCGTACGTAAACTGTCCTGTGCCGTTATTGGCAAGGAACGTGATGCGGTGTTGATTGAACCCAACGGCGCCGCGGACGGCGGCATCGATGTCTTCGTCGCCGTCGAAGTCGGCGAGCTGCAGATCTGCCGTGCCACCTGGGATGGTGGTTGTTGCGGTAGCAAACGTGCGGCCATCGAGGTTGCGCAGGACGAAGAGGGTGGACTGGGGGAAGTTGCTCTCGATCACAACGAGGTCGACTTTGCCGTCGCCGTCGACATCAGCCACCTCGGCGAGACCGTTCTGCGGCGCGACCGGAATGCGCTGTAGCGGCCCCAAGGAACCGTCCTTGCGATTGTGCAGCACGCGAACCTCGCCTGCGACGACGCGATCGATCAAGTCGGCGTCGCCGTCGCCGTCGAAGTCGGCAGCGAGCATCCTGGTGCGGGATCCCTTGAAGAAGCCGTTGCCACCCTCAAAGCGCAGCGGCGGCACTTCCAAGTCGTCAGCAACGCCGTTGTGATTGCAATCGGCGGCAGCAGCGCTGGCCGGCAAGGCTGCGGCCAGCGTCCCCAGGCCGAGGCTGATCTGTAGCAAGAGCCGCCGCACTCGTCTTCGGATGGGCATCAGCCCTCCCCCTTATGCACGACCTCGAAGGCGCGCGACAACTTCATCCCACGCCTGGCCCCTGATTGCACAACGGGTAAACCAGAGGGCGACGCAAGCGAGCTTTGCGCCGACGAATGCCGATAAAGGCCGATCGATAGGTGGTTGCTCGCAATTCCCCGAGCGCCGGGCGACGTTGGCGTTCTTGCTAGTCGCAGCCCTCTTCCATCGACGCAATCCACTCGGTGATCACATCGACGGCTTCGCCGTGGATGCGGCGGCGGCCAAGCTCGGGCATGGCGATCTCGGGTTCCACCGAATCCATCCTGAAGGGCACGATCGAAGTTTCGGGATGGCCCGGGTCGATGACGCGGCCGAAGCCGCCGGTGCCGGGGCCGGCAGCCGTAGGCGATTTGCAGATGCCGAGGTGGCCGGGGTCGGTCTCCTGGATGTTGACCCAGAAGCCCGTCGTGCGCGCCGCGCCGCTTTCGTTGTGGCAGTGCGCGCAATTGATATCGAGATAGGTTCGCGCCCGTTCCTCGAGCGTGCCGGTGCTGGGATCGTCGAAGATCGCGGCCCGCGGCGCATCATTCGGATCCGCCGGCGCGCCGCGCAGGATGCCCAGCTCGGTCCACTTCACCAGCTGATTCTCTTCGCCGTCGGCATAGGCGTAGTCGCGGTTGAGATGCCGCGCCTTGGGACCGAGCACGTTCATGATCTCGTCGTGCTCCTTGTGACACTCCTTGCACTGATTGGAGTTCGGCACGCTGTACTGGAATGAGCCCATTTCACCGTCGAGCTGCACACCCGAAACCGTCAATGTGGCGCCGACGATCTTGAGCGCGGCGTCGGACTTGTCCTGGTTCCACACATAAGGCAGGCCGATCCAGCCTTCGGCGCGGCGCACCAGTAAGCGCGTCTCGAGCACATCCTGTGGTGTCGACGGATCGGTTTGATCCGCCGGGTACGCGAACGTCTTGATGATGACGGTGCCGACCGGAAAGTTGAAGCTCTGTTGCTCGTCGTAGGTCGCGCTGGTGCCCGGCGGCAGCCATACGAAGCGGTGCTTGAGGGTGAAGTCGGAAAACAAGATCGTGTTGAGGTCGAACGGCACAACGCCGTCGTTGGGAATCTGCAGCGCGCCGCTGCCTTTGAAGAAGCGGTAGCTGGAGAGGAACTGGCACGACTCGTCGGTCGGATCGAAGTTCACGCCCTCGCCCGCCGGGACGTCGCACTTGGTCTCGGCCGCCGGCTGGCAAGGCGGGCCGCCGCAGCCCTGCAGCGCGTTGTTCACGCCGGTGAGAATCTCGTCGATGGTGATGCTGCGGTTCAGATCGGCATCGCCGGCGAGGCAGCTCGAAACCGGCAACTCGCCGAGGCCGCCGTTGACGAGGGTGAGAATCTCGTCGACGGTCACGCCGCAGTCGAAGTTACAGTCGCCGCGGCAGGCCCAGGCAGGCGACACAGCAAGTGAAACGCCGACAAAGAGCGAGATGCAGGTGAACAGACGAAGGCAGACTTGACGCATGTGGGAGCTCACTTCCGAGAAGAAGCGATCTTATCGAAGGCGCCAATCACTCGCTAGAGGCGATTGGAGTCGGCTCGCTCCGTGGTCAACGGCGCCGCGCCGGTCGTCCAAACGCCCTGCGTGGAACCCCGTGGGCACTGTTGCGTCACACGATTCCCGGCAACCATAGTCGACAAAGACGACTTCTCAGGCTAGGGAAGACTCCGAGGCAAGGGGCAGCGCGGAGTTGCTGGCTCCTGTCAGTGGCTCCTCCCCCCCCAGCTGCCCCGAGCCTCACTTCCTCAAAAACTCCGCCGCTCGTCGCTCGTGTCTCGTTGCTCGTGTTCTGATGATTTCCAGCCACCAGCCACCAGTCACCAGCCACTAGCCACCAGCCACTAAAGGCGTTAGCTCTGAACCGTGATCTCGAAGAGCAGATTCAGACCCGCGACAAAGGCGATGATCTCGCCAACCAGGCTACGGCTCTACAACCGCCTCTTCCGACGGGTGCTGGCGAACCCGCGCTACTTCTACTTCACCCTGCGCGGCAACGCCCACGCGCGCGTCGCCGATCGACTGGCGCGCGGCGATCTGCCGGCGAACGGCACCTTTTATCCGGTCAAGCTCGACCTGCGCCTGGTCTACGGTTGCAACCTGCGCTGCAAGATGTGCGCGCAATGGGGCGATAGTGGCACCTACTTCGACTACGCCACGCCGAAGCTACAGCGACAACTCGATCTCGACGTGATCGACAGCGTCGTCCGCGACCTCGTGCCGCACGGCCTGCGTTATGTCGATATGGAAGGTGGGGAGACGTTCCTTTATCCCGACATCATCGAGCTCCTGTGCCGGCTCAAGGCGCGCGCGTTGTTCGTCAAACCGGTCACCAACGGTACGCTGCTGAAGAAGTACGCGCGCGACGTCGTCGCGAGCGGCATCGACGCCATCAACATCTCGGTCGACGGCGACCGCGAAAACCACAACTTCGTGCGCCAGGCCGAGTGGGCTTACGACAAGACCATGGAAGGCCTCAGCGCCCTCGTCGAGGAACGGCAGCGCGCCGGTAAGCAGACCCCGTTGATCAAGATTTCGTTCACCATGACGCGACACAACAAGGCGGCCTCGCTGCGCCGCCTCTGCGAAGATCTAGCCGGCAAAGGCCTGATCGATGTCCTCGTCGTCAAATCGACGCCGATCTGGGTCCCCGAGGAACGTGGGCTGGCTTACAACGCGTTGATCGAAAAGCATTTCCCGCAGGCCTCGAGCTCCGTCGCCGGGGGCGTCATCCAGAGCTGGCGCGGATTTCTCGACGACTACAGCGACTTCGGCGCCGAGGCTCGGGAAATAGCCGACACGCTGCGCGATCTGCAGTCGAAAGACTACGACTTCTTCGTCGATCGCGTTCCCAGCGTGCCGCTCGAGCAGTTGCCGCGCGTCTACACCGATTATCAGTGGGACCTCGGTCGCTCGCATTGCCCGATCGCGTACGTCGAACCGACGATCGACAGCGACGGCAACGTCTATCCGTGCAACCTGTTCACCGACGAACCGCTGTCGATGGGCAACGTCAACGAAACGCCCTTTCTCGACATCTGGTTCGGCGAGCGCTTCCAGGAGTTCCGCCGCATGCTGGCGAGTCAGGGCGGACTGCTACCGATCTGCACGCGCTGCTGCCAGCTGGCGGAAGGGTAAGTGGCTGGTGGCGAGGGCGGGTTCGGGCTCGAAGGGGTCTGTTGCTTTCGTTGCCTGTGTAGATTCTGAACGACTCTATTTGTTGTGGGCGGCCGGTACCGTCCGGCCGCGTCTTCGATCGGGCAGAGCGCTGCCGGACGGTACCGGCCGCCCACAGAGCGAAACGCGAAATACCAATCGGGAGAGTGTATCGACCGACTTCCGATCACCATCCCTCACGGCGCTACCTTCAGATCCTCGATGCTGACGCCTTGCAACCCCTCAACAACGCCGCAGGCGATGCGATCGCCTGCGTTGCCGGCGGGATCGGACTTGTAGTCGTCGACGCCGGCGTGCACGACCAGCGCCGAGCCGTCGGTGTCGAGCAACATCGCGGCTCCCGTCTTCAGATGCACACCCGGCACGAAGGTGTCGATCTTCGCCGCGCCCGAGTCGCCGATGACGACATTTGGAAGGTCGCCGGCGTGATAGCCGCCGTCGTGTTCGAAGCCGTGCTTCTTGCCGCCGGGGTTGAAGTGATCGCCCGCCGAGGTGAACGGCGGCTCACACTTGCCGACCGTGTGGATGTGAAACGCATGCGTCCCCGGCGGCAGCCCAGCGAGCTCGGCGCTGACGAGAACGCCGCTGGGCGTATCCGTGATCGTGACAACGCCGGCGTTCTTTCCGTCGGCCGTCTTCATCATCGCCTTTACCGCGCCAGGGCTCTCGGCGGCGCCGGCGGCGGCAGCGGCAAACAACGCAGCGGCGGACAACAAAGCAGTGAGTTTGGCCATCGTCATCTCCCTTCCTCCCCTATGCGTATCAGAAATTCCGCATCGAGGGGGCGCCGAAAAGAAGATGGCGCATTCAACTTCGCGTCAGGCCGGTCGCCCGTCGCCGCTGAATGGAGGCGCGCATGAGGGTCAGGATCTCGGCGCGCGCCACGTCGATGCGCGACGAGGCGTTGGCGTCATGCAGGCGCTTGAAGTGCAACGTCTCCTCGACCACGCCGTAGCGCGCGCCGGTGTCGAGCAGTCGGTTCAGCCAGTCGAAATCGTCAGCGATCTTGAAACTGCCGTCGAACGGCCCGACGGTATCGATGGCGCTCCGGCGCACGAGCCAGGCTCCCGGAACGACGGACACGTGATCCTCCAGCATCAACCTGTGATTCACCCAGTACTCCGAGTGGTAACCGTCGGCGAACAGGAGGCGCTCCTTGGCCAGGACGATCGCCACCTCGGGATGCGCGATCATATGTTCATACTGCAGGGCGAGCTTGTCGTCTCTCCACGTATCGTCCTGGTCGAGAAACGCGAGGAACTCGCCGCCGGCCAGCGCCACGCCGCGGTTGCGCGAAGCGGCGATGCCGCGATTCGACTGATGAACGTAGTGCGCCGGAGCGAACGAGCGAGCGATGTCGCCGCTGGCGTCGGTCGACCCGTCGTCGACCACGATGAGCTCGAGGCGCGGGTAGGTCTGCCGGCGAACGCACTCCAGCGCTTCGCGCAGAAACGCGGCACCGTTGTAGACCGCCATGACGACGCTGATCAGCGGACCGGCAGACTGCTTGGTCACGTCCATTTCTCCAGCAGGTGGGTGATGACTTCCGGAATCTCCTCGATGCGCGCGCCGAGCACGAGTCGAAAGCACGGGCGTGCGCGCAGTACCGCTGCCAGTTGAGCGAAATCCGATCCGTCGGCGTCGTGCAGCATGAACATGGTGCTGACAGCCAACGTCCGCAACGCCTCCCCGGGCGCCAGCGGCTCGACCCGTGTCGCTCCCGTTCCGTCGACGCGCGGAAAGAGGAACGCGGCTACCGGCGACTCGAGGCATATTCTGCCCGAGGCCTGACGATCGACAAACAGCAGAGCCTTCTCCTCATCGGTGCGATGGACGTTGGTGATCGCCTCGGCCGGAAAGCGGAAGCGGTGGATGTGGTCGCGGTGCAGCTTGGCGGAACAATACAGACTGCGCACCGTCGGCTGCGGCTCGCTGCGCAGGACGACAAAGTCGTCGCCCAGGTAGCGCAGCGGCGAGAACAGACAGGCGAGCGCCGTCGTCGACTTCCCGGCGCCGCTGGGGCCGGCGACGACCGCCGCGCCGCGCTCGTTGGCGACGGCACCCGCATGCACCACCTGCGAGCCGCCGCGGCGCAGCCACCAATGCCACAGCGAACGCAGCGGAAAGCTGGTCTCGTGGTACGACAGCCGATACGCATCGTCGGTCCAGAAAAATGCCTGTCGGCGCTCGACATCGAGCATGGTCAGCGTCCGAAAGGCGGGATCGAAAAGTATGCGGCGACATTCATCGCGATAGATCCAGGGCTCTCCCGCCTCGAATGCCGCGCGTACCTCCGACGACGGAAACGGCAGCGCGATGTTTGTTGAGGCAGAGTCGAAGAGATGGATGGCCAGTGCGGAATGGGCGTCCGGTGCTCTCAAATGTTCCAAGGCAGGCGTGATTCGCGGCACCAAGGCGTCGCCCGCAAAGCAGAGGCGGACAGGATTCGTCCCGACGACATAGTGATGCTCCACGGCGCCTTGCGTATCTACGGCGCAATCGAAGGCCTCGGCGATCTGTTCGAAGTAGACACCCGCGTCGGCGGGATTTGCCGGCATTGTAGGAACCTCAGCGCCGAGGCGAGCAGACGCTGAGAAGGCCTCGATCGACAAAGACCATCATTCTCAGCCCAAACAACTTCCAGATCTCGGTGTCTCCGTGCCTCTGTGGTGAAGAAGTTTTTCTCTCAGTCACGAAGGCTCGCTCTTGCGGTGCGGCCAGCCGCGCTCGTCGACTTCGTGCAACGGATCCAACGGCAGAAGTCGCTCCATGTCGGTGTAGATCTCCATGCGCGGCTCGGAGAATGGAGTACTGCTGGTCAAGGGCGTCGCCGGCGACCCGGCCGGCGCGGCGGAGTCCTGGATGAGTCCCTGCTCGACGAGCGCGTCGACGAAGCGCTCGATGGACGCACCGTCGGCGCCCGACAGCGGAGCGAAGGCGCGCGCCACCGCGGCGGTCGAATGCCCGCCGGCAAGGGCGTTCCAGACCAGGCTGCCGCAGGGATTCAACGCATAGTAGCGCCCGTTGTCGAGATTGATGACCACCGCTTCGCCGTCGATTGTCTGGTGAATCACCACATCGGGAATGCGAAAGACCCGCTCCGCAGCCATTGGCGCCTCCTCAACTAGCGGCCGATTTGACTCCGATTTCGATCGGCTGACAACCCTGGAAACGGCTCTCGGAGGCATCGTGGTGTCGGGCGCGACACCAAGACGCAAGAGGCCAAAGCCACCAAAGGCATCAGCGCAGGCGTCGCGGAAAAGGCCTTCTAAGGATGTGCCGTGTGCCCCGCAGATCGACGAATGACGGAAATGAGCTGCACTCTTCCCGAGCCGCGGCGCATCGGCTATAAGCGCTGCGCTACGGACCACCGGGGGGGACCGGAGCCGTCCGAGGGCAAAGCCTCGGACGACGGCGTCACACCATAAGCTGGCGTAGCTCAGTCGGCAGAGCAGCTGATTCGTAATCGTCGGGACCGCAATCACCCCCAACAGCTGACGGCGACTTCCCTCACCAACGTAACAACTTAGCGCAAGCGATCCTGTTACATCACGTTGTTGCCAGTTGCCACTTCTCGGAGAGTTCTGTCACCAAATTTGTCACCATCGCACGAGCCTACATCTTACGACCCGACTTTCCCTTCGCCGAGCCATGACCGTGATGCTCGCTAAGCGGCTCATCGCAGATGTGTACCCAATCGCCGGTGTTGCGATCGACCACTAGCTCCCGATAACGATTGGCGCGGCGATCAACCAGGCGATACTTCTCGTGCCACTTACCGGTGGTCTGTTCTAGATCGCTGCCCGCGAAAGTCTCTAGGACGATCTTCTTCTTCCCGGTAAGTCGAATGTTCTTACCCTTCAGGCGGATGGAGTCGTTCCCTACGACGATCACATCGCTGATCTCGACGTGAACCTGCTTCTTGACCGAGCCACATTGCGGGCACTGGGCCACGTCAGGTCGCTGAAGCACTGAACCGCATTCGCGGCATGTAACGGTCGTTCTATCCACAGTCATCGGCTACGACACCTCCAAGCATTCTTCGGGTTTCGTCGCTTCGACCAACACGCCAGCGACGGATTCGATAGACGCCAAGTATGGATTACATTTGCCGGCTATTTTGAATTCGTTCAAACTAGCGGTGTTCCTGCGCACACCCACTCCGACACGCGGAGACTCTTTTCTTATGTACGACGCTCTTCACAACGCGCTTCATAATCTGCAAGCCACGGGTCCGGAGGGTTTCGAGGGAGTTGTTCACGGACATCTCAGCCGCCTCACCGGGAGGCGTTTTTTCCTCGCCAAGAGCGGAACGCAGCTCGGGAAAGACGCAAGCACTGGCGGTTTTGGCGAGACCTATGTCGACTTCGAATGTAAGCGCTACAGGAAGGGGCGATCTCCAGACTCGCGTGACCTTCTCGGAGGCCTCAATGAAGCGATTGTGGCCGGAGGGGGATTCCTTGATCTCTGGATCGTCGTCAGCACGGGTGTCATTAGCAATGCTGACGCCGAAATTCTGAGAAGGGCTGCCGATCAGCAAGCTGTTGCTGTGGAAATCTTCGATTGGCAGGAATCTGGTCTCCCTGAGCTTGCCGTTCTTTGCGCGACTCAGCCTCAGGAAACACTCTCTGAACTCTCGGCCCGCATGCCCGGGTTGGACACTGCAGCAATTGCCGCGGAACTCCAGGAAATAAGAAACGCAGCGGACTTTGCGCCGCGCGAGCAGGATCTGTGCAAGAGAGTGTCCGCCGCGCATTTGGGATTCGATCACACGCGCGTTGCTGCCAACACATGGATTGAAACTCACCTTCAGAAGAAGAACGACGCGATGGCGGCATTCAATCAGGCTCTCTGCGTCGGCGATAACCAATATCAGAACTACGTCGATAGGCCCCAAGTCCAAAGCGCTTTGAGCACATGGTATGCAGGGTGGTCGGCCAACCAGATGATTGCCGCGGTGTTGGGCCCCGAGGGGACGGGCAAGAGCTGGGCAACAATGGGATGGTGGCGAGCACTGAGTCTGAAACCTCTTACGCTCTTAGTCACAAGCAACCGTGATAGCGGGATGGACGGTTTGGCACTGATTGCCTCGGCAATCACGAGGCAAGTTGGTGTCCGCGATAGAGACTATTGGCAAAGGCGTGTGAAGCAGTGGCTGCTACGTGCCCCGTCGACCAGTCCATTGTTTCTTGTCGTGCTCGATGGGTTGAATGAGCTACCCCGTCACGCTTGGGACCAGCTGTTCACGTCCTTCGGGCAGTCGTTCTGGGCTTGTCATCTCGCCATCGTGACGACGTGTAGGCCGAAGTTCTGGAGCGATAGCATTGCTCCCGCGCTTCCGGAGGGACTGGGCGTTACAGCCATCGATGTGCGGCCCTTCGACGATGGGGAGTTGAATGCGGCATGGGGATCACGCCGGCCCTCACTTTCGACCATCGATCAGTCTTTGCGCGAGTTCATTCGGGCGCCCCGAATTTTCCGCCTGGCGTGTCATCGCCTTGATCGTTTGAGCGAACACGGCGACCTGACGATCGAACGGCTTCAGATCGAAGACTGGCAAGATCGGCGACTACAGAAACTCGGATTCGCGCATACTACTCGAGATTTCAATAACCTTGTCATCGGAATCGCGGCGGACTTACGGAAAGGTCTTGCGGAGTTCGAACACGAACAACTCCGCAACTACTCAGGCCTCGCCCGGCGCAGTCCAGATCGAAACCTCGACAGAGATTTCGATGAAATCGCCGATGGTCAACTGTTCGAACTCGTCGATCCGGTATCAGAGCGGTACCGGGTGCGCCCGACATACGCTGGGCTAGCGCTCGGAATGCTGCTAGCTCGTGAGGCTCGCGACGAATCTCGCGGTGCGGGACTCCCGGCTGTCGAGGCACTACTGGCAGAAGCTCTCGATCCGACTGCTGGGTGCGATCAAGGAGCCGAAATGCTTCGGGGGGCGTGTGTAGCTGCATGCTTCGAACCTGGATACCCCACCGATGTAAGGTGCCTCTTGTTCCATGCTTGGGTGACAAGCAGAAATCTGGACGAAGAACGTTGGACGGATTTTGCGGCCTATCTTCCGCTCGTTCCCGACACTTACTTCGACCTTGCAGAGGTACTCTGGACCAGCAAGGACTTCCACGTTCGCGCCCGCGAATGGCTTGCAGACGCGATCCTGCGATGGCGGGATGCCCCCGAAGTGAAAAAGATTCTCGCGGAGCGGTGTGTTCGATGGTTGGGGAATTGGAATCCCGAATGGTTCCCCTTCATTAGTTCACCTCCCGAAGGACGCCTTGAACGACAGCGAGAGGAGGCGGAACACGCACTGGCGAGCCTGACCCCGACAGAGAGGACGCTGTCAAATCGTCTCATCAGCCAGACAGAAGGGCCACATGGGCCGTGGATTGCTCGGCTTGCGCTTCTGCTCATTTCGCATACTCCGCGCTCTCAGTACGTCGACGGGTTCATCGGTTGGGCACTCTCGCGTGCGGTGATGGGGTTGCCCGACGAGTTCGAACTGATCGCTTGGTGTCTTCGACTGAACGAGCACGATCCAGAAGAGACTGAGACCGCACTTCTGACAAGACTAGAACCACTCATGGCCAAACCGTCAGAAGTAGGCCTGCGTGCGATTCGATCCTTGCTAGAAGCTTGTGGTACTGGTTCCGCACTCACTCAATCGGGACGGATTCCTCCACCGGCTCCATCGAATCGCGGAAACTGGTATCCTCGCCGGTTGCTGGATGTTGACCCCCTAGATCCCAGCGCGACTCCTCCAGCGGGGCTTGATCGCGTTGTTGATACACTCGCAACGGGTGTGAATCCCGAGAAGCCGTCGATAGCCTTGAGCTCTACGCTCGACGATCATCGCCTCGAGGAAATGCAGCCTATCCTTGCCCGTTTTGCTCCGGCTGAGCTTGCCGCCTTCTATCGTCGAGAACTGCAGACAGCGGCCGCGCGCGACAGTCTCGGTATTCGACAACTAGCGTGGACAGTGCCGCAGTCCCTCATGATTATCACACCTGACGAGATGACGACGCTGAATGTAGCGCGGCGAGCACTGATCCCAGCGTTGGATGAAGATCGGCACGACGCTCGCGCCGTCGAAGCCTATCTCCTTGCAGGAGTGCTCGGGGGACAGTCTCCCGAATCCCAGGTGGCTATGCTCCTGGAACGACCGTCAACGGCGCAAGATCTTCTTCTACTTGAAGACCTGTTCGCGCCGGCCGCCGAGAGGTTCGGCAATGATCAGCTCGAGCAAGTGTCTCAAGAGGCATCCCCTCACGAACTGTCTCGACTGCTCTGGTTCCTCTCGCGAAGTCGGTTTCCACTAAACGTTTTGGGAAGGGGCAGACTAGTTGAATGTTTCAGCCATCGAGATGCCTCCGTTCGCAGTACCGCATTTCGTCTAGCTTGGGTGTCGAACGACGAAGTGGCCCTAAGAGTCCACCTCGATAGCGACTGGCGCGCGCAAGCCACCGACGGCTTTGAAGCGTTCTACGGATCTCTGGCCCTGATAGACGCTCCTGGCGCCAGCTATCGTGCGCTGCGTGAACGGATCGTGCCTGAGTTACTTGGCTATCTCGCAGAGAAAGAAGGGACACCAGAAGCGATCGGGATGTTCGCAGCGGACCTTGACGCATTGTGGAGAATCATGGCTGAGGATCCGTTCGAGTTCGACGAGAAGGTCGCGCCAATCCTCACGCGAGACAATCCCTCGGCGACGTCAATTCCAGAACTTGAGATCACTGGAATTGAGTCGCACGCCGAGTCGAGTTTCCACACCATTCGCGTATTCGAGCGATCGCCTAGCGAGGCTGATGTGGATCGCGTGTTCGACTGGGACAGGTCAATTCGCGAGCGCCAAGATTTCGAGCGGCTAGTGAAGGATACTGTTGCGAGAGCGCGACGCGCGGGGCATCGGTTTTTGCCATGGGGGTAAGGTCAGACGGTTTTCGTCAAATCGTACGTGCGCATCCAGCGTTTGTAGACAAGTGGCTAAAACCGTTGGAACGTGGCGACCAAGTGCAGTGGGATTTGGCCGAGTTCTACCGTGCGTTGGCGAAGGGGATGGGAGACACCGACCCGGATCGCGCAGCAGACGTAGTCATGAAACTACATTGCAACCCTCGGGTGCAGCGAATTGTTTACCGGCCTTTAGGAATTGACAGTCTAACGACGCTTGCCTTCGAAATCCCTTCCAGCAGTCAGGTCGATGCCCTCCGAGCGCATTTGCTTCAGGATGCCAACACTGACGAGGACCTTTATCTGATAGCCTTGGCGGCCCAAGCAGGTAAAGGGGAGACTTGGCTAGGCAGCGTCATCGAGGACGACCTTAAAGCATCGCGAATCCATCGGGTCGCACGCGGCCTAACCCTAGTCGGATTCTTGGATGAGGGAATACTACTCGAAAGATCCCGGAGCGAACTCGGCGGGAAGGTGGGCTTCCTCAATGATGTGGCCGCCCATGCTGTCGCTCGTCTCGAACGAAATGCTCGTGCTCGCACTTGGTTCACCCAGTTCCTAACACGCGGAGATCCGGTTGAGGCCTGGGCGGCGTTTCGCTTGTTTCTGCGCTGTACGGACAGACGCTTCTACCTTTGGGAGGACAAACTCTTAGCGTCCGTCGACAATCCGCCGCTGCTGTGGCAGCAACACCTATCTGCGAATAAGCAAGAGATCTCGCGCGCCGCGTCGGAAAACGAAGGCAAGCTTTCGGACACCCTTTTCGGTTTTCGGATCGCAAAGGGGGAGATGGTTCCGTGGTATAGGACACCCGAGAGTGCGCTCGCCGCGAGGACTTAGTTCGCACAATAGATGGGGCGTTCAACTAGGCACGTCCAGCCGTTGGTACATACTGAGGATCTTTCGATCCTTCCCACTCGACTAACTGCCGAACCAAGCCTGCCCTCGTTGAGATTCGAAACGCCGTTCTCTCATCTCACGAGGTCCGCGACAATGTGGTCGAGCTGTTCCAGGGTGCCAGCTTTACGAAGGCCCTTCGCTGCGCCTGGCCGCACTAAGGCGACGTCTCTTCTCACTTCTTGCTGGGCGAAGTCTATGGTGCGCTTGTCAACGATCGCAATGTTAGCGTACGGCGCGAACACTAGGTGATCATCGTCGATCCAGTCTCCGGCCTCGGCCTGCTTCGGGTGACGCGCCCGCGCCCTTTTTACCGCAACACGCAGGCTGAATCCGGGGCATTGGTATGGATTGAGCTTCCGAACAAGCGATTGGATGTCGCCCGAGTGTGTCCCGAGTTCCCTCTCCAAAGAACTCGCCTCCTGACGCGCCAACATGAAGAAGTTGGCGACGTCCTTCAGATCGCTCTGGGGTACTTCGCTTGTGATCTCCAAGCCCTTTACGCCGAGAAAGCTCTCGAATCCACTCTGGGCATCGCCTTCTTCTTCAATGCACTGTGCAAGCCGCTCCAACCCCGGACATAATTCACGCGGCGTCTCACCCATCGAAACCAACGCTCGCAAGGCTTCGGCGGCAGCGGGCCCGCTCATCGTCCGGGCCTGTCGCCGACGGACCTCTTCAGTGAGGCCTTCGGCATCGAGCAGCCGTTGCAGCTCTGCCATTCCCGTCTTCCACACATTCTCCATCTCGGCCGAGAGTTCGAACAGAACCCTTGATTTCTTGAACTTCGTTTCGATGCCGAGCGTGGTCTCCTTGATCGCCTTCTGCGTCGTCACCGGGAAAAGCTCGTCGCGGAGCTCGGCATATTGAGCTTCGACGCCGTTCGCGACACCAAGAAGCTGGGCTCGGATTTCCAGTTGAATGGCCGAGCCGGATCCTAGATACGAGCAACGGATCTTTGGGAAAAGATCGAGCACGTCCAATCGCCTACATAAGCTATCGTGGTCTCCAAGCTGAGCGATCTCTTGCACGTGATGCAGCGACAAGGCCAGCTCGCAGGAAGCCCGTTGCCATACGTCGACAAATTTCCCGACCGTCGGCTCGCCTCGGCGCATGGCGAGATCGAGCTGCGCAAAGTTGCTGGAATCCAAATAAACCAATGGCACGGTGTGGTATTAGCAGAAGCCGAATTTAATGGAGACTGGCACATGCCCGTGGAACACGAAGCTAGAAAGCCCCGACGGCACGTTGGCAGCATTGTCACCGAGGACTCGATCCAGAAGATGGTCACCCGCCTGAATCAGCACTTTACGCTTGTCGAGCGCAAATGCCGCATTCCGGTTGCAGATCGCGACGGCGACGAGAAGTTCAAAGCGCGCCTTGCGATCCTGCAGCGGGCGGCGAACCGGGTCATGCTGGGCGCTGCCGTCTATTTGGGCGAGAAAGAACCGAAGATCTTTTCGTCAATTCTCCTCGCATCATCGCATTGGGCTGACGACATGATGATGCTCGGCAAGGCCGAGTTTCGGGTTCCTCGCCCATCCCAGGACCGCAAGTTCTACGAGTGGTTCTTTGGACCATCGATCGTTGGCAGCCATCGGGAGATCGTGAGGCGGCTCAAGGCGGTGTGGTCTGCACCGCTTCCCTCATGGCGCATCGTTCGCAACACACCCGTCAGCCGCAAGGGGCGATACGATACGCCGCAACGCATCGGTACAGAGCGGCGGCGATGGCAACTGAACCAACGAGTCCAGCTTGTCATGCAGATCGCATCGGAACTCCATAACGAAGAGGCAATTGTTGATCCGGTCTCAGAAAAACTCGCTCGGAAGTGGGTCGGCCTGTGGGACACACCGGCCAAGCTGAGCATTCAGATCCTCGGCTATTTCATGAAACGAACACCGCGTCAGACGACAACGATGCTCAATACTGCCCGCAAGCAGATCAAAGAACGCGCCGAACAAGACGCCTACGACAAACTCGTGCAAAGTTAAGGTGGCGCCGTTCACCTCTCACTCGAGAATCAGTCAAGCCCTGCGTTCGACGGGTACTCGCGCTCTCCTCGGACGACATTGATTTCGTAAGTCGTTGCTCCGCCCGCACTTTCGCTCCCTAGCCATCTACACTCCGCAAGACCTTCCAAAACGTAGCCGACGCTTCAGGTGCCCGAGGTAAGGACACTTCGCGGAGGTGCGCAATGGCGAAGGAAAATCACGTAGTCAGATCTGTAGGCATCCGGAAAGGGCGATCGGGAAATATGCTACCGAATGCCTCGAAATATGACTCGGCCACAGCAACGCCTTTCACGCTCGAGACCCTCAGGAGCCTCGCGAGCGTCGTTGCCAACATCCGGAAGCGCGTCGGAGATGCCGGCACCCGTGCCGTCGAGGGAACAGCAGACCATGCACGAACTGCTGGCTCGCATAGCCGTGAGGATCCTCACGGCGCGCCCGGACCGAAAGAATAGAGACCGGACAAGAAACGGCTGATCGAATGGAAAGGCAGCTGACGCACCCTTTGATTACACCAGCCAGATTGCGGCGACGAGCGCTTTGCTATCAGCGCCAAAGCACTCCGCAACAAGTTGCCGAGAATACTGGCAGCGGTGAGATTCAACGGAGCCAACGCGATTTGGCCATCGCCTACGGCTATCCACCAACCCAGGTTGAAGATATTTGCGACGATTTAGGTCTGTCCGGCGCCGGCACGCAACACCGACCGGGCTGGAAATACATACTGAGTCAGGTGATCACCGGGACCGTTTCGGCTGTATTCGCGACCCAGGTCAGTCGGCTTTCTCGTCAGCTCCGTGATTTCAGCGAGCTGCTCATTCTCGCTCGAATACACAATGTCATTCTCATCATCGACGGTCGACCGATCGATCCGAACGATCCAAGCGACACCTTTGTTCTCCAGGTGCTTGGTGCGTTCGCTCAGCACGACAACGAAACTCGCACTCGATGGATGAGCCAGGCGCGCCGGAAAAAAGCCGAACAAGGACAGGTTGTCTCGCGCTTGCCATTGGGCTGGATCGAGCAAGCTGATGGAACCTACGAGAAGGACCCAGAACTCAAGGATGCCATCGACAAAGTCTTCAGAACGTTCTCGTGCGCAAAATCCACCTTGGGCACAGTTCGCTCGCTCAACCGCGCGGGCCAACTGATTCCCGTCCGATTGAACGGTCGTATCGAGTGGAGACCGCCTCGCTATAGTACCATCCGCACTTTTCTCAAGAACCTCAGCTATTGCGGGCATTACGTTTTTGGAAGCTCAGAAAGTCGGCCAGACCTTGGTTTTCGCAAAGACGGCTACCCGGTGCGCAGAGCCGCGCCTGATGCGAGGCGAATCGTCGTTAGGGACCATCACCCGCCCTACATCACTGACGCCCAGTACGAAGAGAATCAAAGGACTCTTGCATCAAGACGATTTGAAATACGCAATCGTGCTGGCAACGGCTCAGCTATCTGCCAGGGTCTTCTTCGTTGCCTAAAGTGCAACGTAGCTCTGTCCGTCGAGTACCCCTCGCGTTGCATGTACCGCTACGTGTGCGGGAAGCAATCGACGACATTCGCAAGGCCGGTATGCTTTTCGATCAAGGGCGACGACATCGACGCTGCGGTCGAGCGAATTTTCTTCCGCTTGGTAACGACGCCGCCTGTTGAAGCCCTCAAGAGAGCTATAGCTGAGACCGTTTCTGACCAAACAACGGAGCTCCAGCGCATCGAAGCACAGCACAAACGACTCGAGTACGAAGAGCGCATCGCTCGCGATCGCTACAATGAATGCGATCCTCGACGACGCCTTCTCGCTGCCGATCTTGAAGAGCGGCTTGATAACGCGATCCAGGCTCGGTTGGAATTCGAGAAACGGCGCGCAAGCACGCCCTCAAACCCAAATTCAATCGGGAACGATGAGGACATTCATGATCTTTGCGTCGTTGTCGCCGACATTCCCACGCTCTGGCGCAGCGAACTTGTAAGCAACAAGGAGCGGAAACAGCTTCTAGCTTGCTTGATCGCCAAGATCGACTTGTCGGTCGCCGATCAACGGGTCAACGCGACGATCACATGGCACTCACGACAAACGACGGACTTCTTCGTCTGGCGGCCAGCCGGAATCCGCGAAGTGATCCGTGAATTGCACGACCAAGGTCTGACCGTTCCAGAAATTCGCGACTCGATCGCCAGAGGCGACCCACGCACTGGTCAAAACTGGCCGAGGACCAGGAGCCAAGTCTACACCGTGTTGAAGACACTCAAGCTGAGACCTCATCCAGCGCGGAAGGCGCGGAACACACCCCGAAAGGAGAAGTGAAGCATGGACCAGAGTAAAGGCACCGCAGAAACGAAGGGAAGCCTTATGACGGTGCGCCAGTTCTGCGAACGTTTCCCGGCTTTTACCGAAGGATCACTACGGTGGCTGCTGTTCCACCGCGAATCGAATGGCCTGAACGCTGCGGTGTACCGCGTCGGCAAACGCAAGTTGATCATTGATATTGATGCGTTCTTCCGCTGGCTCGAGGAGCACCACGAGACGCTGAACTAGCGGTCGGCGAGGCCAATCGGAACGGCGACACATTCCAACGATGGCGACCTTCGAGAAACGCTCACGCGGAGGCGGCAGACACAGCGTCCGCGCCAAGGTGCGCCTCAAAGGTGGCGGGACGCGAACGAAGACGTTCCGCCGTCTTACCGACGCCAAGCGCTGGGCGTTGTCTCTCGAAGCCGCCATCCGCGAGGGCCGCGACTTCCCGAAGCCGCCGTCACGCAAGCACACCGTCATCGAAGCCCTCGACCGCTACGAGCGCGACATCTTACCGCGCAAGAGCCGCTCGATGATGCGCAACCAGAAAATCCAGCTCGCCTGGTGGAAGAAGCGGATCGGCACGAAGCTGATGGTGGATGTCACCGCATCAGTTCTCACTGCGTGCCGCGACGAACTGTCGAGAGCGATCACAACCCAGAAACGCCGTCGCTCCAACGCCTCGGTGAACCGTTACCTCGCTGCGCTCTCGCACGTCTTCACAATCGCGTTCAAGGAGTGGGAGTGGATCGATTCGATCCCCTTCGCCAAGTTGAGCAAGCTCAAAGAACCGCGCGAGCGAGTCCGCTACCTATCCGACGACGAGCGCAAAGCGCTTCTCAAAGCGTGTCGTGCAAGCAAGAACCAATATCTATTCACAGTGGTCGTGCTCGCTCTCTCCACCGGCTGCCGACGCGAAGAGATCATGCAGTTGAGTTGGCCCAGTGTCGATCTGAACCGCGGCCTGATCGTCCTGGAGAAGACCAAGAACGATGAACGACGAGGCGTCCCGGTGACAGGGCTGGTGCTCGACCTTCTTCGCCAGCACAGCGAGCGCCGCCGCACCGACACGGACTTCCTCTTCCCCCGTCGCAACGGTCGCAAGCCGATCAATCTCCGCAGACCCTGGCAGCAGGCACTTACCACAGCCGGCATCGAGAACTTCAAGTTTCACGATCTTCGACATTGCTGCGCCTCGTATCTTGCGATGAACGGCGCCACGCTCCCCGAGATCGCCGCGGTGCTTGGCCACAAGGGCTACGATATGGTACGGCGCTATGCGCACCTAACGGAGCAGCACACTCGTTCGATCTTGGAGCGAACGACGTCGCGGACCTTTCAGGGCGTATCATCACTGTACGCACCGGACGCCGAGCGCCAATCAGCGTCCGATTAGGTCGTCGCTTCTTCGATCGGATGAACAGTCGCGTGAAATCGACTTTAGACGCGGAGCTCAAAGCTTACTGATTAGTCTTTCCAATAAGCTCTTGATCTCAGCCTCGGAGGCGTCTTCGACCAAGATGAGGAGCAACGCCGCTTGGCTCCATTCCTGCCAGACACGCCGCAACATCTCGATTGCGCCACCGACGGACAGACCCATCGCTCCGGCAAATGCTGCCATTTGCGTTGGGGTCCTCATGAACCAAGCGAGGCCAAGTGCCCCAAAAATGACCGCACCGATCACCACCGCAAATAGGACAACAAACAAAATAAACTGTTGCCTTCGATAGCCGCCCAATTGTTCGATCACACGAGACGAGAGGACCCCTCCCGCTTTGAACGCATCGGCATCGACATCCTGCAATACTTGCTTCAGTCCACTCATCGTCCCTCCGATCTATTCTCACTTGACCGAATCTAAGTTCTTGATATCCGCTACCGCCTGTTCGATGCCTTGCCGCGCGAGAACCCGTGCCTGAAGGTACGGCAGCGCCGCGGTGCGCATCAGCTCAAGTGTCGCTTTCAGGTACTGCGTCGCGAGAAGCGGTTCCAATACCGTAGGAAACTGCACCGTCCGAAATCGGAAATCGCGTCGAGTCGCAAGGTGGTTTGCAAGCACGGTCGAATTGCAAGTGGTAAGGTCAAGAACCCCGTCGAAGTCCGGAGCGACCGCACTTTCAACGGCTTCCTTCGCATGCAGCGCATCAAAGAGTTCCAGTCGATTCCCGGGTTTGAGCAGGCCATCGAAGAGTGAATCAAGCTCGTCGCGTCGATTTGCGGCGACGAAGAGCTCATGCTGGATGATTCGATCGATTCCGTCTGCTTCTGCGGCCCCCTCGGCAAGCGGCGTGGTTAGAGCATCGCGCAGGATCGATACAAGAGTGGCAGCCGGTCGGGTTTTCCATCGCAGCTTGTGAAGGAAGGCGCGCGGTGCAGTCCTCGACTCACTATCAAGTTGTCGGAAGCGTTCTCGTAGCCACCGGGTCAACGGCGTATCGAAACCTGTTCGTTCGACGAACGACTGTAGATTTTTCGGTGGGAGAATGTCATCGTTCGCGATCTCAGCTCCTTTCCAATGACCGAATAGAATCACAACGCGCCGCGTGGTCGTGGTATCGGCAATCGTGCGCAACGTCGCTTGCGATCGCACGTCAACATCAAGCCGCGATGCGGCATCAATGAGCTCTAAAAGTGGCTCGGCAACGAGGGGATAGTACTGCCGCTCCCAAACGGAAACCAGATGCTGATGACGCTCGGTTGGTGTCCCTTCAGCCCGATCGAATTTGGCCAACCAATCGGACTGACCAGTGCGAGAAACGAACTCGGGCAGGCTTATCGGCATTCCGAGGAGCAGTGCTACCTCAGCCATTCTCTTTGCCAGAGCGCCCTTCTTTCGGCGATTCTCGATGCGCAAAAACAGTCTCAGTTTCACCTTCACCGACGACGAACACGAGCCGCTTCAGACGAACCGCCGATTGGGCACGCAGCTCGTTCTTCACGGTCATAAAGTATTGCAAGATGCCTGCCCCCCGCTCAGCAGCGAGATTTAGACTCTGCTGATTGATCGCGCGGAGCGAATCTTGGCCGTGTTGAAACTGCTCTCGGTCAAAACCCGCGACGACATGTAGGCTTTGAGTTCCGGAAAGTCCTGGTTCGTCGAAGGAGATCACCACGGCGGTGGGTGTCCCATCCCGGTCGGCTTCCCATCCCGCTCGTCGCACGAACGCCTCAACCGCCGTTTGATCGAGGACATCCACGTTTGCCTGGCGCCAAGCCTGTTTGGATGGAACTACTCCCATCCAGTGAGCAACTCGACTAAAAAAACCGCGGTCTCGCACGTTGCCCGTAACCTCCCTCGCTTCCAAGGACGACGCCCGGCCCTCAACGTCGGAATAGGAAATGCTCACCGGCACGCTCGACGCGAGATCCCGAGGCGGGCGGTTGCCCAGCTCACTCGCGAGATTCTCAAGGCGCTTTCCGTCATCTTCAGTGCGTAGATTCATCGTAACGGCGCGCAGATGGTCTGGTGACTCGTCGAGGAAAACGATCGGACTGCTCCGTTTAGCGCTTGCCTCGCGCACATACATGCTCACAGAAGGAGTATCGCGCGCTTCCACCACACGAACAGAAGGTGGCGGCTTTGAGTTCTGCTCTGCGATGTACGTGAATCCGTTCCGATCGCGCGCGGCAAAGGCGCAGCAACCGTTTTTTTCCGCCATAGCACGCAGAGCTTCGACGAATGGCTTCTTCTCTGCGTAGACACGAGTCCCGAGTTGTGCGGCCCACCGCTTGCCATTTTGTGACTTTGCGCCGGACTGCATCTCCAGCGCCGCAAGGCGGGAGCGAGCCGCAACCGGCTCGTCGACAATCTGCGCAAGGCGCTTTACATCCTCGACCTGCCGGTGCTCAACAGCCCGCGCGAGGTCCCCCGCTCTTGCTGAAACTGCATCGTGCTTTGTTGGGTTGTACTTGAGAACGAAGCCTTCCTTGGTCTCCACCAAGGCGATATCGGCAACTTCGGGTGCCATCTCGATGCGGAATACGTGTGAATCAAGGTTGTGCCCACCGACTGCGTCTTGGTCTTCGCGATCCCAGGACAAGACGACAGAGGGTGTCTTAATCCAGCTGGGCGGATCATCGGCGTTCAGGTTCACGTACTGTTGACAAACCGTACTGAGGTCGCTGATGATCGGCGCCACATCATTCAAGAGTCTTGACAGTTCGTTGGTAGAGCTAAGCAAACTGCGATAGGCGAGGATCTCAAACAGCGGCGCAGCGCTCGGATCCTCCTTCAGCGCCTGCTGGCGTTTTTGTAATGGCTCTTCTTGCTCCTCCAAACGGTCGATCTTTTCACGCAAGGCGATTGGGAGCTGACTCAATAGACCTTCTTGAGAAAGGTCATCTGGAAGGGAGTCGCCATGACCGACGATCCATTTTTCGATCTCGTTGGCCACCTGCTCTCTTTCCTCGCTGTGCTGGCGAGTATCTTTGACAAGGGTAGCGAGTCGGTCCTTCACGGCCGCAGGGACCATTTCTAGTTGCACTCTGTACGGAGCGAGCGTCGACTGGGCTGCGCGTGGATCTACCAAGAGACGAGCCAATTCGTTATCGTCGATCTTTGGGTGCTCACCTCGGAATTCAGCTAACTCCTCCTTGGCCATGTAGAGCGCGTATGCTGCCTCGGCACCTTTCTCCTCCGAATACCCGCTGAGCAACACCTCGAACTTCTCAGCGTCAAGCGTACGCAATCGATCGAGGAGCGTCTTCGTTTCAGCGACGAGCAAGTCGGTGGCTTTGACTCTGGCCTCAACCGGGGACCAACCGTCAGGGTCTTGCTCGCCGGAGAGAGTGGCCTTCATGACAGCACGAAACAGCTGATAAACTACAGTATACTGAGCAACTCGCGACAGGTTCGGATCTCTCACGCTCGTAAAGTACTCATAAGCCGTATCTTCGTACTCAACGAGATGACCCGTTTCGACGTCGCTGTTTGGCTCCAGCTCAGAACCGTACGTCACCGGCAGCGCTCCGGTCTGATTTCCGACCAAGACGGAAACGCCATTCCCCTTGACAAGAACGGCGGACCCTGAAGTGTTCCAGTTGTACAAGAGCTGGGAGCTGCCCGTTTTCTTAAACACTATATTGCTCAGCGGCTGTTCAAACGGAAACTTCGATGGCGTCATTGGGTAAGCGAAGTAGGTGTATTCGATATGCCCAGCTTCCGACCATCCCTTTAGCATTTGATCTGTGATGTTCAGCAGCGCTCCGAGTTCGGTATCAATCAAAGATGCACTCAACAGAATCGGCGCCCAATCCTTGTCACGATTCGGTCCGCTCCTGATTTTGCCCGCCAAGACATTGTTCCGTTCGTAGCTCTGGTGAAGCTCGTCATCAGATTCCGCTGCCAGCAATTGGAAGGTTTCGAATCGCAGGGGTGGCAGCGTTTCCATCGCATGCGTGCGCGATCGCCCTACGATCGCTGTTTGCCCGGACGCCGTCCAGACCCCGCCGAGCACAACATCCGAATCAACGGCGAAACGGCGGAAATCCGCTCGAAGGAAATCGATCGCGCTACGGTCCTTTTGAGCCTGCAGCAGCTGTGCGGTTGGAACGGTCAGCATCACCAAGCTCCCATCGCTGGATGCAAACGCTCCGCTACGCTTCTCTGTCACGATTTCCTTCCAGGTTAGATCCTTGCTGTCGCGCGCATCGAGCGAGATCCACGAGAGCGAAGGCTCTGCGACCCATTCGGACAACTCACGTGCGGAAACTCTTAAGTTTAGAGCCTCGGATTTGCCACTCGAGACAGTCGCGTTTGACACCATCTCTATTTGGCCGCCGTAGGTAGTTCCAAACAACGCTAGGTGAAGTAATGCGATACGGTCCCGGAAGAGATTGTCTGCGAACAAAACATCCGGCGTGATGCGGTCCTCTGACGCCAACGGTTTGACATTGAGCACAAGGTCCTCAACCCAACCATCGATACCAATCTTCCAGCGCAGCCTCTGCGCGGAGATCAGATCACTTCCGAAGGTCAGTTTGACAAGCTTCTCCACAGCCCTCTTTGAAAGCAGGGGTGGAGGTTCTGAAAGCACGACGACGATAGACCCGTTCGGTAGCTGCTTTGCTGCAAAAGTTTGGTACGGATAGGGATGGGTCTTACGGAAGTCTGCCCAGGCCAAACAAGTTGGAACAGCGTTACATTCGGGAACAAACTCTGTTGTCGCCCCGGCGCTCTGGCCGCCACGGCAGATACCAGAGGCGGCAGAGAGGACGACAATGGCGATCAGAACGCGAGCGATGATGGTTATCGCGTGAGAAAATCTCCTGTGAACCATTAGTCCCCCCGACAGTTTTCGTTGGTCCCGGCCAAAGACGGCAGGGGTATGTGCGTCGCGTACGCTGACCCTTTCGACTACGTCCCACGAATCGCCAGAGGTCCGTGTCGGTCCTTTGCGGTGCCGAGTCGCGCTTGCTCCTAGCTACAGTCCGCGAGACAGCAGGGTTCATGCCATATCGTCACGCGGATCAAACAACAGCTTGGCCATCGTGCTGTCCAGTGAAGTGGACATCAGGCCCAATCCCGTCCACTAAACTGGACAACCCTCCTGACGGCTCGGTACCACCTTCGCGTTCATTGCCGCAGCGCCCCATCGCCGCCTACGTCGTCTGAATTGCCCACTGGCTAGGAACAAATCGCATTGGGGTATTCAGCCAGGAGGCAGCGGCAGTGAAGTGTTCCGTCGCTTCTTGGGCGTAACCCAGGATTCGATGGTGTACAGCTCGGTCGGTCTCGGGTCGCCCGGGCGTCGAAGTGGGCTTCGAACACCATCGTATAATCCCGACCGCGGTATCTGCCGCTAACTCACGGGAGAAAAAGAACGAGTTCCTCGACGCCGGATAGTGCCTGCGGCCATGAGTTTCCGACGCCACGCAAGTCGTCCGTGAAACACCACGTTGTCCCTGAATATGTTGGCGCGCAATCCGCGAACCGCATCAGGCCTCGCACATCGGCAGACGGTTTCCGCTTGCAACGCCGAACGCCTTTGTTGTATCGGCCTCCCTCATCAGAAACGCGACGGAGAACAAGACGCCGCAAGGGGGGCGTTCTGTGTGGCATTGATCAAGTGTAAAGACTGCGGACGTCAGGTGTCAGATCAGGCGCCGTCGTGTCCATCATGCGGTCGGCCCATCGCCCCCCAGGTAGCACCTGCGCCTCAAGTAGTTACAAAGGTCGTAAAACAGGGAAGCAGCGGTTGCGGCTTGTTTCTCACGATCATGCTCGCGATCGTCGCCGCCGTCGTGATGCTGGCGCTGGTCTGAGCACATGACATGTTCCGCTATACGCGCGACCCGCTGTTTGTGACATGCACACTTCTTTACGCCGCGAATCGATGGATCATGAAACCTCAACTTCCAGCAGGTGAGGTCTTCTTCCGCTGCTATTTTAATGACCTTCTCTTGATTCCGTGCGCTCTCCCGGTGATGCTGCTCGTCCATCGCTGCCTCGCGCTTCGGTCGCACGACGATTCTCCGACAGCCCGAGAAATAGGCCTTCATCTCGTAGTCTGGTCGCTGTACTGCGAAGGGATCGGCCCCTTGATCCAAAACCAAGGTGTCCAGGATATCGTCGACGTCTTGGCTTATTGGATCGGTGGAGTCGTCAGCTGGGGCCTATGGAACCGCGCGGCCATCCTAATCGACGACCGAAACTTGCACGTTGCAGATAGACGTCTCAGGGCATGAAAGGCAACTGATCGAGATACACAGGATGACCTGCTGGAGTAGCTCGACCGCGTGTCGATGCGTCAACGGCCCTTTGGACACTTCCGACCGGTGCCATTGCAATGGCCACACTCATGACTAGACGAGAAAACACCTCCCCCCTTACGACCCTTGCCATTGCACTGAGGACATGTCACGGAGTCGTGACTCGAGCTACCGCAGACACATTTCGCCATGTGCACCCTCCTTGCGTTGTCGACCTTGGCGCCTTCCCGTCCGGACCACAACCATATCGAGCCGCCACAGTTCCGTCCGCTGCGTGCCACCCCTGGGCTTGGATGCCCTGCTTGCAAGAACAGGACGATCAATAGTACGACCGACGCGATACCACGAAACAGACGGTTCCATCCGACATGGGGAGGACGATGGACGAGAATGGCGGTGAAGGATGTGAAGAGAGTCCCGCCGCTCCTTCCGCGCGCGTGCGACAGAAGTGGCGGATTCGCGCACTTGCATGGGTGGGCCGGACTTTCGTGTTTGTCGGCCGAACTCTCCGGCGATGCGCGAAAGACGTCGCCGTCATTTCGAAGAAAATCCTGAGATATTCGAACCAAATTCTGAAGCAACTTCTGAAATATCCAATCCTCGGCCGGAGCATTTGGCTTTGGTGTCTTGGCATCGGACTCATCGGGGTAGGCGTTCAGATTGAACCGTGGGTCAAGAAGCAGCCTCAGATCGTCGCAATTGACTACTACCTGTATCAGCTATTCAGATCGAAGAGTCCTTATCAACCGCCTACCGAAACAACCTTGGTGCTTGTGAGCGATGAGGATTATTGGAAGGACGATCGACTAAGTCGACGGCAACCGATTCGAAGAGATTATTTGGCGATACTGCTTGATCGAGTCTCGAAGTATGAGCCGAAAGTTACAGTTCTCGATTTCGATTTACGCGCACCGTTTCCACCGAACTCAGAGGATCTTCCGGTCTATTCGGGCGAAGTGGACCAGCTCGTTACAGCCATCGTCGAGGCGGCCGGACGGACGACGCTCATTCTGCCAACTACGATCAGCAAGGATGAGAAGTCGCTCCAGCCAGTAGTCTATGACAGAGCACTGCAGCGGGTTAGTGAAGATAGCTGTCGGCAGGGCTTCATTCATCGCGTTCGAGACGTTCGCAAGATTCCGCTTCGCACGACCATCGACGAAAAGGCCGTCGCTTCGCTCGCATTTGCAGCTGCAGATGCTTTCAACCCGGGTGCGTTCTCCGAGCTTGCCTACGAAACAGACGCGAGGTTCCCTTACTCGCGATTTCTGACGCGGAATGCATCCCCGCAAAGCCCAAATCCTTCGCTAGGGTTTGTCGAGTACACTGCCGGAGAGCTTCTCGCTGGCACAGTGCCGGAAAAATATTTAAAAGGTCGAATCGTCGTTATCGGCGGCGATTGGGGTGCTAGCTACTATGGCGATGAGGATCGAGTCGATTCGCACGTTACACCCGTCGGAACGCTTCCCGGTGCGTTCGTATTGGCCAACTACATCGAGACTCTACGGTCTGGAGACGCAAAGCACGAGCCTGCCCATGAAACGCAGCACCTGGTCGCGCTATTCGCGGCGGGAGCCTTGCTCATCGCTACCGCCCTCGTTGGTCACGGGGTAATGGTAGCGCTGCTAGTCTCGCTGATTCTCTTTTTCGTTGATTTCGGTGTAATGGCGTTTACCAAGTACTACCTTGGCGCGTTCGTTCCCGCCTTTCTCCTCGTAGGTCACGCGATCACTGAACGCTTGTTGGTACCGGAAGCGCATGTCCCTACAAGCTGGCCGGCTTGGTGGAAGCCCGCGCTCGGTGTGGTGGTCGTTGCATCACTAGGCGCCGTTTCGGACGCTCTCATTTCACTACATTCAGACTCCACCATGGAGTTCGGAGAGAGCTTAGGGGCCGGGCTCGGAACAATGTCCGGCCCTTCTACGACGCCCAGAGTTCCGCCAGCGGCAGCACGAGGAGACCTCTGGGTTCTGGCTGTTGGGATTGGCAACTACGGCAACGGCGTGGCACCGTTACATCACCGTGAAAGCGATGCCCAGCGCATTACGCGCGCTTTCGAATCCCAGCGCAATCGGCATGCCTTTCGTGAAGTGCATCTCCTCCCGATCCTGGCTAACGATCATGCCAATCGTACAACTTGGTTAGACACCATCCAAAGAGATCTGGCGAACGTCACGCAGAGCGACACAGTCGTCCTCTACCTGACCGGGCACGCCGTGACGTGGAACGACCGGTTCTACCTGCTACCCAATTCTGGAATGGACAATCTGCTTTCCGCCGGCATTTCCATCGATGACCTGAACGCTGCGACCGGTTTCCTGGAATCTCGGACGAAGTCCGTCCTGATGCTTCTAGACACATGCTATTCAGGAGCGGTCGCGGTGGCTGACCGCCGCTGGACTCCTCCTGAGAGTGTCCTCGCGGGAGTCGTTGGCAGAGATCGACTCTTTATTCTTAGCGCTGCGAGTCGAAATGAACTGGCTACGGAAACCTTGTTCGTCAATGCTCTTGTGGATGGGCTAGCCGGTAAAGCCGACGACAAACAACCTAAAGAGGACGGGCTCATATCGATAGGCGAGCTGGCGGCGTTCGTCACCGCCCGAGTCGCCGACGACAGCAAAGGAAAGCAGAATCCGGCCAGCCGCATTCCGCGCTCCAGTGCCAATGACTTGGTGTTCGACAATCCCGCGGTAGAACTGGTGGTGGATGCGACGCCTCCTACTCCCGAAACGAAACCGCAACACGGCAAAGAGCGAGTTTTAGCGATCGACTTTCCGAAGAAAGGCGATCGCGTTGGCAGCACTATCGACGTGGGCGGAACCGTAGGATCGACGGAGGGCCAATCACTAGTAGTTGTCGTTCGACCAGACCCGGACAGTCCGAATCAGCGTTGGTGGGTCCAATCCCGCCCCTCGATTTCGAAGGGCCGTTGGCGAAGCTCGCCCGTCTATATTGGCCACCAAGCGACCCCATCCGGTCTGCCGTTTCTAATCTGCGTCGTCGCGACGTTTGAACAAGTGAAGCTTGGAGATACGCTAAATACCCTACCCACCGGAACAGCTAACTGCGTAGATGTGCAGCGAACCGATTCCCTGGCGCTTCGAAAGGACGTGCCATGAAAAACAGCTCGTTCGCTTGTTATGGTACCCTACCAACTTTGCTGGCTATATCGAGTCTCGCGCTTGTAGGATCACTTGGGTCCGAAGCTTGGGCCCAAGCGGTCAGTATTGACCAGCCCTCGATCGGCACTGAGGTGGGATCAGAAGTGACGGTTAGAGGCACGGTCGCGAACGGGAGCGACCTCGAGCGACTTGCCGTGATCGTCCGCCCAGACCCGGACAAGACGAATCAGGACTGGTGGGTACAAGAACGGCCAACAAAAAGCGGGGGCGGCAATTGGAGTGCGGCCGTCCATATCGGTGATGCAAATACGCCCTCCGGCATGGTCTTTCGTATCTGTGCGGTAGTAACGTCGCTCAACGTCAAACGCGAAGACCGTCTCAGTTCATTGCCCGACGGGCCTTCCGATTGTGTAGATGTTAAGAAACGCTAACGATGACGGCAGTCCTCCACCGCGGGTCGACTGCAAGGTAGGCCGCTCAGGACTGAAGCCGGCATCAAACCCTCGCCCGACCAAATCAAAATAAGGGAACCTGAAAAATATTCGCGATTCGATCTTGCGTCAGTGCCCGTCGGCAGAGGCGCTCATGAGTGCACAGAGTCACAAGGGACGAGGCAACTAGGGCTTCAACGGAATCCAACCCCGCCTCAACACCCATTAGGGGGAATTCGAGCAACTCCTACCCTTTGAGCCTTCCCACATACCGAGTCCAAGCCGGCAGGCATCGGATTGCGCTTGAAGGAACTCCTTGGTCTTGCCGAACGGGAAGCGAGTTAGAGCTTTCGCGTATCCGTGACGAACGATTTCGAGATTGAGTAGTGAGCCATCAACAAGGTAGACGTACGCAAGAGTTCGGCCATAGTGGTCACGATATGCTGGCGCGTTGGCCTCGTCGAATTCCAAGCGAACCGTCTTGCTTGCCAGGCGAGTGCGTACGAACCGCGAAGCGTCAACGGCTGCCTGATGATCTTGCGAACCTCGTGCTCGCAGCTCTGCAGCGTCGACACCGATCAGCCGTACGTGCTCTCCGCTTTCGAGAATCATCGTATCGCCATCGACAACACGAGCGATGCGCGCCGTGCGTATCGGAGGCTCTGCCGCTGTCCGAACTCCTGTCGCAGTTTCGGCCTTCAGCATGTCTGTCTTAGTTGCGAAGTGCCGTCCCTTGAGTGCGCCTCGATGGCAGTGATATCCGCGGGTGTCGCGATCCCAATGACAACCAGCCTCGTCGACGCCGCCTGGGTGCGCCAACACTGGGTATGCGTTGAGTAGGAGTGCCAAGAATGCGAGCGATAACCTTGGCCACGATCTCCAGGGCTGGACATCGAAGCATTTCATAAGGATCGGATGTTCAGGGTTCGTACCACAAGACACTCCACTGCACTCACTGAGTCCCTCCCCCACGGCACAGATTCAATGGACGCAGGGTCCGATATACGTAGCGATCACCATCTTGGGGACGAAGCGCCGGACGAAAGGTGGGTAGGACGCTTGAAATCCGAGCCGAAAGGACCGCCGCATCGATTCACCGCCATCGATCTGACTATCTTCGCAAACACTTTACTACCACCGCCGGGATACGAAGCGAAGCAGACGCTAATGCAGCCGTTTGTCATGTGACCGTGAGTCGTGATACGCCCGGTTCCATTCTTGCGCATCGAGGGGGGTAATGAGGGTATCGCGAAGGTCGTATTCGCCGTGGCGGGGCGGTTGGCAGACGTGGCTCATTCGAGTTTTCTCGATAGGCCTCTTGGCGGGCTGCACAGCGGTCCAACCACCTGAGCTGATTCCGACTCCTACTCCGACGGAAACACCAACTGACACCCCGACCCCAACGCCAACGAATACTGATACTCCGACCGCCAGACCCACCGCTACTCCACCTCAACGGACACCGACCGAAGTCGCAACTCCCACCCCGACGCCAACGCCAGAAGCTGAACCCTGCTCAGCTCTGAACCCCCGCATCTTGATAGCAGGTACTGACCAGAGTGGTTTCGTTCTGACCGGCAATCTCGATCCTGGCAGTACCTACGAATGCCATGTCGAGCTACGGGCGCAAGGGTACGGGGATCTGGAGATCGCCCTTAAACCTGAGAATTTGGGTATTGTCGGTCGCGGCAGGACTCTCACGCACACGGGGACGAAAACCTTCCAGAAGATGCCCGGTGTCACCTTCAAGCGCTACGGCGCTGAGAAGATTCCTTCGGGAACCCTGATGTCGATCAGCATCTCGAATACTGGGAGCACGCCGGAGGCTTACGACTGCTGGGTGCATTTCTACCCGCGGTGAGTATTGAATGCGGCCGAAGAAATTAGTCTGGGCCCTCGTGGCCTTCTTGGTGGTAATAGGCGCAGCGTCGTACTTTGGAGGTACCAAAGCGGATAGGCGCTCGATGGGCCAACCACATGCTTCAAAGTCGAAGTCTCAAGAAGGATCGCCATCCTCCCGAACACTTGAAGACGCGGCAGAAGCCGGGCTTCTCGTCATCTCGACGGCGCGGGATCCTGATTCGCTCAACCCAATTCTCACTCGAACCGAGGAAGGGCGCTACCTGACCGAATTGATCTTTGACGGCCTTGTGAATCTAGACTCCGTCTCAGGGGACGGTGCTCCAAACTATGAGCGGGGACTTCTGGACAGCTACAGCGAGGCCGGGCCTGAGGAACGCGATGATGTGATCTTGGTCTTGCGCAAAGGGGTGCTGTGGCACGACGGAACTCCGCTGACAAGCGACGATGTCGTCTACACGTGGCGGGCCCTTCACGATAGCGAGTCTCCGATCGTCGGCTGGCTAGACTACTTCGTCGCGGATCTTCGCAAGGTCGATGATCAGCGCCTAAGGCTTCTGCTCAAGGTCGAGGCGAGCGAGGAGGCCCTGAATGAGCTTCTTTCCGCGTTCAAAATCCTGCACAAATCTTACACGGTGCGCGGCGGGGAAACCCAGGCGCTACCGACCGACCTACGCACCAGTAGCAGCGGCGTCGTGACGGAGTTCTCCTATGCGCCTATCGGCACCGGACCGTTCAAGGTCGTCGATCGACGGCCGAAACGGCTCCGACTCGAACGTCACACCGCCGGCATCGAGGGTTCCGCCCCGAAGCTCGCCCAAATCGAGATAGAGCAAGTTGATGCGTATGGGCTGCGGGTAAAGGCACTGAAAGATGGCGCCGTGGGGATGAGCCTCGACATCGCATCCGGTGAACCTGAGCTTGGTCAAGCCGACGTCAAGCCAATCGCGAGAGATTCCTATAGCTTCTATGCCATCGCCTACAACGCGAGCGCCGCGCCGTTCAATAGCGAGAGCTTCCGCAAGGCGGTGAATTCCGCAACGGACAAGCGACGTTTGTTTACCGCGTATACGGGAATCGGCACCCGCGACACCGAAAACATCAACACCAGTATCTTCCCGAACAATTTCGAGTTCCTCCAAGAGAGCCGCAGAACGGATACCAAGCGGTTTGCGGAAGCCAACGGCTTCGATCCATCGGCCGCGAGGCAGCGGCTACAGCTCGGGCGCGTGCGAAGATTCACCCTACTGATTTCGCAAGAGGCACTAGGACCGAGGGCACGAGACTTTGCGGACGAGTACGTCCGCATGATGAAGGACGTCGGCGTTGAGGTCGAGGTAAAGGACGAGAACCTGGGCACGTTCGACGCGTACATTCAGGACCGAACGTACCAGGCGGTCCTACTGTACTTCACAGGATTCGACCATCTTTACGACTTCCGTGAACTGTTCGCTGTCGACGACAAGCGCAACCCGTTTGCGGTTCACGATCCCCAACTCGAGCGTGCTCTCGCTGACTATGGATCTACCTTGCATCGGCTGGATTTGTTGAAACTGTCCGAGCAGATACATAACCGTGTCGAAGCGCTAGCACCGGGGTGTTTCCTATTCTCTGTTCCGCGGCAGGCATTCGTAAACAATCGCTACTCGAATGTAGCGCTTCACCCCTACGTGGGGTTCGCCACTGCGGAGAAGTGGGTCGTAGAGTAGCAGGCCTCCATGAAAGGCGGGAAGCTCCAGGAAAGAAACCCGAGGCGGGGATGGATGACCGCCCTACGACGGGTGTTGTACATCATCTCTGCGGGCACTCTGCTGGCTGGAATCACTTACTGGGTCGCGAAGGGGCCGATGCCTGGGGATCCAGATTGGGATATTTGGTGGCTGAGCGACCAATTGGAACCGTGGATTCCACGAAATAGCGCGCGGAGCGAGGCCCCTGTTGCGCAAGCAACTCGCAAACACACCGAAAGGGGGAGAGGGTCTGTACCCGCCGGATCTCGTAAGGAGACTTATGCGCCGGGACGCGGCGCGTTGCCCTCAATCATTAAACCGCATGCGCCCGGGCAACGCGAAGCTGCGCCCAGGGCGAGAACCCCTCAACTGGAAGGCGCGACCCGTGAACTCGGAGACGATCCTTCCTTCGCGGCCTCGATGCCGATGGCGGCCCAACAGGCCGAGGAGGAGGCAGCTAATGAGTCAAGTGAGCCGCCTTCGGTTATTCCGCCGGCAATATCCAGCGCAATCGAGTCTGCCGTTAAAGAGGTCTTGTACGAATATCACCGCGCGACCGGCAAAATACCCGCACAGCAAGATCTCGATGTGCCCGTCGTCGATTTCAACAGGATCGAAGCGGAACAGGTGCCCGACGCTATGAAGATGACAATCACTTTTAGTCGCCCGCCGCAGCTTCCCACCGCCGATCGCTTCCTATTTCTTTGTTTGATCAAGGTTATGATGGACAACGCACCGATGATCCATGCGGCCTCAGTTGTGGTCCAGATCGACGGCGAAGATCGCGAAGGCTCCATTTGGGTAACCCGCAAAGACTGGGACGCACCCGAGAACGAGCTAAGTCCGTCGCAATTCTGGACGATCGCGAATCCAGAGAATACGGGTCACTGGTGGCACAATGCCAACGATGGAAGTCGGCAGGGGCAATCTGATCAGGTAAGTCCGGGCCTAACGGGGTAAGCCGCGGGCGATGGTCGCACAACTCGTAGAGCAGGTTCGGCACTGGCGATCGGTCCATCCAATCGGCTCGTTCGTTGTGTTCGAAATGATTGCAACGACGGTCGGGCTCCTGTTGCTTGCGACATTCGTCGTCCATTGCGCCCTCTTCTTGATGCCCCACATCGACAACGGTCGCACCGCTAAGGCGACGCTGAAGGACGCTCCAGTCAAGAATCGCTCCGGTGCGTTTGAAGATTACGCGCGAATGGATGCGCTCACGCTCATCGCAAGGACCAAGGATTTCAAATTGCTACTTCCGCTTCTATCGAAGTTTGCTTTGGAAGACTCGGTCGCCTTCGGTCGAGGCGCTGCTCGTAGCGCCACCGTCGACCCTGCAGCAGAATCATCCGACACTCGTGTCGGCTACGTTTCCTGGTTGGGTAGGCTAGCCGCTGGAGATTTGGGCGCCGGCAAAGAAGGTGACGTAGCGAACGAACTTGCCAACGAGCTGCCCATTACAGCTTCGCTTTGCTTGTCAGCCTATGTCTGCTCGGCTTGCCTTGGGATCCTGGTCGCCTTGGTACGCTGCGCCTATCGGGAAAGTCGTGCTGTGGCTAGCGGGTTCTATCTGTTCTTGCTCGCCGGCTCCCTCCCCGCATTTCTCCTCGGTTACGTCTTCTTAGGCATCATGCAGTACAATCGCGATCTCAGCCTCGTCGTTCCTATCGTTGTCCTCACTTTCAGCAGCGGTGTCATCACTGAAATGGCGCGCATCGTGGCGCAGGCCATGGATCGAGAGCTGGCCGAGGACTACGTCAAGACCGCGAGAGTTAAAGGGCTAAGCCAATGGAGAGGGTTTGTTGTACCGCTGCCTCTACCCGGCTCTGTTGCGTACCATGCTTTTCGCGAAGCGGCAGTTCAATTCCTCCCCCAGTTGGCGCGTCGTGCCCCGCAGGTCGTCGGTATGGGGTTGGTGGTCGAAAAGGTGTTCAATCTTTCGGGCCTGAGTGTGATGCTGCTCCAAGGGCTTGATGGCCACGAAGACGCTCGGGTACTGGCGGTCGTGGTCTTTTCAGTGTTGCTAGTCCAAGTGTGTAGTTGGCTGACTTCCATCGTCAGAATGTCGCTTGGCCAGCGGCTGGTGTCCCATGGATGAACGCCAATCGGATCAGAGACTATTGGAACTTGCAGCACTTCCACTGTGGCCGTTGAGCATTGTCGCAGTACTGATTCTCGGGGTGCTCTACGCCGGTTCAGTTCTGCTTAGGAAGCGTGACCTGATTCCGCCGTTCACTGAAGAGGCAGAAAGTGCGCTCGAGACGCTGCTAGCTCCATCATTCGTTCTTCGCATCTTCATGGCCCCGCTATACGCAATTAGATATGCGGTGACGCACCGATCTGTAAAGCTGTTGGTCGGAAGCCTGCTCCTATTGTTCTTGGTAACCGGCGCGACGGCGGGATACTTGGCAGGGTTCCGAAGTGCATCAGACAGGGACAAGGTTTCGACACGCGATCACGAGTCAGAAGTCTTGCAACCGCCATCGGAGAAACACCTGTTCGGCACCACCGCCAAAGGCGATGACGTTTTTTGGGCCATTGCCAGCGGCTGTCGCAACACTCAGATCGTTGTTGTCTTCGCGCTGTTGATCGTCGTTTTCGTCGGAGTCCCACTCGGCGCGTGGCGTGACAAACCGTACGTGCAAGACAAAAGATCTTTATTCGGATGGCTGAAGAGTTGGAACCTGCTTCTGCCCAATCTATTCGCCATCATCGATGCAATTCCCGTGATCTTTGGACTTCTGATCATTTGCGGGATTGCCAGCCTCTGGTTCGCCAAACTCGGCGTGAGCGAAGAGATGCGGTCGTTCCTCGGGCCAATGACAGTCGGTTCGGCCATCGGCGTTTGGTTAGCGGTGCCGATGGCGCAAATGGTAGCTGACCGGATCGAACAATTCCGCTGCAAGCAATTCATAGACGCCGCTCGCGTAAGCGGAATCCCCGCGGAACGTATCATTTGGCATCACATCATCCGCAAGAATCTGACGTCGGAGATTGTAGTGGTCGCGACCCACCTCGCCGGCCTTGCCGTGTTGTTCGAGGTGAGCGTCGGCTTCCTCTTTGGCCTCGGCACCTCGAAACTCGGCAGCCACTTCTACTCGAGCCTGGCTCACATTATCGGCGACCAACAAACTCTCATCGCCGTGCTAACCCACAACCATCTTTGGTTGGTAGTGTTTCCGATGTGGTTCATCGTCTCCACGATCCTGGGATTTCTGATTCAAGGCGATGGTCTGCGTGAACTTCAAGATCTTTCATTCAAACGGTCGACTCTGACCGCGGGTGGGGCTAATGAGCGGCTTCGCTGAGCAGGAAGACTCCATCCCCGGTCCGGCGAAGGAGGTCACTGCGGCACTGCCGCAATTGTCGGCGTCTCACGGCGTCGGGGGTACCGTCTCTTCCGGCATGCCGCTACTAGAAATCCGGGACCTTTCGATCGCGCCCATCCAGCCCAAGGGACAACCTGAAGCCGCTCCCGTCATCGACGGAGTCAACCTCCGTCTGGAATATGGGCAAATCGCTTTGCTGTGCGGCCGCTCAGGATTTGGAAAAACTCTTCTGTTCAAAGCAGTCCTCGGCTTGCTGCCGAGAGATGAATGGAGCGTGACCGGGTCCGTAAAGATCCAAGGCGTCGCCACCATGAAGGACGGAGTCTTGAATGACGAGGCACTGACTGACTGCTTCCGACGCTCGGAAGTTGGCGCAGTCTTCCAAACGCCCAATACATATCTCCATCCCTCGCTCTCCGTGCGCCGGCAGATCGACGAGGTCCTCGAACGCAACTCTGGTGTGGGCGACGCTGAGCGTGACATGCTCGCGCGCCTCGACGCGGTGGGACTAAATCGGTCGTTCGCCGATCGCCGCAAGAGTGAGCTATCGGGAGGCCAGCAACAACGTGTCTTGATCTCGTTTGTTCTCGGCAGCGTCCTTATCCTTGCTGACGAGCCCACGTCGTCTCTCCATGAGAAGGCAGAGCGGGAAATTATTCAGCTCCTTGCTGATTTGAGATCTCAAGACTCCCGACGCGGAATGTTGATCATTACGCACAACCCCAGGGCGTTCACTCACTATCTTTACGATGAAGGTGACGAACAGCTTAAGACCCGCGATTGCATATTTACCCTCGAGCGGCTCAATGGCTCTCAAACCAGCACACTCAACCGGGACCCAACGCCGGTTTCGCATTTTGAGTCCACGCTGCCCACCGTCTCCCGGTCCCATTCGGAAGAAAGCTGGCTACTGGAGGCGACGGGCGTCGCCATCGATCTGCCACAAAGGTGGACGAACCGCAGTATCCGGGTGGTCGACGACTTAACCTTCAGAATTCGACGCGGCGGCCTTTCCTATGTCATGGGTCCAAGCGGTTGTGGAAAGACGACTCTTGCCAAGGCGATCCTGGGCCTACAACCGTGCTCTAAGGGTCAGATTTTGCTGCACAGCTATCGCTGTGGCACGATTGTGCTGTCCACTAACGACCCGAGCCTGCAAATGAAGGTTCGTCCTCTAGTGCAGATGGTTTTCCAAGACTCCATCTCAACGTTCAACCCGCGGATGACCCTCGGTGAAACGTTGCGCGAGATCGTGGAGATCAATCGGTCGGAGCTTCGCCTCTCGGGATTCTCTGGACCATTTGATAGTGGCTGGTCCACGGAGTGGGAACGCGAAGAGCGACTGAAGGCTTTGATAGCTTCCGTGGGCTTCAGCACGCCCGATGTTGTGCTGTCCAGATTTCCATCCGAATTTAGTGGCGGGGAATGTCAGCGCCTTGGCATCGCAAGGGCCCTCCTCTTGCGACCTGAGTTGGTAATCGCGGACGAACCCTTCGCAAATCAGGACGAGGAAACGGCGTACCTTCTGGCTCAGCTGTTTCTCGATATTGCGTCGGAGACCGATGTCACCTTTCTTGTCATCTCACACGACCGGCACCTACTGGGAGAGCTGTGTCACGGCGGGATCGAGTTCGAGCCTTCCGATGAGCAATTGGGGAGGGAGCAGTGAGAAGCAACGGTCGCCAGGTGCTGGGCTCCCGATACGTGAGACGATCGCATGTCTGGGCGTTAGCGCTCTTCACCGTTTTGCCTGCGGCGTGTACCAGCGAATCGCTGCCCGAAACGCTGCCCGCAGTCGAGACTGAACAGGTGCCACTGACGCAGCAACAGCGGGCGAACGCGACTGAGGTGTTCTTCGATGTATCGCGTGGGGTAGAGGGATTCCTCCCCGATTCGGAGGGCAAGCCTGCGTTTGCCAGCGAAGAGTACGTACGCTTGGTTCAAGACATCCCGGATCTCGCGGACCGCTTGACGCATCACGTATCGCTGAACGTCTTCGGTGCGACGACCCGCCAAGTGAGCTGGCAAGAGCGACGCGATCTTCGCAAACGCGACTTCTATCGTTGCCTGCCTTCGCATCCCTGTACTACCGGCAGCAGTGAGCTCAGCGCGGCGCTGCAGACTGCGACGGATGCCAGTGCGTCGAAGCTGATCGTTATTGTGACACCGCTGACCTTGACGCAGCCGAGTCTGACCGATCTCGCCACCGAGGTGATGCGGCCACTGGCTGCAGCACTTCGCGCGCACCTTAGCGTCGGCATCCTGGGCCTTCGATTGCCGTTTTCCGGGAGTGTCTACGACCTAGTCCCCAACGGACCCTATCGACACGATGGGGAACGGGGCGTCTACGTCATCGCCATAGGTTCCTACGCTTCGGTGCGAGAGCTCACCGACAACATCGCGCAGAAATACCCGGAGGATCGCCGCAAGCTGGTGATTTTCACCGGGACCCCAGTTTGCACGATGCTCCAGTCGTCGGCGCTACTCGATTCATGGACGCTGTCGGAAGGCATTCAAAGTACTCGGGGGCTGGCCCGGTTGCACGCGGAGGGCAACGGAGAAACACCTCCGCAGCTACACTTGGAACGGGGGGCCGACGGTATCGAAGCTGAATTCGACATGAGCACGGCCGAAGTCTTGTGCCCGCACGTCCCACTCTTGGCCCTCGCTCCGACCCCGGAAGAAAAGCTGTGGGTCTTCATGAATCAGCGCTGGCAGCCGCTTGATGTTCCACTCCTACCAGCAGCCAGCGACGATGAAGGAAAAGGCTCGACAACAGAGAGAGAGAATGTTGAGCAGGAGGGGATGCGCGTTAGAATAACGATTCTTTCCGAATGGACGCGCGCCCTGCTGCCCGAGCGCACCTTCTTCTACGTGGCGACATTGCGAATGCGTGGATACGCGAAAGACGCCCGCGCCGTTCGATGGTTGAAGGATTGGACGCTTCAAATGCCGCCGGAGAAGGCGCCGTTTCTTCGTACACCGCTGCTCGAACGTTTGGGTGACCTATTGATGACCGCTTCGACACAGACGCATGAAAGCGCCGCAGTGGCGCAGTTATCGCTAGTCTTTACTACTGAATAGCAAAGGGGGCATTCATGAAATCCTGGGCCGGCTTTCTTCCCATGATTCTGACACAGGTGCTGGCAGTGATGGGGGTTCAATGGCTGTGGCACCGCGTTATCTCCGATAGGATCTTCGAGGACTACATACTCAGTGCCGACGTCGTTCAGTCGATGGGCGGTAACACTACGATCTTTGAGCAAGTCATCGCCGGAGTGCGCGAAGAGGTCGGCACCATTCTCCTTCTTGTGGGCGCGATCGCAATCGCCACCAGCATTACTTGGTACTGCATCGCGCAACTGAGCCCGATCCACACTCCCGGTCATGTTGACGACTATCGCCAACAATGGTGGCAACTCGCAGCGCTCGGGATGTTAGCGGCGGGGCTGGTCACGTGGCTCCGTCTGCCGATCGACGTCGGGGGTGCGGCCAAGCCAGGATTGCCATTCCTGGGGGTCCTTGTCTTCGTAGTCCTGTACTACGTTGCTGGTTCCCTGCTGTGGACACCACGTCCACTACGCCCGGTTGTCCCTGGCGCATCCAACTTCTCGATCATCTAACTTCGGATAAAGGGGGTAGCATGAAACGATGTGTTCTCATCGGCATTGGCGGTACCGGGGCGAAATGCGTTGAAGCCTACACTCACCTCGCAGCAGCGGGAATGGGACCAGAAAACGTCTGCGTTGGACTCGTCGACCAAGACAAGTCGAATGGCAACTTGACCCGTACCCGAGAGCTCATTGACGCCTGCATCAAGTTGCGCGCCGTGCTTCGGGGCGACAACCATCACCTCGGAACTTCTTCGCTGTTCGGTCCGAGGCTCGAGCTAATCGAGGACATATGGGCACCGGAGAGTCGCTCGCAACGTCGATTCGCGGATACGTTCGGAACTCTGGACGACGAAGAGGAAGACTTGCTCTCTATGCTTTTTAATTCAGAAGAGCAGGACATGATTCTCGACGAGGGCTTTCGCGGTCATCCGGCGGTTGGGGCAGCGGCGATTGAAGCGAAACTGGCTCAACCGAAACCCGGTGCATTTTGGGATCGCATCAAAGCCGAAATCTCGAAGGCAGAAACTGGTGATGACGTCGCAATATTTGTCGTCGGATCCATCTTCGGGGGAACCGGCGCGTCCGGTTTTCCAACTATCTCGCGCGAACTCCGCAGGCGCGCAAACTCGAACGATAAGCAGCTGAAGGTCCATATTGGCGGCGCACTACTGCTGCCATACTTCCAAATTGCTGCCCCGCCTAGCGCGAGCACCGAGCAGCCCATCGTCCCGGCAACGCAGTTCCTCAAGCAGACGCAAGGAGCGCTGAAATACTATCGGCACTTAATGAGCGGCGAGAACGTGTGGGACAAACTGTACGTCTTGGGTTGGAGCCCGTTGCTCGAGTTGCCGACCGAAGCGTACAGTGCGGGTGGGGATGCCCAAGCTAACCCACCACTGCTACCCGAGATTTATGCGGCTCTGGCGGCCCAAGACTTTCTGCGCGGCGCCAGTGCAGGAATCAAGCCGATCGTGCGGATTGACCGCAAAGAGCCAGGAGCGATTGCCTGGCACGACTTCCCGAGCGGCTCCGATTTGCGCGAGCGAGTCGGGCAGCTTCTGCGTTTCGCGTTAACCTTTCGAGCCGTCTACGGGCCAATCATCGGCAATCCTCAAACACCTTTCAGCAGGCAGTGCTGGCACAAACAGCTGATCACGCCGTGTTTGGACTCCATCGGCGATCACGCACGCGACGAGCTTGTTCAACAGATCATCGACTACTGCACCAAGTTCCTTCAGTGGATCGCGACCACTATTTTTCGCAGCGAAGCGTCGATGCCGGAAGAGCATCGCGGAAACCTAATTCGCGCACGCACCTTCGCCCTTGAAAACGAGGGCAATGACTCCCTGGCGGTTCTCAAGAATGGGCTTGATGTAGCAGCGATAGACGGGTTTTCGAGGCTTGTCGTTCCGAGCGGCGGGCCCGAACTCGACAGTATTTTTCGCCGTTTGTCGCACGCTTCTGCGAAGAGCAAGCTCGCGTCCGGTCAGGGAATACCCGAAAAGGGCATCGGCGTCTTTTGTGCCAGGCTACATGAAATGTGTGGCTGAGGCACTGGCAATCTCCAAGATCATAGGACGGGGGCTCAAATGGAAACGCCAAACGAAGTCGCAGATAAGCCAACAGCATTCATCCTGCCACCCATGTCGCCGAAGAACAAAGTGCCGCCGCTACAAACGCCCGGTAATTGGATATCTGTCGACATGAATTCTCTGGACGTGATCGCGGACGGACTCAAAGTAACTGGGTCCGGTGGCGGAATTGTTTCGATCCCGGATGTGTGGGCGCACTGCAAGGTATTTGAGCAGGCGTTGAGCGAGGGCAACCATCCACTGCACCACGCCGCTGTGCGCGAGTGGCGGGGCCTGCTCGCAGTTATCGGCCTACAACCGAATCTGGCGTATGGGTTGAGTACAAGAATCGTCGACCTGGACGAAAACGACCAGAGCCTGTTCAGGCGAGTCTTAGCGCGAACCAAGCCGACCTCCGTGTTGTCTCCGGAACTGTCCTGGTCGCAGGTCGTTCTTGTCCGTGCCCACAAGAACACTAAGCGAGCCTTAATCGGAATGATCGTACCGTCGACGATCGTATGCCCCATGAACTCCGACTGCGTTACCGAGGTCGTGCCGTGGATGCGTGCGATCGACCGACCGGGCGTTGGAGGCGAAGATTCGCCCACCCTCCGCGGTTGGCGACTCACCGACCCGATCAAATGTAGCGCGCTGCGCCTGGAACAACTTGCCGCCCTTCGTGACTATGTAAGTAGTCTGCATGCACTGCTGACGTCGCCAGGTGCCTTCAAATCCGACGCTCGCACTGCAGTCGTTGCCGAGTTAAGAGAGTTCAAGGACGATCTAGAAACGAAGTTGACAGCGGAACTACGGACGTCCGAATCTACCATCCAAGATCTACAAACCCAGCCGACCAACCTAAGTCTGCCGGCGTCGGAGCTCTACAAAACATTGGCCAAGGCGAGACAGGTTGTCACCGGCGAAGCTCGGTCCGACGTCGTGCTGACCAGCAGGTTCCCAGGGTTGGTTCAAGATGCCCTGCTGATCGACCCAGGGATTCTAAGCAGGTCCGCTGATTCCGGCCATTTGCGCCTTTGGGACCAGATTACGCTCGCCCAATATGCCAATGGATTCGTAACGCTCGACCAACTCAAACAGAGGGTGATCGGCTACACGGTACTGACGCCCGATGACCTTTTTTGCGATCGGTTGGTCGAGGTCACCGAAGGAGGCTCGGAAGCCAGGTTTGACGCTCATCCACTCTCGTTCAAGAGCCACTTGATTTCGTTGACACCCACGGCTCTTAACTACTTCTCACCGGCCGAGCTCAGGAAAAATCTCCGCTTGCGACAAGAGGGCGATGAATCTGTCGTCGAACTAACAATAACGCTGGGTGGCAAGCAGGAGCTCTTGAGCCGTAGATACAAGAAAAGCGGCGTTGATAGCCGTCGCACGGTTGCCAAAGTCGAGCTCCCCCCTACGCTAGCGCTGTGGCCGAACTTCCGTTCGCAGCAATGGAAATTGTATTTCATATATTACGGTGGAATTCCTAACCTGCAGTTCGCACCGCGGTCTCTCTTTCTGAGGGATTCCGGCGAGACAGCGACACTCAACGCCACGAATGAAACGTCGGAACAGCTCGCCGCAGCAAAGGTTGTCGCACGATCACGGACGGACGGTGATGTTCGCTATCAGATATTCCACTCGCAGGAGCCGCCCGAGGCAATCGTTTGCGCGCTGCCCGAAACTGTCGGGGGCTTGGCCTTGTTGCTTCTCCCTGAACCTGAAAACGGTGATCGCGTCGCGGATGGCATCCGCCGAACGGTGGGTATCGATTTCGGAACGATCAACACTTGCGTCTATCGCGAAGCGGGGAACGAACCGCCAACGCCGGCAGTTTTTGAACCTAGATTCGTATACCCCTACCCCTTGCAGAAGGAGGGGCGCCAAGAGATTGAACTGGAATTCCTTCCAGCCACACAGGTAACGATGCCGTTCCCCAGCATTACGCGAGACCGTGAACCGCGTTTGCCCTCCCTGGATGATAGGCCATTCTGGACACAATTCATCTACTACGCTCGGACGTGGGAGGAGACCCTTAATAATGTTAAGAAGGGTCGACTCAACTTCAATCTAAAGTGGTCAAACGATCCCGGCGACCGCGACCGCGTTCGCCGTTTCCTTGTTCAAGTAGTTGTCCAGGTCGGAGCCGAGCTCGTCGCGGCGGGGGCGAGTCTGGGAAATGTTACTTGGCGCTTCTCCTACCCCGAGGCTTTTGCCGAGTCACAAATCGAGCACTACACGAATCTGGCCGCCAGGGCGGTAAGCTCCCTAGGTGTGCGGGTTGTGAGCGAGCAGCAAGGCGTTGCGGGCAACATCGACATTGTTCCTCCCAGCGAGGTTACAGCCGGCGGAAGCGCGACACCTCTCATGCGGACGGTTGTCGGCACGCGTCCCGAAAGCCTTGCGGCGGCTCTATTCTTCAGATCGCACTACCCTGGGGTTATGGGTGCTACAGCTGTCACAATTGATGTCGGTGGGGCGACCTCAGACATATCCGTATGGCAGAACCAGCAAGAGATGTGGCGCACGTCGGTGCGGCTCGGTGGGCGCGACATGGTCCAAGCGTATCTTTCCAGCAAGCCCGACCTATTTGTCGCGACTAACCCGAGCCAGGAGAGCAACAAACGCCTCGCAGCTGACCTGCTCGCTCTCAAGCGGTCGAGCGATCCCGCCAAATTGGGAGACCGAGACAAGGCAATGATTGGGCTCCTGGAGAGCGAGATCTTCAAGGGAGAGTTCACCAATAGGTACTATGAAATCGCCGGTGTCCCGCAAGTCGTCCAACTTGTCCGCATCGGCGAGCTCGGAATGGCAGGACTCGCCTACTACGTGTCGATGGTTCTCGATCACCTTTTGAAATCACAGATCCTGAAAAAGGAAAGCACCAAGCTGACTCTGTGTTTCGGCGGGCGAGGCAGCCAATTGCTATTCCAATCGAAGACCAGCGAGCTCGACAAGGCACTGAAGACATTGGTACACGAACGATCTGGATTCGTTGCGAATGCCAGTCAAATCGATTTGTGTCCTAGTCCGGAAGGCATGCGCAAACACGAAGTAGCGTTTGGCTTGGCAGTCGATAATATTTTGGGGAGTGGCACCACTCATTATGCGATCCTTGGAGAGGCCGTCCTCGCTCGCGGCGGAGTAGACCAGTTCAGCTCCGAGCAAGGAACCGACTGCCTCATTAGCCATCATGCTGAGGTGGAAGTTAACGACTTGGCGAACCTGAATCAGTTTCTCGCTCGCTATCAAGCTCTTTTCAAGCGCAAACTACAAAGCGGTCCGCAAGACGTCTTGGGTTTCGTGAATGAGAACTTGGGAAGTCAGATTAAGAAGCTGCGTGAGTCACGAGCAGCACAGGCAAGTAATACGGGCGATATTGTGATCAACATAGAGCCCCCGTTCATCCTAGGACTCCGCGGAATGATTCGGCACATCGTCGACAAGGACATCAGAATAGGATCAACCTGAAAGTTCCACGATGTGGAGTGCGCCAACGAAGAGCGATCGATGACGGCCACCTCCAATACAGGAATTCAACGAACGCCGCGATGGCCCTCGGAGGATTGCGGGTGTTCGGGCGTCAGACCCCTTGGGCCGATGCCCTGAGAATTTAGCGATCTAGAAAAACATGCCCACTGAACTACTCTTACTCGCCGTGGGGATTCTCGTTGTCTTGGCACTCGTATGGCATTTCTCTCGTTCCACATCTGAAGCTCCGACCAGCGGCCCCGAAGATCACGTTCTCGCAAGAACAACTGGCGGTAGGTTTATTCCCAAGGGCAGCGCCAAAGACACTGGTTCGTCGAGGAAAGGCGGTAACGAAACAAGTACAAGAAAGGGGAAACCCAATACGGAGCAGGTGGTCCACATGGAGAGTCCGCCAGAGAAGACAGCCCATCGCTCTGGAGGCGGCTTCCAAGCCGAAGGACTCGCGAACGCCCCCCTCACAACGCCGGATCCCGCACCAACCACTCGGAGCGAGTCGACTCCAGCCCTGAACTCTTCGACCAATAAAGACTCGTCGCACACTCCCCGTAAACCGCCTAGGGGTGACCTCCTGCGCAAGAGATACAACGAGGCTGCGCGGTCGAAACCTTCGCATTTTGCTGAGGATGTGCAAATTCAGCCCTGGCTTCGCTTCTACCGTTGGGAAGACAACCGCTTCGTGCGAAGCGACAGCGCCGGCGCTCAATACTGGGGGGTCCTCGACGAGAATACAGGTGCAACTGTTATCTTTCTCTCGCTTATCTACTTTCTGAACAAGAGGAGCTCGTTGGGAGCGGGCGAAGACCGCAGCGGTGCGCGTGCACTGTTGTCTCCGGTTTTTGACATTGCCATCGAGAATGGCGCCTACATCACGATCGACGAACCGGCGATTGCACAAATGGAAAGTGGCAACGACACGCTCGTCTTTCATAAATCCGGGCGGCTGCGCTGGTAGAGTTCGCAGGAGCGAGCTTTGCGACACCGACCGCTCATCGGCGCAATCGTCGCACTCACCGTCATCGTACTCGGGGCTTGGCTGACAACCATCTCCCGGCGACCGAGGACGGCCTCTTCAAGGCTGGGTCCTCTTCAATCCACGCCCAAGATTAACCAATCTACACCACACAGTGGCCCCCGCGAAACGAAGGGATCGCCACTTCTCGAAGTCGATTATGATGTGCAAGGTCGGCCGACCTCGATGCGAGACCGCGACGGGCTGCAGCGCAGATTTGTTTACGATCGCCATGGGCGTTTGGAGTCGGCGGAGCGTGCCGCAGAGCGGTTGCGTTTCGATTATGACGAGCTTGGCAACCTCTCGCGCGTCACATCGAACCGCAGCAGTTACTCCGAGTACTCGTACGATGCGTTCGGTCGCTTGGCGCGGGTCGGTATTCATCACGCGGGCTCACGCTATGTCCGCTACGACTATGATCCCTGGGGCACCCTGCTACGCGTCTCCGTTCTCGATTCCCGCGAGAGGCCGCTCTACGCGTTGAGTTTCACGCATGATTTATGGGGGCGCGTGACCTCCGTAGCTGACGTGGATGGCACTGTAACCTACTCGTATGCACCGCAACGCGGTGAGGTGAATCGTACACTTCCAGATGGTACGCACAGCACGTTTCAAACTCTGGAGGGTGGTTCGCGCTGGTTGGTGAAGCATTTTCCAGAAGCCGGCGGCACACCGAATGAAAACTACGAATACGAGTACACGCCAGCCGACGACACACTAACCATCCGCAGCCTCGACGCGTCGGAGACCGTGCGTGAGCTTTCGGCGAGCGATGCGGGCCAGGCGCGATTGACCCGTTATCTCGAACGCTACGCCGCCCCGTTTGCCGACGCCAACAGCGACATAGTCTTCAACGACGGCAACGGACTTCTGGCCGCTACGGATCCTAGCAGACCCTCCGTCGCGTATTTCACGGCGCCGCTCGGCAACGGGGGGATACTGATCGGCGAGTGCCACGACAACATCGGGGTCTATCGTGTCGTCGCAATTACCGACGCCTTGGTTCTTGAACGCACCACTAACCCGGGGACGAAGTATCGCCTCGAAGCACCGCAAGACGCGTGGCCGCTACCATCTTCAAAACCAGCGGCGCAGCCTTTTCGACCCCTGCAAAGCTCAGCCCTGGCAATCCGCAGCCTGGCCGCGGCGATTCCATTCTTACCGACTCTCGTCGTGCGAAATCCTTGGCAGGAGTTGGTTCTGCGCTCTACGGAGTACGTGGGTGTAAACCTGCAGCGTAGTCGTCCGACCGAGGAAGGGGCGGTGAGCGATAACATAGGCAACGCGGTCAGTGCCGCCCGCGGTAAGCCCGTTGATGTATTCCTCACCGGTGTTTCGGGTCGCCCCGAAGAGAGCCGAGAAGCCGCGCGAAAATACTTCCCCAACTCGACAGCTGTCGGGATTCCGGTAAACACCGGCACGGTACCGGTGGGCTCGTGGAATCTTGCCAACCTGGGCGATGCCATCTGGGCGGCTGCCGATCAGACACTGTCGGGACGTATCACCAAGACTGACGAACGATTGCTCGGGCGCCTCCTCCAAGTGGGGAACATCGGCACCTTAGCCGTACACAGTCATGGGGGCATTACGCTTGGGAACCTCCACGAGCAGGTTGATGACGCCATAGGCGACGGCCGTCTCTCAGTGCAGAAGGTTATGTTCCTCGGCGTAAATCCCGATCGTCGACTAACAGATATGCTCGATAGGAGAGGGGTCCCCTGGAGCGTCCGCGCCGACCAGAGGGATCCGATTCGCATCGTGACTACGCCGACCGGCGAACTCATCACCTTCTTCGAAGAGCGAGCGCCTTGGCTGCGCACCCTTCCTTTCGACCGCCCATTGGTTAGCGTCGGTGTAACCGTGCTCAAAGGTTTGGCCCTCCTCGGCGCGGCCGCAAATGCGAATGACTGGGTCGAACATGTGCTCCCGGGCGCCAATGCCCTCTCCTTCAAATCGCATGGTCTTGACAACTATTCTGGCGGGAATTGGCAGCCTGGGCTCGTGCAACCTAGCCGCCTTATCGCCTCGGCTAGCAACGCCGTTGCTGCACCTGCGACCCTCTTCAAGCAAATCCGCGAGACGCTCGGCGGCATCGATCTCAGCGTTACTCCCGGTTTCAGCGACAACATCGGGCACATAACCGGCGCAGTTTGGGATGATACCTCTCAGCGCCTCGTCCTCCTCGGAGACGGGGATTCGTCGGCGCCACCGATTCGTCTCGACTACCTTGCCGTTGCGCTGTACAGCGTTTTCGGTCCCCGACCATTCGATCCGCAGTTCTCGCTCGATCCACTCGACGAGCGCGACCCCGACGGCCCGGTGTATCGCGCCGTCTACATTCCAGACGAGCTGCGCACAACCTCCTTCGGCGGGGCGATGTTCGAAGCTGATTGGCTTCTGAAGCAGTACGGCTTCGGCCTCAGGCTCGAGTACGGCGACTTCCTGCCCAAGGAGACCGATCCCAAGACAATCGAGGGTCACGCACAGCGATGGGCGTCCGGGCGCTTCCGTCCGTTCCTACCCAAGGAGCGGCTAACGACGATCGAGGGTCTTACGGACATGTCAGAGCTTTCCGCACGCGAGATGGAGTTGGGTGAAGCCGCGTTTGAAGTCCGCCGCAAGCCCACGCCTTGCACGATGGAAGAACGCTGCGATGACGAGCCCCGTCCCGTGTCTCACAGGAGATGCGTAGTCCCTCCCCCACCGACCTTTGCGCGTCAAACGGTCGGGGGGAAGATAAACCCAGGAGTCCCGAGGACGCGGCGCGCCCGTCTGTGGCTGTACGTAGACAAAGTATGTCTACGAGCCATCCCCGGGGCGATCGCATTTGAAAGCGTTGGGATCGGCGTACAAGCAAAACAGCAAATGGTCGGCAGAGACGGAAAACTAGCCGACGTCGAAACCGATGATCCTGTGGCAAACGAGTTCGCCCGCCTATTTTCGGGGTACTACGACAAGATCGCTGCAGAGGAACCTGCGTTTGCTGACCTGAAGGAGATGGCAAAGGCAGTGGCTTTAGCGAAGTGGTTGAAGAATCAACAGACACCAGTAGATATGGCATGGGTGCAGGAGCAATTGAACGACAGCCAGGACTCCGTCAGCCTGGTGACCCGTCTCGGCATCGTCCGCAAAACGACGAGCAGGGAGCCCTACTCCAATGGAAACGAGAACGGCGTGATCACCCGCGAGTCGTCGATCACTCTTTCCGGTGGCGTCGACGGCTCGGTGAATCCCACAATGCTGGCGGATCGCAGTGGTGAGGCTGCTCACCTTCGCGATCAAGTTCGCCGCGCGCTGAGTGGCAATCCCGGTCCAGCCTTCGGCATTGACCTGCCCGCTGGACAAGGTCAGGCAATCGTTCTGCCGCTCACGCCCGCCGGGCGTGCGATGTGGGACGACGATCGTAGTTTCAACAAAGAAGGCGTTCGTTATGAAATCGATGCCGCGAAACGGATCACCGCCGCGACCGAGAAATCTGGACTACGAATGGAATTTAGCTGGCAAGACAAATCTCTCGCGTCTCTCAAGATGCTGAGTCCAAACGGCACTCAGGTGTCGGCTGCAATCGATGCGACAGGTTCAACCTTAACCGTCGTTTCGCCATCGAAGCACAAGATCGAGTATCGCCACGACCTAAACAGCGTGCTGCGTGAAGTCCGCGTCGACGACTCACCCTACGCGACGGTTCAGCATGACGCCCAGCGCAATCAGGTGACCGTCCACTACGTCGAGACGGGTTTCGATGAAGTGATGGAGTACGACTCGGAGGAACGCCTCACCCACTACGAGCGCAAGCGGGCCGGGCGCGAGATTGGCAACGCCAAGATCGCTTATGGCCGCGAGGGACAGATCTATATCGATGGCGGTCCGGACGGAACGATGACTGTCACCGTGTCGGACGTCGGTGTCACCTCGCTCGATACGCCCGGATCACGCTGGCGCTATTCCTACGACGACGACGGCCGCCTGCGCAGCGCAACCGATGGGGCAGGCACGAGTTTGCAAATCGAGCGCAAGGGCATCGAATCCATTGCAACGTGGAGAACTGCGGACGGCAAAGTCGATGTAAGTTTCGACCACGTTGGCCCAACATCAGTTGGCGGCCCTGGCCCATCTTGGGTACGCTACGACTATAATTCCAACGGACAACTTGAACAGCTCCATTACCGCCCGCGGCGACGAGGTAAGACAGCGGTTGAAAAACCCCCGGTAGCCCCTGTGGAGGAGCCGTACCGAGTAGCAATTGAATACGCGTCGAGCAGCGCTGCACCGACCACCACGGACTCTGTTCCTCGTCATCTGTATGTTGAATCGGAGGCAGCGCCCTAAGTTGAAAAAAACGATGATGGTCTCTCGGGTTCAATGTGCCATGAGCATGCCGTTTCTTGCGAGCCCGGACGTTCGGCAAAGAGTGTTGACCTCAACCGGCGACGCACCCACGAAGCATGGCAGATTGTAGAGCAGGGCTCTCGCAACAAGTGAACCAGTGACGGGGGCAGGTCAGTAGGGCGCCGCAAGCCCACAATGAAGCCAGCCGCGTGCTGGACATGACCAAAACAACTACGGAGTCACGCCTTGTGGCGGATCGGAAGGTAATTCGAGTTCGTGCTTGAGCTTCTGCTTCCCCCCTTCTTTCGTGTGCACAAATGCCTTGAGCACAAAGGTGCCCCACCCTTCGGTCTTGAGAGCGAAGCCTTCAGCCGGATTTGTCACACGACGAACCGGATCCGCAAAGGTCGGATGTAGGACGTATTCGACGAACTTCACGTGGGCGAGCTCTCCCGAGCCACCGTCGTCGATGAAGGCTTCCCACTCCCACCAGTCGTTTCCCTTGTATCGCCACTTATTGCGAAGTTTCAGAGCCATATCATCCTCGTCGTCACGGCCTGTCCATCGTCGGCCGAAGGTAGATGGAGCTGACCCCATACGCGTGATCGTTCTCGGATTCCCACACCGCCTGCTGCCCGTCCTCGGCTCGGAGTTTGATTACGTGGCGAGGCTGCATTTCGTGGACGTGTACCTTGAGCGCGCCTGGCTCGAGTGTATACGACGCTTCCTTCCACTCGCCCCAATCACCCGCTTCGGTGTCGAAGAGCGAATACCGCAACCTGACGCCGCGCGGGTCGCCAACCCCCTGCAACCGAATGAGGTACTCGCGTATAAGCTGCCGCTCCGCGGGCCTCGCTGCGTTAATTCGATCAAGCACGCGGCTCGACAGCAGGAACACGATCACAAACCCCGCTAGTGCTCCCCCTGCTTCGAAGGTAAATCCGATCCAAGTCGCGTCGTTTTGGGTAACCTTTGCGACGCTGCCGCCGACCTGAAAACAAATCACCGCAGCAACGAGACTCATACTGATCATGATCGCATAGACGACCACGGGCCGATCGAGGGCCTCCGCTAACGTCATCGATCCCTCCTTCTTCGAGCAAGACCAAAGCGCTTCAGGCCCCGCTCGTTCGCAACGCAAACTCAGAGCGCCGCCGCTACGGTTTTTGCCAGCGAGACGAGGTCGTCGATGACGCCGATGGCGGCGACCACCTTGGCGGCAACGCCCATCTTCTTCTTGATGTCGCGCGCGGCAGCGTCGAGCGCCGCCTGCTTTTGCGTCAGGCGTGAGATCACTCCAGCGGCGTCAGCCGTCCACTCCTCCATGGCGCGGCCGACAAGGAAGTCGATCTCGGTGCCGAGGCGTGTGGTCGCTTCCCAGACGCGCTCGGCCTCTTCGCTCTTTCCTTGGAAGCGTAGTTCGAGCTCGGTTCGCTGCGCGGCGCGCCTAGCTTTGATTAACCCGTCGATGACCTTGGCCTTGTCACTCTTGCTGAATGCCATACAAACCCTCCCTTTTTGCGTAGCACCGTGTCGGTTTAGTCGTTATTGCTACTTTCGTCCGCGTGTTCCTCGTCGGCGTCGTTCTCGTCGCTGTCCTCGTCGTCGCCTTTCAGTTCCTTATAGAGCCGCTCTAACCGACGGCCCTCGGCGTAGAAGGCTTTGATCTGGCCAAGTCCGCTGTCGGGTTCGGTGACGGCTTTGGCGAGCTCGGCATGGGCACTCGGAAACGTTCCGTAGGCCTGGTGAAGCGTCTTGAGTAGGTCGAGGTGGCGAACGTATTCCTCGTTGAGCGTGAGCAGGTTTTCGACGACCTCCTGCTTAGCCGAAGCAGAGAGCCCTGAGTCGGGTGCGAGCTTGAGCGCGAGTTTCCCGCTCCGCGTGTCGTATTCGCTCCGAAGCGCGCGGGCAAGTATCTCCGTCGCGTCCTGACCGAAGGAGGCAACTTCGGTGACGGTTGCCTGGTTTTCTCTTAGCGCCTCGGCAAGCTTGGTGCGGCGCTCATGCTCGATATACGCACGAAAGGACTCGATCGCGACCACCGAGAAGATGGCCACGTCCTTGTTGCTGATGTCTTCATCGAGGTTTAGAGCCCCAACCGCCGAGCGCGTGTTGGCATTGAGATCCGTGGCGAGCTTGTCGAACTCCTCGGTCGAGGCGACTTGGTCCGAAGCCAGCAGGTGAAGCGCATCGGCATAGCCGACGAAGCTGTCATTGAGGTCGTTGACCGCCGCTCGGAAGGCGAGCACCTGCAAGGGCAGCATCGGCGCGACAGTCGTCCAGCCGAACGGGTCGTCCTCCTTGCTGTCGAGGAGCAGTGCCTGGACCTTATCGGCGTCTCCCGCGGCCGTCTCGGCAACGAACCGCTCCCGCGTCCACTGGTAGACTACCTCGATGGACTCGTCGGCTCCGGTTTGCACGTGCCGGTTCGACTCCGCAAAGGCGGCGAACGGCTCGGGCTGAACCGCGCCACAACCCGCAAACGACGCCGCGACGAGCACGGCGATAAGCGAATGACGGAATCTCTTCGCTAGTGGTCTCAAGCCATCATGCATCATGATCAAACCCTCCCCCTTTTTGTGTGCGTCGGCTTTCCATTCCCCCCAACTCCGCTGCGGTATCCGGTGAAGCGGTTCACCCGCCGGATTGCTCCCGGAAAGTCCGCCCGGCCATCGGCAGGGGTTCATCTGTCATCTTGCCGGCTCGACAGAGCAAGGTTCGTTCCACACGCATTGCAATCACCGCAAGCGGGCCGCCTCTAGCCGGTTTGTCCAGCGAACTGGACACCGGTGTACTCCCGAGAGGACGGCTCACGCATGCCGCGCACTCGCCGCTATCGTGTTTCGGCGTGGCCTGGAGTTTGCTTTGTAAGCACTACTGCGTTGCCGCGTTATGCGCGCGTATCCGAATGGGAGGGGTGAGATCGGAAAGCAACACTGGCAAAGGTCGACGGAACCAAGACTCGCGTCGCAGACGTTGAAGCAGAAGTCCACCTCGGATGGCTCAACACGAGGCGGGACCCAGGCTTGCTCGCAGTCGCACACGCCAGCCGCTCACAGATCCAATTTCGAATTCCTTGAAAAGCGAGTCTTCGGCAAAGTGGAGAAATCATTGCGCCGGCAGCAAGGCATTTAATGACGCGCCTGCTCGTAATCGAGGAGAACTGCATGACGGTCAAGGCCAGCGTACGCGAATCGCTGGCATCCGACGGTCGCTATCGCTGCACGCCGATGACGTGGGATCAACTCATCGACGCGGCGAACTCGGTTCCAGCGTCGGATGCTGTGGTCGGGGTTGCCGTGCCGCTCCCCGTGCACGCTGCCGAGGCGTTTCATTGGCTCCACCAACGATACGGTCGGACACCGACGGTATTAGTATTGCCAGACAATGTTGCAGATGGCGTGCTGGAAATGGCCGCCGGCGCGGTCGACGATTTCGTGTTCTCGCCGCTCCGGTTATCGGAGTTGCGATACCGCCTAGACCGCCTGCTGCCGGCATCGGACACCGCCGCAGCTCGTGAGATTCTTCTGCAAGAGATGGGGCGCGCTCAACTAGTCGGCAACGACCCCATCTTCTTGCAAGCTCTCGACCAGCTGCCGCGCTTCGCCCGCAGCGGGCTGCCGATGTTGATCACCGGCGAAACCGGCACGGGCAAAGAACTATGCGCGCGGGCAATTCACTTCCTGAGCGCGCGACGCGACCACCCCTTCATCGCTGTCGATTGTGGTGCGTTACCTGAGCACCTCGTCGAGAACGAACTTTTCGGACACGCGCGTGGGGCCTATACCGACGCCCATCGCGACCAGCGAGGCCTGATCAGTATGGCAGAGAGGGGCACGCTGTTTCTCGACGAGATCGACTCGCTGTCGCTCAGTGCTCAGGCCAAGGTGTTGCGCTTTTTACAGGATCGAAGCTATCGCCCGCTCGGCTCGGATCATTTTCGGCACGCCGACGTAAACGTCATTGCGGCAACGAACCGAGATCTGGAAGTCGCGGTACGCAACAAGATATTTCGCGCCGATCTTTTTTATCGACTCAACGTGTTGCATCTCCATCTCCCGGCACTGCGTCTGCGCCGCCGCGACATTCCGGTATTGGCGGCGCATTTCCTTGGAGAGCACGGCAGGAACAACGGAGCTGGGCCGCGCATCATTTCAGCAGCTGCCATGGAGGTTTTGAGTCGGCATAGTTGGCCTGGCAACGTGCGCGAGTTGGCCAACGTCGTACAACGCGCAATTGTTGCGTGCGACAGCGTCCAAATTCTCCCCTGCCACATTGGTCTCCTCGATGATGGAGATGCGGTCGGTCACGCCGGGAGCCAATTCCGCATCGCGCGCACCGCTGCAGTTGCCACCTTCGAACGACGCTTTGTCGAGGATCTTTTGCAGAAGCACAACGGCAACGTGACGCGCGCGGCCCGTGAAGCTCAAAAAGATAGACGAGTATTTGGTCGTCTCATCAAGAAGCATGGGATCAACCGCTGACCATTCGACAGGCGGGACTAATCGGTCCCACCCGGGATTTTTTCGTACCGTCGGGCGCGGCCGAAATCCTAGCCTTTCTAGACCGGAGGAGAGCTCGGACTGGACAAACAGAATCCGCTGTCGCGTCGTATCACCGTCCGGTGGGGCGGCACTTGCTGGCAAGCCGTTTGCTTGTTCGCCCTTGAGCGTTCGAGGATCGCACTTGTCGAATCACGATGTGAACAGCATGCCTGAGCAAGCAAAACAGCTCCTAAAGTTGCTGGTGGAGGAGCCGGACCTGAGGGAGACGGTCGAAGGTTTCGCGCGTTGGCGCTTGATGCAAGCAGCCGTTCGGCGGCACGTCGATGAGGTTGCAAGCGCCCTCGATTGGCTTGTTACGCAAGGATACCTGCTGCGCCACACGCGACAGGGAGTCGCCGCGACTTTCTCTCTGAACCCAGAAAGGACCGCCCAAGCACGACGATTGGTGAATGATGAAGAGTGAAACGCCAGACTGCCTACCGGGCCCTCTATTCCGGAGTTGATGCCGAAGATGAATGGGATCTCGGGCGGCTTCGAGCTCAACGGTCTGCTTTGCTATCCAAAGCTATCCGAGCAGTACTGCCATTACTTCGTGCCGCTGCGCCCGGACCTCGAGCGAAATGCGAACGGCCGTGTGATGTTCACTCTCATCCGCATCGGCGCGGGAGGATACCTTACGCTAAGCGCCGTGTGGCGTGCCGAGGACGCCGCGCTCACATCACTTCGCGACGCGATCGGCAAGCGCGACGCGATCGTCGACCCGACAGCGATCAAGCTGGAGTTCGCCCCGACGAGCGTCAAGGGATGCAACCTTCTTCTCGGCGATGGTACAGAGCTATCTCAAGTCATCGCCACGAGTACCACTTCGGGACAACCGCCCTACTCAGCATTGTTCAACGTGAGGTTGAGTGCGGATCAGTTCGCAAGTGCGGCTGCAGCGGCAGAGGGTCGCGCCGGCTTCTTGGGTGTCGAGTACGATGCCGAGATCAGCGCGCCGATTGGCGGCACAGGAACGCTCATCCCGCAATCGCCCGGACTGGTAACGTGGCTGCTCGAGTACCGTTCCGCCGGGGAGGCCGGGTTTCGCAGCGCCATCGAGGAGGCGATCGACGATGGACTCGCTGCGGTCCGCGTGAGCGTGCCCCATGACCCGGCGGGACGACTCACGTGCTTGCTCTATGAGCATGTGCTGTCTCGCGCGGCTGCTGTCTTGCCCGAATCGCTCGATGCCAATAGGGAAACCGACTTCGATATTTCAGTCAGCCTGGTCGACATAGTTCGCCGGCCGTTCCGTGCGGTAGTAGATCTGTCGAGTCTCCTGAGAAGTTCCGGGGCAGTGGTGGTCGATGGCGAGCGGACGCCCGACACCGAGGCGAGGACGATCGAGGCAACGTCTCAGCCACTGCGCGTCGGGCTTGGGTTTCGGCATACCGATGCACCGCTGTCATGGGTTCGGATTCGCAGCAGCCTATCCGATGCGGTGCTCAAGGGACCGGGCTTCGCGCCAGTCGAAGTACGCGTTGATCGCGAGGCGGAGTTCTTGGCCTTGTCGGTCGGCTACACGCTTTCCAGCACAGTGGGATCCGAAGCTTGGAATTCACGTGACTTGAAGTCGCGGC
>JADMIO011227078.1_pt1 | contig 118589 bp, 112 predicted proteins | sample 8958161 | NCBI WGS metagenome assembly JADMIO01 (sample SAMN16585339, study PRJNA669376) | soil metagenome | isolation source: Crop rotation soil | place: USA: Cullars Rotation, Alabama | collected 2011
CGCGACTTCAAGTCACGTGAATTCCAAGCTTCGGATCCCACTGTGCTGGAAAGGGTCAAACAAAAGGAGGGAATTGTTCAGCATAAGGAAGTTCGGGCGCCGTTCGATGGCCAGCTCGGTATCCGCCAGGTCAATGTTGGGGAGATGATCAAAGAAGGCCAAAAGGTCGTTCAGCTGACCGCGCTTGATCCGGTCTACATCGACTTCGCGTTGCCCCAGCAGGAGCTGGCCAAGCTTTCCCCCGGCTTGGAAGTGCGCGTTCACTGCGATGCCCTTCCCGGCCGTGAATTCAAAGGCAAACTCACCGCGATTAACGCAATGGTCGACAGTGTGACGCGAAACGTCACCCTTCAGGGCACGTTGGAAAATCCCGATCACGCGTTGCGTCCGGGAATGTTCGCCAAAGTCGATTTGATTCTTCCGGAAACGCACAAGACGCTGGTTGTGCCCGGTTCGGCCATATCCTATGCGCCATATGGTGATTCGGTTTATGTGATCGAAAAACAGAAAGACCCCAAGACTGGAAAGGAATCGGAGGTTCTTCGCCAGCAGGTGGTGCGAGTTGGGACTGCTCGCGGTGATTTGATCGCCGTGACCGAGGGATTGAAGGAGGGAGAGACGATCGTCAGCACAGGGGTCTTCAAGCTTCGCAACAAGATGACGGTGACGATCAATAACGACCTCGCCCCACAACCGCAGTTGAATCCAACCCCCGCGGACTCCTAGACCATGAAAGGCTTCACCGACCTTTTCATTAAACGCCCGGTTCTCGCCCTGGTGGTCAGTTTCGTCATTCTCATCGCCGGCCTGGCCGCGATGAAAACCTTGACCATTCGGCAGTATCCCCGAAGCGATATCGCGGCGATCACGGTAACCACGGTTTATGTCGGCGCCGACGCTGATCTGGTCCGTGGCTTTATCACTACGCCGATTGAACGGGCGATGGCCGCAGCGGACGGCATTGATTATATCCAATCGCAGAGCCAGCAGAGTGTCTCCACGGTCACGGCGCGGTTGAAGCTCAACTATGATGCCAACAAGGCGCTCTCCGATATCAGCGCGCGGGTTAACGCCATTCGCAACAATCTCCCGCCAGAATCGCAGATCCCGGTCATCGCCATTCAGCCGGCCGACTCCCAGATCGCCTCGGCTTATTTGAGTTTCACCTCGAACATCCTGCAGCCTAACGAAGTAACGGATTATCTGGTTCGCCTGGTTCAACCGCGCTTGACCGCGGTCAGCGGCGTGCAAAAAGCCGATATCCTGGGCGGACGCACCTTTGCCATGCGTATCTGGATGAAGCCGGAACGGATGGCCGCGCTCAACATCAGCCCGTCCGACGTGCGCAGCGCCCTAACGAAAAACAATTATCTCGCCGCCATTGGCAGTACCAAAGGCTCGCTCCTCCAGGTCAACCTCACCGCCAATACCGATCTTCACACCGCCGAGGAGTTCAAGCAGCTGGTGGTGAAGCAGGAGAACGGCACGCTGATCCGGCTCGGTGACATCGCTGATGTCGTTCTTGGCGCGGAAGACTACAACTCGGAAGTCCGCTTCACCGGGAAGAAAGCGGTATTCATGGGGATCTGGGTTCTGCCGAATGCGAATTCCATCGACGTAATTAAACGCGTTCGGGTGGAGCTCGATGAGATTAAGAAGGAGCTCCCGAGCGGCATCGAAGCGGAGATGGCCTACGATGCCACGGCTTACATCAACGACGCCATTCACGAGGTGGTGAAGACGTTGATCGACACGCTCCTCATTGTGATGCTGGTGATCTTTCTCTTCCTCGGCTCGGTTCGCTCCGTGATCGTGCCCGTCGTAGCGATTCCCATTTCTCTCATCGGCGCGCTCTTCCTCATGCAGGTCTTTGGATTTAGCCTGAACCTGCTGACTCTGCTCGCGATCGTTCTGTCGGTCGGGTTGGTGGTGGACGACGCCATCGTCGTGGTGGAAAACGTCGAGCGACATTTGCGCGAAGGCATGAGCCGCGTGAATGCCGCACTGGTCGGCGCGCGCGAGTTAATCGGACCGATCATCGCCATGACCATCACATTGGCCGCCGTTTACACGCCGATTGCCCTGCAGGGCGGTTTGACTGGAGCCCTTTTCCGCGAATTTGCCATGACTCTGGCCGGAGCCGTTTTTATTTCCGGCGTGGTTGCGCTCATTCTCTCACCGATGATGTGTGCCAACTTGCTCCGGGTCGAGCATGAGGAACACGGCTTCAGCGGTTGGGTCAACCGTACTTTTGACCGGTTCCGCGATTGGTATGGGGAACACCTGGATCGGACGCTTAATGCTCGGCGCGCAGTGTATGCCATCTGGATTGGCGTGACGTTGCTTGCCATTGTGATGTTCATCGCCATCCCCAAAGTGGCGACGAAGGAATTGGCGCCGAAGGAAGACCAGGGGTTCATCTTTGGGATCATCACTGCGCCGGCCAATGCGACAATCGACGATACGATTCGTTATGCAGACGCGGCCGGAAAAATCTTCAAAGAGCTTCCCGACACGCGTTTCACTTTCCAAATCACCCAGCCAAGTTTTGGTTTCGGCGGATTGGTCCTTCGACCCTGGGGTGAGCGAAAAACTCCGACCAAGGATTATCTCCCGACGGTTCAGCAGAAGCTTGGAGCCATTCCGGGCATTCAGATGTTCGCGAACATGCCCGATCCCTTGCCCGGATCGGACAATTTCCCGGTTACTTTCGTTATCGCCTCCACTGCGAGCCATGCCCAGATTCTCGACTTCGCCAAGGACCTTTATCAAAAGGCGATGGCAGCTCACGTTTTCCAGTTTGCGGATATCGACACCAAGATCGATCAGCCCCAGGCCCAGATCGTGTTCGATCACGACAAGGTTTCCGCGATGGGCCTCGATATGCAAAAAGTCGGGGCTGATCTCTCGGTCAGTATCGGCGGAAATTTCGTCAACTGGTTCAACATGGAGGGGCTCAGTTACAAGGTCATTCCGCAGATCAAGCGGGTTGACCGTCTCAATCCCGAACAGCTCCAGAATATTTACGTCACCGGACCCGACAACAAGCTGATCCCGCTAAGCACCATCGCTCGCATTCAGCCGACCACTGTCGCCCGCTCGTTAAACCGGATGCAGCAGCTCAACGCTGTTACCATCAGCGGCGTGCCCGCGGGTTCGGTTGACGCGACGCTTAAGTTTCTGGAGGATGAGGCGCACAAGATTTTGCCGTCGGGCTATGTCATCGATTATACCGGCGGCTCGCGTCAGCTCCGGACTGAAGGCAGCAAGTTCTTCGGCGTTTTCATGCTGGCCGTCGTCCTCATCTTTCTGGTGCTGGCCGCCCAGTTCAATAGTTTCCGCGATCCGTTTATCATCCTGCTCGGCTCGGTGCCGCTCGCTCTTTTCGGTGCGGCTATTTTCATGTTCTTGAAGATGCCGTTCGGGAAATTCTTCACCGATTCGTGGACAACGTCTTTCAACATTTATTCGCAGGTCGGACTGGTGACGCTGGTGGGGTTGGTTTCCAAGAACGGGATTCTTATTGTGCAGTTTGCCAATGAGCAACAACGACAGGGCATGTCCAAACTCGCTGCGGTAGCCCAGGCCGCGCGGATTCGGCTTCGCCCAATCATGATGACCAGCGTTGCCACTGTGGCTGGTCACTTCCCGCTAACGCTGGTGACCGGCGCCGGCGCGGCTGCCCGAAATTCGATCGGTCTGGTGTTGGTCGGAGGCATGACCATTGGAACCATTTTCACCCTGTTCATCGTGCCTTCGCTTTACATGCTCATTGCCAAGGAGCATCACGAGAAATCGTTGATGGATGCGGAGGTGGAAGACCTCGAGGAAGAGATCGAAGCAAGCCGCGAGCTCGCGCCGGCGATGGCTCCGGATGGAAACGGCAACGGCTGGAAGCAGAGTTAATTGACCGCCCGGATCGCGTATTTGTCGGGTCTCACGTGGCCGCCCAGGCGATCCGCGTAAACCTGGGTAAACTCGGCGCCGAACAGCAGAATCTGGGACGAGTAGTAAATCCAAAGCAGCAGGGTGATGAGGGAGCTGGCCGCACCGTAAGCCGAGGCGGCGGCGCCGCTCCCGAGATAAATTCCAAGGGCCCACTTACCGAGCAGAAAGAAAAATGCGGTTAAGGCGGCGCCGATCCAAACATCGCGCCACCGTGTTTTCACATTCGGCAGGATCTTGAAAATCATCGCGAAAACAGCGGTCACGACGCAAAAATCGAAGAGCAGATAAACTGAGACTGCGATAGTCAATCCGCCGGGCACCCGGGCCTGGACATAATGGCTGAAGATTTTCAAGAGCGCTTCGATAACGAGAGAGACAAGCAGCAGGAAACCGATGCCCGCGAGGAGCGCGAAGGAAAGAAACCGTGAGCGGATGAATCCCCATAGACCGGCTCCCGGCTTCGGTTTCACGCCCCAGATTGTGTTGAGGGCGTCCTGAAGCTGCCCGAAAACACCGGTCGCGCCGAACACGGCCAGAGCCAGCCCGGCAACAGTCGCCCAAGTGCTGCGCGCGGGCGCGGAAGACTTTTGGGCAATGTCCTGCACCACCTGCACGGCGCTCTTGTCCAAAAAGTAGCTCATTTGTTCGGTGATCTTGCTCCACGCGCCGCCGGGATCGTCGCGAAACAAGAGACCGACGACCGCCAGCAGAAGCAGAACCATCGGGGCAAGAGAGAAAACGGTATAATAAGCGAGCGCGGCGCCCAGCTGGGGCGCTTTGTCCCCGAGCCATTGGGACGTGGTTTCTTTAAAGAGCGAAACGGTGGTGGCAAAAACCTTTGTCCTGGCGTTTCCCATCTCAAGAGAGGAATCGCATGGGGAACATGTTCCGGCGGGATTATCAAATGGAGATGAACATCCAACGGCGTTTGAACCTGGATCGGAGCCTCGGCCGCTAGAACCGCAAATGTTTCACGGTCAGGCCGTGATTGATCAGCTCTCGAAGCGAATCGATCCCGATAGCCAGGTGCATATCCATAAATTTGCGCGTGACCATCTCGTCGCTCGCAGCGGTCTTCACTCCTTCCGGCACCATCGGTTGATCGGAAACCAGGAGAAGGGCGCCGGAAGGGATTTCGTTGTGAAATCCGGTGGTGAAAATCGTTGCCGTTTCCATGTCGATTCCCATGCAACGGATCCGGGCCAGATATTTCTTGAAGGCCTCGTCATGCTCCCAGACGCGCCGATTGGTGGTGTAGATCGTTCCGGTCCAGTAATCGCGATCGTAATTCCGGATCGTTGTGGATATCGCTTTTTGCAGTGAAAACGCCGGCAGCGCCGGAACTTCGGGCGGGAAATAATCATTGGAAGCGCCTTCCCCGCGGATCGCCGCGATCGGCAGGATGAGGTCGCCCAATTTGTTCTTTCGTTTTAACCCGCCACATTTTCCGAGCAACAAGACTGCCTTCGGTTTTACGGCGCTGAGCAAATCCATCACTGTCGCCGCGCCGGCGCTGCCCATCCCAAAATTAAGAATCGTGATCCCGTTTGCGGTGGCATTCGGCATTGGGCGATCGATCCCGCGAACCTGCACTTTGTTCCATTCGGCGAATCGGGCGACGTAATTGGTGAAATTTACCAGCAAAACGTACTTGGAAAATTCTCTGGCGGGCGTGCCGGTGTAACGAGGCAACCAGTTCGCTACTATATCGGCCTTCGATTTCATCGCGCGCGAAATGATGGGTGGTTCGCGGCGAAGTTTCAATCAAACAGTCCAGGCTGGGCTGGCCTTAATCGCACGAACGACGCGCGCTCCTTCGTTGGGGATTGGCGGGATTGAGCTCAGTGCTTCCGCGCGGAAGGAAATCCCAGCCCGGCTTGGACTGGTGCTCGGGGCGGGACTTGAACCCGCATGCCTTTCGGCATACGCCCCTCAAACGTACGTGTCTGCCATTCCACCACCCGAGCGTGTTTGAAGAGGGAAAGAGGGCGTAAACGTAAATGGATGATCGCGAGTAGCAAGGGCTTTTCCCTCCTGCTCACGCTCCGCTGGTAATCTTGCTCACCTTGGCTCTAGGCCTGCTAATTGACTCATGAAAACGGCGCAATTTGCGTCTAAATTTTGACTACGAGCATGAGCATGAGCAGCAACGGGAAGGGAGAATGGATCAAGGTCGATCTCCATATTCATACCCTGGAAGACCCCAAGGACGTGATCGACTATTCAGCCCGCCAGCTGCTGGAACGGGCCCGGCAACTGGGGTTCCGGGTTCTGGCAATTACTTTGCACGACGCGGTATTCGATCGGCCGGAGGTTTTCGCCGAGGCGGAGCGGATGGGGATTTTATTGATTCCGGCCGCCGAAGTGCGGTTGCAAGGCGCGGACGTGATTGTGCTCAATGTCACCGCGGAGGAAGTCCGGCAGCTCAGGGATTTCGACGATTTGCGCGATCTGCGCCTCAAACGCGGTGGGTCGATCTTCACCATCGCGCCGCATCCTTTCTATGTTTTAGGCGGCTCGATCGGGATTCGTTTGTTCGACGAGATTGATTGTTTCGACGCCATTGAGCTTTGCCATTTTCACAATCGGTTTCTGAATTTGAATCGCCGGGCGCAGGACGTGGCCAGACGTTATGGCAAACCGATGGTGGCAACCTCGGATGCGCATCAGCTGCATGCGTTTGGCCGGCACTTCACCAGTATTCCGGCTCCCGCAGAGCTGACCCCGGAGGCGGTATTCGCCGAGCTTCGGACCGGCCGGGCCCGGCTGACCAGCCCCGCGGCATCCATCTTCGATCTGGTCAGCGCGATTTATTGGATCTTTCTGAAGCACCCGTTCCAGGTTCGGCGCCGGCAGACCGGCAATGAAGGATTGCACTCGCCCACCGGGCAAAAACGCAACGCCGGGCGGGAGGCCGTTGCAACTCGCTCTTGAACTAAAATCCAAACGTGACAATACGTTAGCCTGATGAGAATCACCCTTTCCATTTTGCTGGTTTGCGCGGTTGCTCTGGCCGGTTGCAAAACAACCGACCAGAAACAAAAGGAAAAGAAGGCTGCGCTAACAAAAAAGGCCGACGCCAAGGCGCGCGAAGCGGACACCGATCTCGATTTTCAGGCGTTTGTGGGCCGGCTGCGCAAAGCAGTAGCCGGGCACGATGTCGCCACGGTTAAGTCGATGATGACTCCGAACTTTGGCTATCGGCTGGAGCCGAAAATGGAAGGAGTCGAAGCGAGCGCCGAGGGCCCCGGCGTTTTTCAATACTGGGATGAACAGGGCCTCTGGCCGGAGTTGCAGGGGATTTTGTCCGAGAAATTCGTGAAGTATAAGGATTACATGGTCGCGCCGCCGCAATTTGCCGAGGAAGCTCTTAATTATGACGGTTACCGCGCCGGAATCCGGCGGGTTAACGGGAGCTGGAAATTCGCGTATTTCGTAAACGGCCCATAGATCCGACCCGGCGATGATTGCAGTCACCACTGATGAGAAATTGGCGGCGGCCGAGCTCACAAATCGTCAGTCACTGGTAACGGACCCGTTCCTCGGTCTGCCCCATCGGCCTCCGTTTGTTTTTCTTCGAGAGCTTGTCGCCTGCGATCCCGGAGTCTCAGCCGAATGCGCCACATTGTTCCCCGACGACGACCCGATGTTCAAAGGCCATTTCCCGGGCAATCCTCTGGTGCCCGGAGTGATTTTGACTGAAGCCCTGGCTCAGACCGCGGGAATTGCGGCTGCGTCCGGCCATCCGGAAGGTTCGCGTCCTCTCTTTCTTCTCTCCGCGATTCGCACCATGAAATTTTTTCGCGGAGTTCGTCCGTCGCAAAAAATCATCTTGCGCGCAAAAAAAGTGGGAACAGTTGGCGACCTGATGCAGTTCCGTGTTTCAGCCGACGTCGATACCAATCGCGTCGCGGAAGGCGAATTGGTCCTCAGCAGGACGACACCCGGGAATTAGTTGCCCACGTCCGAATTCGGCTCGAGGTCGTAAATTGAGCCCCAATCTTTTCCCGTCGCCACTCGCGGCGCGGATTTTTGCCACGGCCGCGTGCTCATCGGGTAATTGGTTTCCTCCTGACGGCCCCAATAGATGTAGCGAACCCCGAGTTTTTTCGCCGTTTTCCGCCATTCCGCGCCGCCCTGCATGACTTCTTTGAGCTGCCTTTCCGTATTGCCGTAATCCGCAAACCCCTGCGTCCAAAGGTGCCCCGGATAGCCCATCACCATCCGGCGCCCCTGAAGGAGAAGAGGATGATTGTAAATAGGAAAGCCGGCAAAACGGCCTTCCGGCGGCAATGATCGAACTGCGTCGCCCAGCGCATCGACCTCGGCACGGGAGGCGAAGCCGAACCCCGGATGGCCGGCATTCAGGCCGCCGACCATGCTAACAAATCCGGAACCGAACAGGGCGATACACAGGATCGAGCGAACAGCCAGCGGCCACTCGGCAATCAGGTCGCGCCAGAGAAATGGCAAAACAATGAAGTAAGCCCAGATCAACAATTTGGTGTTGTCCCAACCCCACGGTGCGAGTTTGAAAAAGAACACCATCAGGAAAATCACGATGGCCGAGGTCAAAAAGGCGGTTTCTGCGGTCAGCCGCCGGGGCAACCCGGTTTTCCAAATGCGCATCCCAACCAGGCCGACGTAGGTCAGGACCAACGGCATCCAGAGACCGAAATTCAAAAACCAGAATGAAAAGAATGAGCGGGCCATTGCGTCGCCTTTGCCCGCCTGAACCCAGCCCGGTTCCCAGGCAACGACCGACCCGGCGCGAAAATGATCTGTGATCAGCCAGACAAACATTGTGGCTGGGATGAGAGCGCCTCCGACCAGCAGCAACAGATGTTTCGCGATTGGCAGTCGGACAAGAACGTAGGCCCAGTTGATCTTCGGGCGGGGCGCCGGGTCCTCGCCGTTGTCCTGCTGGTTTCGAATCAGGTTCGCGGCAAACAGCGAACACTCGAGGGCGAAAAAGCAGAACAACACAACGCTGAGCCCGAGGAACGTGTGGAAATGAAAAAGCGGTAACGAGGCGTAAAGCGAAAGCTCAACCCAGAACGGAATCGGCTGGGTCTCATTTCCCGTGGCCCCGCCGGAGGGAGCGGGATCGGCGACGCCGGTAATAAAGTTGGCGTTTTCGGGCCAGAATTTTTCCCGCCAGTTCCAGAGCAGCAGCAGCGCGACCGGTATGGCATAGAGCAGGCCGCGCTGAGTTACGAACATCGTGAGTGGAATGCTTTTCCAGGCAATGGCCTGATCGCCCTGGTAGTCGATGAACTTGAACTGTTTGATGACCTGGAACCCAATGAGTCCGCCATTGAACAAAAATCCCGCGATGCCGAAAGCGCCTCCCCAGCGCCAGAACGCATAACAAGTCGCGGCCGAAGCCAGCAGGCCCACCCAGGCCAGGTTCCGGAGGAGATCGAAATCGGCTTTGCAGAGTAACGAGTTGAAGATGTCAATCCCCGCCGGGTAGCGAAGTTTACTGAAAACATAAATTGGATTATCGGGCCAGAGGGGCACACCACTGGCAAAATTTTTGATGTAAGTGATATGCAGCGCGAGGTCGCCGAGATTGTAGGGCGATTGAATGCGCCACTGATCGCCCTCGATGTAGATCAGCCAGCAAAATGAGCGCAACGCGAAAACCGCGAAACAGACTCCCAGGATCCAGAACCAGATCCTCCGTGAATTGATCTGCGCTGACGGCGTTGGTTCCAGCGCCTGGCGCCGGAGCTTTCGTTCTGCGCGTTTGGACAGGCGTTTCTCCGGGATCGGTCCATCTCCCGTGGACGGCGTCGTTTCGGAGGCCGAAACTTTTTCCGGATCGGATGTCTGAATGTAAGCAGCCGCGCCAATCAATGCACCGATGATCAGCGCAATGACTGCCGCGGGCTTGCTCAGGCCATGCCCAAGCGCGCCCAGAATCAGACCGAAGAGGGTCGAAAAGTTAACGAACGTCAATCCGGCCGTAAGCCACTTCATCGCCAGTTCACGCGTCGATCAACTCTTGGGTGGAGGCGAGCCGGCCGATTGAGCTTTGCCCTGAAAATCAGGCGCACGATCCGGGAAAAGCGGTTTGAAAACGCTGGCCCGAAAATAAGCTTTGGATGAATCCTGGTAGGCTCGGATTTTCAACATGTCCGTGTAATACGAGTCGCGCAGTTTTTCCTCGATCTCTCCGATCCGGCTCTCTTCAACCAGGAGAAAGTCCGCATCGACTTTTGGCGGCAGATTGTTGTGCTCGTAATAACCGATTCGGGAAAAATCTCCCAGGATCCAGGGCAGCGGATAAGAACTGCTGCGGATGATCGAGCCGGTGAGATGGTAGTTTGCCGGGTCGCGCCGGGCCGCTTCCAACAACGGATCGGTGAACTTTCGAATATCGTTATAGGTCTGGACATACACGTACGGCTCGGACTCGGTGGTGCATCGGAAATAGTTGAGCCTTATCGACCAGGCCAGCGATGCTACCAGAAGGATCGCGGCGGCGACCGCGGCTTTTTGCCGAAGCCTTTCCGGAATCAAGACGGAAACCGCGCCGAAGATGAGCAGAAACGGCCAGATGATGCTGATGATGCACCACGGCGTCTTATAATGAACAATGCTGTAGGCGGCCAGAGCGCCGACACCGTAAATAGCAAGATAGCGAATGCTGGAATTCTTAAACTTCTGGCAGAACAGGCATCCCACCAGGCCTACCAGGGCCGGCCATTCGTAGCGCACAATTAATTTCGTTACCCAATAATGCCAGGGCTTTTCGTGCCCGTGTCCTTCCTGCCCGGTGGTAAACCAGGCGGAGTAGGCTTTGTAGAGTCCTTTCACGCCGCTCATGTGAAAGAAGGTACCCGAATAAAAGAAGACAATGGCCACAAGGCCGACGGCGATCACCGTCGCCAGATCTGCGTAGGTCCATGTTTGTTTCGCCGGCCGGGAATCCGTAAGCGGAGTGATTTTCTTCGAGATTAGAAACACCGGAAAAGCCAACGCGGCGCATCCGAAATGAATGACGTAGGTCTCCTTGGTCAGAATCATTCCGGTCATAGCCATGCCCATGCACCAGAGGTATTGCACCGTGCCGAATTTCCAGAGGCCAAGGATGCCCAGAATGAACATCATGCAAAACAGGGTGAGCCATGCTTCGTGAATGGAATAGCGCCCGTAGAAAACGAACCCGGGCGAGATGGCCATGGCCAGAGCGGCGAGGCGGGTAGCGGTCCGCCCAACGAACGGCTCGAACTTGAAACAAAGCCAGACCGACAAAATGCTGATGAGGACGACCGGCAGTCGCAACGCCCACAGGCTTCGGCCGAAAAGCGTTTCGGAAAGGAAAAGGACGTAAAAATGCAGCGGGCCGTGATAATTGGTCGGGTCGTATCGGTAAAAACCGTCTTTAACGATGTGGGCATCGACGAACCAGCCGTTGATTCCCTCGTCAAAATGCGGCGGTTTAATGTCGAGAAGCAAGAACCGGAGAAATGCGGCGAGCGCCAGAATGAGCCACGGCGTCCAGCCGGTTCGGGCGAGGCTGGCCTTGAGCGCCTCGACCTGGTCGCGAAGCATGGGGAAATTCGACGGCGCCAGCTCCTCGGGATGATCGCTTACCTGGGTATTCACAATTTCAGTTCCGACGAATTCTTCTCATTGCGGGCACAACGGTTCCGAAGGATGACCACGGTCACAAGCCAAAATTTTGATCAAGAACGGGCCTGCCGCGACCGGCGCGAAGCTTGACGTGAACGGCGTCGCTGCTATGAGGCGCTGTGCGCATATTGGTGACCGGTGGCTGCGGATTCATCGGGAGCAACTTCGTTCGATACATTCTGCAACATTATAAACCGGCCTACGTGACCAATGTGGATGTGCTCACGTATGCCGGTAATCTGGCCAATTTGGACGGCGTGGTCGAGGAACATGGCGAACGCTACGAATTTTTCAAAGCCGATATCGCCAATGCCGACCAGATGGACGCGCTTCTGACCGAGCACCGGTTTTTCGCGGTGGTGAATTTCGCCGCCGAATCGCATGTCGACCGCAGCATCAACGATCCCCTCAATTTTATTCACACTAACGTCGTCGGGACGAGCGTGTTACTCGATGGCGCCCGGCGGCATGGTGTGCAGCGATTTATCCAGGTGTCGACCGACGAAGTTTACGGGTCGCTGGGAAAAACCGGCAAATTCACCGAGCAATCGCCGCTGGATCCCAGCTCGCCGTATTCGGCCAGTAAGGCGGGAGCCGACCTCCTGGCGCTCGGTTACCACAAGACGTACGGCCAGGAAGTGATCGTGACCCGGTGCTCGAACAACTACGGGCGCTATCAGTTTCCTGAAAAACTGATCCCGTTGATGATTATCAAGGCGCTGCGGGATGAGCCGCTGCCGGTTTACGGCGACGGGCAGAATGTGCGCGACTGGATCCATGTCGACGACCATTGCGCCGGGATCATTGCCGCACTGTTCGAAGGCAAGCCGGGCGCGGTTTATAACTTCGGCGGGAATAGCGAGATGGTGAATCTGGATCTGGTAAGGTTGATCCTGAAACAGCTCGGTAAACCGGAGAGCCTGATTTCCTTCGTGCCTGATCGGCTGGGGCACGACCGCCGGTACGCCATTGATTCGTCGTTCGCGCAGAAAGAGCTGAAGTGGAACCCGCGAAAGAGTTTCAAGGAGGCGCTCGCCGACACCGTTCAGTGGTACCTTGACAATCAATCGTGGTGGAAGCCGCTGCTGGAGCGGGCCGGACGATACTAACAAAGGAACTTCCAGTAAATCGTCTTCGCCTCGGGCCCCGTCGCGGTTTTTTGCGCGTGCTTACGCCGTCAATTTGACGAGGCTACTAATGCTCAGCGGATTACGTGCCTTGAAGACGTGAACGACTGGGCTGGAAAGAACTCCGAAAGCTGTTTCCATTTCGGCGCCGTCAGCCGGAGCCAAATCACGAGCCGACAAGGGTTTGTGAAAAGTAACAAAAGTGTAACTTTTTTTCTCCGACTCTTTATCCACGTGATAACGAATCAATTGCGATATGCGCAAAGATTCGATCGGAGTTGGTATCGGTATTTTCGTTTTTGTTATCCTTTTAAGTTTGTCGTCGGCTGAAAGTGGGGCCAGGCCGGGTGGAAGCAGGGCAACACCTCCTTTGCTTGCAGCGGCGCAGCTGGTTACGCCCACTCCGCGGTTCGACGCGCCATGGCTCGCATTTAACAGCTCGGTCCAGGCGAGTACCGGAAGCCCGGTCGCGCTCGCTGTCGGCGATATCGATCGCGATGGCGATTTGGACGTGGTAGCCCCGCGCGCCTATGTCGGCGGAGGCGGGTTCGTCTTCTTGCGAAACGAGGGGAACGGCCGTTTTGCTCAGCCGGTTAATTTCTCCGGAACGAGCCGGGCAGCCGGGATCGCGTTAGCCGATTTGAATGGGGATAACAAACTCGATGTGGCGGTCAGCGATGGCGACGGACTCGCAATCGGAAATTCCATGTCCATCTATCTCGGCAATGGCGATGGAACCTTTGGCGCCCGGCAGGCCGTCTCGCTTGGGTCGGGCCGGATCGCTCCGATCGGAGTTGCCGCGGCGGATGTGGATGGAGACAACGACGTAGATCTGGCTGTGGCCTGCGATGCGGTCGGCGCGGTCATGTTGCTGCGCAACAATGGCAACGGGACTTTCGCGGCGCCGGTGTCAATCCCGGTTGGACCACAGCCGGACGATATCGCCGCGGGCGACCTAAACGGCGATGGCCGGCCGGATCTGGTCGTTGCTCACCAGGAATACCGGGTCAGCGTGTTGATTAACAACGGCACGGGAGGATTCACGCCGGCGACAGGATATGACAACCTGACTTCCGGCACCAATTGGGCGGGGCCATTACTCCCGTGCGTTGCGCTCGCCGATGTTGATCGCGACGGCAAACTCGATGTGCTTTATGGCAACACTCGCACCTGGGATGGGGACACCGGGCGGGTCGTTCAGCTGCGCAATATGGGCGGAGGAACTCTCGCTCGTTCAGCGGATGTTCCGATGGTCACCTATACCGCGGGACCCACGGATATCGTCGCCGCGGATATGAACGGTGACGGGGCTCCGGATATTCTGGCCGCCAGCTACGATGGGCGCGCCTCCGACGGCGTATGCATCATGATGAACAACGGTTCCGGCGCGTTTGGCCCGGCAACCCTTTATCCAGCCGGGCAATCCACCATTGGAATCGCGGCGGCTGATGTAAACGGTGACGGGAAATTGGACGTGCTGACAGCCGACGACTATTCGAACGCATTGATCGTTCGTCTGAACCCGGGCACCGGCGTGTTCAGAATCATTCCGGAAGATTTCGCCGGGTCAGCTCAAACCTATCAGGATGCGGCCGACATCGATGGCGACGGTGACCTGGACATGTTTACGTCGGGGCCGCATCCGTCAGCGGACGAAGGCGCGATCATGCGTAACAACGGCGCCGGACGATTTACGAGTCGCACAGTGATCAACAATGGTTTCGATGGTGTTGCTGCCGGTGTGTTGCGCGATTTAAATGGTGATGGCAAGCCCGACCTTCTTTTCAACAACGCGAATACCGCCCAGCATTACGATTTTTTCACGGCGATGAATGACGGCCACGGAAACTTCGGTCCGATCACGCGCTGGCTGGTAGGAAGCGCGGGGTGGGGTGCGATTGATGCTTTCGATATCGATCACGATGGAGATCTCGATGTGATCGATTGCGAGGCGCTCGGCGCGCCGGGGATTCCCAATGGCCGGTTTTTTATCGCGCTTAATAATGGCGACGGCACTTTTCAAACGCCTTATTCTTATGATCAGCTCCCGCGGCGTCCCGATGCAGTTGTGGCCGGCGATTTTAATCATGATGGCAAGCTGGACCTGGCGTTTGCCAACCAGGGGGCTTACGGCTTCGATGACGGCATGTTCGTTGTGCTCGGAAACGGCAACGGCACGTTTCAACCCACACTTGAATATCACGCCGGGCGCGGTCCCAGTTGTATCGCCACGGCTGACTTCGATCACGATGGGAATCTCGACATCGCAACATTGAATAGCGGTTACAACGGGGAGGGAGATGAAAGTCTCACTCTGTTTTTTGGCATCGGAAACGGCACATTTGATCCGAGGAGCACTCAGTATGCTCCTTTTTCCCCGGACCTGCTCGGCGCCACCGGCATCGCGACGGGCGACGTCGATGGTGACGGCGACATTGATATTCTGACATCCGGCGCCTCGAACGATGTGGCGCTCTTCTTGAATAACGGAGCCGGCGTTTTCAATTTTCCGTATCGGATTGGCACGGTGTGGGGTGCGCACGCACTGGTTTATCGCGATTTCACCGGCGACGGCATTGGTGACCTGGCCTTGTTAACGTCCCCGCCGCCGATCGGATTTGATGGCGGTATCGCAGTCGTGCGCGGTATTGGCGCTCCTCAGGTCACAGGCGCAGTTTCGCGAAAAATTCATGGCGCGGCCGGAACCTTCGATATCGCTTTACCCTTGGCCGGCCCTTCCGGAGTTGAAAGCCGGAGCGGCGGCGCGACAAATGATTATACGATCGTGGTGACGTTTGGAGATGCGGTGACGGTGGAAGGCAATCCTCAGGCTCAAGTGACCGCCGGCTCGGGTACCGTGGGCACCGGAGGAACGGCTAACGGCGGCGCCGTCAGTGTCACGGGAACGTCAGTAACGATTCCCCTTACCAACGTGACAACCGCCCAAACCATTACCGTCACGCTCAATAGCGTAAATGGACTGAACAACGTCACCATTCCCATGAGCATCCTTGTTGGCGATACCAACCAGAATCGGCTGGTGAATGCTTCGGATGCCGGCCAGGCAAAATCGCAGCTGGGCCAGTCTGTGACCGGCTCAAATTTTCGCTCCGACGTAAACGCGAACGGAACGATCAATGCCTCCGACACGTCGCTGGTGAAATCGCAAATCGGCATGGGTATTCCGTAGGAAATCGACGCCGGCATCACCGCGGAAAAGGTAACGATCGGTTAACTTTTGACCCGTGGCCCTAGCGGCATGGCAAGGGCAGGGTGGCGCCATGAAACCTCCTAAACCAGCCCAAATCCCACTGGCCGACGCCTGGATGAGCCCCTCCAGCCGGCACGCCAAGAAATGCCCGGCCTTTGACACAAACGGAAGAGCGCCTGGCAAGTCCCTCTCGTTAGGTTACTTCAAGATGAAAAAGTTTGGATACTTAATGCTGGGTTTGTTCGTTGCGGCCCTGACATCCGCCAACGGGCAAACGATCACTTGGAGAGCAGTTGATAACCCTCACGTTGTGAACGGAACATTTACGGTCGCGGCGGGACAGACGCTGATCATGGAAGCGGGCGTCGTCGTTCAGATCCAGGCCAATAGCATCCTGCAAGTGGATGGGCAGGCGTTCGCCAACGGGACCGCCGCCAATCGAGTCACGATTACCGGGGCCACGAATTATTCGTCGATCGTCGACGTGCGCGGAACGTTTAATGGCGGGTTCATGAACGTTCGAGCTCAGGTTCGCCCCGATACGAATGGAGTTTTATTGTTCGCTGATTCGATTTTTTCCAGTTTCGGCACCGTTTTCAACGGCGCGATCCTCCAGCAGAACGGTCGCGCGCCTTACATCCAGTTCGATCGATGCACCTTCCAGGGTGACGGCTCGAACCAGAGCGCGAGCCTTTACGTCGCCTACGTCACGGTTGTTCTCCGGAACACTTCGTTCAATAACGGGTCTTATTGCAATGTTTACCCGGCCTACTTGCTTCTGGACCAGGTCAACTCGGATCACTCCAGCGATGCGGGTCTTACCCTGGGCTCGGACTCAGATCTTTATTTAAATAATATCAGCGTGACCAATGCGGCCCGGGCCGGCCTCCGGCTCGCCGGAGATACGCGTAACGGCACAAACGTCCTGGTGGGATCAAACGTGGTCCTGCAAGGCAACGACTATCCGGTGCATCTGACGATCGCCGGCCTCTATCCGGCGAGCAATGTCCCGGCCACCGGCAACACGAACAATCTCATTCATGTCAGTGAGTTTGCCGGCACAGGCGGTTACTGGCCAAAGTTCGCGATTCCCTATTACAACGACGCTTCACCGCTCACGGTGTCGGCTGGATTGCATATTATGCCGGGAGTGACCGTGAAAATGGCGCCTTTCTCCTATATCAACGACATCGGTTTCGGCGATGGAATGCGCGCCTTCGGCACCAAGGACCAACCGATCGTGTTCGAACGCGCTAATCCGGCGCAGGCTTGGTACGACCTGCACGCTGACCGCACCGAAGGCGGGCGTCTGCGGCACACGATTGTGCGCGGAAATACCGACGGCGTAAACGGCGGAGAATGGCGCCTCGAGAACTGCATTTTCCAGAACAATGGCATCGGGACCAGCGGTGGTGCTTTTGTGAGCGGCTCGCAATATCTCGGCAACACCATTGGGCATAACGCCAACGGCGGAAGCCTGAACGGGGGCACAAATCCCAATTCATTCGAAGGCAACGGAACCGGAGTGAATTACTCGCCGGACGCGCGCAATTCCTGGTGGGGTTCGCCCACCGGACCCCGAGTTTCGGACAACCCGTCCGGGTCGGGCGATTCGATTAACGACATCAGAACGCCGTATCGTCCCTTCCTGACCTCACGGCCGAGCTATGCTGATGCGCCGCCGGAGGTGGTCCTGCTGCGCCCTTCCTTCCAGCTCGATCCGGGTTCCAAAGTGACCCTGCGATGGAACGCAACGGACGACGCCGGAATTGTTTCGCAGAAGATTCTGTTTTCACCCGTAGGCAATTACCCTGGTTCGTTTACGACTGTCGCCACTTTGCCGGCTAATCAACGGAGTTATGAATGGACGGTTCCGAACATCGGATTCACGGTGAATGGCAACAACGCGTTTATCAAGGTCGTCGCTACGGACACGACCGGGAAAGAGAGTTTCGACGAAGCAGAGATCGTTATTCCCACGAACGACATTGCCGGCTCGATCAACTTTGGTGTTTCCGCAGGTCAAACATTTGCCCCGGGCGAATTCGTTCCAACCGTGTACACGAAGCAGGGGATCGATCCGTATCTCACCGAGGTGGAATTTTATCTGGAGGATGTGAACGGCGAAACGCGCAAGATGCTGGGACGCGGCCGTGAAGGGCTGCCGTTCTTCAGCACCGACACCGCGCGCTTTGTGGTTTCCTATGGTGATACAACCAATCATCGGAAATACTGGTATAGCCCGCTGTTCAAGATTCGTCCCGATTCGCGACTGGGCGATGCGCCGCCGGTGGTGACGTTGACTTCGCCGCAGGCCGGGCAACCGATTCCGCCTAACAGCATTGTGCCTGTGACGTGGAACGCGAGTGACGATGAAGGCCTTCGGAGTTTCGATATTATCGCATCATACGACAGTGGCCGAACCTGGCAGCCGGTCGTCCGCGATCTGCCGGGCACGGCCCGCAGCTATGACTGGCTCACCGCGCCAGGCACGGGCTACCCCGCCGGGGTGAGAGTGAAAGTAATAGCCAAAGACTGGCGTTTCCAGATGGCGTCGGACGGCAATGACCAGGTCCGGGCCGTTTCGCGGAAAGTGCATGGCTCTGCCGGGACGTTCGATATTGATCTGCCGCTAACCGGTAATCCAGGCGTGGAATGCCGGGGCGGCGGCAGTGAGGGGAACTATCAAATCGTGGTCAATTTTCCGGCTACCGTTTCCGCGACAAATCCTCGCGTCACTTCCGGAACGGCGACTGTCACCAGCATCAATTCCAATGGTTCACAGGTCACAGTTGATCTAACCGGGGTAACGAATGCACAGCGTGTCACGCTGGTGTTCTCTGCCTCGGAAAACGGGGCGCCTGCTGCCGATGTCACGATCCCCATGACGGTCCTGTATTGTGATACCAACGGCAACAACGTCGTCAATGCATCGGATATCGGTCAGTCCAAGGCTTCCACCGGACAGATCGTGACCGCGGCAAATTTCCGAAATGACGTAAACGCCAACGGAACCATCAACGCGTCAGACACTGCCGCGGTGAAGTCACAGGCCGGCGCGTCTATTCCCTAATGTCCGGGGATTGAAATTTCGACACGGCCTGCGACGGTCGATGCGGCGGAGCGGCGAGTGCGCCCTCCGCCATGAATGAAGATCATCCTACTCGGCGCAGCGGGGCGGCTCGGCGCGGCCCTGTTGCGGGAATATCGCGGCAAGTTCGACGTTACGTCATTCGGTCATGCCCAGCTCGATTTGGGAGATCTCGGTGCTGTTCGACGAACCCTCGGCGAAACGAAGTTCGATGTTCTCATCAATGCTGCCGCATTTACGAATGTCGATCTTTGCGAAAAAGAGCGCGAGAAGGCGTTTCAAATCAATGCCGAGGCTCCGCGCATTCTGGCCGAGGTCTGCGACTCCCAAAACGCGAAGCTGATCCATTTCAGCACCGATTATGTATTCGACGGCAAAAAACGTGAGCCCTACGTCGAAGAAGACCCGGCCCAGCCCATCAGCGTTTACGGCGAATCGAAGCTGGCCGGCGAGCGAAACGTGCTTGGCGTAAACGATCGCCATCTGGTGGTGCGCGTTTCCTGGGTGTTCGGTCCCGACCGGCCCAGCTTTGTCGATGCCATGATCAAGCGCGCCCAGGAAAGCGAGAAGGTCGAGGCTATCGCGGACAAGTATTCGACCCCCACCTATACACTCGATATCGCCCGGATGTTGGAACGGGCAATCGGGGAGAAGGCCGTTGCCCTGTCCGCCCCGGCGGGGACGAAACCAAATACCGACCGGTACACGGGCATTTTGCATTTCTCCAATTCCGGCGAATGCAGCTGGCAGGAATTTGCCCAGCACGCCCTGGAGTGCTGCAAGCTGACTGGGGTGGCCCTGAAGTGTGATGAGGTCGGCCCATTGAAACTGGCCGACATGGAGAGTTTTACCGCCCGCCGCCCGGTCTACTCCGTCCTCTCGCCGGCCAGGTATGGCACCCTCACAGGAACTCCACCAAGGGCTTGGCGAGAGGCCGTGGCTGATTATATATTAGAGTCTTTCCACTCAAAAAAATGAAAATCCTGAGACATCTCTTCACCATCACTCTCTCGCTTCTATTGGCCGCCACTGCGCGGGCCGAAATGAAATGGGAACAAACGTCCATTGAACTGCATCCCACCCTGTCCGACAAGCAGGCCGTCGCGCATTTCAAATACCAAAATACCGGGCCTCAGCCCGTGCGCTTTAAGTCCGTTCACGCCTCATGCGGCTGCACCACTGCTCAGACCCAGAAAGATGTGGTCCAGGCGGGCGAGAAAGGTGAGATCACTGCCACGTTCAACATCGGCGACCGAACAGGCACTCAGACCAAGACGGTGACTGTCCAAACGGACGATCCGGATCCGCAAAAGGCGAATATTACGCTTGTGCTCAAGGCGGTTATTCCCCAAGGGGTTGAAGTCTCGCCAACGTTTCTGTTCTGGCAAAGCGGTGAGGCGCCGAAGCCAAAAACAATTACCGTAAAGCCCGCCAAAGAATTTCCGGTCAAAGGGATCAAAGCGACTTCATCCAGCCCGGATTTTCAGGCCAAAGTGGAAAAGCAGAGCAATGGCGAATATAAGATCTCGGTTCAGCCAAAGGACACTTCTCACATGGTCAACGCCGCGTTAACGATTCAGCCGGAAGATTCGAGCAAGATCTTCTACGCGAACGTGCGAGTCATGGGGCCGGCTGACGCCAATCCGGCGACCGCTCCGGCGCCGAACACGGCAAACAAGCCGACCGTCTCTACAACGGCTCCGAACCCTTCGCCTCACTAAGCTTCTGCCTTTCTGATCGTTTATATGAAGAAACTGCCCATCATTAGCGCATTCATCGCGGCAGTTTGTGTCACCAGCTCCGCTTTTGCGGACTTGAAGTGGGATCAGACCACCATTGAAGTCAAAACCGGCGCTAACGATCAGATGGCGGTGGCCCATTTCAAATATCAGAACACGGGCGCGTCGCCGGTCCATTTCAAATCCGTTAAGCCAGCGTGCGGGTGCACGACCGTTCAAAGTCAGCAGGAGCAGGTGCTGCCGGGTGAAAAAGGCGAGATCACGGCGCGCCTCAACGTGGGCGATCGCACCGGCCTTTTGGAAAAAACCATCACCGTTAACACGGATGAGCCGATGAATCCCACGACGGTGCTGACGATTAAGGCGCTGATTCCTCAGCAACTGGAAGTTTCGCCCACCTTTTTGTTCTGGCAGGCTGGAGAGGCCGCCAAACCCAAGACGATCTCGGTGAAGGTCTCCAAGGATTGGCAGTTCCCGATTCGCTCCATCAAAGCGAACTCGTCGAGCTGGGATTTTCAGGCAACGGTCGAAAAGGTGTCGAAGGACGAGTATAAAGTCGCGGTGCAGCCGCGAGATACTTCGCGCTCAATTTCAGGGACGGTGACGATTGAGGCCGAAGATTCGACCCGAAAATTTGTGACCAATCTGAAAGTCATTGGCTCGGACCCGGAAATTCCGCTGACGAACCAAGCGCCCGAGGATCTTTTGAAGAATCCGTTCAGCGATCCGCCGCAAGGGCCATAGCAGAAGCGCAAAAATCGTGAGAGCAAACTGGGTGCGAGAAGCCGTAATCATTGGCGCTCTCGCCCTGTTGCCGGCGATGGGAGAGGCGATTTATTTTCGCGACAAGATTTCCTGGGCGACCGCCATTCCGGCTTCGGAAATGGTTAGTGTGGACCAGGCCAAACAGTGGGGCGACCAGGCAATCTGGGCCGATGCCCGTCCGGAACATGAGTTCGAACAGGAACATGTGCCCGGCGCAATACTGCTAAACGAAGACAAGTGGAACGAGCTGTTGCCGCAGCTACTTGCCGTCTGGACACCGAAGCGAAAGGTCGTTGTTTATTGCAGCAGCCTGAGTTGCAATGCCAGCCGCGAGGTTGCTCGAAAATTACGTGAGACGGTTCAGTTGAAGGATGCGGAGGGAAAAAACTGCGTGTTCGTGCTGGAAGGCGGCTGGGAAGCGTGGCTGGAAAAAAAATAATGACGTTTGGAAATATCATCCGGCGGTTTGTTGATGTAATACTCGGGGGCCTTTTTATCTATGCCGGTGCGATGAAAATGCTCGATCCGGTGCAATTCGCTCATGACATCGACAATTACAAAATCCTGCCCTGGTCGGCCGGCGTTGGACTCGCGTTCTATCTGCCCTGGCTCGAAATGATTGCCGGCCTGCTCTTGATCTTGCGGGTTCTATATCGCGGGTCGCTGGGAATTCTTATTGCGCTGACATCGGTGTTCATCGTCGCGACGATTGCCGCAAAGGTGCGCGGACTCGACATCACCTGCGGTTGTTTCGGCCATGCCAGCCAGAACTGGAGTTTCCCGGCGCACATGGCCGCCGATTTGGCGATTTTTGCGGGCCTGGTTGTTCTCTGGCTTTGGAGCCGATCACACGCTTCTCAAACGCCCGGCAACGTTCTAAGCTCCGCGCATGAACTGGGTGCTGGTGCGCCGTAACAACGCAGGGCGAGCAGACATGAGATCTTTTGGGTTAACAATTCGAGGCGCTCTCTGCATTGCCGTCATCCTGGTCGCGGGGTGTAAGCCGAACGCCCAATCCCAGGCCTCCGATCAAGTCGTACAGGCTTCGCCGCCGCCGCTCCCGACGGCAACTCCTCCACCGATGACTCCAACCCCGACGGCGACACCGGAAAAAAGCCGGTTGGAAAAGCTGGCTGAAAAAGTACGGCCGGCGGTCATTCTTGTCACTGTGTTCGATTCGACCGGGAAACTGTTGCGATCCGGCACGGGTTTTTTTGTGTCCGACAATGGTCGAATCGTTACCACCTCGCGGACGCTCGACGGAGCTCTTAACGCAGTGGCCAAGACCGGTGATGGCGGCATCTATAACATCAGTAGTATCGCGACTTCTTCGTCCAAGCTGGGAATCGCGGTTCTGAATGCCGACGCGAAAAACGTCCCATTTTTGCCATTCAGCGAGAAAGGGAGGCCCGACACAACGGCGCAGGGAACGGTTGTCGGAAGCGCGTTGGCCGGGAATGAAGGAGGACCAATCGAAGCGGCGATCAGCGAGCCTGATCCCGCCGGAAATGAGATTGCATTGGCCGCGGCGGTCCCCGAAATTTCGCTCGGGGCCCCGCTCGTTGATGAGAACGGCGAGGTGGTGGGTATCGTGACGGAACGAAACAAGAAAGATGAGAAATCAAGCGTAGCCCGCCCCGCGAGCGCCGTGAAAACGCTGGTTGGAGAACTCCAGCCTAATACGGTGGCGAAATGGCCCGGCGAACGGCCGTCACCGACCCCCAGGCCCCGGCTGGTCTATACTCCGAAGCCAGTTTATCCGGCAGAAGCCCGGTTTAGCGACGGAGTGGCTCGGACCGGCCGATATCGGGTGACATTCAATGTCGATGGGACGGCCAAGACCGTGCAGGTCATGAACTCCACAGGTGTTGAGACACTGGATGCGGCCGCCGTTAAAGGGCTGGGACAATGGAAATGCGAGCCCGGCCGGGACGGCGCTTTCGTCATTGTTCCGCTGACGTTCCAAAGCCGGTGAAGACCGGGCCGGTGACGGTACGGCGGGCAACAGCGGCCGATCACGACGCGATCTGGAAAATCTTCCACGAGGTGGTCGCGCCGGGCGACACCTACACATTCGATCCGAACATCTCCCGCCGCGACGCACTGGCTTACTGGTTCTCTGAAAGCCACCACGTTTACGCTGCCTACATTGACTGCCTGAATCAACCAAGAGCCGATGGGCCCGGGGGCATTGTGGGCACGTATATTTTGCGGGCGAACCAGTCTGGAGGCGGCTCGCACGTGGCCAATGCTGCCTTCATGGTCGCCGCGGAGGCTCGCGGTCAGGGTGTTGGACTGGCCATGGCGCGGCATTCGTTGGCTGAAGCGCGCCGACTCGGGTTTCGGGCAATGCAATTCAATTTTGTCGTATCGACTAACGAATCGGCGTTGCGTCTATGGAAAAAACTCGGCTTCCAGATCGTCGGGACGCTGCCGTTGGCCTTCCGTCACCCGATCAAGGGCGAGGTCGATGCTTACATAATGTTTCGTTCCCTCGTTGAAGCCTGATTGTGTCGCAAAGGTTGGACGTCCTCAAGGCTCCTGCTTAAGGTTGCCTTATGCGCGATAGTTACTTGGAAGAATATTATTCATTTTTGCGGTTTCCCAGTGTCTCCACAGACGACAAATATGCCGGCAACGTGCGGGAGTGCGCGGAGTGGGTCTCGAAGAAGCTCAGCGCGATCGGGCTGGATTCGAAAGTGATCGCCACCGCCGGCCATCCAATCGTTTGGGCTCGCAACAAGCATCGGCCCGGTCGACGCCATGTTCTAATCTACGGGCATTACGACGTGCAGCCGCCGGATCCGCTGGACCTGTGGGATTCGCCTCCGTTCGAGCCCGTATTGAAAAACGGCTACGTGTTCGCCCGCGGCTCGACCGATAACAAAGGCCAAATACTTTCCCACATCCTCGGTTTGCAGGAGATCATTGAGAAAGAGGATGATCTGCCAGTTAATGTCGACCTCGTCATCGAAGGCGAAGAGGAGGTCGGCAGCCAGAACCTGCCAAAATTTCTGAAGGAAAACAGGGATGCATTGAAATGCGACGTGGTTGTGGTGTCGGACACCGGCATGATTACGAAGGGCACGCCCACGATCAGTTACGGTCTGCGTGGAGTCACGGCGCTCGAGTTGAAAGTGACGGGGCCGAAAATCGACCTTCATTCCGGGATCTATGGCGGCGCGGTGGCGAACCCGCTGACTGCCCTGTCGAAACTGCTCGCCACTTTGCACGATACCGATGGGCACATCGCCATCCCCGGGTTTTACGATGACGTCCTGCCTCTCGAGAAATGGGAGCGCGAGATGTGGGGCAAGCTTCCGGTGGATGCCGATGCGTTAGTGTTGCAGGAAAGCGGTTCGCCCGAGCTGTTCGGGGAAAAAAACTTCAGCACATTCGAGCGGATCTGGGCTCGCCCCACCGCGGAACTCAATGGAATGGGAGGCGGCTACCAGGGGCAGGGAACCAAAACAGTTCTTCCCAGCTATGCGTTTGCCAAATTGACCTTCCGGCTGGTGCCGAACCAAAAAGGCGAAACCGTTCTCGACCTCGCCCAGAAACATTTGAAGAAAAATCTTCCCCCGGGCGTCACACTCGAGATGAAAACAGGTCACTCCGGCCCGTGGTATCTGACCGATCCGAACAGCGGATTTGGCAAAGCGGCGCAGCGCGCTCTCAAACAGGCGTTCGGGCATGATGTCGCGCTAATCCGCGAAGGCGGCAGCATTCCCATCGTCTCCGAATTTCGAAATATCCTCGGCGCGGAAACATTATTGTGCGGCCTGGCATTGCCGGATTGCCGGGCTCATTCACCGAATGAAAATTTTCCGCTCGAGAACCTGGAAGGCGGCATTCGAATGAATAAGGCCCTGCTCCAGGAACTGGCTGCCTAACCATTCGAGCGATGTCTGCGCTGGCGCGACTCAGCTGCGGAGTTGCCGTCCTTTGCCTGTTTGCCATGGCCGCGGCGCCGGCCGAGGACTCCCTGGGGGACAAGATCAAAAAGATATTCGGGCCCACTCCGACGCCGACTCCTCACAAGCGCCACAAGGCGGCATCCACGTCAAGAAAACGTTCCACCCCTTCGCCGAGCCCATCGCCGAAATCGAAATCCAGGATCACCGCAAAAAAGCCGGCAGCGGAAAACGAAACGGACGAGCCGAAACCTTCTCCGGCGAAAAAGAGCAGGAAGAGTTCGTCCGCGCCGGAAGAGTCGTCTTCCCCGACGCCGACGAAACACCACAAGACGTCAGCGAGTCCAGGTCCTTCTGGAACGCCCGAAAAATCGCCGTCGCCTTCAGGCAAGAAGCGACACAAAGCGTCGCCGACTCCCAGTCCAGAGGAGAGCCCTGAGGAAACGCCCAGCCCGACCCCGGCCAAACGGAAGAAGTCGTTGCACTCACCAACACCGTTGGAGACGCCGGAGGCGGATGAGACGGAAGCTCCCGTGTCAGAATCGACTCCAACTCCGGAGCCGACAAAAAAGAAGGGCGCGCCGGTTTCGATCAGCGCCGGCGAAATTGCCGGATACGACGATTACCCCGGCGACGTGCGAAAGATCATCGATCTGGCGCTCGAACTGGCTGGGCGGGGGCTCGAATACAAGTATGGATCGGCCGACCCGGCCAGCGGAGGGATGGACTGCTCCGGGTTTGTTTATTATGTGTTGACAAATTCCGGAATTGCCGACGTGCCGCGGGATTCGAGCGAACAATACAACTGGCTGCGCAAAGCAGGCACATTCGAGCCCGTCATCAGTCGTAAGGAAAACAGCTTCGAGCTCGAGCATCTGAAGCCGGGCGACATTCTTTTCTGGACGGGAACCTATCAAATCGAACGCGACCCGCCTATTACGCACGCCATGATTTATCTGGGACGCGAGAAAGCCACAAAGAATCGGATCATGATCGGAGCGAGCGACGGAAGGACCTATCGGGGTGAATCGCGTTACGGCGTCAGCGTTTTTGATTTTAAGCTTTCACCATTGGGCAAAACGAACGAGGGCAGGTTGACTCCAACATTTGTCGGCTATGGTCACATTCCGGCTCCTCATTAGGCGTTCGCCGTTCCGGAGTTGTGTCTGCGGCGTTTCGGGTTTTAGTCCTGAGGTTTCATGAAGCAAATCTTACGCATCATTTCGCTGCTGGTTGTGACCTGCTGGATGACGAACAGCCTGCATGCAGCGAGCGAAGTGATGCAGGATACCGATCAAAAGAAGAAAAAGGGCTTCTTCAGTAGCCTGAACCCTTTTCACGGCAGGGATAAAGAGAAGAAGGATAAGAAACCTTCCAAGAAGAAGAGTTCGCCCACTCCTTCGCCAACGCCGATTGCGACCGCGGCGCCGGACGCGAGCATCGCCCCTGACTCCTCGCCGACTCCGGCGGCTCGAACGACGCCGACCCCCGCGCCGAACGTGACCATCTCAGCGGAAGAAATTTCCGATTACGACCAGTATCCGCCGGCGATTCAGAACATGGTTGCGGGAGCTCTAGGCCTGACAACGTTGAATCTCGACTATCGCTACGGCTCGGCGGATCCGGTGAACGGCGGCATGGATTGTTCCGGTTTCGTTTATTATCTCCTCACCAAGTGCGGCGTGCCGGATGTGCCGCGAGACGCCCGGGATCAGTACGCCTGGGTGCGTAAGGCGGGAAATTTTCAGGCCGTCCTCGCTCAGAACGAGGACACCTTCGAGCTGAATTCGCTTCAGCCGGGCGATCTTTTGTTTTGGGGCAGCACCAGTTCAGCCAACCCTGACCCGGCGATCAGTGAAACCATGGTTTATCTAGGCCGGGAAAAGGGCAGCGGAAAACGAATCATGGCCGGCGCAAGTGAATTTCGAACCTATAAGAGTCAGATGCGCCGGGGGGTGAGCGTCGTCGAGTTCAAACTTTCGCCGGATCGCCAATCCGACGAAGATGAAGGTCCGAAGTTTGTCGGATACGGACACGTGCCGGGGCTGGTCCGGCAATAGTTAGTCTTCCCGCTCGCCAGAGTCCTCTTCAGTCGAATCGGGGGCCGGCGTCGTGCTGCTCGCATTTGGCGCCGGCAGAACGGGAAGCGGCTGGGTCCGGTGCTCGTTGTATCTCCTGGCGATTGTGAATGCCAGCAAAGCCGCCACAATCACAATGATCACGCGTTGTTCGATTTTAGTTAGGTAAAAAATCCCCGGAAGCTTCATCGCGATGGGACGGGTTTGGAAGCCGGGCGTAACGAATCGGATCGACGACGCCGGCTTCCCGAAATCCTTTTAAGCGCAGCACGCAGGCATCACATTGCCCGCAAGCCGTGCCGTCCGCCGACGGATCGTAACAACTGTGAGTGAGAGAGAGATCGAGGCCGAGCTCGACTCCTTTGCGCACAATGTCCGCCTTGGACAACTTGATCAGTGGAGCGTGAATCTGAAATCGGCGTCCCTCGATGCCTGCTTTGGTGCCGGCATTGGCCAGGCTTTCAAACAACATGATGTATTCCGGGCGGCAATCTGGGTAACCGCTGTAATCGAGCGCGTTGACACCGATGTAGATATGTCCCGCCCCGAGGACTTCAGCCCAGCCCAGGGCGTAGGCCAGAAAAATGGTGTTCCGCGCCGGCACGTAGGTGCTGGGAATGCCGCTGCCGATCTCGCTTTCGGATCGAGATTTTGGAACCGCGGAATCGGAAGTCAGCGCCGAACCGCCGAACACCCGCAGATCGACTTTGGCGATTCGATGTTCCCTGGCCCCCAGCGCTTTCGCTACGCGGCGGGCCGCGTCGATCTCGTGATGATGGCGCTGACCATAATCAAACGACAGCGCATAGGCCTGGTAGCCGCTATTGATGGCAATAGCCAGGGTTGTGGCAGAATCCAACCCCCCGCTCAGCAGCACTACCGCCTGTTTCATTTTTCGCGGACACGGGCCTTTGAACTACCGGCAGGAAATTCCGCCCGCACGGTGAGCGCAATTCCTCCCCGCGCGGAAAACTGCGCGGTGACCACGGCTTCCTTCGGGGCGCATGCGCCCACGAAATCGTCAAGGATTCGATTGGTGACAGCCTCGTTGAACGCGCGCTCGTTCCGATACGAGGCCAGGTAAAACTTTAGAGACTTGCTTTCCACGCACGTTCGGTCCGGCACATATTCAATGTCGATCCGGGCGAAATCCGCCTGGCCCGTGACCGGGCACAGAGATGTGAAATCATCGGTCTCGAAATGAATTCGGTAATCCCGCCTGGCCGGATTGGGAAAAGTTTCGAGACGCGCTTCCGCCGGTGAAGACGGAATTCTGGACTCGCTGCGCCCGAGAAGCGTCAGGCGGCTGGAAGATTTGGGGCGTTTCATGGGTTGAATTCTATGTTCAATGCTCAAGGTTGATTTTCAACGATGGCTCCAGCGGACGAAAGCTCAAAGTCAGATCGTACCGGCATTATCGACCTGGTCGCGCATGACTCGGGGAAGGATCAGGTCGTACTGGTGATGAACGAGCAGGGCCAATGGGACGGATCGGATGACCGACTCCACGAATTGCAGGAACGCTTCAATGCCTATGCTTCCTTCCTGCTCGACGGCGAGCTGGCCGAATCCCACCCGGAGCTGCAGGGAAAGCCGGCGCGCATTGAGGTTCGCTGCGATCACATGCCCGACGCCCGCGCGCTCGAGCTATTGGGCATGATCCACGACCAGCTGGCTTTTCAGGAGATCCAGATGGAAGTCGTGATCAGAACTCGAGACGAAATGGCAAAGTCCGAATGAAGACGCGCCGCGATTACTTTTCCCCGCGGTTTAGTATTTCAGGAAAGAAATCACCGGCGTTGGGGAGAGCTTTTCCCGCCCCTTCAAAAATTCGAGCTCAATCAAAAACTGCGCCTCAATCAGTTTGCCGCCTACCTTGGCGATGAGTGCGGCCGCGGCCGCCGAAGTTCCGCCGGTGGCCAGGAGATCGTCTACCAGAACGATTTGTTCGCCGGGAAGCATCGCGTCGATGTGCATCTCCATTTCTGCTTCACCGTATTCGAGCGAGTATTTTGCGATCTCGGTCTTGAAAGGCAGTTTGCCGCGTTTGCGGATCGGGACAAAGCCGATGCCCAGCTCGTAGGCAACGGCGGAGCCGAACACAAACCCGCGGGCATCGATCCCGACAATTTTATCGACCTTGAGTCCGCGGCATCGTTCCACGAAAACATCGATCGAGGCCTGGAACAGCGCGCCATCGCTGAGAATAGGCGTGATATCCTTGAAGACGATTCCTTTTTTCGGGAAATCCGGGACGTCGCGGACGCTGGAGCGAAGCTTGGCGAGAAGGTCGGCCATTTGGTCGGTTTTTCAGTCTAGTCGCGGTTAGGCAGCGACGGGTTTTGGCTTGTAAACGTAGAAGGTTACGATTCCGAGAATGATAGCCTGGACAATTCCGGCGAAGAACCACTTACAGGCGATCGAACCCGGCAGCGGCATAACCACGTATAAAATGATCGGCCAGACTCCCGAAGCGAGTCCCATCAAAAAGCCGAAACCTATGGCGCAGCCAAGTTGGGCGCCTTCAGCCCAGCGCGTCCAGAGAAGCACGAATGTGATTGTGAAAAGGAGTTCTGCGGCGAACAACCAGCCTATGTAAGAGCCCATTTCGCTTTCAGGACGCCAAAGGGATTGGGCGGCCTGATAATCGGCCTTTAGCAAGACCTCGTGAACCACGAAGTCTGTGGCCCAAAAAACAACGAAGCCGACCAGGATGGCAATGATAAGGCGTTTCACATTCATAAGCGGAGTTTTAGGGACTTTTTTGGCGCGGGGCAAGCAAAGCGCGGTGCCAGGGATAGTCGCCGGACCTATTGCTAATGGCATTGCCACCTTTTAAGTTGAGGCCGTGGAAAGAGAGCTTCTCCTCGTTTCAACTCTGTGCTTTTTCGCCGCGATCGTTCGGACGGCGTGGTCGCTCCGGGCCGGCGCCTTTCGCCCCGGCCGCTTCAGTTTTTTCGCCATTGCGCTCGGATTTGTATGCCAAACCGGATTTTTGACAATCCGTGGGCGGGAAATGGGGCGATGCCCGCTAACCAATTTGTTTGAAGTCCTAATTTTCATGGCCTGGTCGATCGCTCTGATTTACCTGCTGATTGGGCCGGTGTATCGCCTTTCGCTGATGGGAGCCTTCACAGCGCCGCTCGTTTTTCTATTCCAGATGTTCGCGTTGCTAACGCCGTTCGATGTGAAACACAAGATCGTCCATCAGCCCCCGAATTCGTGGCTGGAATTTCACGCGTCGATGTCGATCATCGCCTACGGCGCGTTTGGCCTCGCCTGCATTGCCGCGGTCATGTACCTCGTGCAGGAACGTCAGCTGAAGACTCATCAACTGCATTCCATTTTTTATCACCTGCCGCCGCTGACGGATCTCTTTGTCGCCATTACACGATTGCTCTGGCTCGGGTTTGGGCTCTATACGCTGGGGCTCATCAGCGGATTTTTCACTGGCGGCCCTCTGCCCCGTGTCCAACTGGTGGCGGCCATCGGCGTGTGGGTGTTGTATGCCGCCATTCTGCAGGGCCGACATTTTCGGCATGTCGCGCCGAAGCGGGTCGCAACATTGTGTATTATTGGATTCAGCGTGGCCCTGACCCTTCTCTGGGGAATCAGCTTTTCGGCTCAGACCCATTCGGCGCCATGAACATTTTTTGCATAGGGATGAGCCATCATACCGCGCCGGTGGAAGTCCGGGAGCGTTTCGCCGGTCATAACGAAACAGCCGAGCGGCTGCGAAAAGCGGGCTGCGCCGAAGCTCTCCTGCTGACAACGTGTAATCGCGTGGAAATCTACGCCGCGGCGGATCGCCGGATTTCTACCGAAGAGATTGCAGTTTCGTTGACCCGAGACGGCGTTGTCACCGGCGAGCATCATGAATCGCCGCCATTTTATCGCTACGAAGATGACAAGTGCGCCCAGCATCTCTTCCGGGTTACCTCTGGCTTGGACTCGATGGTCGTCGGCGAAACCGAGATTCTGGGACAGGTCAAGAAAGCATACGAGGAGGCCCGAAGCCTGGGCGCGGTCGGAAGCTATCTGCACCGGCTCTTTCAGCGCTCTTTCCGGGTTGCCAAGCATGTGCGCACACACACCGACATCACGCGCGGACTCGTTTCCGTGGGATCGGTCGCGGTCGATCTGGCGCATCGAATTTTTGGAAAACTTGATGATCGGAAGGTGCTGGTTCTGGGGGCGGGGGAGACCAGCGAGAAGACTGCGCGGGCCCTGGTCTCCCGGGGCGTCGCCGATCTTCGGGTCAGCAATCGTTCCAGTGAAAGGGCGGAAGACCTGGTCCGGTTGGTGGGCGGCCGCGCAATCCCATTCAAAGAATGGCAGGATCAATGTCGCGAAGTAGACATCCTGATCACATCCACTTCATCCGAGACGCCTTTGCTTAATCGGGGGAATCTCGAGCCGATGCTGAAAGACCGACTGGATCGTCCGTTGTTTATCATCGATATCGCGGTTCCGCGCGACGTCGACGCCGGAGTTAACGAGATGGAGGGCGTTTATCTTTACGACGTCGATTCGTTGCGATCGATTGCCGAGCAATCGCTCGCGCTTCGTCGCCAACAGATCGTCGTTGCGGAAGGAATCGTCGCCGAACATGTCTCGGACTTCGCTGCTCGGATTGGTCTCGGGACGAGCTCCGGGCAGGCGTCCTATGAGCATCCAACTTTGGGCGAACAGCCGCTTCCCGCATCGGAGCTGTAGAGGCGGTCTATGCCCGCCGGGTTAAAGATTGTTATCGGCACGCGTGGCAGTGAGCTGGCGCTGGCTCAGGCGCGGCTCGTTCGGGAAGCGCTGCAGACCGCTCATCCCGATTTGCAAGTCGAGACCAGCATCATTTCGACGACCGGCGATCGCGCACGAATCCCGGACCAGCGGGCCGGCTGGAAAGGGCTTTTCACTGCGGAAATAGAAAAGGCTTTGTTAGCCGGCAAAATTGATATGGCAGTGCACAGTGCAAAGGATTTGCCCAGCCAGATCGATCCGGGAGCGAAAATCGCGTCGGTCCTGCCGAGAGCGAATATCCACGATGTGCTGGTATCGAAACACCCGGGTGCTCTCGAGGGGTTACCCGCGAAAGCGATCGTCGGAACCAGCAGCGTCCGACGAGTTCACCAGCTCAAGTGGCAGCGCCCGAATGTCTCGATCACCGACCTCAGAGGCAACGTCCCCACCCGGTTGCGCAAGCTGGCAGAGAATGACTGGGATGGCATCGTGCTGGCAAAGGCAGGACTCGACCGGCTGGGATTGAGCTCCCTCGATTTTTCGATCGAGCCTTTGCCTCAGGACGTTTTTCTTCCCGCCGGAGGCCAGGGAATCATAGCGATCCAGATCCGCTCGGATGACGCAACAACAGAGCAACTCGTTGAATCGGTGAATCACGACACAACGATGCAATGCCTCCGGGCGGAAAGAGAGTTTTTGCGGTTGCTGAACGTCGATTGTAACGCTCCGGTTGGAGTGTTGTCGACGGTTGAAGATGGTTTGATGAAGATGCGCGCACAATTTTTTCGGGAGACTTCCGCGGCACCGCTGCAAGGCGCAGTGGAAGGATCGGAGCTTGAGCCGCACGCGCTGGCCGGCCGGCTGGCCCAGCAATTAAGGCTGCAGAGTTGATGAAATGAAAACAGGAAAGGTTTTTCTGGTGGGAGCCGGGCCGGGCGATCTGGGACTCGTTACCTTGCGGGCGAAAGAGTGTATCGAGACCGCCGATACGATTGTCCAGGATCACCTGGCAAATCCGGAGATGCTCGGTTGGGCCCGCCCTGACGTCGAAATTATTTATGCCGGCAAACAGGCCGGCAAGCACGCGTTGAAACAGGATCAGATCAATGCGCTGCTCATCGAGAAGGCGCGAGAAGGAAAGAACGTCGTCCGGCTGAAGGGAGGCGACCCGTTTGTTTTCGGCCGCGGCGCGGAAGAGGCGCGGGCGGTGGCCGACGCCGGCATTGCATTTGAAATTGTGCCCGGAATCACATCGGCGATTGCGGCACCTGCTTACGCCGGCATCCCGGTGACGCATCGCGCCGAGAATTCACATGTCACCTTTTTTACCGGCCATGAAGACCCAACAAAGACGCAGACCGCCATTGATTACGGGGCGCTGGCAAAGCTTGGCGGCACGCAGGTCATGCTCATGGGAGTTGAACGGCTGGAAACGATAGCCGCGGAAATGCTGAACCAAGGTGCGCGACGAGATCTGCCGGTGGCATTGGTCCGCTGGGCCACGACCGGCCGGCAGCAAACCCTGGTCGGAACGCTCTCCGATATTGCGACTCGGGCAGGGGAGGCCGGATTTGAAGCGCCGGCTGTGGCGATTTTCGGCGATGTCGTAGCCATGCGCGAAGAATTGCGCTGGTATGACGAACGGCCGCTGTTTGGAAAACGTATCGTCGTGACGCGAAGCCGAAAACAAGCGAGCGCTTTGAGCACGAAGCTGCGCGCCCTTGGAGCTGATGTCCTGGAATTGCCGACGATTCGCATCGAGCCTCCCGCTGATCTACGGGCCTTCGGGGAGCTCGTGCAGGAGGCGCATCAGTATGACTGGATCGTGTTTACCAGCGTAAACGGCGTGGAGGCGTTCTTCGATATTTTCTACAAACTGTACAATGACGCTCGAGAGATCGGAGCTTCCCGTATTGCCGCGATTGGCCCCGCCACCGCCCGGCGGGTGAAAGACTTCCGGCTGCACGTTGACCTTGAGCCTGAGGAGTTTGTGGCCGAATCGGTAATCAAGGAATTCCGTAAACAGGGGAGCATTGAAAACCTGCGGATCCTCCTGGTTCGCGCGGAAAAGGCGCGGGACGTGCTTCCAAAGGAGCTCTCCGCATTGGGAGCGATTGTGGATGAAGCCTATGCATATCGCACGGTTCCGGAAACGCGTGACACGACTGGCGCGCGGCGCCGCCTATCCGAGGAAGGGGCGCATCTGATTACTTTTACGAGCTCGTCGACGGTGGAAAATTTCCTTGGCCTGGGATTGCCCTGGCCCTCGGGAATGCAGGTGGCGAGCATTGGCCCGATCACGTCAAAAACCGCTCGCGACCGCGGCCTGGCAGTGGACATCGAAGCGCGCCGGCACGACATCGACGGTTTGGTGCAGGCTATTCGCAGTTTTTTTACAGGGGCTCGCGCCAATGGCTAATCCGGTGCCTAATCCAGACGAATTCGCCACGGCGATGCAGCAGTTGAGCGCCGAAGCCGAGAAGACGCTCAGCCTCGTGGATGGTGAGGAACACGCGGGCAATATCAGCGCGATGTCCAAACTAATTTGGGAGGTCCGCGGATTGGGCACGCGATTGGAGAACCTCGAAACGACGCTCACGACCAAGCAGGAGGTCGCGCCGGAGGGTTCGGGGGAAAATCAGTCTGAACTCGCCCAACGGTTGCAACGGATGGACGAACAGTTGTCAGCCATTCGCGGCAGTGAAAGCGTGAATCAGCAATTGTTCGATACGTTGCATGCCGAGCTTCTGAATTATCGGGACAATTTCCTTCACGAATCGCTCCAGAAGCCTTTCATCCATGATTTGGTTCTCCTTTACGACGATCTCAATGGCCTGGCCGAGCAACTGCGGACAGCGGCTGATGAGCAGAAGAAGCGGGGCCACGTGGCGCAATGGCGCGACAATCTCGAAAACGCTATTCATTCACTGGTTGAGATTCTGCATCGATTCGAGGTGAAAGAGATCGAGCCCAGAGAGTTCCTCGACCGGTCGGTTCACCGGGTTGTCAGTTACGAGCCGGCGGATTACGCCGAAGACGATGGTCGAATCGTCATGCGGGTGCGCCGGGGCTTCCTCTGGCGCGGAAAGCTGATCCGGCCCGAAGAAGTCATCGCCAAGCGGCTGGGATAATTGTCCGGCCCGAACGGATCGCCGGCGCGCGCGGGTCCATGTTCGGTGCTTGGGTGCACGCCCCGAATTTCGCCTCGATCTGAGGGGGCAAAATCACCCTGTTTCCGGCACGAAAACTGCACCCCTAGCTGCGCAGGGTAATCCATAGATTTTCACCTTTCACTCCGCTTATGAGTTCACGCAAAGCCATTGGAATCGATTTAGGAACAACGTTTTGCGCCGTCTCCCATATCGACGCGTACGGGAAACCGCAGGTCATCCCAAACGCCGAGAATGAACGCATCACTCCCTCAGTTGTATTTTTCGAGGGCACGAACGTGATCGTTGGGACGCTGGCCAAGAACAACTCCGTCGCCGAGCCGGAGCGGATTGTTGATTTCGTGAAACGCGAAATGGGCAAACCGAAGGAGCAATTCAACCGCGAATTCGACGGGAAGATCTATTCGGCGGAAGAGATTTCCGCCCTCATCCTGAAGAAGCTCAAGACCGACGCTGAAAAATATTTGAAGGAGCCGGTAACCGACGCAGTGATCACCGTGCCGGCCTATTTCAATGATGCCGAGCGAACGGCGACGATCACAGCCGGGCAGCTCGCCGGAATGAACGTGCTCCAGCTGGTCAACGAACCGACCGCGGCCGCCCTTGCTTATGGCCTCGACAAGCTGGACGAAAATCAAACGGTTTTCGTGTTCGATCTCGGCGGCGGCACATTCGACGTCACGATCATGCGAATCGAAGGCCACAAGATCGATATCATCGCCACCAATGGCGATCACCGGCTGGGAGGCAAGGATTGGGACGATATCATTGTGAATCACGTGGCCGAGCAATTCGATCGGGCGCACGGCGACAATCCGCTCCTGGATCTCCAGAGCTATCAGGACCTGCAGTTGCGCGCGACGGCTGCCAAGATCCAGTTATCGAGCCGAAAAAACACCACCGTTGTGCATCACCACAACGGCAAGAGCGTCAAAGTTGAAATTACCCGCAAGGAATTTGAAAAAATGACCCGGCACCTGGTCGAGAAATGCAAGACGATCTGCGAGATGGTCATGCAGGAATCGGCGCTGAAGTGGGACAAGATCGATAAAGTTTTGATGGTCGGCGGCATGACCCGAATGCCCATGATCCGTGAGATGGTTTCGTCTTCTCTGGACGCTCCGCTAGTCGATGAAGTGAACCCGGATGAGGCGGTAGCCGTCGGCGCCGCGATCCAGGCGACGCTCTCCCTCTTGCGTGAGGAAGAAACGTCCGGCGAACAAATTTTGGGCGACGATACCCGGAAGCAATTCTCCTCAAGCGACGGTCACCTGATGCAGGTGAACGATATCACTTCGCATACACTCGGGGTGGTTCTGTGGGACGAAAAGCACCTTGAAGAATATGTGTTCCCGATGATCCGAAAACGCACCTCCATCCCGGCATCGGCGAGGAATTCATTCGGCACTGCCAATGCCAACATGCCGCGAGCCGTCGTCCGGGTCGTCGAGGGGGAAAGCACTGTCCCCACGGAGTGCACACCGCTGGGCACTTGTCTGATCAAACTGCCGGCATTTCTTCCCAAGGGATCTCCGGTCGATGTCACTTACGAGTACAACGCCAACCAGGTGCTCGAAATCGAGGTCGAAGCGTGCGGCAACCGGGCTTTGGTCGCAATTGAACGCAACACGGGGCTTGCCCCCGACGAAATTGGCAAGGCCTGCTCGAACCTGGGTGAGCTGAGCGTGCAGTAAGATGGCTAAATGCGATATTATTTTTCCCATCCCGCTTCCCGACGATCCAAAAAAATGGAGCGGCTGGAATAATTACAGTTCATCGAATTACTACGAGCGTCTTTGCCTGGATCCGCATTCGAATCCAAGCAACGAGTTAATCGAGGAACATTGCCGGGAATTGCTGAGATGGTGGCAGAAGAAGCTGCCATTGAAAAACCAGCCAAGTAATCCGTTGGCTCAAATGCTTCGAGCCGGCCTGGACGAATCGTCGCGCTATCTCACCGAAGCGCGCGTGGAACTGCTGGATCCAGATAAACGGCGCAAACTCGATGAACAACTGGCCGAAGAACAATCCGAGGCCGCTCTGGCCGAGTTTCGGAAATATATTTCCTTTGCCATCGGCGACGGCATTTTGACCGAAGAAGAAGAGCGAAATTTGTTACGCTACGGCGCGGAGTGCGGGCTCTCCCAGGCTCAAATGGCCGCTGAGATCGAGGCGCAATTGAATGAAACCGGCGCGGAGCGAGCCCGGCCGGAACCAAAACCGGCCCCGGCGGTGGCTCCGAACGGAACCCATGCCGCTTCACCGGAAGCGGAGTTTCAACGGCTTCTTCGTTTGAGCGGCCTCGACACCGATTCGATGACCGACGATCAACGGGACGCGCTGATCAACATGGCGGAGAACCTCGGCATGGATCCCGGAGAGGCCGAGGATATGGTCGATGTTTATCTTGAGGAAGCAGATGAAAAGTCCCTGGCCGCCGCTGTTGCCCCGGCTCCAAAAGCGGAAAAGCCCAAGCAGACCACTCAGGCGCGCGTGGCCGAACCAAAGAATGCGGTCGAGCAGAAGATCGAGCTCAATCCCGACGTCGAGCGGGCCCGTAATCCAAATTTCCAAACGTCGCTTGGATTCGAGATGCTCTTTCTTCCGTCGGGTCAATTCACGATGGGGAGCGAAGATGACGAAGGCGCGCCTAATGAACGCCCGCTGACCCGCGTGACCGTTAGCTGCTTTTACATGTCGCGCTATCTGATCACCAATGCCGATTACGAAAAGTTCGACCCGCAGCATTCCCACAAGCGCATGCCGGGAGCCACGGATCGTCATCCGGTGGTTTATGTCAGCAGCGCGGAGGCGATCAAGTTTTGCCAATGGCTGAGCGCTCGCGAACGCAAACGATTCCGGCTGCCGACAGAGGCCGAATGGGAATATGCCGCGCGAGGGATCGATGGACGTCGTTATCCCTGGGGAAATCACGACGGGCGCGGCGATCTGGGAAATTTCGCCGATCGAAACACGGTGTTCGCCTGGAGCGACTCAGACATCGACGATGGCCATGCCGAAACCTCGCCGGTCGGAGCGTTCCCCCTGGGTTCGAGCCCGTTCGGGATTGAGGATATGGCGGGCAATGTCTGGGAATGGTGCCTGGATTACTACGCACCGTATTCCGGCTCCGCCAAAGTCAATCCGCGCGGCCCGGCAACGGGGGCGCGCCGAGTCTATCGCGGCGGCAGCTGGAAGTCGCGATTCAACAGTATGAGAACAACGACGCGCGGGTCGAATTCGCCCAATTACTCGTGCAACGATCTCGGCTTCCGAGTGGTGTGCGAGTGCGACGAACCGCGTTAGCGGGATCGTCGTGTAAAGCCGGCCGTATTCGCGGTCCAGGCAGAGTGACTCGGAGCGCCGATCAGGGATTAAAGCGGAACTTCGTCCGGACGCGCTTGGCATTGGCTTTGGCCTTGCGGCGGTGCTTCTGCGAAGGGGTCTCGAAGGCGCGCAAACGGCGGACCTCCTCGAGAATACCCTCGGCATCGAGCTTATTCTTAAGCCGCTTCAACGCGCGATCGACTGGTTCACCTTTGCGAACGATGACTTCTGGCATCAATAATCACTCCTTAATTAACTGGCGAGGCCGAGAATACTCGGGGTGGAGAGCCTCGTCAAATTGATAGCCGTTCGCGGGCCAAAAGAAATGCCTTCGGGACGAGGGCGACCGAGCGGGCAATAAATCTTTAAGCCCTCGGGGCCAACGGGTTAGCCGATGCCGCCTGGGTAACCTCACGCCGGAGGGTGCTGGTGCCGCCTCCCCGGGCCCGGTTCCACCAGAGCACAATCGGCGAAGCGATGAAAATCGAGGAATAGGTCCCTACCGCCACGCCGATGATGATAGCCAGGGAAAAGTCCCGGAGGACGGCGCCCCCAAACAGGAAAAGGCAGAGAATGGGGATCAGCGTGACGGTGCTGGTAAGAATGGTTCGGCTCAGCGTCTGGTTGATGCTCTCGTTCATGATCTGCTCGATAGAGCCTTTCCGTCCGCTGGCCAGACCTTCGCGGATTCGGTCATAAACGACGATCGTATCGTTGATCGAGTAACCGGCGATGGTGAGCACCGCGCCGACCATGGTCAGGGTGAGCTCACGGCCGAGCAGGGCAAAGACCCCGACGGTGATAATGACGTCGTGGAGCAACGCCACAATTGCGCCGACGGCGAAAGCGAGCTCGAATCGAAAAGTAACGAAGATCAAAATGCCCAGAATACCCAAGCCGAGCGCGATCAGGGATGTCCTGGCCAATTCGCCGCCGACCAGCGCGCCCACGCGTTCCGAGCCTTCCACTTTTAGATTCGCGTCCGGCATTGATTGCATCACCTGCTTCTCGACTTGTTCGCTCGTGTTTAACGGCGTTCGAATCGTGATGTAGCTCTTCCCGCCTTGTTGCGATTCCTGAATGGAGGCGTCGGCATAGCCAATGGCGCCCAGTGCGCCGCGGACCTGCCCAATATCGATCGCCTTCGGAGCGCTCATGGTCACCAGGTCTCCTCCGCGGAAATCGACCCCGAAGTTCTTTTCACCGCGAAGGTAGAAGGCGCCGGCACCGGCCAGGATCAACGCCAGCGAGCAGAGGCAGGCCAGAAGGCCTTTTCCGAGGAAGTTGATGTTCTTCGAGGAGATGAGGTGCAGCATCGAAACTTTCGTGATGCGGCCCTTGTCGACAAACCATTCCAAAAGATTTCGACCGGCGATGAGCGCTGTGAACAGGGAGACGATGATTCCCAGCGTCAGGACAATCGCGAAACCTTTTACCGGGCCGCTCGCGGTGGCGAACAGGATCACCGCCGTAATCAGGGTCGTGACGTTAGCATCAAAGATCGAGCTGAATGCTTTCTCATAAGCCGCCTGAATCGCAGTTCTGAGGGATTTGCCTAACGCCATTTCTTCCCGGAGCCGCTCGTAAATAAGCACGCTGGCATCGACCGCCAACCCAATCGTCAGGATGATGCCGGCGATACCCGGCAGAGTGAGCACCACGCCCCCGGGGATGAGTCGGAAGGAACCCAGGAGCAGGATCAAATTGATGATCAGAACACAATTCGCGATAAGGCCGACGAACCGGTAATAGATGGCAACACACACCAGAGTGATGGCCAGCCCAAGCAAGCCCGCCATGATGCTGGCCCGCACCGAATCCAGTCCCAGCGTGGGCGAGACGCTTCGTTCCTCTTCAATCGAAACTGGCGTCTGCAAGGGGTTCTCCAGCACGCTGGCCAGGCCGCGGGCTTCCTTCTCGGCAAAGCTCCCGGTGATCTGGGCATTGCCACCATAAATCGCATCGCGAATTACTGGCGCGGATTGAATATCCCCATCGAGCACGATGGCGAACCGGTGTCCGACATTGGCAGCGGTAATCTCGCCAAATTTCTTGGCGCCCTCCCCATCGAACTTGAGGTCAACTTCCCAGCCCTGATTGCCGTAGCCTGCATGGGCTTCGGTGACATGATCGCCTCCTAGATCGGACTTCTTCTTGACCAATAAACGCTCTTTCTTGGCCGCCTCGGCTCCTTCAGCGTGAAGCTTGTACTCTTCGATCCGATAGTCGGGCGGGATCACTTCCTTTCCATCATCGATGGCCTTTAAGCGCTCGCCGTTATCGGGATAGACCATGCGAAATTCGAGCTTCGCCACTTTGGATAATTGATCGCGAGCTTGCTGAATCTTCTCCGTTCCCAACCCGGGGATCTGGACGAGGATTCGATCGTTCCCAACCGGACTGATAATTGGCTCGCCTCCGCCGAATTGATCCACGCGCTTGCGGATCACCTCGACCGCCTGGTCCAGCATATTTTTGGTTACGTCCTTATCGCCTTTGACGAGCCGAATCAGAAATGACGTTCCTCCCTGAATATCGAGACCCAGGGTGATTTTTTTTAGCGGCCAGATTGTGGCAAAACTGAACGCGATCAGCGCCAGGACCAGCGCCAGCGCGATCAAATGTTTTCGAGGCCCGCTGTCGGTAACGAAATACCAGCCAAACAGCACCAGCAGCCCTAACCCGACGAAGAATTCACCAACCGGGGTCATGACGCCTCCTTCAACACGGTGCTGACGGCCGACTTTTCCAGCTCGATCTTCACGTTATCGGCTACTTTTAGCATCACGGTGGTCTCTTTCACGTTCGAGATCAGGCCGTGAATTCCGGAATTGGTCACGACATGGTCGCCGGTCTTCAGTGCGGAAACTAACCGCTTCAGCTCGTCCTGCCGCTTTTTCTGGGGTCGAATCATCACGAAATACATGATGACGAAGATGAAAATCATCGGCACGAAGAAGCCGCCGATTCCGCCGCCTGGCGCCGGGGCAGCGGGCTGAGCTTGGGCCAAAATGATGGTAAACATAGTGATCAACGATAGCGCTCCTTGGGGGCCGATCGCGCCGGGTCAAAAGCGAGCAGATCAGAAAGCATAATACCGGGTTGTTTGCAACGTGGAAAAGCGGAGCGGTCTCTTCCGATCAGGCCGCATTCCTGCGGGGGAGACGATTCGGAAACCTGGATTCGCTCCAGGGTGAATTGCCGGTATCGATTAGTGCTCGACCAGCTCGCCCCAGGTAGGCTCTTCAAGCTGAAGCGCCGGATCGTCCAGCTCCGTGCGGTTAAATTTCTCGTATTGCGCGGACACGTCCGACCAGGCGCGGAGGCGAACCTTGATGCGGTCGCCGGGGCGAAGGCGGGCGGCTGCGGTCCAGACATTGTCGCGCATGCTCCAGAGGTAAGTCATGGCCTGCAGTGATCCTTTGTTAGGCAACGACGGCCCGCTAAGCTCCGTAAGATGTACCGCAACGATGTGGTCCTGGTAGGGGACCGTTCCCGGCCGGGGCGGCGCAGCGATGCTTTCGATGGTGCCGTCGACCTCAATTTCTTCGCCGGGCCTGGGTTCGAAGAATTGCGACGGTTTTGCCTGGCCCAGTTTCATGTCGAGAAGCCTCCAGTCGCCGTGGGAAAGTTCCCGGGTCGCGAATTCCCAAATCACGACCTTCTTTCCGGCCAGTCGATCACGCCCACGGGCGAGCTCGTTGCTCAAAATCTGTCGAGTGGCAAAGGCAGCGTCGCTGTTTCGCAGGATGCAATCGATCTTCCGATGCAGCGCCAGGCTGAGATGCTCGGCGAAACCGGCCGATTCGCCCCAGCCCATCGGTTCCACGGAGAAGATGTTGGAAAAACTGTCGCCCAGCAGCAATACGTCCGCATTGGGATTTGGGCGCCACACAGTATTTCCGGTAAAGACCTGCCTGATCGTTACCTGCTCGGGCGGGTAGAGGTCCTGGTTAGCCGGCAATTTCAGCATCGCCGCTACGTCTCCCCGTCCCTCAATTTCCTTTTCAAGAAGGGCGGGTGGTGCGTTTTCCGAATCGGCCGCCGGTAGCTGAAGAAACAAGGCAAGCTCTTGCGCGACGGCCTGCATTGTTTCCGGTCGCCAATGAGTGTCAGTCTCGAGATAAACCGGCGCGTGAGTTTCGATTTTTTGTTCCAAGATGAGGAAGGTGGGATCGAATACCCGGATCGCTTCTTTTTCCAGACGTGCTTTGAATTCCAGGAACGACAAATTCTGCGGGGCAACGATCCCGCTTGCCGCCGAGTCGAACATTTCGCTCTCCACGGATGGCTTTACCGGAATCGGGAGGATGACGAGCTCGATTCCGCGCGTCGCAAGCTGATCCCGGAACGTAACAATCGCTTTGATTGGATCGGGCTGAACACCGGTTGAATGCGCCCGGCGTTTAAGCCGAAGCGGATCGAGGAACGGCGGTCCGATGACGTGGTCGACATCCGCTCGATAGAAAAGCCAGTGATCGCGCCCCGGATAAACCTGTTCGTTACCGGCTCCGAAAAGTTTTGTTAGAACCAATTGGGTCGGGGGCAACAGGTGTTGAGAAACGACGGAATCGGTTTCCAGGGTCCGCTCGATTTTTTTCAGCTCCGCGGAATAGGGAAGCACATTCCACAGGTCGGTTGCGCCGCGAACGTGGTGCATCCTCGACCAGGCTGGCAGCGACTTGAACACGGTAAACATCGGCAGCCGAGTGATCCCGCCGGTTTTTCGGAGCTCGGCGCTGAACTGCATTACCGGAACAAAAAGAATCGTGGCCAGGAAAAGGAGGATCAGGAAAGGCTGTGTGCCGGGAGCAAATTGCGTGTTCTTGAGAGCGAGCTCCGCCTCATCCTCCCGGGACATCTTTCGATGCATTTCCGGCGTCGGCTCGTGATAGCTCGGGAGGGAATGCCTGGGCGGTTCGGGCTCGTCGTTTTCCGGAACTGAAGTTGGAGGAAGATCAGCCATTTAGAAAATGAAATAGATAAATGGATTGTATTCCTGCGTAGCCAGGACTACGAGGGCGAGCCAGCCGAGCATGAAACAGGCAACGGCCTTGGGCCAGGTGATGCGTTGGGTCCAATCCCAGGTTTGAATGCCTAACCAAACAACGATCGCGGCCAGAGCGATGGAAAAGAAGTAGTATGGCTTGTGGATGATGCCGCTGACGAGCGACGCCGCCGGCAGGACGTGATTAAGCCCAAACATGGCCCCGAGGTGGTTGAAGGCCTGGTGAAGCGTGGCCGCGCGGAAAAAGACCCACCCGATCAGAACGATCACAAATGTCAGGCCAATACGCAGAGGCCTGGGAAGCCGGTGATAGAAGCTGGTTCGGCCCTGGCTTCGCTCGAAGGCCAGCATGCCGCCATGGATGCCGCCCCAGATTACGAATGTCCACGCGGCTCCGTGCCAGAGCCCGCCGAGCAACATCGTGATCACCAGGTTGGCGTAGGTGCGGCTGAGCCCGCGTCGATTCCCGCCGAGGGGAATGTAGAGATATTCGCGCAGCCACGTCGAGAGCGAGATATGCCAGCGTCGCCAGAAATCGGTGATCGACTCCGCCCGGTAAGGCGCGTCGAAATTCTTGGCGAACACGAATCCGAACATGAGTCCAAGGCCTATCGCCATGTCGGAGTAACCGCTGAAATCGAAATAGATTTGAAATGCGTAGGCAATCGAGCCGAACCATGCGTCGATGGTACCTGTCGAGCCGGCGTCGAAAACGGTATCGGCAATTTTTCCGCACGGGTTGGCCAGCAGGACCTTCTTGGCCAGCCCAAGCAGGAAAAAAGCGACGCCCCGGGCAAATTTATCGCTTGTTAGGCGCCGATGTTTCAGCTGGTCGGCCAGAAAGGAGAATTTCAGGATCGGGCCGGCAACGAGATGGGGGAACATCGAAACGAAACAGGCGAAATCGATGAAGTTCGCCATGGCCTCGGCCTTTCCCCGGTAAACGTCGATGGTGTAACTAAGCGCCTGAAACGTATAAAAACTGATGCCGAGAGGCAGGACGACGCGAAAGAATGAGTCCCACTGGTGGTCCCCGAGACCGATCGATTGAAGCAGCGTGTTGTAGCTGTCGACGCCGAAGTTGAAATACTTAAAGAAGCCGAGAACGAGCAGGTTCGAGATGACCGAGACAGTAATCGCCGTCCGGCGAGTGCGGGTCCGGCGGTGTTCGGGGCTAACGAGTGAAACGGGCCGCCCTAAATTCCGCCAGACCTGCCACGAATCGTGCGCGATGACCAAACTCATGAGCCAGTCGATGAACGTGGTGGCGAACATCAGCACCATGAATCGCGGCTCGGCCCACCCGTAAAAAATGTAGCCGGTAACGATCAGCCAAAAATTGCGCCAGCGTTGCGGGGCCCGGAAAAGCGCGTAATAACCGAGCAGCCCGAACGGAAGAAAATAATAAATGAAAAAGTGGGAACTAAAGACCACACTGATATTTGGTGCCCTTTTTGAGGGAACCGCTATAGAAAAAACGCGAAAACGACCGGTGTCACCCCGTCTTCATCGCAAGGTAGATTCCATTTGAACTCATCCAGATTTCTTTTCGCCCTCGTTCTTGCCTGCCGTCTGGCCGTTCTCAACAACCCGGCTGGAGCCGCGCCCGCCCTCTCCGAGCAGCAACAGAAATTCCGCGAGGAGCTGGCGGCCAAATCGCGCCTGGCCGAAAAGGAGAACGCCGGGGCGATCACCGGCACGGATAATTGGCTGTTTCTGGCCAGCGACATCCGGTTCCTTTCTCTCGGCCAGTTCTGGGGTGATGAAGCCAGGAAGACGGCACGGGTGAGCAAGCCCGAGGCGGCCGATCCAATGCCCGCCATCGTTGATTTCAACAACCAGTTGAAACAGCGCGGGATCGAGCTGGTTTTGCTGCCAGTGCCTCCAAAGGCCGCAATTTATCCGGAGAAAACCGTCGCCAACGTCGATCTGAAGGGACAATCGGCAGCGCCGTTCCTGGACGAATTTTGTGCCGAGCTGCGCCAGCGCGGGATCAATGTGATCGATCTGGCGCCGGTCTATCTTCAAAATCGAGCCACCGACCGGGGCCCGTTATTTTGCCGGACCGATTCGCACTGGTCGGGATTCGGCTGCGTTCTGGCGGGCCAGACCCTGGCCGAAAAATTGAAGGGAAAGTTTTCCGGCCAGCCGCATCAGGATTTTGTGGCCGAATGGAGGGAGGCCGAGCTCAAGGGAGATCTCGCCGGATTGGCCGGCACCAGGGCCAAACAAACCGAGCCCGAAAAAATTCCGATCCGATCCGTGACCGAAAAGAATGGCGGGGCGCTGAATCCGGACGCGAACAGTCCGCTGCTGGTGCTCGGCGACAGCCACACGCTGGTGTTCCACGATTTTCACGCTGAGCGGGCCGGTTTGACCGATCAACTGGCAGCGGAGCTCGGATTTGTTCCCGATTTGATAGGCACGCGCGGGTCCGGCGCGACCGCGGTAAGAATCAGCCTCTATCGCCGGAGCTTGAAAGACCCTGCTTACCTGTCGAAAAAGAAAGTGATTGTGTGGTGCTTTGCCGCCCGCGAGTTCACCGAGTCCGATCAGGGATGGGAGAAAGTGCCGGTGGCGAAATGAGGAAAACGTCGAACGCCGAACACCGAACACCGAACGCCGAAGTGATGGATTCTGCATTCGATGTTCGACGTTCAGCGTTCGACGTTCGGCGTTTTCTTCTGGCTTTTGCGCTTAGCCTCGGTCTGGCATTCGATTCATTCGCCCAAAATTCGCCGCCTGCTGCCGATGCCCCGCGCGACCTAACCGTTTTGATTTTGGGCGATTCTCTGGCTCTTTGCGGTTTCGGCAAGCGTCTCGATCAGCGTTTTCGCGAGGATCCCAGAGTAAAGGCAACCTTCACTTACATCACCTGCGCAACGCAGCCGTTGAGCTGGCTGAAGGAAAAGCCGTACTCCCACGTTCAGACACACTGCGGTTACTGGAGCATGGAATCCGATCCGAATTCCGGTCGGGTTAAGGAACTGGCCGATGTTTACGGCATGACTCGCGGCCACAAACCGAAGTCACATCCCGTTCCCAAGCTGGAAGACCTCATTGCCAAAATCGATCCCGATATCCTGGTGATGCAGACCGGCGGAAATTTGTTCGGGCTTTTCGCCGGCCGGGAAAAGGTCAAGCCGGAGCATGATGCTTCCACCCTGAAAAAATACGTGGCGCCATTCGTCGACAAGGCGATCGCGCCGCCGTCGCGGCTCAAAAAGATTTACTGGGTGGCGCCTCCGACTTCGGGCCGCGTTTCCACCGAGATCCAGGATTTCGTGTTCGACCAGGTCCAAAACCATATCGGCGGGATCGCCAACGTCATCGATAGCCGCCAGCTCGTGTCCTATCCCTACAAGCACATGGAGCCGGATAAGGAGCACTTCATCGGTGAAGACATGAACACATGGGCCGACAACGTCTTCTCGATCATCGATCGCGATCTTTCCGCCCGCCCCTGGGCAAGCGTGAAACCTTTGAGCGGCACGGTGGCTTCGGCGGCGGCTGCAACGCCTTCTCCCGTGGCCGCCGGCAACGTACCCCCTGAGACAATTCCGAAGGCGATTGCGGTCACTTCTCCCGCGATGGCGGCATCCCCGGCCCCTGCGCAGTCCGCCGTTGCGTCGCCGGCAGAGTCAGCCAATGCCGCAACCCTGGTGGTCAATGCCCGCCTGGTGTCGAAATCGAAACCAATTTCCAAAAAACAGCTGTTGCCGTATCAGGAATTTCTCGTCGGCCATATCTACGATGTAAAAGAGGTGATCGCGGGCCAGTATTCCGATCAACAGATCCTGGTGATGCATCCGGCTTATATCGGCTTGCACAAACAATCGCTTTACCGGTATCACATCGGCAGGACGTACAAGCTCGAACTGCGCGAGCTCGAAGGATCTATTTGGAACACGGTGAAATCGAAGGACGACTCGGGCCGAATCGATCTTCAGCCTTACATACGAATCCAGGATGAAGCGCGATATCCTGCAAATGCCCGATAGAAAGGACTGGTCTCCGATGATTCGATCCATCTCATTGGCGGTTGCAGTTCTGGTCGTTATCGGCTCGTTAGTGCTGGCGGAAAATCTCAAGAAGAAAGCCGCCGCGCAGGCAACGCCGACCCGGGTTCTCATGATCGGCGATTCGCTCTCGGTCGGCGGCTTTGGCGAGGTGATGCGGCAGCACCTCGAGAAAAAATATGGCGCGGAAAACGTTTTCTTTTTCGCCTCCTGCGGTTCGTCGCCGGAGAACTGGCTGAGAAGCGAGCCGGTTTTTCATACGAAATGCGGCTATCGCGAACACACGCCCTCCTCGGATGTTTACCGGGACTATTATAAAGGGAAGCCGCCGCCGCTCACGGCCACGCCCAAGCTGGAGACTCTGCTGGCCAAGTACCATCCAACAATTGTTACGATCCAACAGGGCACTAACTGGATGGATCGAAATCTCTCCGACGATCAGATCCGCTCGTTCATCAACCGGTTCGTAGGCGCGGTACATCGCAGCGGCGTGAAGCGAGTCATCTGGATCGGGCCGCCGGATTCCTCGCGGTTCTCGAAAGTGCAGGGCCGGATTTATCGGTTAATTCGATCGGAAACGCCGTCGGGAGATTATGTGATCAATTCCCGCAGGTTCACTCAATATGTACCGGGCAAGACGGGCGGAGACGGTGTCCACTATAACAAGGAATCCGGCGAAGCCTGGGCCAGGCAGGTGATCGAGCAGTGCGATTCGATGCTGCCCAGACAAGTGCGGAAGGTGGCTGCGACCGAATAAGGCCCCCCGGCTTCCATCGACTTCCCGCCTTCGTTTCGTTACCGCTAGGAGGCGCTAGGTTGTCGTGGCCGCAATATCGGCGTCGCGGGTCTTATAACCGGCCACGAAGTTTTTGCGGAACGCATCGAATGTCCCGCGGCCGATCTCTTCCCGCGCCTGGCGCATGAGGTCGAGGTAGAAATGCAGGTTGTGCAGCGTGATTAGACGCAGACCGAGAATCTCTTCCGCCTTGATCAGGTGCCGGATATAACCACGGACGAATTCCCGGCAGGCGTAGCATTCGCAGTTCTCTTCGATCGGCCCCTTATCCAGCCGGAACTCGGCGTTCTTGAGATTTAGTGTGCCGCTCCTGGTAAACGCGGTGCCATTCCGGGCCAGACGCGTCGGGAGAACGCAATCGAACATGTCTATCCCGCGCCCGATCATTTCCAGAAGCTGCGGCGGCGTGCCGAGTCCCATGGCGTAACGTGGTTTGTCTTTCGGAAGAAACGGTTCCGCGGATTCAATCGCCTTCATCATTTCCTCTTCCGGCTCGCCCACGCTCACACCGCCGACGGCGTAGCCATCGAAACCGATCTGGACAATCGCCTGCGCGCATTCCTTGCGGAGATCTTCGAATGTTGCCCCTTGAACGATCCCGAACAGGAGCTGGTGGCTGATTGCGGGTCGCGGATTGCGGAGCGCGGATTGTCCTTCACCTGAACGCCCGCCATCGGACGGCCCCGAAACCGTTCGGGGTTGGACGTTGAGCGTTGAACGTTGAGCGTTTGCTTCCTTGCATCTTTTCGCCCACCGCGCCGTCATCTCCCCACTGCGCGCGGCATAATCCCGCTCGCAGGGCCAGGGCGGGCATTCATCGAGGACCATGGCAATGTCGCTGCCGAGCGTAGCCTGAATTTCCATCGCGATCTCCGGCGAGATATAGGCTGGGGTGCCGTCAACGTGGTTTTGAAAACTGACGCCCTCTTCCGTGATCTTCCGAAGTTTGGCCAGGGAGAAGATCTGAAAACCGCCCGAGTCCGTCAGAATGGGTCCGTCCCAATTAATGAATCGGTGGAGTCCGCCGAAGTTCCTGATCACATCGAGCCCGGGCCGAACAAAGAGGTGATAGGTGTTTCCAAGAATGATCTGCGCCTTTAGCTCATGGAGCTCGCGCGGCGTGACCGCCTTGACCGTGCCTTGGGTGCCGACCGGCATGAAGGCGGGCGTCTCGATGCTGCCGTGGGCGGTCGAAAGCCGGCCAGAACGGGCCTTTGACTGCGGATCCTGAGCCAGGAGATCGAACGGTGCCTGCATTTTCAGACAGGAGATTCCTCGACTTCGCTCCGAATGACAAACAGGCAAAAAAAACCTTTTGCGGCCAGGGAATTTGCCTCTATATTCGCCGCTCACCGCATCAGGCGCGTGACAGTTTAATACGCGGCCTGGGCGGGTTTTTTTGTCGCCTGAGTTTCCAACCCGTCGGGCGGCGCTTTGTAAGGAAAATGCCCACGATTAATCAGCTTATTCGGAAAGGACGCCGGAAGGTGTCGGTGAAATCGAAGTCACCGGCCCTGACGAATTGTCCCCAGCGCCGCGGCGTCTGCGTCCAGGTGATGACGCGCACCCCGAAGAAGCCGAATTCCGCCCTGCGGAAGGTGGCCAAAGTGCGCTTGACGAATGGCCAGGAAGTGATTGCCTACATTCCCGGCGAAGGGCACAACTTGCAGGAGCACTCGATCGTGCTCGTGCGCGGGGGACGAGTAAAAGATTTGCCGGGCGTGCGCTACCATATTGTGAGAGGCACGCTCGACTCGTTAGGCGTCGATGGACGCCGGCGAAGTCGCTCCAAGTACGGAGCGAAGCGCCCGAAAGGCGGCGCGGCAGGCGGCGGTGCGGCGAAAGCGGCGCCAGGGGGCAAGGAAGAGAAGAAATAAATTTTGAGAAGGAACGAAAATGTCACGGCGGCGGAAAGTCTACAAAAAAGAAGAGCGCGTCGATTCCCGATACGGGAGTCCGGCGGTGGCCCGTCTCATTTCCACGGTCATGACCCGCGGCAAGAAATCGCTCGCCGAACGCATCGTTTATACCGCGATTGAAAAGTCGCGCGAAGGATCGGATGCGGTCGATCCTTTGGAAGTCGTAAACAAGGCGATCGAGAACGTTCGCCCTCGCCTCGAAGTTAAGTCTCGCCGCGTCGGTGGCGCGACCTACCAGGTGCCGATGGAAGTAACCCCGGCCCGTCAGATTTCGCTCGCTACCCGCTGGATTGTCCAATACGCCGACACCCGCAAAGGCCTGCCGATGGCGGAAGCGCTGGCCCAGGAAATCCGGGACGCCGCTGCCGGCCAGGGGAACGCGATCAAGAAACGCGAAGACACCCATAAGATGGCGCAGGCGAACCGCGCCTTTGCTCACTTCCGCTGGTAAATTTTTTATGGCTACCGCTACAATGGAAAAGAAAGCAGATTCGAAGAACCCAAATTCTCCGAACCGCAAGTTCCCGTTGGAGCGGACGCGCAACATCGGCATTGCCGCGCATATCGACGCCGGCAAGACGACGATTACCGAGCGGGTGCTGTTTTACACCGGCATGATCCATAAGATGGGCGAGGTGCACGAAGGGACCACCGTGACCGACTGGATGGAACAGGAGCGCGAGCGCGGTATCACTATCACTTCCGCGGCGACGACGTGTTCGTGGTCGCAGAAGAAGGAAGAGGGCGTTTACAAGATTTTCGAAGGGATCAAGCAGCGCATTAACATTATCGACACGCCTGGCCACGTCGATTTCACTGCAGAGGTTGAGCGTTCGTTGCGCGTTCTCGACGGCGCAATCGCGGTGTTCGACGGTGTTGCCGGTGTGCAACCGCAATCAGAGACCGTCTGGCGTCAGGCCACCAAGTATAACGTCCCGCGTCTCGCCTTTATTAATAAGATGGATCGCGTCGGCGCGGACTTCGCCATGTCGGTTGAGAGCATCCACAAGAAACTCGGCGCCAATGCCTGGCCCGTGTTGCTGCCGCTCGGCCGCGAAGATCAGCTCAAGGGACAGCTCGATATCATTAATAAGAAGGCCGTTATTTATTCCGAGAACGACCAGTTCGGCTCTACCTATGAGGTGACCGACATCCCGGCTGATCAAAAGGATGCGGTCGAAAAGGCTTATCAAAATTTAGTCGAGCAGGTTTCCAACCTGGACGACGAACTGGCCGAAGTGGTCATCCATGAGCAGCCGGTGACGCCCGAGATTTTGAAGGCGGCGATTCGCCGCCAAACCATCGCGAACAAGTTCGTTCCGGTCATCGGCGGTTCCGCACTCAAGAACATCGGTATTCAGTATCTGGTCGACGCAGTGGTCGATTATTTGCCGAGCCCGCTCGATATTCCTTCGACCAAGGGCCAGAACCCGGACACAAGCGAGCCGATGGAGGCACCCACCGACGACAGCGGCAACTTCTGCTCGTTAGCCTTCAAGCTTTGGAGCGATCCGTTTGTAGGAAAGCTCGTTTTCTTCCGGGTTTACTCAGGCAGCCTGAGCAAGGGCGACACGGTTTACAATCCGCGCACGAACAAGCGCGAACGCATTTCGCGTCTCATTCAGATCCAGGCCGACAAGCGCGAAGACATCGAAACATGTTACTCGGGCGACATCGCCGCCATCGTGGGCATTAAGAACATCACCACTGGCGATACGCTCTGCGACGAGGATCATCCGATTCTCCTGGAGCCGCCGTCCTTCCCTGATCCCGTTATCTCCATGGCTATCGAGCCGAAGACCAAGCTGGATCAGGAAAAAATGGCGACCGCGCTGCAGCGCCTCGCTGAAGAAGATCCGACTTTCCGCGTCTTCACGCACGAAGACACCGGCCAGACCATCATCGCCGGCATGGGCGAACTCCACCTCGAGATCATTCGCGATCGTATGTTCCGCGAATTCAAGGTGGATGCGAACGCGGGCAAGCCGCAGATCGCCTATCGCGAAACGATTACCGGCAACGCGCATGGCGTCGGCAAATTGATCAAGCAATCAGGTGGTCGCGGTCAGTACGGTCACGTCGAAGTGGACGTCCGTCCGGGCGCGCGCGGCACTGGCCTCGTGGTTGAGAACAAAATCGTCGGAGGCGTTATTCCGCGCGAATACATCCCGGCGGTGAAGAAGGGCATTGAGGAAGCCGTCCTCAACGGCGTGCTCGGTGGATACCCGGTTGTCGACGTCGAAGTCGACATCGTTTACGGCAGCTTCCACGAAGTCGACTCAAACGAACTCGCGTTTAAACTCGCGGCCATTTTTGCGATGAAGGACGGCTTTAAACAGGGCAAACCGATTCTGCTCGAGCCGATCATGAAGGTGGAGAACTCGACTCCGGAAGAATATCAGGGCGACATCATTGGCGATTTGAATCGCCGTCGTGCCAAGGTGAACAGCATTGAGCCGCGCGGCAATCTCACGATCATCAACGCGGAAGCGCCGCTGGCGGAGATGTTCGGTTACGCCACCGCCATTCGTTCGCTTTCGAAAGGCCGTTCCAGTTATTCAATGGAACCTTCGCACTTTGAACAAGTCCCCGGCAACCTCGTCGCAGCGATCCTCGACCAAAAGGAGAAGAAATGACGGACAGCCAGCGCATACGTATTCGTTTGAAGGCGTTCGATCATCGGATGCTGGACCAATCTGCCGTCGAAATCGTCGAGACGGCGAAACGTACCGGCGCCCGGGTGGCCGGCCCAATCCCGTTGCCGACCCTGGTGGAGAAATTTACCGTGAATCGTTCGCCCCACGTCGATAAGAAATCGATGGAACAATTTGAAATCCGCACTCACAAGCGGCTGCTCGATATTATCGAGCCGACCGCGAAGACCGTGGATGAACTGAAGAAACTGAACCTGCCCGCGGGCGTGGATATCACGATCAAGATTTAGCGCGAAGGAAGCTTTTACACTGCTTGGAAACCAACTGCCATGAGCATCGGGTTACTTGGACAAAAAATCGGCATGACCAGCGTTTACGACGCGAATGGTCGGATGCGTCCCGTGACCGTGATTGCGGCCGGCGATAACGTTCTGCTTCGCCGAATCACCGCCGAAAACGATGGATACTCCGCCATTCAGGTTGGGTTTCATTCGCAAAAGGAATCTCGCCTAACCAAGGCGCTGGTCGGCGGATTCAAAAAAGCCGGCGTTGAGCCCAAGAAGCTGGTGCGCGAATTCCGGCTGAAGGCCGACGCGCCCGAAGGCGAAATCAATCTGAGCGTGAGTCAATTTCAGCCTGGCGATTTTGTCGATGTGATCGGCCGTTCCAAGGGCAAGGGCTTCCAAGGCGTCATGAAGAAGCATAACTTTGCCGGACAGGGCGCGGCCCACGGCTCAAAGACCCATCGCCGTAACGGCGCGATCGGAAATCGTTCCACGCCGGGCCGGATTTGGAAAAACATGGGCATGCCGGGTCATATGGGGGACGAGCGTGTCACCGTGCAAAATCTTCAGGTCATGCAGGTCCGCGAAACTGAAAAAGTGATTTTGGTCAGCGGCGCAGTGCCGGGGGCGAACGGGAGCTACGTAGTGATTCGCCCCGCTATTAAGAACCCTGCCGCGCAGATTGCGGAACATCAGGCGCACGCCAAGCAGGACAAGGCGACCGCGTCCAAGAAACCGGCCGACAAGAAACCTGAGCCGGCGAAGCCAGCGGAGGGCGAGAAGAAATAATGAGCGCGAAGGTTTTAACGAAAGCGGCGGCCAAGGAAGCCAAGATCGAGATCATTGAGGACGGTCGCGGGACGCAGGCTGTCCACGATGCGGTCGTGGCCATGCGCGCGGCGCGCCGGTCGGGCTCGGCCAATACCAAGACCAAGGCCGAAGTCGATTTGTCCGGCGCCAAGCCATGGCGGCAAAAAGGAACCGGGCGCGCGCGCGCCGGTTACAAGTCGTCGCCCGTCTGGCGCGGCGGCGGAGTCGTGTTTGGCCCGAAGCCCCGCGATTATTCCAAGAAAGTTTCGAAATCGGTGCGGCGCCTCGCTTTTCACAAGGCGCTAAGCGAGCGGATCAAGGCCGGGGATGTTCTGACGATTGATAAGTTTGCCGTTTCGGAGCTGAAGACAAAATCGTTTGTCGATCTCGTCCGAAAACAGACCGATGCGGAGAAAGTGCTGATCGTTTCCGATTCGTTCGATGAAAACACATTCAAGTCGGCGCGCAATGTGAGGCCGGTGAGGCTGGCCACTGCCGCGGATGTGAACACCGAGCAGCTTCTTGGTTTTCAAAAGATCCTGGTGACCCAAAAGGGACTGGAAAAATTGGCCGAAAGGACCGCGCGTTGAAATGAACGATCACGACATCATCCAGACTGCGTCGTTGACCGAAAAATCGACGCTGATGAGCGACAAGCAGAACAAGTACGTCTTCCGCGTAAATCCGCGCGCCAACAAAATTCAAATCAAGCAGGCGATCGAGCGGCTGTTCCAGAAAAAAGTGCTCAACGTGAACACCAGCAATTACGCCGGCAAGGAAAAGCGCGTGCGCGGTCCCCTGGGGCGCCGGGCGCACTGGAAAAAGGCAATCGTTACCCTGAAGGAAGGCGAGAAGATCGACCTCGTCTAAGTTCTTATGGCGCTCAAAGCTTTCAGACCACTCAGCCCCACGCAGCGGTTCAAGTCGCTGCCGGCGTTTACCGAGATCACGAAGTGGACGCCGCACAAGAGTTTGCTCGAGCCGAAAAAGAAAAGCGGCGGCCGAAACAATCGTGGCCGGCTTACTTCGCGCCACATCGGCGGCGGGCACAAACAGAAATATCGCAAGGTGGATTTCAAGCGCGGCAAGCGCGGCATGGCGGCGGAAGTGCTCGCGATCGAATACGATCCGAATCGTTCCGCCCGCATCGCGCTTATCAAATACCAGGATGGGGAAATGAGTTACATCCTTGCTCCGGATGGTCTCCGAATCGGCTCGGCCGTGGTGGCCGGCGATGAAGCTGCTCCGGATGTCGGCAATTCATTGCCGTTACGGGCCATTCCGCTGGGCACGAATATCCACAACATCGAGTTGTCCCCTGGCCGGGGCGGTCAGGTCGCTCGCAGCGCCGGCCAGCAGGCAACATTAACCAATATCGAAGGCGGCTACGCATTGGTGAAGCTTCCTTCGGGCGAGATCCGCCGCATCCACGAGAATTGCTTCGCCACGATCGGGCAGGTCGGCAATGTCGACCACATGAATGTCTCCAGCGGCAAGGCCGGCCGGACGCGCTGGCAGGGCCGCCGACCACACGTGCGCGGCATGGTGATGAACCCGATCGACCACCCGATGGGCGGTGGCCAGGGCAAATCCAAGGGCGGTGGCGGACGCCATCACCCGGTCAGTCCATGGGGCCAGCTGTCCAAAGGCTTCAAGACGCGCAGCAAGCGCAAGCCGAGCGACCGGTTCATCCTGGAGCGCCGCAAGTCGAAGAAGAAAATTTGATTTTTATGGCTAGATCGCTAAAGAAAGGTCCCTTCGTCGAGTCGCATCTTCTGGAAAAGATCGATAAGATGAACAACGCGAGCGCAAAGAAACCGATTAAGACCTGGTCCCGGCGCTCGATGGTTACGCCGGATTTTGTCGGCCACACGTTTTTGGTGCACAACGGAAAGACTTTTAATTCCGTGTTCGTGACCGAGAACATGGTTGGCCACAAGCTCGGCGAATTTTCGCCTACGCGAATCTTTAAGAAGCACGGTTCGCACACGGCGAAGGTTACGAAGTAATTTGAATTTTAGGTCGTCGATTCTCGATTGTCGGTCGCCGGAAACGGCGATTGTCCGGGGATCGCTGATCGTGTTAGTGGGCTGCATAACGCTGGCTCGAGGGCTGGCGGCAGAGGGAAATAGTTCTTTGTCAGAATCCAAGATTGAAAACGCGGAACACGCGGTGACGGCGGCGGCATTGCTGGGGCAGAATGAAGATCTGCGAAAGCAATTGTCGATCGCGCAGGAATCGGTGCGCACGTTAACCAGCAGTCTGGCGGAATCGAACGCGGAGGCGGAATTGTTCCGTCGCAAGTTCGCCGATCTGCAACTGCGGATGGAAGCGCTCGGGCTCGCTTCGGCGAGCAAGGATCGCGCGAAACTGGAACAGCGGCTCCTTACGGCGCTCAGCGATTTGCGGCTGGCCCAGAAGGAGAGGGACGAATATCGCGACCAGATGCTGCGCCTGAACGAGACAATGGTGCGATACCTGAAGACGTCGCAGAGTGGCAGCGCGCAGGCGCGGATGGACGTGGAAACGCAGTTGCGGAGCACGAACGACCTGGCCACCCGCTCGACGAAGCCGGAAACCAAGCCGGCCGGACCGAGCCTGATGGATGGCAGCGTTCTTAGTGTGAAAGAAGAGTGGTCCTTCGTCGTCGGTAACCTCGGCGAAAAGCAGGGGGTGAAGATCGGGATGCCGCTGCGGGTAATGCGGGGCGATGAGAAAATCGCCACACTGCGGGTGGTCGATGTGCGACAAAGAATTTGCGGGGCAGTGATTCAGGAAATGGATTCTAAGAAAATTAAAGTGGGCGACCGCATCCAGGTGGATGCCAAGCCTAATGTGAGTTTGAAGTGATTTGTAGCTGCCGGCCTTTGGGCCGGCGAACGCGGCCCCCGGGCCGCGGCTACTGAAGTTTAAGAAAATGGAAGTTAAATCGATATACAGATATGCGCGGATTTCGGCATTCAAAGTGCGCGAAGTCACGCGTGAGATTCAGGGCCTGCCGGTTTCGGCAGCGCTCGATCTGCTTGCTTTCACCCCCAAGAAGGCGGCGTCGCTGATTGGCAAAACGCTGAAAAGCGCGGTGGCCAATGCGGAGAATAACGCCAACCTCAAGCCCGATGGCCTGGTGGTGAAGGAAGCGGTCGTCGGCGAAGGCCCCACAATCAAGCGAATCATGGCCCGCGCCCGCGGAAGCGCGAGCGGCATCCTGAAGCGCACCAGCCATATCCGGATCGTTTTGACCGACGAAATTCCGATTGAGACCCGCGAGACGCGCAAGGCCAAACGCAAAGCCGATGAAAAAGCGGCAAAGAAAGAGGCGGGAGAATCCGCCGGGGCGTCGGACAAGAAACCAAAAGCGAAAAAAGCGGCAAAGAAGTCGAAGAAGTAGGTTTTTATGGGACAAAAAGTTAATCCAATTGGATTTCGACTCGGCGTAAATCGCGACTGGCGCTCGCGCTGGTATGCCTCTCCGCAGGAGCTCCCGGCGTTTTTGCACAGCGACATCGAGATCCGGAATTACGTGAAGAAAAAGCTGCAGTTCGCGGCGGTGTCGAAGATCGTGATCGAGCGAGCCTGGAACAGCATTCGCGTCACAATTTTTACGGCCCGTCCCGGCATTGTGATCGGACGCAAAGGCGCAGAGATCGAAAAAATGACCGAAGAGATCTCCAAGATGGCGCAGGGCAAACAGATCAAGATCGACATCCAGGAAATCAAGTCGCCCGAACTCGACGCGCAGCTGATCGCGGAAAACGTGGCCCTCCAGATCGAACGCCGTATTGCTTATCGCCGGGCGATGAAAAAAGCGGTCCAGACTGCGATGGATTTTGGCGCGCAGGGCATTCGGCTCCGTTGCTCCGGCCGGCTCAATGGCGCGGAAATTTCGCGCTCGGAGTGGTACCGGGAGGGCAAAGTTCCTCTGCACACGCTGCGAACCGCGATCGACTACGGATTTGCCGAGGCCAACACCGTTTATGGAAAGATCGGCGTGAAATGCTGGGTCTGTAAGAAGGAGGAAGCTCCGGCCGAACAGCCGGCCGCTCCGGCTCCGCCGCCTCCGGCCGAACCTGTAGAAGCCTAAGGAACCAATTTTATGGCATTGATGCCCAAACGCGTGAAGTATCGGAAGACCCAGCGGGGAAGCCGCAAGGGGACTGCCTCGCGCAATCTTCGGATCGATTTCGGCGAATTCGGTTTGCAAACATTGGAGCGCGCCTGGATCACGAGCATCCAGCTTGAAGCGGCCCGTGTCGCGCTGACGCGCAACATGAAGCGCAAAGGCAAATTGTGGATCCGTATTTTCCCGGATAAATCGGTCACCGCGCGGCCGCCGGAAACGCGAATGGGTAAGGGGAAAGGCCAGCCTGAGCTCTGGGTGGCCACGGTAAAGCCCGGGAATATCCTATTTGAGCTGGATGGTGTGCCGGAGTCCGTCGCGCGCGAGTCGCTGCGGCTGGCCGCGGATAAGTTGCCCGTCCGAACGAAGTTTTTGAGCCGCCACCACCTCAGGGCGGCTTAAAGGAGAACATGAAAATAAAAGAAATCGTTGAGATGAGCACGGACGAGTTGCTGACCAAGAAACGCGACTTGCGCCAGGAGAGCCTGCATTTGCGTTTACAACAGCAGAGCGGCCAGCTCGAGCAGCCGAGCCGTTTGCGCTCGGTGCGCCGCGACGTGGCTCGCATCGAAACCATCCTGACCCGCCGGGCCAATGAGCCGGCGAAGAAGTAATTTATGGCCGATCAAACATCCCCAACCCAACCGCCGCCGTTACCGGCTTCGGTGACCCGCAGCTCGCGCAAGACGCGGACGGGTGAGGTTATTTCGAGCAACATGAACAAGACGATCGTGGTGCGCACGGTTACTCGTGTGCCGCATCCGCGTTTCGGCAAGATCGTGAAGCAAATGCGGAAGTTTTACGCGCACGACGAAGAGAACAAGGCCAAGACTGGCGACACGGTGCGGATCATGGAGACCCGGCCGTTGAGCAAGTTGAAGAGGTGGCGTCTGGTGGAGGTTCTCGCCAAGTAGGAGAAGATCCGATGAGTGTACAAATCCGATCCAGATTAGATGTGGCAGATAACACCGGTGCGCGCATGGCAACCATGATTGGCGTGATCGGCAAAGCTACTCGTTACGCTGGCATCGGGGATGTCATCACGGCGAACGTAAAGGAGGCGAGCGCGACCGGAACGGTTAAGAAAGGCGAAGTGGTTCGCGCGGTTTTGGTGCGCACTCGCAAGCCAATCAAACGCACCGACGGCTCGGTTTTGCGCTTCGACAACAACGCGATTGTTATCATCGACAAGGATTTGAACCCGCGCGGCACCCGTATCTTCGGACCGGTCGCCCGCGAGCTGCGCGAACGGAATTTTATGAAGATCGTTTCACTGGCTCCGGAGGTTTTATGAACCGGATGAGGTTTCATGTTAAGAAAGGCGATGAGGTCGAGGTGATCTCGGGCAACTTCCGCGGATCCACCGGCAAGATCCTGGCCGTGATGCCCGGCAAACAACGCGTCCTGGTCGAGGGCGTGCGGATGATCAAAAAACATCTGCGCAAGTCGCAGGACAATCCGAGCGGAAAGATCGCGGAGCGCGAGGGCCCGATTCACATCTCGAACGTCAAATTGATCCAGGCCGAGAAGAAAACGGAAAAGAAGAGCGCCAAGAAGCAGACCAAGAAGGCCAGTGAAAAGAAGGCGGCGTAATGGAAAACGAATTCTATCGTCATTATAAGGAGCGCGTGGTGCCGGCGCTGCAAAAGCAGCACGGGTACAAAAACGTTCACCAGATTCCCAAGGTGGAGAAAGTGGTGATCAACACGTCGGTCGGCTCACAGGCAGATGTGAAACAGGCGCTGGAAGAGGCGAAAGCGGAACTGGCGCTGATCACCGGGCAACGCCCGAGGGAGACGCGTTCCAAGAAGAGCATCGCCAACTTCAAGCTGCGCAAAGACCAGGCCATCGGGGCCAAGGTCACCCTCCGGGGCGCTCGCATGTATGAATTCCTGGAGCGGTTTATCAAGGCCGCGCTGCCTCGTATTCGCGATTTTCGCGGGGTCTCGCCCCGTAGCTTCGATAACAACGGCAATTACACCCTGGGGGTGTCCGACCAGTCGATTTTCCCCGAAGTGGAGCTGGATAAAATCAAGCGCAACATCGGTTTTGATGTTACAATCGTCACCACGGCGCGCACCAACGCGGAAGCCAAATCGCTGCTGAGCGAGATGGGGATGCCGTTTAGCGACCGGGCCAAAAAGGCTGCCGCGTCGCAATCCTGAATTTCATGAGCACTGTTACAGATCCTATTGCTGATTTTATTGCGCGGCTGCGCAATGGCGCGCGCGCCCAAAAGGGCGAGATGTTTGTTCCCTACTCCCGGATCAAGGCAGAGATCGCCCGGATCCTGAAGGATGAGGGTTATATCACCGATTTCGTCGTGGATACCGAGGCAGCGCATCCGCGTCTCAAAATCACCAACAAGCTGGCCGATCGTTCCAGCGCCATTACTGGATTGAAACGGGTGAGCCGGCCCGGATTGCGAAGATATGTCGGCGCCGACGAAATCCCGCGCGTTCTGGGAGGCATGGGAGTGGCGATTCTCTCCACTTCGCGGGGCGTTCTCTCCGGACGCGAAGCGAAGAAGCAGAAGGTCGGCGGCGAATTGCTGGCCTACGTTTGGTAAATTTTTATGTCACGAATCGGTAACAAAGCAGTCGAGATTCCCGACAAAGTGAAGGTGAGCGTCGGCAACGACGGAGTCGTCGCGGTCGAAGGCCCGAAAGGCAAGCTCAACTGGAAACTTCCCCGGGATATTTCGGCCAAGGTTGATAAGAACCTGATTACGGTGGCTCGGGCGGCTGAGTCACGTAGCGTAAAGGCTTTGCACGGTCTGTCGCGCAGCCTGGTCCGCAACATGGTCCAGGGAGTGAGCGAAGGTTTCAGCAAGAACCTCGAGATCGAAGGGGTCGGTTTCAAGGCGGCCGTTCAGGGATCGAACCTCAATTTGAGCCTCGGGTTTTCCCATCCGGTGCTCTTCCCGATTCCAAAAGACATCAAAGTCACGGTCACTGACGCGACCAAGATCAGCATTCAGGGCGTCGACAAGAAACTCGTTGGCCAGGTCGCGGCAGACATTCGACGATATTATCCGCCGGAGCCTTACAAGGGTAAGGGCGTGCGGTACGCCGGCGAACAGATCCGGCGCAAGGAAGGCAAAACGGTTCAGTAATATGGCGACGTTCAACAGAAAGACCGCGCGCGAGCGTCTTCATCGACGGATCCGGAAGAAAATTTCCGGTACTGCCGAGCGGCCGCGTCTGGCTGTCTATTTTTCGGGTAAACATATTTACGCCCAGGTCATTGATGACGACTCGGGTAAGACCGTTGTTGCCGCGACCACGACCCAGAAGGGCTTTTCAGGGAAGAGTAAGACGGCAGCGAACCGGGCTACGGCCGAGGTGATTGGCAAGACGATCGCCGAACGCGCGCTGGGCAAGAAGATCGACAAGGTAGTTTTCGACCGCGGTGGATTTCAATATCAGGGCAAGGTAAAAGCTCTGGCCGACGCAGCGCGGGCAGGCGGCTTAAAGTTTTAATATCATGGCACAGTCACAATCAGGCGGCAGACGACCAGATCGGAATACCGAGAAAGCTCCGGCGCAAAGGGGAGATACCACCGAGAAGGTGGTATTCATCAACCGTTGCGCCAAGGTCGTAAAAGGCGGCCGGCGTTTTAGTTTCAGCGCATTGATCGTGGCCGGGGATCACGACGGCAGTGTCGGTGTCGGTTTTGGAAAGGCTAACGAAGTGTCGGAAGCGATCCGGAAAGCGTCGGAATCCGCCCGCAAATCGATGCAGAAAGTTTCGTTACAGGAGAACACGATCCCTCATGAAACCGTGGGCGAGTTCGGTGGCGGCCGGGTTTTGCTGCGGCCTGCTTCGCCGGGTACTGGCGTTATTGCCGGCGGCGGCGTGCGGGCGGTAGTTGAGGCGGCCGGAATTCGCGATGTGCTGGCCAAGTCGCTTGGCTCGAGCAATCACGCCAATGTGGTTAAAGCCACGATTGCGGCGTTGCGATCGCTGCGCCGGCGCGATGAGATTTTGAAAGTACGGGGCATTCGGGCCCGCGATGGGAAGGCGGATCAACAGTCATGATGCGTCTTCATAATTTGCGACCGCGTCCGGGATCGCGGCACCGGGTCAAGAGACTCGGGTGCGGTGAAAGCTCCGGCCATGGAAAGACGAGCGGCAAGGGCCACAAAGGGCAGAAGGCGCGTTCAGGCGGCAGCATCCGACTCGGGTTCGAAGGCGGCCAGATGCCATTGATCCGGCGTCTACCCAAGCGCGGCTTCAACAACGCTGCGTTCAGCAACCGCTACGCGATCGTTAACCTGGACCATCTCAAGGGATTCAAGGCCGGGACGGTCGTGAACGAGCAATTGCTTCGGGAATCCAAACTCATCCGGGGGCAGTTCACCGGCGTAAAGATTTTGGGAGATGGGGAGCTCAAGCACGGCCTGACCATCGAAGCCGACAAGGTCAGCGCCGCAGCCAGGGAAAAGATCGAGAAAGCCGGCGGCACGGTGACGTTGCGGGATCGCAGCGCGGAAAAACCGGCGGCGGCCAGGGAAAGCGGCGAGACCGCGGAAGCGGCTCCGGCTCCAAGCGCGAAAAAGAAAACGACTGCCAAGGCGAAATCGAAAGCGCCGAGGAAGAAGGCCTCGAAGAAAGGCTAGCCGTTCTGCTGCTTAGGACTTGGCGATGGTCTCGGCATTCTTAAATTCGGTCAAGATACCGGAATTGCGCCGGCGTATTTTGTTTACGCTGGCCGTCATCGTGATTGTTAGGCTGGGGGCCGCGATCACCACCCCGGGGGTCAACCAGGGAGTCTTGCAAGCCTGGTTCTCCAGCTCGGCGCAGGGCGCCGGGGGCGGCGTTGGAGCGTTGTTCAATTTATTCAGCGGCGGCGCATTGGAAAACTGCGCCGTATTTTCGTTAGGTATCATGCCTTACATCAGCGCGTCGATCATGATGCAGCTGCTCACCGCGGTGATCCCACAGCTGAGCCGGCTGGCCCGGGAAGACGGCGGGCGCCAGAAGATCATGCAGCTGACCCGGTACGCCACGGTGGTCCTTTGCATTTTCCAGGGATACATGCTGGCCGTTTCATTTCAGCATCCGGAGTCATACCACATCGTGCTCGGAGGAATTTCGGACACCATCCAGAGACTGGGTGTTCCGCTGGTGGATGATCCCGGAATGACATTCCGGATCGTGACGGTTATTTCACTCACCAGCGGCACATTATTTTTGATGTGGCTGGGCGATCAGATCACCGAGCGCGGTATCGGCAACGGTATTTCGCTGATCATCACGATTGGAATCGTGGCCCGGTTGCCCGCGGCCCTGGCCCAAGCGTGGAAGACTTTCGTTCCATCAGCCGCTACCGGCACCAGCCAGGTAAACCCGGCGATTCTGGTGTTGATGGTGGCCTTCCTTTTCCTCGTGATTGCCTGTGTCATTGCCATCACCCAGGGCGTCCGCAAGATCACTGTGCAATACGCCAAGCGAGTCGTCGGCCGAAAAATGTACGGCGGACAAACGCAGTACATGCCGTTGAAAGTCAATTACGCCGGCGTGATGCCGATCATTTTCGCATGGGCCTTGTTGTTGTTTCCGACCACGATTGTCAGTTATGCATTCCCTCATAGCCCCACCGCTGCCCGCATCGCCAGCGCTTTGAATAACGGCTGGCCGCACTACGCCGTGCTGGCCGCAATGATCTTCTTCTTCAGCTATTTCTGGGTCGCGACCCAGTTTCAACCCGCCCAGATTGCCGACGATCTGAAGAAATACGGCGGTTACATTCCAGGGGTGCGTCCGGGCAAGCCGACGGCGGATTATCTGGATTTCACGATGACGCGTCTCACTTTCGCCGGCGCGATTTTCCTCACCCTGATTGCAATCTTGCCGGCGTTATTGAGCCAGGGATTGAACGTGCCGCAAATCACCGCCCAGTTCTTCGGCGGGACAAGTCTGTTGATTATCGTTGGTGTCATTCTCGATACGATGCGCCAGGTGGAGACGCACCTGATCCAGCGGCATTATGACGGGTTCCTGCGCAAGGGCCGGATTCGCGGTCGCTCCTTCGACCGTGCTTCCTATGCCCGGGGCGAGGCTGCCGGACAGGGCGCCCTAATGTGGCTTTATGTCGGCATTGCGATCCTGGTGATCGCTGGAGTAGCGATCTTTCTCTACGGCCCTAGGTGAAAAGGCGACTTGTTCTTCTAGGCGCGCCGGGTTCCGGCAAAGGAACGCAGGCGGAGATGATCACGCGACATTTTGGGATCCCGGTAACTTCGCCGGGAGCGATCCTGAGACGCGAGCGCGATTTGGAAACGCCGCTCGGCCTGTCCACGGCCGAGATCACCCAGCGCGGCGGTTTGGTTTCGGACGACATCATTGTGAAGCTCATCGAGGACTGGCTGCGATTGCACGGCTCTCATGGATTCATCTTTGACGGGTTCCCACGGACTTTGCCCCAGGCTGAAAGCCTTGAAAAAATTTTGAAGCAATTGCGCACGGGCCTCGACCTGGCCCTGTGGCTCGAGGTTTCCGAGGCAACAGTGCGCGACCGCATCTCCGGCCGTTTACAGTGCGGCGAATGCGGTTTCACCACCAGCGCATCGAGCGCCAAGTTTGCCGAACGTCCCATTTGCCCCTATTGCGACGGCCCTCTGGTGCGCCGGAACGACGACGATATCAGCGTCTTGCAGACCCGGTTGCAGGAGTTTCACGCCAAGACCGAGCCGCTGGCGGCTTTTTATCAAAAGATGTCGATCCTTCACCGGATCGACGGCAATCGTGACCGGGAAACGGTGTTCGCCGAAATTTCCCGGTTGTTGGAGGACAAGGTGCCGGCGTGATTCCGATCAAGAACGCGAAGGAAATCGACAAGATGCGCCAGGCGTGTCGAACCGCCCGGGACATCCTGGATCGCCTCACCGAGCTGGTCCGTCCGGGCGTTTCCACAAAGGAAGTGGACGACGCAGCGGCGGATTTCATGAGTGACGCTGGAGTCAGGAGCGCTTTTCTCGGCTATCGGTTAGGCCACCGCGTTTTTCCGGGTAATATCTGTATCTCGTTAAATGACGAAGTTGTCCACGGTATCGGCAGCCAGCGCCGGATTCAGTATGGCGACATCGTAAAATTGGATATTGGCGTCATCCAGGAAGGCTGGGTCGGGGACAACGCAACCACCGTTCCAGTGGGTGTCATCGGCGAGAGGACCGATCAACTCCTCCGAGCCACCCAGGAGGCGCTAAATCGGGCCATTTCGGTGGCTCATGAAGGCGGCCGGGTGGGGGATATTTGCGCCGAAATCGAGGATACCGCGCGGAAATCGGGCTTTTCGGTGGTCCGGGAGTTTGTCGGGCACGGAGTAGGCCGAAAGATGCACGAGGAGCCCCAGATTCCGAACTACGGGAAACGGGGGAGCGGCCCGAAATTGAAGGCCGGCATGACCCTGGCGATTGAGCCGATGGTGAACGTGGGCACCTCGGAAGTGAGGCTGTTGGAGGATGGCTGGACGGTTCGGACGGCAGACGGCATGCCCTCGGCGCATTTCGAACACACTGTGCTAATTACGAAAGATGAACCTGAAATTCTGACATGGCGCGGAAAGACGCAATTGAAGTAGAGGGCACGGTTGTTGAGTTGTTGCCCAATACCATGTTCCGGGTGGAACTGCCCAATAAACACCGGGTGCTGGCCCATATATCGGGGAAGATGAGGCTCCACTTCATTCGCATCTTGCCAGGAGACAAAGTTATGCTAGAGATCTCTCCCTACGATTTGTCGAAGGGGCGGATCACCTTCCGCCAGAAATGAGGGCGCGGACCTGTCTTCGCGCTATTCCTTTGAATCATGAAAGTAAGACCATCAGTTAAAAGGCTTTGTGCCAGTTGCAGGATCGTGAAACGCAAGAACGTGGTTCGCGTGATCTGCAAGAACCCGCGCCATAAACAGCGCCAGGGCTAGGACTTATTATGCCAAGATTATTGGGAGTTGAAATTCCAGCCGATAAACGCATCGAAGCGTCTCTCACCTACATTTACGGGATCGGCCCGGCCATGTCTCGCCGGATCCTGGAGCAGACGAATATCGATCCGAATCTGCGGGCCAAAAAGCTTACCCCTCAGCAGCTGAACGAAATCATTCACGCGATTACGAATAACAAGATCAAGATCGAAGGCGATCTTCGCCGGGATTTGCAGAGCAATCTGAAACGCCTGCAGGCGATCAATTGCTATCGCGGTGTCCGGCACCGCCGCGGATTGCCTGTCCGCGGACAGCGGACATCAACGAATGCCCGCACCCGCAAGGGACCGCGCAAGACGGTCGGCGTCATCCGAAGCAAGGATGCGAAGTCCGGCGTTACCTAAGAGCTCACTACAATGGCTGATTCCAAGAAACCCGAGAAGAGTAAGGACGCCGCCGCAGAGGCGCCGTCAGCGAAACCTGAAGCTCCCGCTGCAGCCGCACCGGCCGAAACACAGGCGCCGGCCGCGCAGGCTGCTGCTCCCGCTGCTGCCTCTGAACAAGCTGCCAAACCGGCGGCGAAAAAGGCCAAAGGTAAGAAGGACGAGCCGGCAGCCGCCGCTCCGCCCGCGGAAAATCTCTCGCTTAACCCTGATGACGTTGAGAAGCCGAAAATCGTTAAGGCGAAAGGCAGCAAGAACGTTCATTCCGGTATCGCGCACGTGCTCGCGACGTTCAATAACACCATCGTGACCATCACTGACATGAACGGAAACGTCATTGGCTGGTCGAGCGCCGGCAAAGTCGGGTTCAAAGGTTCCCGCAAGAGCACGGCGTATGCGGCTCAGATGGTTGCCCAGGACGCTTCCCGACAGGCGATGGGACACGGTCTCAAGGAAGTCGAAGTTCTGGTCCGAGGACCCGGCGCCGGGCGCGAATCCGCCGTGCGCGCTCTTCAGGCGATCGGTCTCGATCTTACTTTGATTCGCGACGTGACTCCGGTGCCGCACAATGGCTGCCGCCCGCCAAAACAACGCCGCGTCTGATCGACCCAATTTTTTAACACCTCAACCTCTCAACTTTTCATGGGCAGATACACCGGACCAAAGACCAAGATCAGCCGACGCTACGGAGTGCCAATTTTTGGCTCGTCCAAATCGTTGGAGCGCAAAAATTATCCCCCGGGCATGCATGGCCCGCGTGGATCGCGCCGGAAACAGTCGGATTACGCAATCGCTTTGGGTGAAAAGCAGAAGCTTCGTTATCAGTATGGCCTGTTGGAAAAGCAGTTCCGACGGATTTTCCAGAGCGCTCTGCGCAAGCGCGGTGTGACCGGTGAAACACTTTTGCAGCTGCTGGAGACCCGCCTCGACAACGTCGTTTTCAGGCTGGGACTCGCTAACACTCGTAACGCCGCGCGCCAGCTCGTTTCCCACGGCCACGTGATGGTGAACAAGCGCCGGGTCAACATCGCTTCCTACAATGTTAAAGCCGGCGATGAAGTGACGATCAAAGACAAGCCGAAGTCGCGTCAACTGGTCCTTCGCAACCTCGATCTCACTCAGATTTCGCCGGTCCCAGACTGGCTTACGGTTGATAGAGACGCTCTTAGCGGCAAGGTGGCCCGAATCCCTTCCCGGGACGAGATGCAGCCGATCGTGAACGAGCAGCTGATCGTCGAGTTGTATTCCCGCTAATTGGACCGGCAGCCGGTTCTATCCTCCGGCCGATTCCTCCAGGAATTCCAGCGCCTTGTCATAGCTGCGGCGTTGAAGGAAGTGCGCTAGTTGCGGGTCGATGGGCTGCGGAAGAGCGGCCTGTAATCGGTCGATTTTTTCCGACACGACTTTGAGGCGGGCGATATGTGCCGCTTCGTCGCGCCGGCTTTGTTCATCGCCAATTACAGCCAGGCGCTCCCGTAAAGCGTCCATAAGTTCGCGAAACCGGGTCTCCATTCCTAACCACTAATGAACACGAAGGAACGCGAATTCATAAGACAATTTGACGGGTAATTCTGGTTTATTCGTGTCGATTTGTGTCTATTCGTGATTAAATGCCAGTCGTGAGCAAAGAGGCGCCGAAAAAGATCCTGATCGTGGATGACGAGGTCGCGCTGCTGCGCATTACCCGCGAGGCATTAACCAGCCACTTCCAGTGCGAGGTGGATACGTCTCCCAAACCCGAATACGGCTTCGAGCTCGCATTGAAAAAGAGCTACGACCTTTTCATCTTCGATTTCTCGATGCCGATGATCGATGGGGCGATGCTCTTTTTCCTGATCGACAAGGTATATAATAACGTCAAACCCGCTCGCATCGTTCCCCCGCTCGTCCTGGTTTCAGGCAAGGGCGACGAAGAACGCGCCCAGGAACTCCTGAAGGAACCGGGCGTGGCCGGTTTTCTGGCCAAACCGTTCCTGATCAATCGGCTTTTGGACAAAGTGCGGCAGACCGTTCGAGGGATTCAACCGGTCTAGAGGCGGCCTCTTCCGTAGCTTACCTTCCGCGAGCGACACGCGGACCGGTCTACAGGTCCGCACACGGTTAAATTCGTCCAACGTCGAAAAGGAGCCTTTGCCACACTCCTAGCGTGGACCGGTCTCGGAGATGAGCTGGCGTTTCGCTTCGAGCCAGTCGGAATTCGAGTCCCCAGGCAGACCGAGCCGATGCCGGCGCTCGGCAATAAAATAAGCGCGCATCCGAATCTCGGCGTCCGTCGGCTCCATTGCGGCCGTCGCCTCCATCGGCGACTTCGAAGCGGTCTTGGGCGCCTTCTTTTTTCCGGAGACGGAGGCTTTCTTCGCAGCCGCGGGACGCCGCGTCGCCGTCCGCTTCGGGGGTGCGATCTCGGCTGCAGCCCCGTTATTATCCGCCGTTTGGCCCTGCTTACCCTTTTTTGAACCAGATTTCACAATTCTAACCGCATTAACTCTGGGCCGATGATTGGCAAGTAGTTTTCTCGAGTTTCGAGGAATGGCGGTTTCCAATCCGCCGCGCCATTCAAAGGGCGGACTGGAGACCGCCCCTCCTTGGCGCACATTTCAGTATCCTCAGTTGGCAGAAACTGAATCGCAAACTACTGTTTCGCATGCGGCACTTCGTCATTCGATGGGGAATCACAACTGTCGCGGTTATGGTGGCGTCGGCGATCAATCCTGGGATCCGTTACGACACGGTCGCGTCTCTCATTGGCGCGTCGCTCCTGCTCGGAATTCTCAACGCGTTTGTCCGGCCGATCCTGCTGATTCTGGGGGCGCCGTTGATCCTGCTCACGCTCGGATTTTTTATCCTGATTGTGAACGGCTTACTGCTGTTGATCGTTCCACGCGTTGTGGTCGGGTTTCATGTCGAGAGTTTCTGGAGCGCGTTCTGGGGCGCGCTGGTCATCAGTATCGTGAGCTGGATTTTGAGCGCGTTTTTCCGCGGCAGCGACGGCCGGGTTCACGTGCTGACGCATCACGCTCAGATTAAGCAGGCGCAGGGACGGGTTATCGATTCGGAGTAGCACCACCCCGCGGCGAAGCACCGAGCACCAAACCCGAAGCAATCATAACCAACCGTCGCTCCTTCGGTTGGGGTTTTGGAGATTCAATCCATTGAGATTTCCCCGGTGATTGGAGGTTGGGATTTGGTGCTTCCGCGGCTGCCACCCTGCGGGTTTCTAACCACCTCGAGCCGTGGACGGAGAGCTGATTATCAAATACGCAGCGCGCGGCGGCGGGCTGGTCTGCTTCCTGCTCTAGTTCGGCCCGCACCTTCAATCCTCTATGGCAAATTCGTTCAAACCCTTGGGCTGTGCGGCGGCGGCGTTGCTCGGAGCATTGTCCATATCATATGCCCAGACAAGCGCGCCAGGGACGGTTGCAGCCGCAAAGACTGCGACTGGTACCGCTCAGCCAGCAACCTCGACGAGCACGGACAGCTCGATGCTGCTCGTCCAGGCTCCGGCCGGGGCGGCGACTCCAGCGCCGGCGGCCGTAAAGACCGCTAACAGTCCGGCCACGCCCGAACAAGACAGCGCAGTCGAAAGCGGCGGCGTTGGTGTTCGCGAATTTCAGGGCGACGATGTTGGTCAGGTGCTTCGCCTTCTGGCCCGTCAGGCCAAAATCAATTTGGTGGTAAGCGAAACGGTGACCGGAACCGTGACGATGCGGCTCGAAGATGTGTCGGCCTTGCAGGCAATCGAGATCATCGTGAAGGCCAAGGGTCTCTTCCTGGATAAGATCGAGAGTGTCTATTATGTGAAGACCGACGCCGAGCGGGCCAAGGAGCCGACGGAGGCCGACAGCTATCAATTTAGTTACGCCCGGGCCAAGGAAACAGCGCCATTGCTCGCTTCTCAGCTGGCCAGCAAGGACGCTCCGCAGATTGATGAGCGCACCAACACCGTCTTCTTCAAGGAAACGCGAAGCAATATCGATCATATCCGCCAAATGCTGGTCCAGATCGACAAGCCGACCAAGCAGGTCATGATCGAGGCCCGCCTGGTGGAAGTGACGGCGAATCCGCGACAGAGCTACGGGATCAATTGGTCAGGCGTAGTCGGCAGCTCGACCCACGCGCAGACCGTTACCTACGGCGTGCCGGTCCCCGGTGCTTCACCCGCTGCCGGCCAAAACCCCCCCACCAGCGGATTTCCCCTGGGTGACCCGAACAACAACAACTTCTGGGGTAGTCTCGGCCACCTGGTTTCCGGGAGTTACGCAATTCTTAGTGTTCCCCAATTGTCGGCCACCCTGCGTCTCCTTAACGAAGATGCCGATGCCGAATTTCTGGCCAACCCGCGCATCGTGACGGCCGATAACCAGCAGGCCAAGATTGAGATCACACGAAACCAGCCGGTGCCGCAGCTCAATTTCAACGAGCAAACCGCCCAGGCCGTGTTCGGCGGATTCCAGGACAAGAAGTTTGGAAACACGCTTCTGGTTAGGCCTTCGGTAAACAAGGACAATTTTATCACCCTGATGGTGAAGCCTGAGATCAGCAACAAGGTCGGCGATCAGACGTTCGATTTTGTCGGCACCACCGTGGCCAGCCCGATCATCGATACGCGCTCGCTCGACTCCAACGTTCTTATCAAGAGTGGCGATACACTGGCGATCGGCGGATTGCTGCAGGATGAGGTCACCAAGGGACGCAACAAAGTGCCCGTGCTCGGTGACGTGCCGATTCTCGGTTATCTTTTCCAGGAAAAGCTGAACGCGAGAACGAAACGCAATTTGCTCGTGTTCGTGACACCGACAATTATCGACCAGCGCTACGGGACAGGTTTGGAAGATCAGATCACCGGAATCCATCATAGTGGAGAGGAATTTGCCGATCCGAATGGATGGAGAAACAACGCCAAAGGCGCGGTTCGGCTGGTTCCAACGCCTCAGCGTCAGGTAGCGGCCGACTATGCCAAACCGGGCATGCCGCCGGCGCCGGAGGTCACAAACGAAGTACAATTTCGGTCTAGCGCGAAGGATCGCGACTACTAGACAACAGATGTGGGGTTGAGAGGGGGCGGATGCTCGAAAGACGTCCGCCCTCTTTTGCTTTTGTGAGGCAGGCAATCCTGCCTGCCTTAAATGGGAGCGCAGACAGGGTTGGTCAGCCACGGGAGCTAGCCCGGTCGGTTTGATGCCAGCTACTTTCGCTGCAGGACCGCCCATCCCGATGGATTGTCCTCGCCCTTCCCATGGTCTGCGAACGTTCGGGATGCTGTTCAACCTGCGGTGGATCGGCCTGACCTCACACGTGTTCGGGACGCGCCGCTTTGGCGGGAAGTGGAGAATGACCCTGTCCCTGAGGGAGAGGCACATGGGGAATCGCAGACAGGATTGTCTGCGTCACGGGCGGAATAAGATTGACGTTTGTATGAGAAATCGCCAATCCTCAGTGAGATTATGGCAAGTCTCGCTTCGACTTGGTATTTCCAGTGTCGCCGTCTTTTTATAGCCGCCAGTCTGGCCACCGGCTTGATCCTCGGTTCACCTTCACTTCATGCCGGCAACGATTTCGCGACTCATCTGATCGTTGATAACTCGGAAAACATTTTCATCACCGGTCGCACCAATCGGGGCGGGGCCGACGATTTTGCCACGTTGAAGTACAATTGCTGGGGCGTGCAGCAGTGGAAGACCCTTTTTAACGGCTCGGCCAATTACCACGATATCCCCAGCGCGCTGGCGGCCGATTCCGCGGGAAACGTTTATGTCACCGGCGGATCGATCGGCCTGAACACCAAGAACGATTACGTGACGATCAAGTACAACTGCAATGGCGTGCAGCAATGGATCGCCCGTTTCAACGGAACCGCCAAGGGCGATGATATTCCCTCTGCAATTGCGGTGGATTGCTACGGCAACACCTACGTCACCGGAAAATCGCTCGGGCTCGGCAGCGGTTTCGACTTCGTGACAATCAAGTACAACTGCAACGGCGTGCAGCAGTGGTTGGCGCGCTACAACGGGCCGGCCAACGGCGCCGATATGCCTGTCGGCATCGCCATCGATGGTTTGGGCAATGTCTACGTCGGGGGAAGTTCGCTCGGCTTAGGGAGCGGCCAGGACTACGCGGTGATCAAATACAACTGCAACGGCGTGCGGCAATGGGTGGCCCGCTACAATGGGCTCGCCAATGGCGACGATATGGCCGCCGGCATCGCGCTCGACTGTTCCTGGAATCTATATATTACCGGGAAATCGCTGGGGTTGGGGAGCGGTCAGGATTACGCGACCGTGAAGTACAATTGCGAAGGGCAACTGCAATGGGCGATGCGCTATAACGGTCCGGCGAATGGCAACGACACCGCCTCGGCTATTGCGGTCGATTCCTGGCGGAATGTTTACGTGACCGGTTCATCTCTCGGTTTGGGAACCGGGTTAGATTTCGCAACCGTTAAGTACAATTGTGATGGCGTCCCGCAGTGGGTAGCTCGTCTTACCGGTAGCGCCAATGGCGACGATTGGGCCGCGGCCATCGCTCTCGATAACTGCGGGAGTCCGTTTATAACCGGCAAGTCTCTCGGGTCCGGGAGCTCGTGGGATTTCCTGACGGCTAAATATAACCGTGACGGCGAACAGCAATGGACGATGCGGTACAACGGACCGGCCAACGGCGACGACAGCGCAGTTGCCCTCGGCGTGGGTTGGATGTCGAGCAATGTCTACGTCGGCGGGACATCGCTAGGACTCGGCACCGGGTCGGATTTCGCGACTGTAAAATACAATGCCGACGGCGTTCAGCAGTGGGTTACGCGCTACAACGGTCCGTAATGTGAAGTGAAGCAGGCAATCCTGCTGCTTGTTATTTGTTAGAACGCAGACAGGATTGTCTGCGTCACGAACTGAGATACTTGCTCAGGCGCGCCCGAAGCTCCATCCGGGCGCGAAATAGTACGCTCTTAACCGCCGGGACCGACAGATCGAGAATTTCGCCGATTTCCTCGTAACTGAGATCCTCATAGCGCCTCAGGATTAGCGCCATTCGTTGCGAGTCGGGCAGCTTCATGATGGCCTGCTCAATGGCGCGCTGAAGCTCCGTTTGCAGCAACGATTTATCGGGCGCCGGGTTCGCTTCATCCTTGATGGAAGCTTCCACCGCGCCCGGTTCAGGCGGCAAAGGCACATGGGTATGGCGCTTTGACCGGCGCAATTCGTTGAACACGAGGTTGCGCGTAATTTTCAGCAGCCAGGTGGTGAACTTGGCTTTGGGGGTGTAGCGGGCGGCGCTTCTCCAGACCCGAATAAACACCTGCTGAGCAATGTCTTCGACATCGGAATTGCTTCCGAGCATCCTGGCCACCGTTCCCGCGACCAGCGCCTGGTGCCGTTCCACCAGCTGCTGGAATGCCTCCATGTCGCCGCCCCCGATCAATTCCATCAGCCGCGCGTCTTCGTTGTTTCCCGCAGTCGGGCTTCCTTCAGTGCGGGACATGGCTAAGGTAATAAGTACGAATTGGACTATCAGACCTTTAGCCGGTGTGCTTTTTGTTGCAAGCCGCGAAGGGTATGTGCCATCGTTGAGTACGATTGTGGGTTCTGAAGCGAATGAATCACCGTTTAATCCCTAAAGAGTTAAGGCCGATTGCCCAAAAAGTGGAGGCTGGAGAGCGGATTTCCGAATCCGAGGCCATTGATCTTTACCGGTGCAACGACCTCAATGCGCTCGGGATCATGGCCAATTTGGTGCGGGAGCGAAAGAACGGCAATTACGCCACGTATATCCATAATCGGTATATCAACTACTCCAATATCTGCGTTCTTTCCTGTCAGTTTTGCGCTTTTGCGGCCCGGAAACGCGATCCGCACGCCTTCGAGCTGGCCATTGATGAGATCGTCTCTGTGGTCAAAGCGGCCCTTCCGCTGGGAGTTACCGAGGTCCACATGGTGGGCGGGCTGCATCCCAGCCTGAAAAAAGAGTGGTACCTCGAGCTCGTTCGTGAATTGCGCGCGCTCGATCCGGCGTTGCACATCAAGGCTTTCACCGCGATCGAGATCCGGCACCTGGCCAAACGCGTTTTTCGGCTCTCGATCCGCGATACGCTCGAAACGCTGCGCGAAGCCGGGTTGGGCTCGATTACCGGCGGCGGTGCGGAGATTTTCGATCCGATCGTTCGCGATGAGATCTGCCGGGGTAAAGAGACGGCCGAAGAATGGCTGGAAGTTCATCGCACATGGCACCAGATGGGGCGACGCAGCACCTGCACGATGCTTTACGGCCATATCGAGACGCTGGCCCATCGCGTCGATCATCTGCGTCAACTGCGCCAATTGCAGGATGAAACCGGCGGGTTTACCGGTTTTATTCCGTTCGCGTTCGAGCCGCAGACCACCATCCTTGCCCACATCAAGCCGGCATCCGCTTTCGAACAACTGCGAAATCTCGCCGTTAGCCGGATCTATCTTGATAACATCGATCACCTGACCGCTTACTGGGTCAGCCTTGGCTTGCCGCTTGCCCAAGTGTCGCTGAGTTATGGTGTCGACGATCTGCATGGGACAATTCTCGAGGAGAAAATTTTCCACATGGCTGGAGCGACGACGCCGCAGCAGCAAACCGTTGCTGCGCTCGAGCACGCGATCCGCGAGGCGGGGCGCGATCCGATCCAGCGGGACAGTTTTTATCGTCACATCACTCCGCGAGAAGCGGCGGACAAGAATGGCGCGCAATCGGCCACCGAACTGGCTGTGGCGTAAATTCGGTGGGGCGAGACTCTGTCGAGCCGAAAACACCAGTGCTGCGAATCGGCTGTGTCCAGTATCTAAATGCGCGACCATTGATTCACGATTGGGGCGGGCCTGTCGTATTCGACCATCCTTCCAGGCTCTGTGCCCGATTAGCCGGGGGCGACCTCGATGTGGCGCTGGTCTCCTCGTTTGAATTTTTGCGGAACCCAATTTATCGAATCGTGAACGGCGTCTCGATTTCATCGCATGGGCCGGTCTATAGTGTGGTTCTGGTTCATGCCGGCGAAGTCTCGGAAATTGAGGAGGTTGAGCTCGATCCGGCCTCTGAAACCTCAGCGGCTCTCCTCCGCGCCTTATTTGCCGAGCGCGGGTTGACCCCAAAGTTCGTCGCAACTGGCGAATTACCGATAACAACCCGGCGGGCCAGACTGCTGATCGGGGATCAGGCAATTCGTTTTCGCGATGAACACGCCGATCATTTTCATTTTTGGGACCTGGGCGAACAGTGGAGGGGCTTCGCGCAATTGCCTTTCGTTTACGCGCTGTGGCTGATCCGCCCCGAGGTCTCCGGCGCTGAGGATATTGCCGACCGGCTGCGTGAATTATGCGCAAATAACCTGGCCAATCTTGACCGGCTCATCGCGGATTGTGCCGATCCCGATTTTTGTGCCCGCTATTACCGGGAGCACCTTCGATTTACGTTTGGCGAAAGTGAACGGCAGGGGCTGGACGCTTTCGCCAGGCTATGCGCCAGGCATTCTCTCCTCCAGGTCCCGAACCCAAAGTTCGATCTCGTTTAAACAAGCTGGGTCTGCGAATCGGGATCTCCGGCTGGCGTTATCCCGGGTGGCGGGGAAAATTTTATCCGAAAGATCTGCCTCAAAGGCGCGAGCTGGAGTTCGCCGCCGCCAATTTCAATTCGATCGAGCTAAATGGATCGTTCTATTCGCTCCAGCTTCCGTCGAGCTATCGACGCTGGTATTCCGAAACTCCCTCCGACTTCGTGTTCGCGGTCAAAGGGGGCCGTTTCATCACCCACATGAAAAAATTGCGCGATGTAGAAACTCCGCTGGCCAACTTTTTTGCCTCAGGCGTGCTGGGCCTTCGGGAAAAACTTGGCCCTATCCTCTGGCAATTGCCTCCCAACCTTGGATTCGATGAGGATCGTCTGGCGAGTTTCTTTGAGCTTTTGCCGCGCGACTCAATGGAGGCGGCGGCCCTTGCTCGAAGACACGATGACAAGCTCAAGGGCAGGGCATTTGTGAAGAGTGACAAGAACCGCCGGTTGCGCCATGCGATCGAAGTGCGTCATCCCAGTTTCATGGTCCCGAGATTCTTCGAGCTTTTGCGCCGATATCGGATTGCATTCGTTTTTGCCGATACCGCCGGCAAGTGGCCGTATGCCGAGGATTTGACCGCCGATTTCGTTTATATTCGGCTTCACGGCGCGGAAAAACTTTACGTGAGCGGTTACGGAGACGCAGCCATTCGGTGGTGGGCCAGGCGAATCAATCTCTGGCGCCGGGGCGATCAGCCACCCGACGCGAAACTGATCGGTACTAGTCGGGCCCAACGGCGCTCCCATCCCGCCTTTGTTTACTTTGACAACGACGCCAAGGTCCATGCGCCATTCGATGCCATCCGGCTCTCCCTTCAGCTCATTGCATCGCAGGGAGCATTGTAGTTTGGCCAGGCTTGGCTAAAGTAAATAGACTCGCTCGTCGCGGGTTGGTTTTGTCATGGATCGATTTCAATTTCATCCGGCTGTGGCGGAATGGTTCAGCCGCACCTTCGGTTCCCCTACGGAACCGCAGGTTCGCGGGTGGCCGGAAATTCAAGGCGGGCGGGATGTCCTGATCTCGGCGCCTACCGGTTCGGGAAAGACACTTGCCGCATTTCTGGCCTCGCTCGATCTCCTTTTCCGCCAGGCGCTGGATGAGGGATTGGCCGATGAAACGCGGGTCGTGTACGTGTCGCCGCTGAAGGCTTTGAGTAACGATATCCGGAAGAACTTGCAGGAACCCCTGGCCGGGATCCGCGCTATGCTGCTGGAGAAGGAGGGGCGCGAAATCGGCGATGTCCGCGCCGAAGTTCGCACCGGCGACACTCCTTCCGCCCAACGCGCCGCGCTTATTAAGCGGCCACCGCACATTCTGGTTACGACGCCGGAATCGTTATACCTGCTGCTCACGTCGGAATCGGGTCGCAAAATGTTGAGCACGGTTCGGACAGTGATCCTGGATGAGATTCATGCGGTCGTGGACGACCGTCGAGGCGCTCACCTGGCGTTGAGCATTGAGCGGCTGGCTGCCCTGACCAAGCAACCACTGCAACGAATCGGTCTTTCCGCGACGCAGAAGCCAATCGAAGAGGTCGCGCGGTTCCTGGTCGGTAGCCGAGGTGTTGATGATGCCGGAAACCCACGATGCGCCATCGTTAATATCGGACACCGGCGGGAAATGGATCTGGCCGTCGAAATTCCGAAATCGCCGTTGGAAGCAGTGATGTCCAACGAGATCTGGGAAGAAGTTTATCATCGACTGGCCGAGCTGATTGAAGCGCATCGCACCACGCTGGTGTTTGTGAATACGCGGCGAATGGCCGAGCGAGTCACCCATCACCTCAGCGAGCTGCTCGGAGCCGACGCGGTGACGTCGCATCACGGCAGTCTTTCCGCGAAGTTGCGCCTCGAAGCGGAAGATCGACTGAAACGCGGTGAATTGAAGGCGTTGGTCGCAACCGCTTCACTTGAGTTGGGTATCGACATCGGATCGGTGGATTTGGTCTGCCAGCTTGGAACAACGCGATCGATCGCGACACTTCTACAGCGAGTTGGTCGGGCCGAGCACAAGCGGGGCGGTTTGCCCAAGGGAAGAATTTTTCCGCTCAGCCGCGATGAGCTCGTGGAGTGTGCTGCCCTGCTGCGCTGTGTCAGGCGGGGCGAACTGGATCGTCTATTGATCCCGGAAAAGCCGCTGGACGTGCTGGCCCAGCAGCTCGTTGCCGCCACGGCCAGCGATGATTGGGACGAAGAAGAGTTCTTCGAGCTCGTTCGTGCCGCCTGGCCTTATCGTAATCTTACCCGGGTAGAATTCGGCGGCGTTATCCGAATGCTGGCCGAGGGATTCAGCACGAAACGCGGCCGGCGCGCGGCTCTGATTCATCACGACGCCATTAATCATCGACTTCGGGGTCGTCGTGGCGCCCGGATACTGGCGTTGACGTCGGGAGGCGCGATCCCTGACAACGCCGATTACCGCGTCATCCTCGAACCGTCGGAGACTTTCGTCGGAACCGTCAATGAGGATTTCGCCGTTGAAAGCCTCGCCGGAGACATTTTCCAGCTCGGGAACGCTTCGTGGCGAATTGTGCGGGTCAATTCGGGTGTGGTCCGGGTCGAGGACGCCAAGGGCCAGCCGCCCGGGATTCCTTTCTGGCTCGGCGAAGCGCCCGCCCGAACAACAGAATTATCGGAGGCCGTTTCCGGGCTGCGGCTGGAAGTGGAACAGTTGCTGGCACAGGGGAAAGATCTTGTGGAATGGTTGAGCTCGGAGCTGGCGCTTCCAGCTGCCGCCGCGGAACAACTCGCGACTTACTTCGGCGATATTTATCGCACGTTCGGGGTGATCCCGTCGCAGCAGACCCTGGTCATGGAACGGTTCTTCGATGAATCCGGCGGGATGCAGCTTGTTTTGCATTCGCCTTTTGGGAACCGGATCAATCGAGCCTGGGGTCTGGCGTTGCGGAAACGATTTTGCCGATCGTTCAATTTCGAGCTGCAAGCCGCGGCGACGGACGATTCGATCGTCATCTCGCTCGGCACACAGCATTCATTTCCGCTCGAGGAAGTTTTTCGTTACCTCAATCCAAAGACCGTCCGGGACGTGCTGGTCCAGGCTTTGCTCGACGCGCCGATGTTCACCATTCGCTGGCGGTGGAATGCGACCCGGTCGCTCGCCGTTCCGCGGTTTCGCGGTGGAACGAAAGTCGCCGCGCCTTTGCAAAGAATGGAATCGGAGAATTTGCTGGCGGCGGTTTTCCCCGACCAATTGGCCTGTCTCGAGCACATCGTCGGAGATCGCGTTGTGCCAGATCATCCCCTGGTGAAGCAAACAATCGAAGATTGTCTGACCGAAGCGATGGATATCGATGGTCTGGAGGAGCTGTTGCGCCAGATCGAAACTGGCGCCGTAAAATGCATTGCTCGCGATTTGCCCGAGCCGTCTCCGCTCGCATCGGAGATCCTTAATGCGCGTCCGTATGCGTTTCTGGATAATGCGCCGCTGGAAGAACGCCGGACCCAGGCAGTCTATACGCGGCGGGCGTCGGAGTCCCGCAGTGGCGGCAGAAACAACGAGCTCGGTCTGCTGGACCCGAACGCCATCGATAAAGTGACGAAGGATGCCTGGCCGCAGGCGACCAATGCGGACGAACTGCATGACGCGCTGATGCTGCTGGGTCTCATGACCGGGGATGAAGTTCGGCGCGCGATTGTGGGTGGTTCGGAAGATAATTCCGCGGGAGCAGAGACATTGCTGGATGAATTAGTTAGGTCATCGCGAGCCACCCGTGTCCGTTTTCAAGGGAAAATGTTCTGGGCCCCGGCGGAGCGATTGCCATTGGTGCAAACGATTTATCCGGAATCGGACATGGATCCGCCGGTGTCACTGCCGGCATCCATTCAAGAACAGACCTGGGAACGGGAGAACGCCATTCGCGAACTCATTCGCGGACGCATGGAAGTCTCCGGTCCCCTGTCGCCACTGGAATTGATCGGCACGCTTGGTTTGTCCCGGGGAGAGGTTGACGCCGCGCTTCTCGCCCTCGAATCGGAAGGCTTTGTCTTGCGCGGCAAGTTCCGTCCGGATGTCGAGGAACAGGAGTGGTCGGATCGCCGGTTGCTGGCGAGGATCCATCGCCTGACGATTGATCGGCTTCGGGCCGAGATTCAGCCGGTATCGGCGCAGGATTTTTATCGGTTTCTGTTCGCCTGGCAGCGGGCGGACTCAGAACACCGGGTGGAAGGGCCCGACGGACTTCAATCAATCCTGGAGCAGCTCGATGGCTGCGAGCTGCCTCTGGCCGCGTGGGAATCGGCCGTGCTTTCCTCCCGGGTTAACGATTACGATCCGGAATGGCTCGATCGACTTTGTTTTTCGGGGCGGATCGGCTGGGGACGGTTGAGTCGCCCCCAAAACCACAAGGCCCGCGCTTCCGCCCCGTTGCGCAGCAGCCCGATCGCGTTGTATCAGCGTGAAAATTTGCAGCACTGGCTGGCTCTGGCCCCCGACCATTCGGGTCCCGAAATCAGCACGATCGCCGGCACGGTGTGCGATGCGCTGAAAAGCGGCGGCGCGCTTTTCTTTACCGAGTTGGTGCGTATTACCGCGCTGCTTCCATCGCAGGTCGAAGAAGCGTTGTCCGAGCTTGCTGCGCTTGGCGTTGTCACTTGCGATAGTTTCGATGGGTTGCGCGCGCTTCTGGTTCCGTCCAGCAAACGGCCGACCCTGGCTCGAAACGTCGGCAGGCGGCGTCGCAAGAAAAGCCTGGCCAGCATTGAGTTCGCAGGAAGATGGTCGTTGCTCCTGCGCCCCAAGTCGCCCGAATCCGAATCAGCCGAATCGCAAAAAGCCGCGCGGGACGAAGCGCTGGAGAAATTCGCCCGGGTTTTGCTGAAGAGATATGGCGTCGTTTTTCGCCGGCTGCTCGAACGGGAGAGCCTGGGAGCAACCTGGTATGAGCTGGGCCGAATCTATCGTCGCTGGGAAGCGCGAGGTGAGATCCGCGGCGGATACTTTGTCGGAGGCGTGAGCGGCGAACAGTTCGCCCTGCCCGAAGCGATCGGGCTGTTGCGATCGATCCGCAAAGCGCCGCGAAACAGCGATCGAATTACATTGAGCGCGGCGGACCCTTTAAACTTGCAGGGGATCCTGACACCCGGTTCGCGGGTCGCGGCTCTAACCCCGAATCGCATTTTATTTAGCGATGGTCTCCCTATTGCATCGCTCGAAGCGAAGGAGATCCGGAGGTTCGCGGAAAATTCCGTCCCTGATTCCCAGATCGAATCGGCGCTGAAGATCGGCAAGCTGCGCGCTTCGCTGCGACCGTACTACAAGTGAAGAGCAAGAACGGTACACAAAAAGGGCGCAGGCATTGACGCTTGCGCCCTCTGAAGATTTCGCTCGTTATTTTTTAACCACTTCGGCGTTCTCGAGCATCGCGATTCCGCCGCGCTCGGCCATTTTCCCCTTCAGGGTAATCGTCTTGCCGCAATATTGAGCAAGCTCATCGTTCATCGGCTTGTGTTCGCCGACCACGAGATAGGCTTTGCCGTCGCTAACAATTCCGACCGGGCCGCCGCCCTTAATGCAGCTGACGCCGCACGATTGTCCGTGCTTTTCGCCGGTCGCGTTATGATCGACGTAGCACATCATATCAACCACTTCGCCCGTCACTTCCTTCGAAGCGGCGGCATCCTTGTCGTGATGATGTTCCTCGGCCAGGCCGATTGGTGAGATCGCCAATGCGCCGATCGCAGTCGCCGCGATGGTGATCCGGGCCAGATTTGTTCTTTTGGAGATTGAAATAAGCATCCCGCAATTTCGATCGATTTTGGGTCAGGTCAATCCACCGGAACCGGGTGTCAGCCGTTTTTGCCCTGACTCTCGATCAAGTCGGCAAATTGTTGGAAGAAGTACGAAGCGTCGTGCGGTCCCGGAGCGGCTTCGGGATGGTATTGCACGCTGAACACAGGAAGCTCCTTGTGGCGCATCCCTTCGACCGTCCCGTCGTTCAGGTTGATATGTGTTATCTCAATTTCCGGCGGGAGCGATTTTGGTTCGACGGCAAATCCATGATTCTGGGATGTGATTGCGACCTTTCCATCGCGGAGATCTTTCACCGGCTGATTCCCGCCGCGATGCCCGAACTTCAACTTGAACGTCGATCCGCCAAAAGCGAACCCGAGGATTTGATGTCCGAGACAAATCCCGAACACCGGCTTCCGCCCGACCAAGTCGCGCACGATTTTGTGGGCATAGGGAAGCGCCTCCGGATCGCCGGGGCCGTTGGACAGAAAAATGCCGTCCGGATTGAGCTTGAGAACTTCGTCGGCCGGAGTTGACGCCGGAACGACGGTGACGCCGAAGCCTTTCTGCCGCAGCAGCCGCAGAATATTTTGTTTGATACCGTAATCGTAAGCTGCGATCCGAAACCGGATTGGAGGAAGCCTCGCACCGCCACTCCGGTCGCGAAAATTTTCGGAGTTCGTGCGCGCGATCGACCAGGGCTCGCTCAACGTGTCATCCGGGTCCCACTGATAAGGCGAGGGGGTCGAAACTTCGCGGACGTAATCCATGCCGATGACGCCCTGGCCTTCAATCGCCCGCTGGATCGCGTCGGCCGGGGCGATTTCTTCGGTCGTTAGGCAAGCTTTCATCGCGCCCCGGGTTCGTAAATGCCGGGTCAACGCGCGGGTGTCGATTCCCTGGACACCCGGGATGTTCCATTTCTTCAAGTAATCATCGAGCGACATTTCCGAGCGCCAATTGCTGGAGATTTCGCTCAGCTCCTCGATGACGAATCCGCGCACGTGCGGCGACTTGCTTTCCTGATCCAGGGAATTGGTCCCGTAATTGCCGATCAGCGGATAGGTCATCGTAACGATTTGGCCGCGATAGGATGGATCGGTCAGGACCTCCTGGTAGCCGGTCATTGACGTGTTGAAACAGATCTCGCCGACCTGCGTGCCGGGCGCGCCGAAGGATCGGCCCTCGAAATATCGTCCATCCTCAAGGGCCAGCAGAGCGCGCATTGGCGCGCATTCTCGATCTTATCCGTGGAAATTCAAATGACAGAATGCTGCAGCTGCGGCGCTTTCTGGCCGCCATCCAAGCCCAAGTTGGAGGAGGCACGGCGAGCGTGGCTTCAACAAAGAAAAAGAAAAACCCGGATCGAAAGTTTCGATCCGGGTTTTCAGGAAAGTTTTACCCCGCTCTGCCGTTTAGGCGGATCTCCCGTTCCCTCTTGGCAACGGCGGATGACCGTCACAGCTGCGTCTGACTTCCAATCAAGGCATGTCATATTCGGCGTGCGACCTGGCCTCCTTGTCTAATCAACTATCGGTTCGGGAATCACGCCTGTAATCTCGAACATCGCAGGGTAAATTTTTGAAAGCCGTTCGTTGAGAGTTGAGAGAAAAGCACTGGTTTCCTGCCCAACCCTCAACCAACGGCTCTCGGTCTCAAAGAACTATTCGCGCAGTTCCGCGCGGAGGTCGCGCTGCAATCGCTCGCGAATCTTCGCGTGTGCTGCACTCACTTCCTCGCTTGTGAGTGTCCGGTTTTTGTCCCGGTATGTCAATGTATATGCGAGCGATTTTCGTGCCGGAGTCGTGTTTGCATCTTGACTCCCTTCGAATAAGTCAAATAACCGGACGCTCTCCAGCAACGGTTCCTTCGCATCGAGAATGACTTTTTCGATTTCGCGGTGCGTTGTTTTTTCCGGCACCATCATCGCGATATCGCGCGTGATGGCGGGGAACCTCTCAATCTCGCGAAACTTGCGGGTCGCTTCCAATTCAATCGCGGAATCGACATCGATCTCGGCGACGAACACGCCTCCGGGCGCGTCGAGGGCGGCAGCCCTTTCTCCCGACAAGCGTCCGGCTACTCCGATCGCGCTGTTCCCCGATCGAATCTCCGCAGCCAAAGCCAGATCGCCATGATCCATGCGCTCATAACAAAGCGCCGGCAGATCGAGCGCATCGAGCGCGCCTTTCAAATCGAAGAAATCGAGCCGGCGCTTTGACTGCGTTCGCCAATGACGAGGATCGGCCTCACCCCAGAAGAGAATTCCGATCCTCCGTTTTTCATCCGCGTTCGGGGCCACGAAAACGCGGCCGATCTCAAAAATCGCAACGCGACCTGCTCCGGCGCGAACGTTGCGATCCAAAACGCCCAGCAGCCCCGAAATCAAACTCGGCCGGAGTGCCACGTGATCCTCCGTCAGAGGATTGCGAAGCTCAACCGCCGCCCCGCCAAACGCGGGAGCGTTCCGGGGAATCAGTTTGGACGTGCGCACCTCCGACAATCCTCGCTCGGCCAGTCGTCCCCGGAGATGCAGAGATTCGAAATCATGCGCGCGATCGGCTTTGCTGGTTGGGGTGAACCGGCTGCGATCGCTCCCGGGAATTTTCCCGACACCATGCGCGCGAGCAACTTCTTCGATCAAATCCACATCACGCTGAAGATCGCGCCGATGGCTCGGAATTTTCCAGGCTGACTTTTCCTTGCCGCCTTTGCTTTTTTCCAAACCGAATTGCTCCAGGATTTTGTCGACACCGTCGGGCTTGATCGCGATTCCGAGTACCTGGTCGCATTTGGCGTAGCTCACGGAAACGTCAGGCGGATCAGCCGGCAGCTTTCCGGCAATTAAAATCTCGCCGGCCGGCGTTCCGCCGGTGATTTCCTGAATCAGCTGAGTGGCGCGTTGGGAAGCGCGCAGGACCATTCCGGGGTCGACTCCGCGCTCGAAACGATAGCTGGCGTCGCTGGGAAGGCCAAGGCTGCGCGCGGTTCGCCGGATACTCGCAGGAAGAAAATAGGCCGCCTCGAGCAACACATTGGTGGTTGGATCGGTCACGCCGGTTTCCTCGCCGCCCATTACCCCTCCGATTCCGACTGCGCGTTCTTCATCGGCAATCACGAGGTTCTCCGGACGAAGCGAATATGTTTTCCCATCGAGGGCGAGAAACTTTTCGCCGGCTTTTGCCAAACGAACATTGATGGCGCCCTTTAACTTGTCGGCATCGAAGGCATGAGTGGGTTGTCCCAGCTCAAGCATCACGAAATTTGAGATATCGACAATGTTGTTGATCGAACGAATGCCGACGCTTTCGATCCTGGCGCGCAGCCATGCCGGGCTCGGCCCGACTTTCACGCGCTCGATCCGGCGCGCGGAAAAGAAAGGGCATTCGGCAGGAGCTGAAATTTTCACCCCGGACGCCGCTGAGGCCGGCGCGACAGCCGCCGGGTTTCGTAGCTTCTTCCTTGTCAACGCGGCGATCTCGCGGGCCAGTCCAAAATGACTCAGCAGATCGCCGCGATTTGGCGTGATTTCGACGTCGAGGACCGTGTCGCTGGGAAAAAGATCGCCGATGGGAGCGCCGATCTTCGTGTCCGGCGAAAGAATTAACAACCCGGAAGATTCCTGGCCCAGGCCGAGCTCGATCGGGCTGCAGAGCATGCCTTCGCTGTCGACCCCGCGAAGCTTGCTCTTCTTGATTTCCAGTCCGTTAGGTAATTTTGCCCCGGGCAAGGCCAGCGGAACTTTGTCTCCGGCTTTGTAGTTTTTTGCCCCGCAAACGATCTGGCGCTTCGTGCCGCTGCCATCGTCCACTTCGCAGACGCTGAGCCGGTCGGCGTTTGGATGCTGCGCCGAGGTCAGGATTTGCGCGACCACGACGTTAGCCACGTCGGCGCCATGCTGTTCCACTCCTTCGATCTCAACGCCGGCCATGGTGAGCAGGTCGGTGAGCTGGGCGATGTCGTCGGGCAGATCGACGAATTCCCGTAGCCAGTTAACGGAGAATTTCATTGTAGAACGGCCATCTTGGCCGTGGGGCAAGCAGGCTTCCAGCCTGCGAATCGGCAGGCGTCACGCCGTTCGGCCCCACGGTTTCGAAGTCTGGGAATCGTTCCTCTCATGCGAATTGTTTCAGGAACCGCAGATCGTTCTGCGCGAACAGACGGATATCGGGAATTTCGAAAAGGATCATGGCGAGCCGATCCATCCCGAGGCCAAAGGCAAAGCCGGTCCATTCTTCGGGATCATAAGCTGTGTCGCCACGTTTTTTGTTTACCTCTTCGAAAACCGCCGGGTGAACGATCCCGCAGCCGCAAACTTCAATCCATTGTTCGCCGCTTTTCAGCGCTTTCGATTTCACGTCCACTTCAAAGCTCGGCTCGGTGAACGGGAAGTAGTGCGGACGAAACCGGACAGCGGTGTCGGCGCCGAAGAGCTCGCGCATGAAAAATTCCAGCGTTCCCTTCAAGTCCGCGACGCTCACGTTCCTGTCGACGTAAAGGCCTTCGATCTGATGAAACTGCGCGCTATGCGTGGCATCCACTTCGTCGCGGCGATAGGCCGCGCCGGGAGCGATGATCCGAATCGGCGGCGGCGCCGACTGCATGGTGCGTATTTGAACCGTGGAGGTGTGGGTGCGCAGAAGTCTGCCGTCGGGAAGATAAAATGTGTCCTGCTCGTTGCGGGCCGGATGATCGGCCGGCGTGTTCAAGGCATCGAAGCAATGCCACTCCGTTTCAACGTCGGGGCCGTCGGCCAGAGCAAAACCCATTCGACGGAAAATATCGATCGACCGCTCCAGCATTTGGGTGAGCGGGTGAAGCGAGCCACGCTCGTACGGCGCGCCCGGAAGCGAGATGTCGATGTTCGCCAGCGCTGAAGCTTCCTGCTGCGACCGGAATTCGGCCGCGCGCTTTTCAATCGCCGCCGTAACCCCGGTCCGAACTTCATTGAGTAATTTCCCAACGACCGGCTTTTCCTCCTTGCTCAGCGATTTCATCTGCTCGCCCCAGGCGGAGATGCTGCCGCTGCGCCCGAGAAATTTCACCCGCGCGTTTTCCAGCGATTGCTCATCGCTGGCGGATTCAATTTCGCGCAGCGCGGTTTCGCGAAGCTCTTCGAGCGGGTGGGGCATGGCTAAAAGCAGGGGAGTGTTGGAGTGGTGGAGTAATGAAGCAGAAATGAATCAATTCTGCACTACTCCGTTACTCCAAGCCTCCACCACTCCGCGGGCGGAGGGCCGCCTGAAAGACCTAGGCTGCCTTTTTCCTCGACTTCGACTTTTCGTCCAGGGCGCTCTTGGCCTGATCGACGATCGATTTGAATGCGGCTTCGTCGGTCACGGCAATGTCGGCCAGTATTTTCCGATCGAGGCCCAGGCCGGCGGCCTTGAGACCTTCCGCCAGGCGGCTGTAAGTCACGCCATTGGCGCGAGCGGCGGCGTTGAGCCGTTGGATCCAGAGATTTCGGAAATTGCGTTTCCGCGTCTTGCGGTCGCGGTAGGCCCAGTATTGGCCTTTCATCGTCGCGTCCTTCGCGTATCGGAAAAGTTTCGAACGGCGGCCGCGGTATCCCTTGGCCTTTTTCAGGACGCGTTTGCGTCGGGCCCGGCTGGCGGGCGAGTTAGTTGCTCTTGGCATGTTGTTTTGTTCCGTTCCGCCAGGGCGGGACGAGACACCTCGTTCAGCGAGTTGTTGTTATGTTAATGGTCCTTCCGACCTCACTCGCTGATCGCCCCGCGAAATGCAGGGCAGGTGGACGGACCTTCGATTAGGGCGGAGAAGGTAAACTCCAAACCGGAAATGACAACCGATTTTCGACGCCTCTTACAGGGGAAAATCTGGTCAATTCCGGCCCCTCGATTATAATCGGGCCGTGCATTGGCTAAACCGGCACCGGCTGCTCATTCTGGCCGGGATTTGTATTTTCTTTACCGCGTCGGTGCTGGGGCTGTTTTTCGCGCCGGGGCTGCCGTTTTTCTCCACGGTGTGGCGCAGCGAGCAGGGATTCGAGGATCTGCTCCGCCGGGAGGGGCGAAAAACCAAAACGCATGAGGATTTCGTTTTTCTGGGCATCGACCAAAGCACGCTCTCGTTCAAGCCGTTTGATCCCGAAGACGTAAAGGACAATCGCGCCTTCCAGCTGATGACCGAGCGGCCCTGGCCCTGGTCGCGGGAGTTTTGGGCGCTCCTGCTCGACAGGTTGTTTCAATCGGGCGCGCGGCTGGTCATTTTCGACATCATTTTTGATAAGCCAGCCGACGGAGACGCGGAATTTCGCGCGGCTTTGGATCGTTATCGAGACAAGGTTATCATCGGCGCGAATTTTGACCTTTCCAGTGTAGGCGTGAGCGGCGGAGTCGCGGTGAAAATCCCGCCGAGCAGTTCATTGATATCGAAGCCGACTCTGCCTGATGGAAGCACCGGCACAGAGCTGGATGACGACCGCGTGGGTTACGTCGTATTTTTCCCTGACGCATTGGATCAAAAAATTCGGTCTGCCCGATATACGATGACCGACTTTCAATTGGGGCGGCATGCGCCGGATCCGAGCGAAATCCCCTATGAATCACTCAGTGCTCGAGCTGCGGCGAAACTTGGCCGGTCCGACCTTGTTCCTCGCGATCTGAATCCGCACATCTTTCGGTTTAGCAGCCCGACGGCCTATGTGCCGTACAAACTCTGGGAGGTTTTTGATCCGGCCCTATGGCGGGCCAATTACAAGAACGGCGAGTTTTTTAAGGACAAGATCGTGATGATTGGGTCGTCGGCCCAGATTCAGCACGACGTTTTCGACACACCGGTGAGTCCCGAAACGCCAGGGCCGGTGGTCCACCTGCACGCCCTGGCCGCATTGCTTGACCACGAATTTCTTCATGACACGTCGATCAAGACCGATTTTGCCACGATCATCTTCTTTGGCGCGCTGGCCTGGGTTGTTCTGGCTGTCGTTAGGCGGGCGACACTCAATTTGGTTAGCCTGACCGCGATCAGCGGTGGATATCTCGGTCTCTCCCGGCTGGTGTACGACAGATGGGGCCTCCTGATCATGGTCGTCCCGGCATTGACGGCGTTTCTTTTGAGCGGCGTCGTGGGGCTTGCGCTCGAATACACGCTGGAACGTTTGGAGAAGTTGCGCACCCGGCGAACGCTGGAGCGTTACGTTTCCAAGAACCTCGTCAAAGAAATCCTGGAAAATCCGGGCGGTTTCTACAGCTCCCTGCTCGGCGCCCGCAAACCGGTTACCGTTTTGTTCTCCGATCTGGTCGGATTTACCACGTTGTCCGAGAAGGCCGATCCGGCGCAATTGGTGAAACAGCTTAACCGTTACCTGAGCGCGATGGTCCCGATGGTCTTCGATAATGGCGGGACGCTCGACAAGTTCATCGGCGACGCCATCATGGCCGTCTGGGGCAACGTCAGCAGTCACGGGCCGGCCTCGGACTCAAAGGCAGCGGTGCGAGCGGCCCTCGGCATGCGCCGGGTCATGCCGGAATTGAACGCCGCCTGGGCGGAGGAAGGGATCAAACCTCTCGCGTTCGGCGTCGGCATCAACCAGGGGGAAGCCGTTGTCGGCAATATCGGGTCGTATGCGCCGCATGAACGCCTCGACCCGACCGTGATCGGCGACGCTGTGAACCTGGCTTCGAGACTCGAAGGGCTCACCCGCGTTTACAGTGTGGACATTCTGGTGGGGCCCACCGTGGCCGAGTACGTGCGTGACGAATTTTACCTGCGCTCCGTGGCGCGCGCCCAGGTCAAGGGCAAGACCGAGCCGGTAGATATCTACACGCCGGTCGGGGCGAAGGACGACAACATAAATCCCGAGCTGGTGAAATGGCTCGAGACTTATGAAGAAGGACTGACCCATTTCCGCGGCCGCAATTTCACTCAGGCCAAGATCCTGTTGTCGCGATTCCTGGAGTTTTATCCGGACGATTTCCTGGCCAAGATGTACCTGGACCGGGCGCTGGAATACGAGCAACAGCCACCCGACGAGGCCTGGAACGCTGTCGAAGTGTTCAAGAAGAAGTAGAACCGCGGATCACACGGATTTTGTTCTGAGGTCGGCGTTGAAAAAGGTTTTCTTTCCATCCGGGTTATCTGCGTAATCCGCGGTTTGTATTTCCTTTGTGACAGGGTAAAGAACTGGCGTGATGGCAGCGCCGAAGAAATTTCATTTTTTGGGCATTTGCGGGACAGCCATGGGTTCGGTCGCCGCGGCGTTGGGGGAGCGCGGCTTCACGGTCACTGGCTCGGATGAGAGCGTTTATCCGCCGATGTCGACCTTCCTGGAGATGAAGGGAATCAAGCTCCATGAAGGTTTTCGTCCGGACAACATTCCGGAGGATGCCGACGTGATTGTGGTCGGCAACGCCATGAAGCGCGGCAATCCCGAGGTCGAAGCGGTTCTGAATCGCAAGTTGTTCTACCTTTCGTTACCGGAAGTCTTAAAAAATTATTTTCTGCGGGGGCGCCACAATCTGGTCGTCACCGGCACGCACGGTAAGACGACCACCACCTCGCTGCTGGCCTGGATCATGGAAGAAGCGGGGAAGAAGCCCGGATTTCTGATCGGCGGAATCCCCAGGAATTTTGGCGAAGGCGCGAGATTGAACGATTCAAAATATTTCGTAATCGAAGGCGACGAGTACGACACTGCATTCTTCGATAAACGCTCCAAGTTTGTTCACTATCTGCCTGAGTTGGTGATCGTGAACAACATCGAGTTCGATCACGCCGACATCTTCAAGAACATCGATGAGGTCAAAACTCAGTTCCGCCATTTGCTCAGGATCGTTCCTGAGAACGGCATGGTGCTGCTGAATGGCGACGATCCGAATTGCGTGGAAGTTAGCAAAGAGTGCCGCGCCCAGATGGTCGAGATTGGTTTCTCGAAGAACTGCGCGGAACGAATCCGGGATTTTGCGTCGTCGTCAAAGGGTTCGCGATTCAAGCTCGGCGACGACACATTCGAGATACCTCTGGTCGGCGAGTTCAATGTGCGCAACGCCGCCATGGCGGCGACGGCTGCGCGTTTTTACGATGTCCCCAGGGCGAAGATCGAGAGCGCGCTGAAGAGTTTCACCGGCATCGCCCGCCGGATGGAGGTGCGCGGCGAGGCGCGTGGCGTAAAAGTTATCGATGATTTCGGGCATCATCCCACTGCAATCTCCCAAACCCTTCAGGCTTTGCGCCATCGTTATCCCAGCCAGCGAATGTGGGCGGTCTTCGAGCCGCGCTCGAATACGACCCGGCGCGCGGTTTTTCAAAAAGAATTGCCCGAGGCTTTCAAGCTGGCCGACGGAGTTTTCATCTCGCAGGTCGCTCGACTGGACCAGATCCCCGAATCCGAGCGGCTGAACCCGGAAGCGGTGGTCGGCGCAATTTCAGATACGGGTCGCCCCGCTTTTTATGAAAAGAACGCCGACGCGATTGTTGACCGGATTGTTCCGATGCTTCAATCGGAGGACGTGGTGGCGGTGTTCAGTAACGGCGGTTTCGATAATATCCACGAGAAACTGCTGAAACGCCTGGAGAACGAGTAGGGTTAGCGGGGCCCTCTATTTATCCACAACGAGGCGACCCATCATTGGAGGACGATGATTCTTCAAGTGACTCTCTTTCCACCGGGCGAATTGGGTGAGATCTGAAGGGCGTTCGGTGTCGGGCCAATCCGAGCGTCGTAAGTATGTCCAAACATAAGCGCGCATGAAGCCGGCTTTCTTGACCCCGGAAACGGCTTCCCAATAAGAATCATGGAAGTTGCGGTCTTGCGCCTTAAGCTCGTCATAGATCTTTAACGTCTCGGATCGCGCAAACGTCTCTTCTTCGAATGAAGGTGTGACTTCCCCGCGCGCGGGCACTGGCACATTGTGCTTCGAGCGGAATGCGGTTCGTTCGAGAAAGTAGGCCGTCCAGACAGTTACCTCTGATTGGCTATGCGCTTTAGAAGTATCGATTTCTATCCGGATTTCGTTCTTGCTGGCCGCAGTAACGACGGCAAGCGCGGCTGCGACAAAAACGAACCAGAGCAATTTAGGAAGAGGGCCGTACTTCATTGCGGCGAATTTTTTCCAATATCGCATGGGCATCGACAACGAGTAGTTCGTTATCCTCCCAGACTTTCGACGAATCCGCCAGACTTGAAAGGAGCGGAACCCGCGGCCATTCGAGCGCATCCGCTTTCGCGATATCGCTGAACCAGCGGTATTTCCGGAAAGTTGCCGGGGTCAGTGTTTTGCGTGCGATGACGAACAGATCAACGTGGTGCCGCTCGATAAACCCGCCCAGAACATCGGTTTTTGATGTGGTGATCGCCGCCAGCAGGTCGCGCCCGCGTTCCCGGATCACGCGGTAATAGCCAAGATGATACGGAATTGCGTGCTCGGCGCTGACCAGGATCGATCGGTGGGCGAACGTTGGAATGAAATCGCCGCACGGTTCAATAGTGGCGATGACGGTTTGGCGCGGTTGCGCTTTCAGGAACTCAAACAACTCGGCCGGACGCGCCCTGGAATAGGAACGGCGGGCAAACTTTGGAGTCAGATGCGGATAAACGATCAGCAACAGACTGGCCAGGCAGAGCGCGACGAACAACGCGGTGGTGGCCGGGTTGCGTTGCGTCTTGCGCACGCTGAGCAGGACATCCCAAAGCGTCGAAAAAGCGATCGCCGCCAGGAACGGAATGGCGAAGTTGAGGACCATTCCGGAATAACGAGCCGGCAAATGCAGCTTGAAGAGAAACAGGTGAGCCTGCGCCCATAAGCCGAGCCCGGCGAAAAGGGTCTGCCATAAAATGCCCAGGTTCTTTCCATCGTCATCCCGCCGATATTTCTTCGATAACAGAAAGCAAACCGGCGTGCCGACGGCCAGAAGTGCCATGGGCAACGAAAAATCTAGCGGGATCAAGCCGGCTCGAAAGCCGAATATCCAGGTTTGAAATCCGCCGAGGAATTGGGCCCGGCCATGGGAACCGAATTCCAGCAGCGAAACCGCCTCCGAACGCGAGATGGCGGGCCCGAACTTCGCGGTCGACCCGAGAAACGGAATTGCGGTCGCAGCGACTACGAACAACGCGCCGATCGCGAGAATGTAATCGGCGCGATCTCGGGACAGAGCAGGCCGGCGCCGGTCCCACTTGAGCAATCCGAGCCAGGCCACGCCTAACGAAACCAGCGCCGACTGCGGATAAAACAGGGTTTGCAGGGCCAGCATGACAAGGGCGGGAACAATTTTCCGGCGCACGACGAAGAGAAGGAACGCCAGGAAAAGGGGATAGAGAAAGGCCCGCGGCGTGCCCGAGACGACGTCGTCCCTCAGCCAGATTGTCTGACAAAAAAGTAGACTGCAAAAAAATGCGCCGCGCGGATCGGGCGCGATTTGCATGAATAGTTTGAAAACCAGCCAGGCAATCACGATCCCGATGATTGCCGGAAGGATTTTGGACAGGAGCAGAGGCTCTACGCCGAGTTTGGCGAAGACCCAGTAAATGAATTTGTAGCCGGCCGGAGCGACGGCTTGGAAATAATCGGCAATGATGTCGTTGGGAAAAAGTGTCGGATCGCGAAAGCGTTCCATCCAGAAAACGTGCTGGCGCGCATCGTCCGAAACGGAAAGGGGAAACCGAAACGCAGCCCGCAAGGCCAGCGAGCTGTAGAACACCGCGAAACCGAGCGCGGCAACCAGCCAGAGCCGATACGAGCGAGCGGCGGCGGTCATCGTCCGAGTCGTTCCATGTAACGATGGAGAAATGGCAGACCGGCGATTGCCGGCATCAGGTAGCGAGCCGTGCAGAGGAGGCCAAGCGCAGCCGCCACTGCGGCGTCAAAATAAGGCTGGTAGAGAAAAATCAGCGCGGCGTCGCGCGTTCCGATCCCGGCGAAAGTGAACGGAAGCAGACCGGCAAGAATGGCCAGCGGAGCGAGTCCCAGTGCGAAGATAAACGGCACGAAAGCTCGCAGCGCCAGAATGAAAAGCCAGATTTGCAGCAGATGCAGAAACCAAATCAGGACTGACAGCGCGGCGATTCGCATGACCCGTCCCTTATCCGCCCAGAAGTGGTTCTGCATTTCCTTCCAGCCGGATTCGAGCGCCTGAACTTTCTTCAAATTTCGACCGAATCCGAAACCGAGATCAGCCATCCGGCGCGACGAGAGCAGGGCGATGCCAAAAATCAGACCAAACGTGATGCAGACCGCGAGCCCGTAGAAGAATTTGTCGGCATGCGGATAGAAAAAAAGGCCGAAGGCGCACCAAAAGAGCAGCGACAACATGTCGGCGCTCTTCTCGAAGACGACCAGGGCAAGAGTAAACGAGGCCGGGGTAGTTTCGGTCCGCATGAAACCGGCTTTGGCGATGTCGCCCATTTTTGAGGGAAGCACCATGTTCAGAGCGCTGGCCGCGAGGATCAGCCGGTTCGATTCCGCGAAATCGATGTGGGCCGCAGCCGGAGCGATCATCTGGAGACGCCAGGCAGTGAACAGGGTCAGCGGAACGACCATGCCCAGGCTAACGACTAACCAAAAACCATCGGCATTGCGAAGGACCGCACCGAGCTTGGCGAAATCGATTCGGTGATAAATTGCGCCAAGGATCAGCAGGCTGATCAACAGCGTTATCAGGCGCCTGGTCACAGTGTTCTCTCGACAATCAACGGTTCGCCGTCGCGCAGCGCGCGAACCTGCGGGGTCAGGTCCAGCCAGGGCTGAAGCTGGCCGGGCTGAAACGTGCGGCTCATCGCGACGTAGATTGAAGTTTCATCGGAGGCAATTCCCGCGCTCTCGATGTCGTGCCATGAATCGGCCTGAATTCGGTCAGTGATTTTCCATTGATCCCCGGTCCATTCGAGGGTTCGCTCGAATTGAAACGGCGCATGTTCTTTGCCTGTAATCAGGCGTTTCTGGAGGAGAGAACGGACGAAGTCCGGGGCGACTTTGCCGATGGTGAGATTGATCGTCCGCAACAGAAGCAGGCGCAACGGTGTCATTTGCTCGTGCCTGGCCCAGCCCATTCTGCCCCTAACGACAATTCGATCCGCCTCCACAATTCTCTCGTAGTCCCCGGCCAGATGAGTGACGGCGACGCGCCCGTTGCCCAGGCGGATCGAGACGCCGGTGTCGGAAAGGAGCAACTGTTCAGAGCTGAACAGCTTTAGAGTCCCGCCTTTCGTTAGGCTCAGAAAAAGATGACGGGTTGGTCGCCGATCGACCACCATTCCGCCCTCCTTGAGTTCAACCCGACCGTTCGGAGCCGTCGATGATTGCGGCCGATCGGCCACAAAATCGCGCGCCGCCAGCAGATAGTTCCAGGCGTGATGCCCGATGATCCGGTCGTCTGAGTAACAGGCGCCGCGTTGCCGGGCGAGCCCGGCCAGGAAACGGTCATTCACCGAGAGCGCTTCGGGCAGCCATTGGCCGGCCAGCTCGAAGCCGTGCGGGAAATAGTTGGAGGTATTTCGGCTTCCGTACTCGCCCCCAAACGAGCCGTCGGGATGAATAAAGTTTGCCAGCAATCTGACCGAAGAAGAAATGGCGTCGGCCAGGCGCTGACTGGGATTGCTGAGCTGAAGGCGGGCCAGGCACGAAAGCGTGAGCGTGTCATAACCCGGATCGAAGCCGTCGTATTCCGGGAACCACCCCTCCCGGTTTTGCCAGGACAGAACGTGGCTGAGCGAAGCGTCGCGCGGCCCGGCAAACTCGTTTGTCTTCAGAAGTTGTCCGGCAATGTCGAGCCCGAGCGCGACCAGCGCGTGATGATTGGTCAGGCGCCCGTGCTCGTTTCGATTGGCCAGCCAGCGTGCGCTCCGCCGGATGAATTGCAATGCTTCGTCGGCTTGAAATCCGATGATCGAGCAGGCTTCGGCGCAGGCCAGCAGCGAGAAGGCGGTTGCGCCCAGGGCTTGTTCGTTAGGGAAATAATCGTCGCACGCGCCGTCGGCATGCCGGCTTCGCGCGGCGAACAGGATTCCAGCACGAACATATTCTCGAATCGATTCGTTCTGAAACCAGGGATTCCCATCCAGATCGATGACCGTGGCAAGGGCGAGGGGCCAGACGAATTCCTGGGACATGCCGCTCGGAAAATCGATGACTTTATAGTGCCAGTAGTTCCGGTCGAAGCACCCGTAAGTCGGGCTGTGGCGATTGCGATCCTGAAGCGTGAGCAGCTTCGGTATCTCGTCGAGCGCGATTTTCGCAAACAGACCGCGACCTTTTCCCGGCGCCGGGGAGTTCATCCGGCGGGATGATTCTTTGAGTCGTCCAACCCGGCCCGACGAAGGCGAAGCTGGATGTCCTCGAGCAATTTGCGGTTAACGGAAAGCAAATCGGCCAGCAGTCCGAGCACGATCAATTGAAATCCGGCGAGGAGAAACACGGCCGCGGCGACCAGGCTGGGCACGTGCGCCCGGGGCGTTCCCTGGCTGTATAACCAGAGCCAGCGCGCGCTCAAAACAAAACCGATGGCGAGCGGCAGGCTGCTCAACGTCAGGAAAAAGCGGAGCGGACTGTAGCTCATGAAGATGCGCACGATCGTTGTCACCGAGCGAATAACATAACTGAAGCTATTTTTCATCAACCGTGATGGCCGCAGCGGATGATTGGTTTGAATCGGCACCGACACGATCGAGATATTTTTTTGGCCGGCCTGGATAATGGTTTCGAGTGTGTAGCTGTAACTGGAAAAAACGTTGAGCCGCATCGCGGCGTCCCGACTGAAAGCTCGAAAGCCGCTGGGAGCGTCGGTCACCCGGGTTTTGCTGGCCACGCGCACGACCCAGCTGCCGGCCCTTTGCAACAGACGTTTGATGAAAGAGAAATGCTTCATCTGCTCGATGGAGCGGGCCCCGATCACGATGGCCGCTTTGCCCTCCAGGATTGGCTGGAGAAGCTTGGGGATATCGGCCGCGCAATATTGATTGTCGGCGTCGGTATTGACGATGAGATCGGCTCCCGCGGCGAGGCTGGCTTCGATTCCGGCCATGAAAGCGCGAGCCAGGCCCTGATTGTTAGGCAAATTTACAATGTGGTCGACCCCGTGCTCGCGGGCCACCTGGAGCGAGCCGTCGCCGCTCCCGTCGTTGATCAAGAGCCATTCAATCGAATCGATCCCGGGCAGTTGGCGGGGGAGCGCTTTCAAGGCGATCCCGAGCGTGCCTTCCTCGTTATAACAGGGAATTTGAATAATCAGCTTCATTTGGCGCGGGAAATGCCAGTGTAGCAGGTGCTAACAATCAACGACTGGAACCATGGCCTGCCACATTGTCGATTCCTTTAGCCCGGGAGCGCTTTGTTTGTCGAGCCGCTGCTTTACCATGACGAAGCGAGTTGACGGTGGTATGCTGCCCGGGTAAATACGACCGTGCTGAAACCTTTCTACGTAATCGGCGTGCTTCTCGCCTCGGCGGCCCTCGTCTTCGCTCAACAGCAGGAGGAAGCGGAAGAGGAGGATTCTCCCGCCCCGCCCCCGCCCCCCGCGGTGCGCCCCATCAGCGCCGTCCCGCAACAGGGTCAGCCCGCCCTGCCTCCTCCGGCCCGGGTCCCGCCGACTGCGCCCCCGGGCGCGCCTGACCTCGTCACCCTGCAATACCCGAACAGCGACGTGGCCGATGTGCTTCGCGGTTACGAGCAGCTCACCGGTTACAAGACGGTGATGGACAATTTCGTTCAGGGTAAAGTGAACATTTTCATCGCCAAGAAAATCCCGCGCGAAGAAGCGATCCAGATCATCGAGATGAACCTCCTGATGAACGGGTTTTCGTTAGTCCCGGCGGGGGAGGATATCGTGAAGGTCATCGGCACCGGAAAAAATCCGCGGACCGCCGGTGTCCCAGTGGTGTCCGATGAATCGGAGATTCCCTCGGGCGAGCACGTGGTCAGTTATTTGTTCAAGCTTCGTTATGCCGATCCGCAGGAACTGCAGCAGGTGCTTGGGCAATACCTGTCGCCGCCCCAGGCTTACACCTCGTTTCTGGCCCTGCCGAAATCGGGCAGCCTCCTGGTGACCGAAAACACAGCGGTCATCCGCAAATTGGTGAAGATTATCGATCAGGTCGACATTCCGCCCGCCGAAGTCGTTAGCGAATTCATTCGGCTGGACCGGGCCGATGCGAGCAAGGTGGTCGATCTTTTAAAAGAGATTTTTGAAAAGAACGCGCCTACCGGGACGGCGCCGGGTCAGCCCGGCCCGGCCGGAGTAAGAGGGGTGCGCGTGCAGCCGGTGGCGCCGGAGAAAGAGGACAGCGTGCTGGGAGCTCTGACTGCATTGACCGAGGAGGCAGTGGTGGTGGGCAAGATCAAGCTGACTGCCGACGTGCGCACGAACCGGATCCATGTCGTCACTCGTCCAATCAACATCCCGTTTGTTCGCAAACTGATATCCGAGTTTGACGCCAACGTCGAGTTCGCCAAGCCGGTGACCCGGAATCTTCAATATATCTCCGCCGGCGACGTTCTGCCGGTGCTTGTCCAGGCGCTGACTGAGCCGGGAACGGAAGGGGCGGGAGGCGCCCAGGCGGGTGCGCAGGGACTTCAGCCGCAGCAGCAGCAGCAACAGCGGTTGAACCAGCAGCGGAACCAAAATAATCCGAGCAGCCAGTTTGGAAACACCGGTTCCTCCGGTGGCGACAGCACTCTTAATATCTCCGAAGAACTTTCGACTAACGCGGTCGATACCACTCCGAAAGCAGTCACCATCGGCAACGCCAAGATCATCGCCGACCAGCGAGCCAACGCCATCATCGTGCTGGGTAATCGCGAGGTCGTGGTCAAGGTCATCAAGATTCTGGACGAAATGGACGTGAAAGCGCCCCAGGTCGCCCTGGCCACGGTCATCGGCGAATTTTCGCTGAACGATACCGAAGAGACCGCGTTCGATTATTTTGGAAAGTACAAGAACAAGGTCGTCGGCATTTCCCGCAACTCCACCGTGCCGGTGCCGCTTCCCACTGCGGAAGCTTCAGCTTCGCCCGTCATCACGCGCGGCGTGGTTGATCCGGCCAATCTGATCAACTTCAGCCAGATCATTCAGAACCTGCAGAGCGGCACCAACGTCTATATCGCCGCCGGGAATTATCTCTCCACGATTGTGCATTTGCTTGAATCGACCGGCCGGTTTCGGGTGATTTCCCGTCCGATGGTTTTCACCACCAACAACAAGAAGGCCATCATCGCCTCCGGCACGGAAATTCCGGTCCCGGTCAGTTCGTTAACCAACGTGACCAACGGCTCGCTGGTTAACAACACCGCGGCCGTCGCCTCGAACATTCAGTTCAAGAAAGTGGCTTTGCAGCTCGAAGTGGTGCCGTTGATCAATTCGGAGAAGGAAGTGTCGCTCGATATTCTCCAGAAAATCGACAGCGTCTCCGGCACCACCACGGTCGATAACAACGCCATCCCGAATATCGCGACGCGATACATTCGCACCAGTGTCTCCGCCGCGAACGGCTCGACGATTGTGCTGGGCGGCTTGATGACCGACAGCAAACAGAAAAATTTCAGCGGCATCCCGCTCATCGATCGCATCCCGATTCTCGGTTACTTCTTCCGGGGGACCACGGACATGCGGACGCGCACCGAGCTGATCGTATTGATGCGGCCGGAAGTGACCCTGACCAAGAGGGATCTGTATCGTTTGCGCGAAACGACGAAGAACAAGATGATCATCAGCAAGGATCTCGAAAAACATCCCCCTCTGAACCAGGGCGAGGCGGACGTGGAAGAATTTGAGATGTCGGAGAAGCAGCTGCCTGCGCCTGATCTTCCTCCGATAAAGGAAAAGTGAGCACTTCGGTTAGCAAGTCCGTTATTGATCTGCTTCTGGCCAGCGGTGTCTCGTCGCGGGAAGAGGCGGTCCAGCTCGTCTCCGGGGTGAACGGAGGATCATGGACCAGCCACGTGCTTGATTCGGGCAAGGTCGACGAGCAGAAGTTTCTCGCCGTCATCGGTGATTTCTTCAAGGTTCCGGTGATCTCGCTCGACCCGAAGAAGATCGATCGCGAGACGCTCTCGATTTTGCCCAGCCGGTTTGTTTTCCAGCATCATATCCTGCCGATAGAGCTGAAGGAAAACTCGGTCGTGCTGGCCACCTATGATCTTTTCAATTCGATAGGGCGCCAGCTCGCTTCCCAGCTTCTCAAGAAACCGCCCGAATGGGTCCTCGTGCCGCGGCCGCAGCTGCTGCGGGCCATGAAGACGCTTTACGGAATCGGCGCCGAAACGTTTGACGAGATCCTGAAGACCAATCGCGCCTACGAAGGTCTGCAGGAAGGCGAAGCCGCGATCGAGCTGAACGACGACGACCCGGAGGCGTCGGTGGTTAAGTTCGTGAACCAGATCATTCGCGAAGCCATCTTCGAGCGCGCCACCGACATTCACGTCGAGCCGCTGGAGAACGACCTGCGAATTCGTTACCGGATCGATGGAATTCTGCACGAGGTCGCCGTGCCGCCACAGCTGCGCGTGCTCCAATCCGCCATTATTTCGCGCCTGAAAGTCATGGCCCACATGGATATCGCCGAACGGCGCCTGCCCCAGGACGGCCGCATGAACCTGCAATCGAACGGCCAGGAAATCGACGTTCGCGTGTCGACGATTCCGACCGTGAACGGAGAATCCATCAGCTTGCGACTGCTCAGCCGCGGCGGGCAGCAATTCGGGTTCGACCGGCTCGATCTGGGCGAAAAGAAGGAAGAAATCATCCGGCACCTGCTGGCCCAGCCTAACGGAATTATTTTGCTGACCGGGCCGACCGGGTGCGGTAAGTCGACCTCGCTCTATTGTTTCCTGAGCTCGATCAATTCGGTGCAGCGCCGGATTATTACCATTGAGGAACCGGTGGAATACCGTTTGCCTGGCGTCTCCCAGATCGATGTGAAACCGGAGATCGACCTCACTTTCGCCAAGGGCCTTCGCCATATTCTCCGACAGGATCCCAATGTCGTGATGGTCGGCGAAATTCGCGACGTCGAGACGGCGGACATCGCCATTCGCGCGGCCATGACCGGCCACCTTGTGTTCAGCACGCTTCACACGAACGACGCCGTCGGCGGTATTACGCGTTTGCTCGACATGGATGTGGAGCCGTTTCTGCTGGCTTCGGTTGTAAAGGCGTTTATCGCCCAGCGCCTTGTCCGGACAATTTGTCCCGAATGCGCGGAAAGCGTCGACTATCCGGCGGATTACCTGGCTGAGATCGGGCTACCGGTGAAAGAGCTTGGCACCAAATTTCTGCGGGGCAAAGGCTGCGAGCATTGTCGGCAGACCGGTTATCAAGGCCGGGCGGCGATCTACGAGATTTGCGTGATCACCGAACCGGTGCGCAAGCTGATCATGCGAAAGAGCGACGGCGGCGAGCTCAAGCAAGCCGCGATCGCCGAAGGCATGGAGACACTGCGGCAGGATGGCTGGCGCCGCGTCAGCCAGGGGAAGACAACGATCGAAGAAGTTGTCCGGGTGACTCAGACCGACGAGGTCATGGCCGAGACGACGGCGGAAGCCGAGCCGGTGGTCGGCGCCTAGTCAGGTGCCGCGCAGATCGCGGATCGCCTTGGCGTAGTCCTTTTCGCGAAAGATCGACGTGCCGGCGACCAGCACATTGGCGCCGTTCTTTATCGAAACGCCGGCTGTTTCAGCATTGATGCCTCCATCGACCTGGATATCGATCCTGCCCGAACGCGTACCATTCCAGTCGGCCGCCCGTTTCACCTTTTCCATTTGATCGGCCCGGAACGATTGACCGCCGAAGCCGGGATGAACGGTCATGATCAGCAACAGGTCGATTGTTTCGAGAAAAGGCTCAACTGCCTCGAATGGCGTGGCCGGGTTCAGGGTGAGACCGGCGCGACAGCCTGCATCGCGGATCTGACCTAACGTTTTCGCAACGTCGTGCCTGGCCTCCGGTTCCACGTGAACGGTTATCGAATTTGCTCCGGCTTCAACAAACCTCGGGAGATAGTGGTCGGCATGCTCGATCATCAAATGCACATCGAGCGGGAGAGCCGTTTGCTTACGGGCGAAACCGACAATGGCCGGCCCGAACGAAATGTTGTCGACAAAATGGCCATCCATAATGTCGCAATGGATCCAGTCGGCCCCGGCTTTTTCCACCGCCCGGATTTCTTCTCCGAGCTTGGAGAAATTCGCGGCCAGAATGGAGGGGGCGACGAGGATTTTCGGCATCGATTGATGGAGTAAAGTAGTAATGGAGGCTTGGCAACCATTACTCCACCGTCCCATGACTCCACGATTCCCATAGAATTGAGCTTGACGATAACACCCGGTGTTTCATGTTACGGCGTTTCAGCCGGTTAGAATCGTGCTGCGAAGGCGCCCCGGGGCAGACGGAGTTTCCGAGCGGACTGGAAAGCAAAATTTAATACATGTTTAACGGACTTTTCGGTTTTTTATCTAACGACATCGGAATCGATCTCGGGACAGCGAACACGCTCGTTTACGTCAAGGACCAGGGCATCGTTCTTCGGGAGCCCTCCGTCGTGGCGGTCCAGGCCGGTACTAATAAGGTGCTGGCCGTTGGCGACGAAGCCAAACGAATGCTGGGCCGGACGCCCTCCAACATTGTCGCAGTGCGCCCCTTGAAAGATGGCGTGATCGCCGATTTCGAGGTCACCGAGGCGATGCTGCGGCATTTCATTTCCAAGGTGCACAATCGCCGGGTCCGGGCGCGTCCCCGGGTCGTGATCGCAGTCCCTTCCGGCATTACCGAAGTGGAAAAACGAGCGGTCCGCGAATCGGCTACCCATGCCGGAGCGCGGGAAGTTTACCTGATCGAGGAACCGATGGCGGCGGCCATCGGCGTCGGCCTTCCCGTGCAGGATCCGGCCGGCAACATGATCATCGATATCGGCGGCGGCACCACCGAAGTGGCGTTGATTTCGCTTTCCGGAATCGTGTTCAGCCGAAGCGTCCGCGTGGCCGGAGATGAATTGGACGAGGCGATCGTGCAGTACATGAAACGGGCTTACAATTTGATGGTGGGCGAACGCACCGCCGAGGAAATCAAGATCAAGATCGGTAGCGCTTATCCGAGCGAGAAAGAGACGAGCGTGGAAGTGAAAGGACGCGATCTGGTGGCCGGCCTGCCCAAGACTCTCATGATCACCTCGCAGGAGGTCCGCGAAGCGTTGCTTGAGCCGATCTCCACGATTGTCGATTCGGTTCGCATCACTCTGGAGCGATGCCCGCCGGAATTATCGGCGGACCTGGTCGATCGCGGCCTGGTCCTGGCCGGCGGCGGCGCGCTGTTGCGCGGTTTCGACAAGCTTTTGAGCGAAGAGACCGGCCTGCCTGTCCATGTTGCCGAGGATCCGTTGAGCGCCGTCGCGGAAGGAACCGGCAAATGCCTTAATGAGCTCAAATTTTTGCGTCAAGTTGCGTCAGCGGACCGGCAGTGGCGCTGATAGTGATTTTCGATTTTCGATTGTCGATTCTCGATTGAACACGACAAATTCGAAACTCGGAATTCGGGATTCGCAAATCCGATGAGTCGCACCGGCATCATCGCGCTTCTGGTGTTCGGGGCCATTCTAGGCTACTTCCTGAGCTTCGGTCCGGAAAGCACCCGCAAATTTCAGGCGGGGATCTACCAGTTGATCTCTCCCTTCCTGAGCAGCGGCTCGGGGTTGCAGAAGCAGATCACCTCCGTTCGCAGCGGGTTGAAGTCGCTGGAAGAAATGGAGAAGGAGAACAATGATCTTCAAGTCGAGAACCGGCAGCTGCGGGCGACCAACCAGGCGTTGCGGGATGTCGAGCGCGAGGTCAACCGGCTCCGCCATGCTTTGAGTTACAAGGAACGCTCGGTGTTCAAGCTGGTTCCGGCGGTGGTCGTCGCGCGCGATTCATCCACCTGGTGGCGAACCATTACGATTAATCGCGGCAAAGAAGATGGAGTCGAAGGCGATATGCCGGTTGTGACCGACGAAGGCCTCGTCGGGAAAACCACGACGGTAAGCGCGAATATCTCGGTGGTGCTCCTGATCTCGGATGAAAATTGCAAGGTGGCCTGTTCGGTGGAAGGTACTCGCGAACAGGGGATCGTTTCCGGGGAACGGGTAACGACCGGGGTTACGCCGTTGCTGGAGCTGAACTTTCTTTCCAAGCAGGCTGACCTGAAGCCGGGACAAAAAGTTTATACCACCGGCGTCGGCGGAGTTTTCCCCTCCGGATTGTTAGTCGGATTGGTGAAGAGCTTCAAAGTGCGGGCGCTGGATTCGCAGGCGCAGATGGTGCCGGGAGTTGATTTGTCGCACCTGGAGGACGTGTTCGTGGTGACCGGGCGAAAATGATTTTCTTCATCATACTTTTGATTCTGGTTCTCTTCGCTCAAGTCGCTGAATTTTTTATCCCGACGCTGCCCTGGCTGTATAACTCGCACATTTATATTGTACCGGTCATCGTGTTTTACGGAGCGGTGGCGCTTCCGTTCCCGCTGATGCTGGCTCTGGCCTTGTTTGCCGGAATCCTGCTGGACGCCCTTACGGTGCAGGTAATCGATGCCAGAGTTGAAATCTCGCTCGGTTGGTCGATACTTCTCTACGCGGTGCTGGCGGGAATTATGCATGGCTTAAGGCCACTCTTCATTCGCGGCCGTTGGGAAGTGCATTGCATCATGACGGGCGTTTGCACTTCGCTCATGCTTTTGGCCCAATATCTGATGATCACCTTTCGACGCGGGTCGCTCTTCTTTTCCAGCGAAGTCTGGTGGCAGATTTGCGGGCCCGGGTTGATTGCCATGTTAATGGCTCCAATCGCATTCTGGTTCCTGCAGTGGATGGGGCGGATCACCGCTTTCTCGTATCTTCCGGAAAGGGATCGTTTCGAATGAATCGACGTCGCCGTTTCACCGCCCGCCTTCGAATTCAATTTCTTGGATTGTTAATTCTGCTCGGGATCGGCGCGCTCACGTTCCGCCTCTGGTGGATTCAGGTCGCCCATGGCCAGGAATGGACGGCGCAAATTCGCGGAAGCTCGCAGGCCACGGTCCGAATCCCGTCGGTCCGCGGTGAGATCAAGGATCGGAACGGGCTCACGCTGGTGCAGAACCGGGCCAGTTACGAAGTGGATTTTTATCTGCCGGAAATGGTCAAGGGCTACCGCGAGCGGTTCGGCCAGCCGCCGACCAATGAGTTTCGGGCCACGATCAACGGGATGCCCAAGGATGTAAAAGAGGCCGACATCATTAAGATCGTAAACCAGGGGATCGTTCCCCGTCTCAATGATCTCGACCTGGCCCGCGATTACAACGCCGGGCAGCTTCAGCGGCATTATCGCAATGAAACCGAAGTGCCATTTTCCTACATCCGCGACATCGATTTTCCCACCATGGCGAAGTTTTCCGAACATGATGTCGGTCTGCCGGGTGTGGATATTGCCGTAAAGCCGGTGCGCTCCTACGTCTACGGCGCGCTCGCCTCGCACATTCTCGGTTACGTTGGCGCTCCGGACGACATCAACAAGGAAGAGGCCAAGAAGTTCACATTTTATCAGGGCGACGTAGAGGGGAAGTCGAACATCGAAAAAGCGATGGACGAATATCTTCGCGGCAAACCCGGGGTCCGGTATCTGCGGCGCAACGCCAAGGGGACAATCGACGGCATTCTGCGCGAAGATCCTCCAACCCAGGGCGCGGATGTTTACCTGACGATTGATGCGCGGATCCAGGCGATTGCCGATGAAGCGCTACGGTCCGCCGGCCGGGCCGCTGCGGTCGTCATCAATCCGAATAACGGCGATGTGCTGGCCATGGCTTCGGTGCCTTCGTTCGACCCAAACACATTTATTCCGAGCATCAAAGCGAAGGATTGGGAAGCGTTGCGCAAAGATGAAGCGAACCCGCTGGTCAATCGAGCGGTCAGCGCGTTTCCTCCGGGATCGACGTTCAAGCTGATCACCTCGCTGGCCGGATTACGACGCGGCCTGGCCAAGACAAAATTCACCTGCTACGGCGGCGTTTCCTATGGCGATCACTATTTCCAATGCTGGGTGAGCGAAAAGCATTATACCCACGGAACGTTGAGCCTGGCCGACGCGATCAAGGTTTCGTGTAACGCCTTCTTTTATCAGTACGGCAACGCTGCTGGGATCGATTCGATTGACCGCGTGGGCGAGCTGCTCGGGTTGGGCAAGCCCTCGGGGCTCAATCTCACCGGCGAACAGCCCGGAATTCTGCCGGGACCGGACTGGATGAAAATTCATTATCCGCAGGAGCGCTGGTCGCAGGCTTACACCGCGAACGTCTCCATCGGGCAGGGCTACGACCTCGCCACGCCTTTGCAGATGGCCATGGCCTACGCCACGCTGGCCAACGGCGGTATTTCCTACTACCCAAGATTGGTCAAAAAAGTCGTTAACCAGGACGGCACCCCGGTGCTCAATGAGCTCGGCAAAGTGGCCGAGCCGGATCAGCCGAAAGTCCACGCCGATTTCCGCGGCGAAATCTCCTCTTCCGACATGGAACTGGAGCGGCGCGGCTTCTGGAAAGTGGTTAACGAAGATGGCGGGACCGGCGGCCGGGCCCGTCTTAAAGAAGTGGAAGTGGCCGGAAAAACCGGCACTGCGCAGGCCACCGATCACGGCCGAAAAGATACGATCGCGTGGTTCGTCTGCTGGGCCCCATTCGATAAGCCGAAGTACACGATTGCGGTCATGGTCCAGGGCGGGGAGCATGGCGGATCGGTCGCTGCTCCGATTGCCACCCGGATTTTGGAGCGGGCGCTGGCGATGGAGGAAGGGAAATACGAAGCCCAGGTCGCCTGGGTTGCGCCGGCCAGCAAACCCAACGCTTTCCAGATGATAAAAGAGATCAGTTTCCAGGACGCCAATGCGAATGTGGCCAATGCCGACGAAGAAAATTTGGCGGCTCAAAGCGGCGACGCGCAAATGGCTTCGGCCGGGGCCAATCCCGATGTCGAACTGGAGGCCGATCAGCAGGGACAAGTGGCCAAGCGGCGAATGCCGCGGGCTCAACCTGTTTCCAATGTGCCGCAGAAGAAGCCCGGCTTTTTCGAGCGTCTCTTCGGTGTTAAACCCCGTCCGGCGGCGACCCCGACTCCACCTCCGCGCCGGCCGCGTTCCAGATGAAATAATTAACTGTCGATCACTTAACGATGAACATCACCTTCCCGATGCTCCCGCTAACGATCGCCGAACCTTTTCTGTTTTATGTTAGACAAAGTACGAAAAATTTTAGGTCTTTCTACACGCAAGACCGGCAACAAAATTGTTCTCAGCGTGGAAAAACTCGAGTCGCGCGTGGCGCTGCTCGAGAACGGCCGTCTTGAAGAATACAGCGTAGAGCGCAAGAGCTCCCGCAATATCGTCGGCAGCGTTTACAAAGGCCGCGTCAAGAATATCGAGATGGGCTTGAAGGCGATGTTCGTGGACATCGGCTTCGAGAAGAACGCCTTTCTGCATTTCTGGGACGCCATTCCCGCCGCGCTGGACAGCGGGATTGAAGAAATCGACCGGCCGGCTAACAAGCGGCCGCGAAAACGGATCACGATCAAGGATATCCCGAGCATTTATCCGGTCGGTTCGGAGGTGATCGTGCAGGTGACCAAGGGGCCGATTGGCACCAAGGGGCCGCGTGTCACCACCAACCTCAGCTTTGCCGGCCGTTATCTGGTGTTGATGCCGTTCAGCGATCGCAGCGGTATCTCTCGAAAAATCGAAAATCCGAAGGAACGCGATCGCCTTCGCAAGATCCTGCGCCAGCTCGATATTCCAGAAGGCGTCGGCGTGATCATTCGGACCGTGGGAGAAGGGCAGCGGACGCGATATTTCGTGCGCGATCTCCGGTTCCTCCTCGATCAATGGGCAAAAGTCGAACAGGGCATTCGCGATCATCCCGCTCCCCGCCGGGTTTTCGAAGAACCCGATCTGGTCGAACGGACGGTGCGCGATTTTCTCACCGAAGAGATCGATGAAGTGCTATGCGACGATCGCGAGGCGACCGATCGGATGGCGGACATGGTAGGAGAGATCTCGCGCCGCGCTCGCAGCCGGATCCAGTTTTATGACGGCGCCAATCCAATTTTCGAGAATTACGGAATTCAAAAACAGATCGACGACGCGTTTCATCGCCAGGTCTGGCTCCGTTGCGGCGGTTACATCGTGATCGACGAAACCGAAGCGTTGGTGGCGGTCGACGTAAACACCGGGCGCAACAAGGGCGGGCGCGACGTGGAAAAAACGATCCTGCAAACCAATCTCGAGGCTGCGGATGAGATTGCCCGCCAGTTGCGATTACGCAATATCGGCGGGCTGATCATCGGCGATTTCATCGACATGAAAAGCCGCAAGGATCAGCAGATGGTTTACAACCTGATGAGGGAGCGGCTCAAGCGCGACAAGGCAAAGACCCATGTCCTGCCCATCTCAGCGCTCGGGCTGATGGAAATGACGCGGCAACGGGCCCAGGAAAGCTTGAGCGACACGATCTATGAGAACTGTCCTTATTGTGGCGGGCGCGGCGTGGTTAAGACCAGCATGACCACCAGTGTCGAGCTTCACCGGACCCTCAACACCGTGATGCGCAAACATCAGGATACGGTGCACGATTTCCGGATCATCCTGAACCCGGATGTTCTAAAGCGGCTGAAGGAAGAGGATGAAGAGCTTCTGGTGGAGCTGGAGAGGCGTTATGCAGGCAAGCTAACGTTCCGGGGCGACCCGACTTATCACCACGAGAAATTCATCATTACCGACGCCAATACCGGGGCTGAACTAAAGACCTAGGCCCCGCCAGCTTGGCACGTTTCCCGCTCGTAAGCGGCCTGTTTTACAGGGCGGAGGCATCCAATCCGACGCCGACAAACGTTCCTAGTGTTAGGCGTCCAAAGGCGTCTTTCTTAAGGGAATTCAACAAAGGGAGAACATGAAGAAATTATTGTCAGGATTATTGTCACTTGCGATCACGGGTTCGGTCGCGCTGGCCGGTGAGGATTATTCCTCCGGCAAGGAAATGCGACCTGTGCCGGCTCCGCAGCCGGTCTGCGAATGGTATCGGGACACGGAGTGGAATGTCGGTTTGTGGGGCGCCTATGCCTTTAACGCAACCGATCAAAACCGGGCCACAATTCGCGAAGTCTTTTTCGACGCGGAAATGGGCAGCTACGACCAGTTCCTCGGGGGCGACCACTCCTGGGGCGGCGGGATCGACATCAAATATTTCTTCCACAAGTATTTCGGTGTCGGCGTTCAGGGTTTTGGCCTGGCCGCTCAGGGCACGAAGTATCATTGGGTCGATTTCGGCGATTTGCCGGGAGAATTCGGCAAGTCGAGGGACGACCATTTCGTTCCCGGGGTTTTGGGAACATTGACTCTTCGTTATCCGATAGGCTGCTCCCGGTTTGCTCCGTATGTATGGGGCGGCGGCGGTGGTATTTTCAATGGTCACCGGGATCGCGCCATCTATTCTCAGGGCGATGTTTTTGAGATCGATCATGAGACTGAGTCGCGGGCCATGGGCCAGTTTGGCGGGGGCATGGAAGTGCGCATCACCCCGCACGTGGGATGGATCTCCGACTTCAGCTGGAACGTTGTCGATGGCCGACACAACGACTTCGGGATGGCCCGGACCGGCGTGAACATCTCTTTCTAAAACCGAAACGGCTTACTAACAAATTCGAAGCGCCGGGACACAAGGTCCCGGCGCTTTTGTTTTCAAGGAACAACGGCCTCCAGGCCGGCACACGTCAAATAGGGGCGGACTGGAGACCGTCCCTCCTTGTAGGCGGGCCATTGCTCCGCGTTGTTTGCGCGACGATTCTGGTTTTTATAAAGCCTTTGCGGGATCCGTCTCCTTTTTAATTGACGCTTTTTCCCCCTGCGTCTAAAGCAGTGTCCGTATGAGAACCCTAGCCTTAGCCTTTGGCACTCTTTTGGTTGCCGCGACGATGGTCGTTGCCGGCCCGGAGCCGATCTCCTCCGGAAAAGAAATTCAACAGGTTGCCCCGGCTCCATGCCCGCAATGGTACGCCGATAACGAGTGGAACATCACTCTCTGGGGCGCTTACGCATTCGGTGGAGACGACGGAAAGAGCATCGACGAGAATGATTTTGAATTCGTTGATGGTGAGAGCGTGCACTTCGACAGCATTATTGGCGGCGACGCAGGCGGCGGTGGCATCGACGTTAAATATTTCTTCCATAAGTACTTTGGTATTGGGATCGAAGGCTACGGCCTTGCCACCAATCACGATAATCACATCGATCCGGCGCTGGAGAACAACGGCATCTCTTCGCATGATTTGGATGATGATGATGGAGTGTTCGCCCTGAAGGGAACATTTACCCTCAGGTTCCCGATCGGCTGCTCCCGGTTTGCCCCGTACATCTTCGGAGGCGGCGGCGCGATTTGGGGCGGGCAACATGAGCATTTTGACTTCGTCGGTGTCGAGGAACGCTTTGTTCATCATAACGATGGCGACGATGTTCACGGGCTCGGCCAGGTAGGCGGCGGCTTTGAGGTCCGCTTTACCCCGCACATCGGCTGGATCACCGACGTCAGCTGGAACTTCACCGATGACGATGACTTCGGGATGGTCCGCGGCGGTATCAACTTCGCCTTCTAAATGCGGAAAGGCCGCTCCTAGGCGGCTGAGACTTTTAAGACGCCGGGAACGGGATCGTTCCCGGCGTTCTTGTTTTGCGGCATAGGGGGAATTCTAGAATTTATGGGTAAACCGGGGATTCTTACCCCCTTTTTGCTATTGACGCCGCCTCCCGAAATCCCTATTCCAGTGCCCAGTATGAAAAGACTGACCTTAACCTTCTGCGCACTCGTTGCGCTCGCGTCTTTTTGTTATGCCGGTCCCGAGCCAATGTCCGGTAAAGACAAGGAGATCCAACTCGCACCCCCACCGTGCGATTGGTACCATGCTCACGAGTGGAACCTGACCCTCTGGGCGGGCTGGGCTTTCTCCGGTCAGGACGGTAAGCGCGACATCGATTTCGATTACGAGGAAGTCGACGAACAATTTGACGAACATTTGAACCCGGTCTTCCTGGGCGAGCCGCACGATGATGAGTTCCTGAATAAGGACAATTCGTGGGGCGGCGGCATGGACCTCAAGTATTTCTGGAGCAAATACATGGGCGCAGGATTGGAAGGGTTCGTCGTGGATGTGAACGACGGCGTCGGCGGGGCGGGCCTCGCGACATTCACATTCCGCTATCCGATCGGCTGTTCCCGGTTCGCTCCCTATGCCTGGGGCGGCTTCGGGGTCGTCGGTGGCGGTGTGCGCACGGAACGGTTCTTCTTAGAGCATCATGAAGGCCCCGTCGAAGAAGAGAACGAAAGGGAATTTGTCGAGGATACGAGTTTCGAGAACAAGCACGCCCGCGTGATTGGACAGCTCGGCGCAGGCTTGGAAGCCCGGCTTCTGCGTCCCTCGAGTGAGAGCAAACTCTCCATCGGCGTAAAGGGTGATTTCTGCTGGAATTTCATCGGCGGCGATCATTCCAACGACCAGGACTTTGGAATGGTCCGATTCGGTCTCAATTTCGGTTACTAATTTCGCAAGTCTCACAACGCCCCGGAAACGCCCTGCGTTCCCGGGGCGTTTTGTTTTTTTGCTGTAGCGTCGGTTGTCCTCAACCGATTCGCGTTGCCAGCATACCGTTGAAGATCAGTGGAACTTCGAACGCCCTTTGGGAGTAATACAGCGGCCTCCACCGCAACGGCAAATTCGTCACGGATGGCTGGAAATAATCGCGGGCGGGATGACATTGGCCGGATGTCATTCGCTCCGGTCTTAGATAATCTGGCGTTGAAGAAATCGCCGCTGGTGCGCCGATTCGAGCAGCTGATCGCTCCCGTGTCCGATGCAGCTCTCGAGGCCATGGCCCGGGCGTCGCGAAATCTCACCTTGCAGAATTTTGGGCGTACCATGCGGCTGTTCGCCCCGATTTATCTTTCGAATGAATGCATCAACAATTGCCGTTACTGCGGTTTTTCCCGCGACAATCCCATCCTTCGGGTCACCCTGACTGTCGAGGAGGTCCTGGCCGAGGCGCGCCATCTTTGCCGGGCCGGCTTCCGCCAGGTCCTGCTGGTGGCGGGCGAGCATCCCAAATTTGTTAGCGGCGATTATCTCGCGGAATGTGTCCGCGCGCTGGTGCCCGACTTCGCAGCCGTCTCAATTGAGGTCGGTCCGGCAACCACGGAGGAATATCGCCCAATCGTGGCTGCCGGCGCTGAAGGCCTGGTAGTTTATCAGGAGACCTACAATCGTGAAACTTACGCCGAGATGCATACCGCCGGCCCGAAGCGCGATTTCAATTTTCGCCTCGATTGCGCGGAGCGCGGGTATGCCGCCGGTTTTCGCAGACTTGGCATCGGCGCTCTGATTGGCTTATCCCGCTGGCAGGAGGAAGCGGTCGCCCTGGCCGCTCATCTGGAATATCTCTTCAAGAATTGCTGGCAGGCTCAGGTCAGCGTGAGTCTCCCCAGGCTGCGCCCGGCCGCCGGCGGATTCCGCCCGCAGTTTTCCATGAGCGACCGGGAGCTGGCTCAGCTGGTTTGCGCATTACGGCTTACATTTCCCCAGGTGGGCATTGTCCTGAGCACCCGGGAGCGGCCGGCGTTGCGTGATGCCCTGGCTGCGCTCGGTGTGACAATGATGAGCGCCGGCAGCCACACTGAGCCTGGCGGCTACACGCGCCAGGGGACCGGGAGCCTCCATCAGACCGTTCGCGGGCGGATCGTGGCCCCGGAATTTCAGGATGGCGAAGACGCGCTCGCTACGGGCCAGTTCGATATCAGCGATGACCGTTCGCCCGCGGAGATCGCTTCCGTTCTGCGCGGCCGCGGTTTTGAGCCGGTCTGGAAAGATTGGGACCAGGCGCTCTGTGGCGTATGAAACGAACGTCGAACGCCGAACAGCGGACGTCGAACATCGACCTGGCGCCGTGCCGGTTGCGCAGGTCTGGCGGATGCCGATGAGCATTTTGGTAAATGGCGAAGCCGTCGATGTGGGCGAGATGAAGACGGTTTCGGATCTGGTCGGACATTTCGGCCTGTCGCCGCAGTCGATAATAATCGAACACAACGGCGCCGCTCTTAATCGTCGCGAATGGGCAAACCGATCACTCGCCGACGGCGATCGAATCGAATTTGTTCGCGTAGTTGCGGGCGGTTAGAGGCGGCACCGTTAACGATTAAGCGGTTCCGGCACTTTTTACCACGATTCGCATTCCGTCGAGTGCGACCACGGTGACCGGCGTATTGGCGGGAACGAACTCGCCATCGGTGACCACATCGACCAGTTGTTCGGCGAACCGCGCCTTGCCGCTCGGCCGCAACATGGTGACCGAGGTTCCCTGACTGCCTGCGGCCAGGATTTGCCCGGCGTCCGCAGCGCCGGGGCTGCTTGAGAACGAAGGGCCGCGTGGATTGGCGTCAACCAGAGCAAACCGCCGGTAGAAGCTCGTGCGAGGCAGGTAACGCGCCATCAGGGCTATGGCAATGACTGCCCCAACCAGGGCCACGAGCAGGTTGATCAGGGGAACGGCGAGCATCCGGCCCGTGGGGAAAAAGTCCTGGCCGGGATAGCGATCGATCATCGTCCAAAGCAGTGACGCCAGGATGAGAAAAATACCAACGACGCCGAAGATGATCGTGGAATGAGCAAAGAAGATGATCTCAGCGATCAGAAGCACAATTCCCAGGACGAACAACGCAACCACTTCCCACCCGGCCAGCCCGGCCACGTAGTGACCGAGAAAGAAGAGTCCGAAACAGATTGCCGCGATAATTCCGGGCCAGCTTACTCCCGGCAGTTTGAATTCGAGATACGCCCCGAGAATTCCGATCAGAAGCAACAGCGGGGCAAGCGCTGTGATCCAGAAGGCCAGGTGCTCAAATCCGGTAGGCTGAATGGAGGAGATATTGCCCTTGAGGCCGGCTTTTTTTGCCAGATCGGAAACGGATTCGACAATCCCTTCCGCCAGCAATGGGCGGCCATTGATATTTTCTGTTGCCTCCTGGGCGTTCAGGGTCAGGATCGCGCCCTTCGCGTGAATAATTCGGTCACCGATCTTGACTTCCTTCTCCTTGTTCATGAACGCCTCGGCGATATCCGGGTTGTGTTCGTTCTTCACCGCGGAGCTCCGGCTTAATGCAGACCAGTACGAGATCGTTTTTTCCCTGGCTGTCGCCGGCAAATCCTCCCCGGAAGCCATGATTGGCGCGGCGGCGCCGATGGCGCTGACCGGGGCCATGTAGATGTGACGTGTAGCCAGCGCCACCAGGGCCCCGGCGGAACCGGCGTTCGCGTTCACGTAGGTATAAGTCGGCAGGTTGGTATGATTCAGGGCCTCGACCATATCGGCCGCGGCATCCAACCGGCCGCCGTACGTGTTCATCTCAAAAATAATTGCCGAAGCGCCCTGGTTTTCCGCAGCCTTGATGGCTCGTCGCAGGAACACGAGCAGCGAGTTCGAGATTTCGCCGTGCAGCGGGACAACGACAATGTCGCCTTTGTTTATGACGTCCTTCGCGTCCGCGGGGGCCGGGAACAGGCAGAGCGCGGCGAGGAGAGAGATGGAGTATTGGAGCAGAGGAGCAATGGAGTGATGGGAAGGCGAATGCATCTTATTTCTCCTGCTTATTCAATAGTCCATCACTCCAATACTCCATGACTCCATCATTCCATTCATAATGTTTGGAAACAGTTCAGCGCTGCGTAAATTTTGACATCGCTTCGGAACGCAAACGAGCGAAAAATCGAGCCCTGCCATGGGATCAATCCCGACCGACACCATCGAACAGATTGCCGCCGCGAACGATATCGCGGAAGTGATCGGCTCCTATTTCCCGCTGAAGCGCGCGGGAACGAACTTCAAGGCGCTTTGTCCTTTTCATCAGGAAAAGACGCCATCCTTTACCGTTAGTCCGGGCCGGCAAACGTTTCACTGTTTCGGGTGCGGCGCCGGGGGAAGCGTTTTTCGATTCGTGATGGATTACGAGCATATCGATTTCCCGGCTGCGGTGCGCAAGCTCGGGGCCAGGGTCGGGATTCCCATCGTGGAGAAGCAGGGGACTCCGGATGACGACCGGCAGCACGAAACTCGGCGGACTTTGGTGCGATTGCATTCCGAGGCGGCGGAATGGTTTCAGGAAAACCTGTTGAAGCGCGAGGTTGGGGAACCGGCCCGAAAATATTTGAAGAAACGGGGTATTACGTCGGAGATCGCCAAGCGCTGGCAGCTCGGATATGCCCCGGATGAATGGGACGCCTTGGGCAGCTGGGCTCGCGGGCGGGGTTATCAGCCGCGCGATTTGATCGCCAGCGGGCTCGTCACGCAAAAGGAGAGCGAAGAAAACTCCGAACGTCGAACATCGAACGCCGAACGCCGAAGTTCATATGACCGCTTTCGCGGTCGGATTATGTTTCCGATCTGCAACGACGTGGGCGAAGTCATTGCGTTCAGCGGCAGGCTTCTAAAGGAGCAGGAAGGCGCTGGAAAATATGTGAATTCCCCCGAAACGCCGCTGTTTCGAAAAGGGAACGTGCTGTTCGGGCTGCACAAGTCCAAGCGCGCATTGATTGACGCGAACTGCGCCATTGTCTGTGAAGGCCAGCTCGATCTCATTACATTATTCGAAGCGGGAATTGGCAATGTAGTCGCGCCTCAGGGAACGGCGTTCACCGAAAGCCAGGCCCGGATTCTGAAGCGCTTCGTAAGCGAAGTCGTTCTCTGTTTCGATGCGGATGCAGCCGGCCGGAAAGCAGCGGAGCGTTCGCTCGACGCCCTGCTTCAGAATGATCTCATCGTTCGCGTCGCCGAAATGCCGGCGGGAGAAGACCCCGATTCACTGCTGCGCCGGGAGGGACGCAAGGCATTTGAAGATCGCATCGCGGCAGCCCGCGACTTTTTCGAATACTGGGTCGAGCGGGAGATGGAAGGCGTGGATCTATCATCGTTAGGCGCAAAGATGCAGCTGGCCCGGGGTTTGGCCGATACCGTGGCCCGGGTCCACGATCCGCTTATGCGCGGCGAAGTAGTGAGCCGGGTCAGCGCCCGGCTCGGGGTTTCGTCGGACGACTTCCGTAACCTGCTCCCCCGCCAGCGTTCCGAGCCGCAGTTTCGATCGAGTGGGCGTCCGGCCGAAGCCGCGCCGGCTCCGCGCCACGATGTCGCCATGCTTTGCCTGCTGGCGCTGCGAGATTCGGAAGCCCGGGGCTATCTTCTGGGCCAGAACTGGCAAGAGGTGCTTCAGCAGGTCCCTGATGCCGATCTCCTGGTCCGGATCCTGGAGGCCGAATTCGACCCCAATGACGCCGCTTCGGTGAACGCGTTCATGGCCGGGCTCCCCCCGGCTGAGGAAAGGGTTGTCTCCTCCTGGCTAATGAAAAAAATGCCGCCCAGAGGCCGGGAAATGGTTGAACAGTGGTGGCTCGGGATTCGTCAGGCAATTGTGCGGCGTCAATTGGAGATAGCCGAAAACCGGATCAAGCTCCCCCAACACAGCACTGGCGACGTGGTCAATCTGCAAAAACAAATCCTTGACCTGCAGGAACAGCTCCGCGACCTTTCCGCGTTTTCGCCGGTCCGCGTAGCCGACACCTGATTTTCCCCTTTGGGGGAGGAATGTCGATTGCTGGGCAGGTGATAAATCCTTAACCGCAACTTGGCCAGGCATTCGAAAAAAAAGGGAGCGTCCGATCGGTCGCAGGCAAAGCGTCCGAAGTCGAAACCCCTTTCACGGCAGGCTGCGCCGCCGCCGAAGCAATCGGCAAAAACCAAGGGCGCGAAGGTTAAGAAAAAAGGGACGCTTTCCGGGCATTCCAACGAACGAAATGGCCAGACGCCGGGCCGGACGAAGGGAGATTTGCATTCGCCCGCCGATACGGAGCAGCGCATTCGCGAACTGATCAAGCTGGCCAAGGAACAGGGCTACCTCACGTTCGACGACCTGAATGAAGCTCTGCCCGAGGGGATCACCGACGCCGATGAGCTGGACACCATCCTGACCCGGCTGCGCCGGATGGAGATCGATATTATTGAGGCTTCCGAGGTCGATCGGTACAAGGACGGGAAGAAGGACACCGAGGAGGAAGAAGAAGAGGAAGAGAAGCCGGAGACCAAGCTCGATATTCTGGACGACCCGGTCCGGATGTACTTGAAGCAGATGGGCCAGGTGCCGCTGCTCACCCGCGAGCAGGAGGTCGAAATTTCAAAGCGGATCGAAGAAGCCGAGAACATGGTCCAGAAGCAGATCAATCGTTTCGGATTCACCGCGCGGGCCCACCTCGACCTCGCTGAGAAGCTTGCCCAGGGCCGGGAACGATTTGATCGCGTGATCCTGGATAAAAAAATCGAGAGCCGGGAGCGTTACCTCAAGAAACTTCCGCGTTTGTGCAAACATGTCGAGCAACTGGCCAGTTCGTTAGGCAAGCAGTATGCGCAGATTTCGCATAACGCGAAGGGTGAGGGAAAGAAAGCCAAAACGTTTCAGCGCGCGCTCAATTCGCTCCAAAAATGTTACCCGAAATTCTATTTCAAGCAGAAGGTCACCGAAGAGTTCGTCCACCTGGCCGATGATGCTTTCCATAGCGCCGCTTATCTCCAGACGGAGATGACCAAGCATTCGCGGGATCGGAACAAAAAGGTCCAGCTCCGCGGCAAAATGCGGGACTTGGAAAAGACCATGTGGCTGTCCGTGGAGGAATTCTCCGCGGAATATCAGGTCCTTAAGAACTGGATGCGCCAGGCTCTTCGGGCCAAGACTGAAATGGTGGAGGCGAACCTGCGCCTGGTCATCTCAATCGCCAAGAAATATACCAACCGCGGCCTCTCTTTTCTCGACCTGATCCAGGAAGGCAACATGGGCCTCATGAAGGCGGTCGAAAAATTCGAATACCGACGGGGTTACAAGTTTTCCACCTACGCCACCTGGTGGATCCGGCAGGCGATTACCCGGTCGATTGCCGATCAGGCCCGGACGATTCGAATCCCGGTCCACATGATCGAGACGATCAACAAGTTGATGCGGGTGCAGAAACAGCTCGTCCAGGAATATGGCCGCGAGCCCACGCCGGAGGAAGTGGCCGAGGAAATCCTGCTTCCGGTGGATCGCGTCCGGGCAGTTCTAAAAATGGCTCAGCAGCCCATTTCGCTTCAATCACCCGTCGGCGAGAGCGAGGAAACCAACTTTGGCGATTTCATCGAGGACAAGGGCGCGGAAAACCCAAGCGACATGACCGCGATCGTCCTTCTCAAGGAGAAGATCAAGGATGTGCTCGAGACGCTGACCGAACGTGAGCGGCAGGTGCTGGAGCAACGCTTTGGGCTGGTCGACGGATACAGCCGCACATTGGAAGAAGTCGGCCGCCAGTTCCAGGTCACCCGGGAGCGGATTCGGCAGATCGAAGCCAAGGCGCTCCGTAAGATGCGGCACCCGACCAGGATCCGGCAGTTGGAGGGCTTCCTGGAGGCTCCCGACGCTTAGAGATTGATCGATTCGATCAATTTCTTTCCAGCACATTGGGATCCTAAGCTTAGAATTCCACGTGGACAAGTTGTCGCG
>JADMIO011721380.1_pt1 | contig 118588 bp, 98 predicted proteins | sample 8958161 | NCBI WGS metagenome assembly JADMIO01 (sample SAMN16585339, study PRJNA669376) | soil metagenome | isolation source: Crop rotation soil | place: USA: Cullars Rotation, Alabama | collected 2011
GCGACAACTTGTCCACGTGGAATTCTAAGCTTAGGATCCCAATGTGCTGGAAAGCCGATCCCAACATCGTCGGTAAGACGATCCGGCTGAACCGGCGGTCCTATTCGATTGCCGGTGTCACTCCGGAAGATTTCCATGGCACCGAAAAACTCTTCCAACCGACGGTCTTCGTGCCGCTGTCGAATTATCTGACGGAAGACGGCCTCAAGTGGGGAGAGCAGCGGCAGACGCGGCGCATTTTCGCCACGGTCCGTCTGAAGAGCGGCGTCACGCTGCCGCGGGCGCAAGCCGAGCTCAACGCGATCGCGGCGCACGTGCGCCAGATGTACCCCGTGGATGCCGAAGGTCTGGGATTCAAATTGACCCGTCCGGGCTTGCTGGGAGACTTGCTGGGTCGTCCGGCGCGCGTCTTCCTGGGCGGACTCATGGCGCTGGCTGGAATCGTGCTGCTCGCCGTGTGCGGCAATCTCGGCGGTATGTACGCCGCGCGCACGGCGGACCGCGCACGCGAGATTGCCATCCGTATCGCGATCGGGTCCAGCCGATGGCGGGTGGTCCGGCAGATCCTTGTGGAGGCGCTGGGCATCTCCATCCTCGGCGGCGCCTGTGGCTGCGCGCTCTCCTGGGCCGCGCTGACCGCGCTCGCCAAGTGGCATCCGCCCGGCGATTATCCGGTCCAATTCAGCGTCATGCCGCAGCCCACCATCATCCTGGTTTCCCTGGCGGTTTCGATGCTCGCCGGTGTGCTTTTCGGTATGACCCCGCTCCGTCAGATTCTGAAGACCGATCCGAATGAAGCAATCAAAAGCGGCTCGGCGGCCGGCTTGGCGGGACGGCGCTGGGCGCTGCGCGATGTGCTGTTGGCGGTTCAGGTGGCGCTGTGCTGCGTCACCGTCACCGGCGCCTTCGTATCGCTGCGCGGCATGAGTAAAGCCCTCGCAACCGATCTCGGATTCCAGCCCCGGACCGCTGTGGTGGCGCGATTCGATCTCAACCAGGCGGGCTATTCGCGCGAGGCAGCCAGCCAATTCCAGCGGCGTCTCCTCGAACGAGCTTCGCAACTTCCGGGAGTGCAGGCCGCCGGCTACTCCGACACCGTGCCGCTCCGCGGCGATGGGACCTCCACCGACATCTTCGCGCTGGAAACTGCCGATTTCCGGCCCGGCAACCGCGCGTTCGCCGCCGGGTTCTATCTGGTTTCGCCCGGATACTTTGCCGCCGCGGGAACCCCGCTGCTGGGCGGACGGGACGTGAGTATCGGCGATACGGACAAGACGCCCCGGGTTGCTCTGGTGAACCGGCAGTTCGCGCGCATGCTGTTCCACTCCGACGAGCCCGTCGGCCGCTATTACAAGACCCGCAACGGCCAGCCCATTCAGGTGATCGGGGTGGTGGCCGACGGAAAATACCAGTGGATCACCGAAGATCCGCAGCCGGCGATGTTCTTCCCGATCTCGCAACGGCCCAGCGCGCTCACCACACTGGTGGTGCGGCCATCGCGCGAGATGCCGGAATTGCCGGGGATCTTGCGGAAACTGATCGCGGAGATGGATTCATCGGTTCCCATCCGGGAGTCCGGTGTGTGGAGCAGCCAGATGGCATTGACCTTCTTCCCCGCGACGGTGGCGACCGTCGCACTCGGGCTGATCGGCGCCTTCGGCGTGCTGCTGTCGATCGCCGGAACCTTCGGCCTGGCGTCCTACGCGGTCAGCAAGCGGCTCCGCGAACTCAGTCTCCGGGTGGCGCTGGGCGCGCAGGCCAGGCAGATTCTGGGCGCCGCCCTGGGCCGCGTTTTGAAACTGCTGGCGGGCGGCTCGCTGGCGGGCATTCTGCTGGGGCTGGCAGCGAGTCGCGTGCTCAAGGCGATTGTCTACCACGCGTCGGCGCAGGATCCCGTGGTGCTGATTGCGGTCATCGCGACCATGATGCTCACCGGCCTGGTGGCGGTCGCCGGTCCGCTGCGGCGCGCGCTCCGCATCGATCCGGCCAAGATGCTGCGCGAACAATAAGGGGCGGTCTATGCTCTTACCTATCCACATTGCCGCGGGAGGGCTGGCGATCATTCTCGGCGCCGTCGCTCTCCTGGTCAAGAAGGGAGGGATCCTGCACCGCCGTAGCGGGCTGTTGTTCGTCTACGCCATGGTCACGATGGGCGGCAGCGCCTCTATCCTGGCGTTTCGCAAAAGCCCCACCAATCCGAACGTCTTCGCCGCTTTGATGACGATCTACTTCGTCGGCACGGCGCTAACCACCGTCCGCCCGGTGTCGCGGTGGACGCGTGGTTTCGATGTCGCCGCCCTGACCGTGGTCGTCTGCCTCGCGGTCCTCGACCTCATAGGGGGCGTGAAGGCGGTGAACACGCCTCGGGGTTTGCTCAACGGCATCCCCTACCCGATGTTCTTCTTCCTGGCGATCGTCAAGCTTCTGGCGGCGGCCGGCGATGTGCGCTTCCTACGATTCGGACTGCCTCGCAACGGGCAGCGCCTGTCGCGCCATTTGTGGCGGATGTGCTTCGCGCTGTTCATTGCGGTCGGCTCGTTCTTCTCGATCCGGGAGCGCGTGGCGAAAGTCCTTCCGGCCCCATTCACGACGGTCACCATGCGCCGGCTGCCGATGCTGCTGGTGTTTGCCGCGATGTTCTACTGGATGTGGAGAGTGAACCGCAGCCGGCGCTACTGGCGCGTGAACACCTGAATTGTGTGCGTCTTCTGGCCGCTGGCGAGGCCGGCGTCGGATTCGCAGGTGAGGGTCTTCTGGTCGGCGGACACCGTCATCTTTCCTAGGGCGGTGGGGCGGTTGGGGCCTTCCAGCATCATCGAGTATTCGTTGGCGCTCTTGCGGAGGATGCGGGCGGTGCCAATCTTCCGGCCGGCGCCGTCTTTCACCTCGAGGGCGCTGCCATCGATACGGCCTTCGAAGCGCAGGGAAACCTCTCTGGTGCGGTTGAGGGTGACGGAGTATTCGAAAGCGAGAGTGTCGCCGGTCTGCACGATTGTCAGGGTCAGGGGTCTGGATTCGGTATCCTGTCCGGACACCTGCTGGCTCTTCATCAGCCACTTGCCGGCGATGGATTCGGCAGCGTGCGACGCGGCCGCCAGGAGCAGCGCCAGCAGGACCGCTTTAGCTTTGCACATGGTTCTTCCCCATTAAGGATAAGCTCTCACGGGTGGCGGGCCAGGCGCGCGCTGCCAGGCCGGTCATATTCGCGACGGCGAAGCTGACGCCGTGAAGATTGCGGTCGCGCGGTACGCCGGGGATGTCGCGCGGGTAGGGCGAGGCGAAGAAGCGGCCCTCGCGGTAGTGGAACCGGTCGCGTGGAAGCTCTTCGTCCACGGCGACCGCGACGACGGCGGGGAGGTCGCCGGGCAGCATGCCCGCCGCGCTGACGATCAGGCCGTTTCCGCTGACGGCTTCGGCGAGCACGGCGCGGTGGTCGGGATTGGCGGTGCCGAGACTGAGGTTGATGAGGTCCATGGAGTGATCGCGGCACCACTGGAGGGCTTGCACGATGGCGTCGATGGTGACGGAGAGGCGCCGGTCGAAGACTTTGACGGAGTAGAGTTCCGCATTGGGGGCGAGGTCGCGGACGGCGGCGGTGACGGCGGTGCCATGGCCCATGCGGTCGATGGGATCGTCCCCGGCGAAGCTGACGGCTCCGGAGATCCGCCCGATGTGGGGATGAGACTCGAAGACCCCGCTATCGATGATGGCGATCTTCATGGGGTCACGGGTCCAAGCCTCACCACCTGGTGGGCGATTTTGGTCAGCATGGTGCGGTGAGTGATCACGATGGCGGTGCGGCCGGCGAGGGCGGTGACCAGAGTGTCGGCGATGGCACGTTCGTTGGCCTCGTCGAGAGCGGAGGTGGGCTCGTCGAGAACCAGGACTTTGGGATCCGCGAGAACGGCGCGGGCCAAGGCGAGGCGCTGCCGTTCGCCGGCGGAGAAGTTCTGGCCGCGCTCTCCGATGATGGTGTCGTACCCGTCGGGAAGCGCGACGATGGTGTCGTGGACGGCGGCGGCGCGGGCGGCGGCGACGATCTCGGCTTCGCTAGCGTCGGGCCGGACATAGGCGATGTTCTCGCGAATCGTGGCGCTGAAGAGATAGGGCGACTGATCGAGGAGCATCACCTGGCGCCGGACGTCCTGTAAGCGGAGGTCGCGGAGGTCCTGGCCGTCGAGACGGATGGTGCCGGCATCGGGGTCGTAGAAGCGCACCAGGAGGTCGGCCAGGGTGGACTTTCCCACTCCGCTGGGGCCGACGACGGCGCAGATGGTGCCGGCGGGAACGCGGAAGGAAAGATCGCTGAAGACGGGGTCGCCGGCATAGCGGAAGGTAATTGCCTGGCACTCGACTTCGCCGCGGCCATCGTTGCAGGCGAGCGCCAGTTCGCGTTCGACGATCTCGGCGCGCGTGTCGAACAGTTCCCAGACGCGGGTCAGGGAGACGCCGCCGGCGACCAGGTTGGAGTAGAGGCTCATCAGGTTCTGCACCGGCGAGAGCATCCGGGTGTGGTACGCCATGATGGCCACCAGCGAACCGATGGAGAGAGCGCCATCGATGACGAGTTTGCCGCCGTAGAGAAAAAGAACGGCGGTGCAGAGAGCCAGCAGCGTGCCGGGGACGGCCCCCGAAAGGAAGGCGACGAGCTGCATCCCGAGCAGCGCATCGATGAAGCTCTGATTGCGGGCGCGGAAGCGCTCCACTTCGCGCTTCTCGGCATTCGCGGTGACCACGAGGCGAAAGCCGAGGAGCGTTTCAAGCAGGAAGCTGCCGATATCGGCGCTGCGCTCGCGTACTACCTTGACGCGGGCCGCCAGCCGCGCCTGAAAGTGATGCAGGCTCCAGACGCTCAGGGGGAGCAGCGCGACGCTCACCAGGAACAGACGCAGGTTAAGCGACGCCATGATGGTCGCACTGCCCGCCAGGAAGACCACGTTGGAGAGGATGCTGAGGAGGCTATCCGCGGAAATCCGCTGAACTTCGGAGATGTCGTTGTTGATGCGCGAGACGACGTCGCCGAGCCGGGCGCGCGCCCAGAAGCGCGGCGAAAGCATCTGCAGGTGGCGGTAAAGAGCCACGCGCATATCGAAGAGGACCAGCGCGGACACTTTGACGTACTGGTAACTGGAGACAATGTTCAGCACGAAACCGGCGACGGTGGCGCCGACCATCAGCAGGCTGACCACCATCAGCGCGTGAAGGTCGCGGCGGAGCAGGGCCTGGTCGATGAGGAGTTTCGAGATGTACGGCTGTGCCAGTCCGAAGGAGGTGGCGGCGACGCCGGTGAGCAGGATGAACCCCATGCGCCAGCGGTAAGGAATGAGGAAGCGTCCCGCCCGGCGATATCCCGCCCAGAGAGTGCGCGCGGCAGACATGCTACGGGAGCACGAGCATCGTTCCGGTGACGTCGTGGCCCAGGTCCCATGTCACCTCATGTTTGAAGGTGACGGCATCGTAGACTTCGATTTCGAATCCGGCGCCCCAGATGTAGAGCTTCTGGCCGTTGGCGGACGTGCTGAAACTGTAACGGCTGCGGCAGGGGACTTCGGAAGTGCGGACCAGCTTGCTGTTGGTGAGGTCGAGACCCCAGAACTCGCAGCGCTGATTGCCGCCGTTGCCGTTTTGCGACATGGTGTAGCCCATCTTCTTGTCGGGGGTGATGTGAAGTCCCGTGACGGAACCGGCCGCGGGGCCGATGGGCGTGAAGTCGAAGTGGCGGGTGTTGAGATCGAAGCGCGCGAGGCCGAAGACGCGATTGTGCACGATGGGGTCGGAGTAATTGAAGATGGAGACGCGCTGGGTGGGATCGCTGAGGGCTTCGATGAGGCCGCCCATTCCCAGGTTCTCCATCGGCGGCCCTTCCGGCCGTTCGAGCTGGATCGTGTCGACGAGGCTGAAATCGGTGGCGTTCAGAACCTTGACGGTATTCCCGAACTGATAGAGGTATTTGCCGTCGGGCGATACTTCAAAACCGCTGGGACCGCCTCGGTCGGTGGGCGTCGGCGGAGGGACATCCACCGACTTCACGACCTTCTGCTGGGCCAGATCGACGATGGCGTATTTCGGTTTGCCGAGCACGAAGCGGTCGGTCTGCTTGGTGATCTCGGTCAACATGGTGTAGAGGAACTTACCTTGCGGATCGGGGGCGCCGCCGCCGACGCGATAGCGATGGGTGCCCTCGTCGAGCACGAAATGGTTGGTCACCTTGTGCGTGGCGACGTCGATCACTTCGAAGCCATTGTGATCGTTGGTGCTCACATAGATGGTCTTCTTGTCGGGGGAGAAGCGGAGGCTGCGGGGCAGGCCGGTGACCAGCTTGATCTGGTCGGTCACCTTGCCGGTGGCTTCATCCACCACGATGACCAGGTCGGGGTAGGCGCCCATGAAGAGCGTCCCGCCGCGGCAAAGGGCGGCCGACAATGTCAGCAATGCGAGTAGAGATTTCATGGTGAATACCTCTCGCCCGAGGACAAGACTCCTACGGGAAGACCAGGTCGAGCTTGCGCCAGTCCTTTGTTGCGACGGCGCACTTACTGGCCCAATCCGGGTAGTTGTTCAGGTGGTCGGGCACCTGGGCCGGCCAGAAGCAGGTGACATAGCAGTCGTAGATGTCCCGCTCCACGGGCTGGCAGAGACCGGCGGTGCCGCCGGCGGAATCCACTTCCCATCCCGGGGAGAACGCGAGCGCGCAGCCCATGGGGACGTGCGGGCGGTTCTGCGGGTTTTGCAACGCCACGACATCTTCGGCAGGCGCGGTCACCATACCGTCGATCCGGCGGGCCTTTTTGTTGACGGCTCGCAAATGCTTCATAGTGCTTTCCTTTCCGCGAAGTAATCGAGAAACGCCGGGTTCTGGACGCTGATCGCGCCGTAAATCTGGAGACAGGTATCGGTCCACTCGCGAATCCAATCGCAGTAGTGGAGGTTGGGATGGCCGGTGTCGCCGTAGCGCACAAAGGCCTCGTGATGACAGCCGCCGGCGCACAACGGGCGCGCCCAGCAGGTGTGGCAATCGTACTTACTGTTGATATGGCCGCGTGAGAGAAAATCGGACTGCCTGGCGCGGTCAACGCCGCCGGTCTTGATGTTGCCGAGGGCGTGAACGTCGGAATCGACGAAGCGGTGGCAGGGGGCGATGTCGCCGGACGGTCCGACGCCCATGAGTCCGAGGCCCGCGCCGCAGGGGTGCGACTTATTCACTCCCTGGTAGAGTTCGGCGATGGTGTCGCTGACGTTGGAGAAGCCGTGCATCTCGCCGCGGAGCGCGTACTGCAGATACTCGTCGGCCAGGACGTGGAACTCCGCGAGGACGCCGGTCATGCCGCGATCGCCAATGGAGTAGAGGCGGTCGGCGGATGTAGTGACCGGGGCGAAACCGACTTCGTGAAATCCGAGATCGTTCTTGAGGTGGCGATAAATGCGAACCACGTCGGTTACGCCGTTGGTGAGGGTGACACGCGCGGTGATCGGACGGGTCTTATGGCCCTGAATGAGGGCGCGCACCTTGGGCTCGATGATGGCGTAGCTTCCCTGCCCGTTGGCGAAGACGCGCAGCTTGTCATGGAGGTCCGCCGGGCCGTCCATGCTGACCGTGACACCGATACGGTGCTCGGAGAGGAACTCGATGATGGCGGGGGTCAGGAGGGTGGCGTTGGTGGTGAGGCTGAAATCGACGGTACGATTCTGCGCGGCCGCTTGCTCGGTGGCATAGGTGACCACCTCTTTGAGCAGGGGATAGTTCATCAGCGTCTCACCGCCGAAGAAGGTGATGTGAACCGCGCGGCGTCCGGGCGATTGGGCGAGCAGGAAGTCGACCGAGGCCTTGGCGGTCTCCAAGTCCATGAACTTGGGCTTGCCTTCCGGAGTGGCGACTTTGTCCTCACCGAACTCGTAGCAATACTGGCAGGAGAGATTGCACTGGTTCGTGAGGTTCATCACCAGGCTCTGGAGCGGGAAGTCCGCCGGCGGCGGTTCGAGAGGCTCGCGCTGCGAGCCGGGCTCTACGATGACGCGCGACTGGTAGAGTTCCCTGACCAGTTCCGAGGCATCGTCCTGCGACATTCCGGACTGCGCCAGGCGGCCGGTCAACTCGTCATGGCTCGTCTCCCCGGAGGAGAGAATGCCGACGACCGCCGCGACGGCCTCGTCCATCTCGAAGATGGCGCCGGCGGGCACGAGATAGAGAAACTCGCGGCCGCCGCCTTCAAAGCGATGGAACTCGCCGAGGGAGTAGGCGCGGGCCTGCGTTGCCGCCATCATCTCCCCACCTCGGGCTGATCCCAGCGGATATAAGTGGGCACGGTGACGACTAAGTACGACCGTCCGGTGAGCGGCTTGCCGTCCTTGTCCTTCTCGGTCTTGGATGTGGCGACCGCCCAGACGTCGCCATAGTTATTGCGGCTGAACTTGCGCTGCGGGTTAGGGCCGTCGATGTTTGGGGTGAAGAGGCCGGCGCTGTTGAGCGTTCCGACGAATTCCTTGTCGTCATCTCCGAAGACGGAGTAGAACTCCTCCACCGACCAGGTGACTTCGATGGGTCCGAGATCGACGTCGTCATTGGTCTTGAGCTTGCCGTCTTCGCCGCGGTTGAAGGCGACGGCTTCGAGCTGCTGATATCCGCGCGGGTGGGGCGACTTGGAATCGCCGCCGAGGCGGGCCATGGAGGCTTCGGGCAGCACCTTAATGTAATCGACCTTGTCGTAAACGGCCAGGGCGCCCTCGATCACGGAATTATGGAAAGCGACGTCGCGCTTGCCGGAGACCGCATCGGCGGCGACGTCGACCACGGCGACCACTTCGCCGGCATTGTGCGTGCCGATGGATTTTACGGTGATGCCGTTGCCGAAATCGAGGTCGGCGGGCGTGATTTGCGCGGGGAGGTTATTCCCCAGCAGGCGAACCTTTTCGCCGGTGGAACCGGACTTCAGGGAGAAGCGATCGAGGGTGAGCAGCATCGGCTCGGGCGAGACGCGCCGCAGTTTGACGTCGATGCCGAATTCCTGGTACTCGCCCCAGAACCAGCGGCCCTCGGCCCAAGTCTGGTCGGGCGCGATCCACATGGCTTCGCGCATCGGGCTGGCGAGATCGTCGGGAGTCGCATTGGCAGCCAGCGCGGGCCCGTTGGAACTGCCGCGCCAGGAGTAACCGGCGTAGACGAGGCCCTTACCGGTTCGCGTGATGGAGGCTCCGCCATTGACGGGCTGCAGTTTCACGGTGGTGGTGAATTCGTCATCGGCGGCGCCCTGGGCGATGGTCATTTCGCCGTAGTATCTGCCCTTGCCGAGAATGCGCGCGGCCACCAGCCACTTGCCGGTGATGCGCGGAGCGCGCATGCGGGCGCGCCAGGTAGCCCACTCGGGCGTGTGAAGCGGATAGTTCTTGGCGAGATAGTCGAGGGACGCTTCGAGCGAGACCGCGTTGGCGGGATTGGGAGCGGGGGCGCCGGGCGGCGGAGGCGGATTCGGCAGGCCAAACGGGTTGCGGCGGAAGGCCATGTCGGCGGTGGTATAGAGCGCGGAATGCAGATCGGCGAGCAGCGACCATTCCTCTTTGGGACGGCGCCACTGGAACGGCCGGCCGAGGGCGTGGCAGGAGGCGCAGGTGGTGCGGATGGATTCGTTGGGCACGGCCTCATCGATAATGCGGTGCTCCGCCATGTACATCACCGGCTTGGCTTCTTCGGGAGCGAGGCCGTGCGAACTGCTGAGATATTTCAGAATGGCCTTGGCGTCGGCGGCTTCCACGGTCATCCCGTTGAGCCGGACCATGCGCTTGATGGCTTCTTCCCAGCCTTCGGGTGTGGTGCGGATCCAGGAGATGCGCGAGAGATTGTTCTTGTCGTCTTTGGGATGGCAGGTGCCGCAGACCTTGATGGTGAGCGCGTGGGTGACCGGGATGCCGTCTTCGGTGGGAGTACCGCCGCGGCCTCCACGACCGCCGCCGTTCGGCGTAAGCGAGGTGCCCGCGGCCACCTTGGGCTGCTGCGCGGGCGGCGTCGTAGTAGCCGGAGGGGTTTGCGCCTGGGCGTGCAAGAAGGGCACGGCACACAACACGCACGCAAAACCAGCAACAGCTCCGAAGCGATCCCTGACCATGGCCGACTCCCTCTGCCTCCCGTTCCGGCAAGCGGCTAATCTAAATCTCTAAGCCTGACGGATACCCAGCCCCTCGACCGGGTTCTCCACAGTGTCCGTGAGAGCATGGTAGTGTTTGACGGTATCCGTAGTCAAGTAACGATTTCGGGGTGAAGCGGTTGGCGGGAATTAACATTCCGACCGAGATTCTCGGCTGGGTTCGGCATGGCGAGGCTGTCGCGCGCCGGACGGCGGCCCCGCCGTCCACGGGCGGCAGTCAAGGAATCGATGAGCGGTAAGTCGCAAGCAAGGGTGGAAATCCGCGGCGGCGGCGCGGCGGCGGCGTGCTGCGGGCACCTTTTGCGGCAAGCTGGGGGGGCCGTCCGGATTACGGCTACCGATCGGCCCCGGATTCCGGCGATCCTGATCAGCCAGGCGACGCAAGCGCTGCTTTCCGGTGTGTATCAACAGCCGCAGATGTTCGATGGGTTGCCGCGGATCAATCGGCGGACGGTGCAATGGGGCCGGAGCGCCTCGATGGTGACGCTGCCCCACTCGGCGGTGGTGATCTCCGAGGGAGAGTTGCTGAAGCGAATACATCCGGCGGAAGGCGCGACGGAAGAGACAGGGGAGGCGGGGTGGACGATCTACGCTTCGCGACCGCTTCCACCGGGTACGGGGGAATTGACGTTCGGGACGCGGATGGCGGCGGCATTGCCGGTCGCAAGGACGAACAGCGCGGACGAGGTGGCGATCGAATCGCTCGAAGACGGTTGGCTGTTCATGATTCCCGAGTCGGCCGCACGGGCGTGGCTGATCGCGGTGGGCGCGCCGCCGGACGTGTTGCTCTCGCAGAGCCGGCTGATTGCGGACAGGGTGGGCGATGCGGTGGGAGCGGCGGCGGTGTTCCCTGCCTATCCGCGCGTGCTCGACGGCTTGTGCGGACCCGGATGGCTGGCGTGCGGCAGCGCGGCGCTGGGGTTTGACCCGATCGCCGGCGACGGCACGGGCGCGGCGATTCGCGAGGCGATTCTGGCGTCGGCGGTGGTGCGCGCGGCCGCAGCGGGAGGCGACGTGGACAGTCTGCTGGAACATTACCGGACGCGGATTCTGGCAGGGTTCTACCGGCACCTGACGCTGTGCCGCGAGTTCTACCGGAACGGCCACGACGCGCCCTGGTGGCACGGGGAGTTATCGGCGCTGGAGCGGGGGATCGAGTGGTGCCTGGGGCGCCTGCCGGCCGCGCCGTCCTTCCGCTATTCGCTGGTGGGATACGACCTGATGCCGGTGGAGCCGGACGAACAGCGGCGTGAGCAGGCGGACTGAGTCCTAAATTGTCAAAGAGCAGTCTCCCGAATTCAAGCGCAACGTGGGTCCGGCGGCGGCGTGGTGGAAGCGGCCGCGGGTGGGCGCCGGAGAGAAACCGGGGGATCGGAGAACAATGAGGGAACGAACCCAATTTGAGATGGATCTCCCTGATTCGAAACGGCCGGCTGCTCCGGCTCCGCTGTAGCCTCGCGGTCGGATTGGGGCTCCGCCTGGAGGCGTTCGAGATCTTTAAGGGCGCCGCGGTAGGTGCGGAACGTGGAGTCCATGCGGCGCTGGAGGATTGCGAAGTGGCGGGAGGACGACCGGAAGGCCTGGGCGAGGGGCAGGGACGCGCCGGAAGCGGATGCGTCGTCGATCGACTCGTTCCAGAGGTTGGTTTCGACGTTGCGCCAGCGGCGGAGGAGCCAGTCGGATTGGATGAGGATTTCGACGAGGGCGCGCTGGTCGGGAGTGGCGGGGCGGAAACGGTCGTAATATTCCTGGCCGAGACGGGTGAGGTCCTCGACATTTTCGCCAGGGATGATGAGGGATTGGGTGTAGATTCCGGATTGGAGCGCATTCCGGCTGGAGGCGGCCTTGCCCTCGACGGAGCGCGGGCCGGTAGACTTTTGGGCGTTGCGGCGATTGGCCGCGATTTGCTTTGGGGTAGCCATGTTACTGGCCGGAAATTAGCGCAGGGTCAAGGGGGAGGGGGAGGCGCTAAGTCGTAAGTAATTGAGATAAGGGGAAATCCAGGTGTGAAATTGTTGTGACTGAAAAAAGTCTGCTCAGTTGCGCGGCGACAGCATGCGAGGAAACGCCGTTCGACCCGCATAACCCAGAATGGTTACAATGCCGGTGAGCGCAGATGGCGAGTGCAACAGAACCGATCATCTGGACTGGCCAACGCGGTGACTATCGCTGGCTGACCAGCACCGAGCAGCACATGGGTACGGTGGTGCAAGTGTGTCCGGATGCCATTTTGAACCGATACCTGGCCGTGACGGCGATTGACAGCGGCATCCCCTGGCTCACGGACCGGCAGCGTATAAAAGGATGGCAAGTACGCTCGGGAATCGCTTATAGCTCACGTGTCGAAACGGTCGAGGACCTGTTTTACCAACAGGACGGCGCGGCCATACCTGGCTTTGACGAATGGTACCTATTCGATGCGCCTCCGGCCGACTTAGGCGAGATTATCGAGGGAAATCCGTTCCTGGAATCGTATGCGCCCGGGCCGGGGAGGATGATGGTGTTCGTGGGGTACTTTGCGTTTGTCATTCATGACCCGGATCCTGCTATTCAGCCGCTCGTCGAGATGTTCTGGCGGCAGTTGGAACGGATTCGGCCCGAGGCCTACATCTCCGACGGTAGAGACAATCTGACCTTTGTCTGCAGGGACCGCCGCCTGTTCGATTCTGTGCACCAGCGCTTGAGGAACGCAATCGGGTAAGCCATTTGGGTTGGTCACGATTTGATTTGAACCTTCAGTTCAAGAATTTAGCCTCATCCGCTATCTGGTCGAGCATCACAAAGCCGATGGCGCCCTGGTGCGTCTGAAGGCCGATGCCGAACTTTTCAGTCTGTTCCGAATTTCCGAAAGATTTGTCGGCACTGGGCTGCCTTCTCCCCGCTTTACGGTGATGTCGAGGTTAAACCGCTGGGACAGGCCCGTCTCATCAATCACCGGCACCTTGTATTGAAGCGACAGAAGTTGAGCAAACAAATGGAAGCTGATATTTCTGCACACAATTGGCGTCTCTCCGTCGACCCAGAGAGAAGAGTTGGAAGTATAGCCTTCGGGTACTTCGGCGAAGGGGAGGAGCTGAGGGACCGGGCCGTGAAACCATGGCATCGTGGGGTGATTGTACTCGGCGGCGATGGGAACCGGGTTGCTGGAGACGGGCAAGTTCACCAAAAGATCCGGAGACGTGACAATCAGGAATTCAGCCTCGATGGGCCGCTTCTCGAAGTGATAGCGCATTCCCATCTGCTCCTGGAGAAAGCGCCTCAGCATCTCGTCCATCTGGGGGCGGGTGGCCCGCTTGGAGAGTTTTGTATGATCGCGTAGTTCGGCCCCGACGCCTTGAATTGGAAATCATCCAAGGCGAGGGCCTCGGCCAGCAAAGCCGGCACCGTTCGCGGCAGTTATACTGCAACATCCCGGGGCCCACGTAGCATCCCTGCGTCGAAGAGCTTACAGGTGATCGAGGTCGCGTGTCTGCCGCGATAAACGAGCGACATTACGGAAGCACTCTTGGATGCGTTAATGGCACAAGCCGCGTTCCACCTGGTAATTGCGAGGGAGAAGGTTGAGATCGATGGCCTCGCCAATCAGCAGCAAAGCCTTCTCGAGATCCGCTGCCATGGCTTTTTGCTGGTCGTTCAGCAAGCCAAAGGCGATGTCGCGGCGCAACCTCGGCTCCTGCATATCCGACAGAAGCTGGTTCAATCTTCCCTTAATCCTGATGGCTTCGGGAGAATCGTCTGCTGTGCCCGAATCCCGGAGTGCGAGGAGGCGCTTCTTCGCCTCGCCGAACTGTTCGTTCAGAGCCGGCTGGGCGGCTTTTTCGAATTCCGATAACTCGGCGATCTGCGCGTCGCTGAAACCAAGTTGCGACGTATACGACTTGATCCGGCAAAGACATCCGCAGAGGCCCCAATTCACCTGGTCATTCAGCCCCAGCCAGTTGGCGAAAGCTCCCTCGGCGTCGGACCGAAGCGCACGGCTCATGATCGCGTCCAGCTTGGATTTCTGCCGACGGTCCAATACCTGATAGGCGGCTCCCGCTGCCGAGGGGCCATTTCCGGCCGGATACATACTACTTTGCCGGCACTTTGCGATCTGCGCATCGGTAAGGTTCAGAGCATTTTTCAGTGTGTCGTAGCGGTGTTCCGGTTCTTGCGCTGCCAGGTTGGTACAGATAGCGGCGAGCAGGCAACCAGTAAGCAGCCGCTGATTTAATCCGATCCGGCGAGAAGCATTCATTAGTCATAGTCTATGACGATGGAGAACGGCCAGAGACTGGTGTGTCTTCATCGCATACGCCGGAAGGGGTTCCGGCCTTCCCGGGGGCTGCAACTGGTGAAGAACAAGAACGCGGTACGGGACAAGTCGGCGGAAAGCCGATGCTGGAACTGACTCACAGCGGCGGGGGCTCAAAATACACTAACCTTGCATGCGGGTGCGCGTCCAAAACGCAAGGAGCCTGCCGTGCCGTTCGGATCTGCTGCCGGGGCAATCACCGCCGCTGTGGGCGCGATGATTGTGTTTGGCCTGACGAATACGTCCCTGCTGCCTGCTCCACTGCCGCAGACAGCGGCGCGGCCGAGCTTTCGCCTGCCTGACGAAGCACCGGGTATCGACGGGATTGTCCGGGCGCTGATTTCGGTGTTCGAACAGGCCGACGTTGTGGGGCTGGGCGAGGCACATGCGCAGCGCGGCGCTGGGGTTTGACCCGATCGCCGGCGACGGCACGGGCGCGGCGATTCGCGAAGCGATTCTGGCGTCGGCGGTGGTGCGCGCGGCCGCAGCGGGAGGCCACGTGGACAGTCTGCTGGAACATTGCCGGACGCCCGACCAAACAGGTCAGGCTCTTCGGCGGCTTCTAGAATCATGGGGCATGCCTTTCCTCGGGTTCCTTCAGTTCCCCTTGGTAAAAAGCTCCGTATTTGGGACGGTCTCTTTGCGATCATTGGCGGCTTGCCCGATGTCTCTGCGACACCGGCAACACGTCTGTCCGCTGGCGCCCCATGCGGGAGCACCTCATTCGGAACCTTGGCGGGTTATTTTGCCCGAACCACTAAAGTGCCTCGCCCGGAAGCTTCGTCTGGTTCGTCGGCAAACCGCCGGAAGCGCCGACCATCGATGGCCTGTTCCAGTTGCAATGGTGACTTGTGGTTCCTAATCCGGGCCAACTTCCCGCCCGCCGACAATGCGCCCAGAAGGGCCTGCGCCACTTCTCAAAAACATTCCAACCGTAGCGCGGGAGAATAGTAGCCAAGGAGGCATTCGCGTGAAAGCAGTCAGGATTCACGGCCGGGGCGGGCCCGAGCAATTATTTGTCGAGGATGCATCGGCGCCGGTGGTTCGGCCTGGGAATGTGCTGGTGCGGGTACGCGCGACGGGCATAACGCCCACAGAACTGACTTGGGATGAAACCTATCGGAACGACGATGGCAGTGTGCGGATTCCGAGCATCCCGGGACACGAGCCATCAGGCATCGTAGAGAAGACGGCGCCCGATGTCACGGACTTTCGGGGAGGCGACGAGATATATGGCTTGGCTGACTTTCCGCGGGACGGGGCGGCCGCCGAGTTCGCGGCAGTGCGCGCGACGAACCTCGCGTTGAAGCCGCGCAGCATTTCGCATGTGCAGGCGGCGGCACTACCGCTGTCGGCGCTGACCGCCTGGCAGGCTCTCTTCGAACACGCGCATCTCGCGGAGGGGCAAACCGTGCTGATCCACGGAGGCGCAGGCGGCGTGGGAACGTTGGCAGTGCAACTGGCGCGCTGGCGAGGGGCCCGCGTAATCGCCACAGCGTCTGCGCGCGACGCAGCGCTCGTGCGCAGTCTGGGCGCCGACGACGTGATCGACTACCACGGCACCCGCTTCGACGACATCGTGCGAGACGTCGATGTAGTGGTGGATGGTGTCGGCGGCGAGACGCGGGAGCGTTCCTGGCGCGTGCTGCGGAAGGGCGGTGTCTTGGTGACACTGGTTTCCCCGATTCCGCCTGATGTCGCCGAGCAGCACAGCGTGCGGGGTGTGTTTTTCATAGTCAGCGGAAATCGAAGTCAGCTGGATCAAATCACCGCGCTTGTGGACGCCGGGAAGTTGCGGCCGATATTATCCGAGGTGCTTCCGTTTGCCCGCGCACGCGAAGCGTTCGAGTACGCCGGTTCAGGCCACGCGCCGGGTAAAATCGTGCTTCAGGTAAGCGATTAGGCGGGCGATCCCGAATTGACGACGCGCCTGGAGGAACGTTCTGCGGTCGCAAGCCGATTTCTCGGGGACTAATCCGCAGGACGTGAGGGTTAGTCTGATCAGCCGGTATGCGAACTCATGCCGTATCATGGACGTATGTTTGAACTGGTGTTCGAGGTGGTTCAGGAGTCCGATGGCGGGTACTGCGCCGAATGCCTCACGGAAAGCATCTTCACCGAAGGGGACACGTGGGACGAGTTGCGCAAGAACGTGCTGGAGGCGATCTCTGCGTTCTTCTTTGATCGGCCCCGACCGGAGCGAGTTCGCCTGCACCTTGTCCGTGACGAAGTCCTCCTGGTGGCATGAAGATTCCTCGCGATGTTTCCGGCGCGCGCCTGGCTGACCTCTTGTGCCGAAAATGGCAGTACGCAAGGGTGCACCAGGTCGGTAGCCACATCATCCTGGAGACCGCCCAACCGACTCACCATCGGATCGCGATTCCAGACCACCATCCACTCAGACTCGGAACGCTCAGTTCGATCCTTCGCGCCGTCGCCCAGCATAAGGGCGTCCAACGCGACGCGATAATCGCGGACCTGTAGGCGGTTCGAGGTCACCAGCCGACTTATGGGGAGTAATCCTGCCAGATGGTAGAATCAACCTCGCCGAAATGCCGACGATCAGTGCGTTCTATGGGATCTTGATCCGCATGTTTTAGAGCGACCATCCTCCACCGCATTTTCACGCTCGATACGGCGAGTTCGAAGCCACGGTTGACATCGGGAGCCTGGAGGTAATCGAGGGCCAACTGCCACGACGGGCTTTGAATCTGGTGCGGGAATGGGCGATGATGCATAGAGAGGAACTTTTGGAGGACTGGCGTTTCTGCCGGGAGAACACGGCCCCGGCGAAAATTGAGCCACTGGCATAAACGGAGTCAATATTCCATGCACTGGGACGTAGTCGAAGTCAAACCCGAACCGCACTACCGCCTCTTTGTCCGATTTAAGGACGGGGTGGCGGGGCACGTGCAGCTGCGGCCGGAAGATCTGACCGGAGCCCTCGCCCCATTGCGGGATGAGCAGTTCTTCGAACAGGTCTTTATTGATTACGGTGCGGTTGCGTGGCCCGGCGAGATCGATCTGGCGCCCGACGCCATGTACGCAGAGATCGCCGGCCAAGGCGACGGCCTGCGACACGTTGGCTGAACAACCACGTAGCCAGTTCAGTTCGGTTCCTGAGTAGCATCGAAAAGAAGATCCGCGCGCAGGAGCAAAAGCCAGCACAGACTTCCGAGGATGACGTCCCGTTTTGAGAGGAAAGCTCCGACCGCGTGAAGCCTGTAAGACGAGTGCATGCTTGACGACCCGCTTTCGAAGCACCTCGGCTACACCATTGAACGCTAAATTTCGTCCGCAGCGATTACTCCCCATAAACGCTAGGACCCTATCGGAACTGCCCGGCGACAAAACAGCGGACAAATGGACGGAAGCTCGGCGCCGGGCAGTTTTGATAGGGCCGTTTGAACTGGCCCGCTCGCGTTTGCGGGGGACGCGGCAGCTATGGGATTTGGTGCGGGTTTTGGTACTTTCGGGGGACGGTGGCGACGGGTAGTTTGGGAGTATCCGGCTGTCGCGAGTTCGGATCGTGCGCCGTGAGCGCGAAGTCTTCGACCGTGGCGGACGGCAAGGAGCAGCTGGTTATCCGCACACGGCGGGTCCGGGACACACCAATCCTGTCCGCGTCGAAACACGCAATTCGCCGAGAATGAAACGCCGCTACGAAGTGTCGGGGACGCCATTCAGACAAATGGCGCGACGGGCGATCTCACTCGGACGCAGCCGTTCAACGACGACCATGGCGCCGCCACAAATTGGGCAATGCCATTCCCGCTGCGGGAGCACGACGCAAGTTGGCGAGCGTGCGAGCGGCGCGTCACCGAGCAGTTGCCGGCAGATCGGCAGCAGGCGCGTGCGGCTTCGGTTGGCGAGAAATCCGAAATGACGGATGCGAACGAGGCCGCGCGGCAGGACGTGCAGGAGAAATCGACGCAGGAACTCGTCGGCCGTGACCGTCATCTTCCGCTTCTTGGCGCCATGAGCGTAGTCCTTGTAGCGGAATGTCACCTTGCCGTCTTGGTGCGCGATCAGCCGATGATTCGAGATCGCGACGCGGTGAGTGTACCGCGCGAGATATTGCAGGACGTATTCCGGCCCGCGAAACGGGCGTTTGGCGTACACCACCCAGTCTTTCCGGAATAGCTGCCTCAAGAATTTGCGGAACTGCTTCGACTCGGCCAACAGCAGTAAGGATCCGTGAAAGGCGAGTTTGTGTGCGCGGAACAAACGCTTGAGTCCGTCGACGAACTTGCCGCGGAACACTTTGCTGAGGACACGGACCGGGAGAAAGAACGACGTCGGCGCTCGAATCCAACGGGAATGATCGAGCGCGAGCCCGCCGGCTGGGATGACGCAGTGAAGATGGGGATGGTGTTGAAGGGTCTGTCCCCATGTATGCAACACGGCGAGGATGCCGATCTTGGCGCCGAGATGCTTCGGGTCGGCGGCTATTTCCATCAGGGTCTCGGTCGTGGCGTCGAACAGAAGGTCGTACAGGAGCTTCTTGTTTTGCAAGGCCAATGCTGAGAGATCATGCGGAAGAGTGAAGACCACATGAAAATAGGGGACGGGGAGCAGGTCTTCCGAGCGCTTCGCGAGCCACTGCTCGCGGGCGTTGGTTTGACACTTTGGGCAGCGCCGGTTCCTGCACGAGTTGTAGGAGATGGCCTCGTGCTCGCAAGCGGAGCATCGGTCCAGATGCCCGCCGAGAGCTTGGGTCCGGCAATTCCGGATAGCCCGCAACGTCTTCAGGTGCGGCCACGCGAGATGGCTTTCATTCCGATCGATATAGCCGTCGCCAGCCGTCCGAATGATATCGGCCACCTCGAGGGGTGGCCTGTTCATTTTTTCACTCGCTTACGCGAACGCTTGGACTGATCCGGTTTGGAAACGTCGATCGCTTCGAGCGGGTTGCTAACCGCCTGGAGATGACGTTGCGACAAGTGGAGATACACGGCGGTGTGCTCGAGCTTCGCATGACCCAGCAGGACCTGAATGGTCCGAAGGTCGGCGCCAGCCTCCAGCATGTGGGTGGCGAAACTGTGCCGCAGGGTATGCGGTGAGACCGGTTTCTTGATTCCGGCGCGCTCGGCGGCCCCTTTGACCGCAAACCAGACGAGTTTGGCGTTGATAGGGACATCAGCGCGCCAGTTGTTCACCATACCCGGAAACAAGTACGTCTTCGGCTTGATCCACCGCCAATACTCGCGTAGGGTCTCCAGCAGCTTTGGACTGAGCAGGACGTCCCGGTCGCGACCGCCCTTGCCATGTTGGACGCGGATCAGCATCCGCTTGCTGTCGATGTCGGCGACCTTCAGGGCGCACAACTCGGCGCGACGGACACCCGTTGAGTACAGCGTCATGAGGATGGCCCGGTGCATCAGGTTCTTGGCTGAGCCGATCAGCCGCGCGACCTCATCCTGACTCAATACCGTCGGCAAAGGCCGTTGCCGCTTCGGCAGCGGAATCTGATTCGGCGTGTATGGCCGGTGTAGCGTCTTCACGAAGAAGAAGCGCAGTGCCGCGCCTTGTTGCTCGACGGTTCCGGCGGCCAGCTTGCGGTCTTTGAACAGATGAGCCTGATAGGCTCGGATATGCTCCGGCCCAAGCTGGTCGGGGCGCTTCCGGAAGTACGCCGCGAACTCCTCGACGGCGTGGATGTAGGCTCGTACGGTATTCTGGGCGTAATTACGACGCTGGAGCTCATCCAGCATCATCTTTCGAAGATGGGTCACAGGGACCTCCTTGTGACCCACACACTAACGCCGTGAAAGCCGCGGGTGTCGCGACGCGTAGCGTCCCCCGCGCGAGCGGGTTAGTTCAAACGCCCTTACGACCACCGATCCAAACACCACCGTCCATATCGGCAATCCGTACATACCCACAGCGCAAATCGACTGCATTCTTTGAGTAGCGCGTTTCTCAGACGGAGGAACGCCGATCAGCGGCGGTAAGCCGGCACGTTCCCAACCCGAATCGGCGCCCGGCGCATGTGTTCCTGTGTCAAAGAGAGCGTAGCAAAGCGGTGTCTCCTCAAGAACGTGCCCTTTTCAGGCCGTTGTATACTGCTCCAATGGCGGCGTGGATTCTCTCGAAGGGCTCCCACATCATGACGCGAATGTGGCAGCCGGCGTATTCGGTGCTTGCGGTTTCGAGCATACTGGCATCAGCTTTCACGGCAACAGCGCAGGTCAATCCCGATTTGTATTCGGGGCTCAACTGGCGAAACGTGGGGCCTTTTCATGGCGGACGAATTTCTTCCGTCACCGGCGCCATCGGCCAACCGGGGGTATTCTATGCCGGCACGCCTTTGGGCGGTATCTGGAAAACCACCAGCGCCGGCGTCACCTGGTTCCCGATCTTCGACCAGGAGAAGAGCGTCGATAGTATCGGAGCCATCCAGGTCGCTCCCTCCCATCCCGATATCGTCTACGCAGGCGCCGGTGACCCCATTCAGGGCAGCCTCGGCAACGGCATGTGGAAGTCCATCGATGCCGGCAAGACCTGGCAGCACATCGGCCTTGAAGACACCGTGAAGATCACCGGCATCGTGGTCGATCCCGCCGATCCGAACCTGGTCCTCGTCTCCGCGTTCGGCGATGCCACCCGCCACGGCGGCGGTGTCTATCGCTCCACCGACGGCGGGCAGAACTGGACCAACGTCCTCAAGCCCGCCGACTACGAGGGCGTGCGCGATCTCCAGCAAGCATACGACGATCCCAGTGTGATGCTGGCCGCCACGCAGGGAAACCTCACCGCCGGCCCCGGTGGAGGCGGCGCCGGTCGCGGCGGCGGAAACAAGCCGCCCGTGGCGTTCAAGTCCACCGATGAGGGCAAGACCTGGACCGAGATCAAGATTCCGCCCTTCTCGGGGCGCGTTTCGCTCGCCATCGCCATGCACACCAAGGGCCAGCGCATGTACATCGTCGGCAACGCCATTCAACAGGGCTCTGGACTTTTCCGCTCCGACGATGGCGGCGCCACCTGGCGGCACATGGCCGGGAACGACCAGCGCATCGCCCAGCGGATCAGCAACGGCCAGGGCAACTATAGCAGCGGCGTCTTCGTGGACTCGCAGAATCCCGACATTGTGTACACCATGAGTACCGCCATGTACCGCTCCGTTGATGGCGGCCTCACCTTTGAGCCTTTCAAGGGCGCGCCCGGCGGTGAGGACTACCATAAGCTCTGGATCGACCCCACCAACGGCCACCGCATGCTGGTCGGTTCCGACCAGGGCGCCGCCGTCACGCTGGACGACGGGCGCACCTGGAGTCTGTGGTACACCCAGGTGATTTCGCAAATCTATCACGTAGCCACCGACAACGCATATCCTTACCACATCATGGGCGCGCAGCAGGACACTGGCGCCGTCATGATCGCGAGCCGCGGCAACTGGGGACAGGTGAACTTCACGGACTGGAGCCCGCTGCCGTCGTCGGAATTCGGCATCGATCGGCCCGATCCTAAGAACCCAAACATCATCTATGGTGTTGGATATGGTCCGGGAGGAGGCGGCAGCGGACTCATCAAGATTGACATGGCTACAGGCCAGTGGGAGAACGTCGCACCCAACTTCGGAGCCAACGCAGACAAATACCGCGCCGGGCGCGATTTCGAGAAAAAATTCGACCTCGCGTTCGAACCCGGCGCTCTCTACGTTGCCTACCAGTGCCTTCTGGTTTCGCGCGACGGCGCCTATTCCTTTACCGTCGCGAGCCCTGATCTGACCACGGCCAAGGACAAGCCGCAAATGGCGTGCGGCTCTGCGGCGCCGGCACCGGCCCCACAGTCTCCCGCGGGAGCGGCGGGACAACCGGAAGCGCAAGCACCGGGGCCGAACAGCGGAGGGCCCGCGGCCGCAGCCTCGATCAGCGACTTTTCCATTTCCAGGGTCAGACGCGGTGTTATCTGGACGGTCAGCAGCAACGGACAGATCTACAACACCATGGATAACGGCAAAACCTGGACCAACGTCACCAACATCGACGGCCTTCCGCCCCGAGTTAACTTCAATACCATCGAGGCAGGCGACGACGTGAATACCGCCTTCGTCGCCGGCCGCGTGGGCGGCGGGCGCGGCCAAACGCCAGCCCCGGAAGACACGAACGCGCCGCTCGTCTGGCGCACCACCGACGGAGGCAAGACCTGGACCAGCATCGTCAGCGGCCTGCCCCGCGACGAGCGGACCGGAAGCTGGATTAACAACCTGCGGGTGGATCCCGTGCAGCCGGGCTTGCTCTTCGCCGGATCCGAGACCACCGTGTTTGTCAGTTTCGATAATGGCGATCACTGGCAGTCGCTGCGCCAGAACCTGCCCAGCACTTCCATCCGCGGCCTCGAAGTCCACACCGATCACCATCAGAACGACCTGGTGATTGCCACCTACGGCCGCGGCTTCTGGGTTCTCGACGACATCACGCCCCTGCGCGAGATCGCGGCTAACGCCAAAGCCATCACCACATCGTCCGCGTATCTCTTCAAGCCCGAGGAGGCCATTCGCGCACGCATCAACAGTAACTGGGATCAGCCTTTCTCCGTCGAAGTGCCCCATGCGCCCAATGTGCCTTACGGCGCGATCGTGGATTACTACCTCAGCCGCGCGCCCAGCGGGCCCATCCAACTCCAGGTGTTCGACGCGAAGGGCAATCTGGTCCGCACCATGTCCAGCACCCCGCCGCCCCCCATCGAGGACGCGGCGTACCCCCACTACTGGCTGGCAGCTCCCGAGACTCGCGTCCTCTCGACGCATGTGGGTCACAACCGCGTCAATTGGAATCTGCAGTATGAGGACCCGCCCGCTCTGCGCCATGACCTCGAGAATCAGATGAACATGGTAGCCGGCTCCACCACTCCCGGTCCGCATGGTCCGCAGGTGATTCCCGGCGTTTATACTCTCAAGCTGACCGTCGGCGGGCAGGTCTTTACCCGCGACGTCACCGTCGTGAACGATCCCCGCGCCGGCGAGAGTCCCGCACTCCTGGCCGCCCTGCGCACCCAGAACAATCTCACCCTTCTTTCCATGAAAGGGATGGAGCATAGCTTCGCAGGCCATGAGGAAGTGATTGCGGTGCAGGAGCAGCTTGCAACTCTGATGAAGGGCAATCTTCCAGAGGATGTGTCCGCGCAGGCCAAAACATTGCAGGCCAGCCTGACCAAAATCGACAGCGCCGGGCGAGGCGGTTTCGGAGGCGGCGGGCGCGGGGGGCGTGGGCCTGCCGATCCCAACGCTGTGCAAACCTTCTCCGAGTTGAACAACGCATTCAACACCATGGTCAGCATGATGCAGGTCGGCCTCGACATGCCGCCCACCCCCACCCAGATCGCCACCTGGCAAAAAGACTGCACCGACCTGAACCGTACCAGGGCTGCCTGGGAGGACGCGCGGAAACAAATCACCGACTTCAACACGGTGCTGGTCAAGAACAACCTGCCGGAATTGAAGGTTGCGCCCACCAAGCTCACGGCTTCATCTTGCAGCTTTATGCCCTAGCGCGATTCGAAATCGGACTGGTGGTGTCCCGCGTTCCGTTTGCGGGCCTACCCGCGGAACGTCTTGTCGACTGGTCCCCACTCCGTCCGGATTGTCCACTCAAACGGGGGGGCATGGAGCCACGGGAGTTCTGTACGAGCAGCGCGTGATACAAGCAAAAGCGCCCGCAGGCGCGCAGTTCAGGGGTTGTTAGCAACTACACACCAAGTGCCGCGGTCCCGTTGTTGGAATAGCCAGATGCTGGGTACAGGAACAAGGAAATGCAGCTAAACGAGCGCGAGGCCCTCGTTGGTAAACGCCTTTCAGACGCTTGCCCCCGGACACAGCGACGGAACCATCCGCGCTGGCGCCGCGGTTAGCGGAACTCGCACCGAATCGCAGGATCGGCTGGTCGGATTCCTGGTCGGATGAAGACCTGAATGAATTCAGGGCCGCATCCCTCCGCCGCCTCGACATTGAGGAATCAGACGATCGCGATTGAGGCCTGGCGATGTAGTGGTCGGCGTTCTGGTCGGCGCCCAGGAAACCAAGGTCCGTCCGGCCGTGGTGAACCTTCAGTTCAAGAACCTGGCCTCATCCGCAACCTGATCGAGCACCATGAAACCCATGACACCCTGCCGGGTCTCAAGGCTGATGCCGAACTTCTTCAGTATTCTCCGGCGCCTTCTCCCCGCTTGACAGTGACATTTGTAAGTGCGATCGACCTCCGGCAGGCACCGCCGTCCAGCTCGAATTTTGCAAGTCCCTCGGACTCAACGCCTCCGTCGATCCCGCCGATATTAGTGCCCGGTCGTCGGGTAGTAATTCGGAAACGACGGCCGGTGGAGAGTCGGCGGCGGGTTCTTTTTGAGAGCTTCCAGCGCTACCGCGACCGCCCTTTCGAGCTGCGGATCGTGACCCTGGCGCACGAGAGCAGGGTCTTGTTCCACCTCAATATCGGGGGCGACTCCGTGGTTTTCCACTTCCCATTCGCCGGTCAGCGGGTTGTAAATGCCCGAACTCGGCGCGCCGACGAAGCCACCATCCATCAGGGTCGGGCCACCCGCCATGCCGACCAGTCCGCCCCAGGTGCGGGTTCCGATCAACTGGCCGACACCCGCACGTTTGAAATACCAGGGCATTGCGTCTCCGCCGGAGCCTGCAAGCTCGTTGATGATCATTACTTTCGGACCGAAGATGCCTTGCGGCTGAATCAGAGGATCACCCACGCGGTTGGAGGCGGCGCTGAGCAGCCGGCGATTCAGGATTTCGGCGACGTCGGTTGCCAGAAGACCGCCCGCATTGTAGCGCTCATCGACCACGACGCCTTGTTTCCCGATCTGGGCGTAGAAGTAGCGATTGAACGCGGTGAGTCCGCCATTGGCAGTGTCCGGCATGTAGATGTATGCGAGTTTGCCGCCGGAAAGCTGATCGACCTTACGGCGATTCTCCTCAATCCAGGCGAGGTTGCGAAGGGAAGCATCGTTGGCGACAGGGACTACCGTTACTTCCCGAGCGCCGGCGCCGGACGGATCTGACCCGACCTTCAGGAGTACCGATTTGTTGGCGAGGCCCTCGAAGAAGCTGTAGACGTTCTCGGGGGGGCGAACCTCCCGGCCATTGACGGCGAGCAGGTATTCGCCGGCCTTGACGTTCACACCGGGTTGCGTGAGCGGCGCGCGCAGATCCGGATTCCAGTTTTCGCCGCTGTAGACCCGGGTGAAACGGTAGCGGCCGCTGTCGATTGCATAATCGGCGCCGAGAAGGCCGGTTTGGACGCGCTTGACGTCCGGGGTATCACCGCCGCCGGTCCCCATGTGGCTCACTACCAGGTTGCCGAGCATTTCCTGAAAAAGGTAGGTGAGATCTTCGCGGGAGGCGACATTGCGGAGGTAGGGCTCATATTTCTGCTCAGCCTGCTGGAGATTGAGGCCATGCGCGTTGCGGTCGTAGAACCAGTCCCGCTCGACGTGCCAGGCTTCGTGGTACATCTGCTTCCATTCCTGGACGGGGTCGACGCGGATTTCGATCCCAGTGGTCTTGAGGGCGCCCTGCTGGTTACCGGGGGCCGGCGGAGGTGCGGCGGCCGGACCGGATCCGGTCGCCATTGGCCGAAGGGCGGCAATGGTCCAGGTCTGCCCCTGGCGATAGAGCGCTTTCTCCCCGCCGGCGGACATCTGAAACGCCGAGACGCCGGCGAGGGCCACATCGGCCTTGCGGACTTTCAGGTCGTAGCGGCGGACGGTAGTGCCGCCGGGCGCCGCGCCATCGACTGCCGGCCCGGCCGCTGCAGCTTCGAGAGCGAGAAGGACTCCGGCCTTGCCCACTTGCAACCCGGTATACCGGCCGGGTGGCATGGGAACGGCGAGGATGCGCTGGTCAATCCCATCGAGATCGATCTTGATGTCTTTCGGCTCCGCAGAGGCGGTTCGTCCGCCACCGCCGGCTTCCGGCGGCTTCGATGCATCGGCAGCGGCGCCGGGCTTTCTTTCGTCCGCCCCCTTCTCCTCGTCGCTCTCGGGAGCAAACGGGGAGGTTTGGGTCTTGTCGAGGACGGCGAGGTAAATCGAACTGGTGGCGGTGCGGTCCACGGCGTGAACATCCAGGCCGAGGCTCTCGCCGGAGTTGGTGCTGGCGGTAAAAAAGAGGTATTTGCCGTCCTTGTCGAAAACGGGATTGAAGGCGTCGCTCATGCCGTCGGTGATCTGGGTGGATTTCGCTTCAGCGAGTGAGTAGAGATGGATTGCGCTGAGCTGGTTGGGCAGCACCTTCGAGTAGGCCAGCCACTTGCTGTCGGGCGACCAGGCGCCGGCGATGTTGCCATCGCGCATCTGGTACGTGTCCTGGTCCACCTGAACCTGCTTCTTCGTTTGGACATCGACATACCAGAGCCGGGCGAAGCTATCCACCAGCGCGATTTTCTTGCTGTCGGGAGAGAACCGGGGCGTAGTGTAGAATCCCGGCTTCAACGCGATCTTGACGATCTCGCCAGCGCCGCTCTGCGGTTCCAGGTGAATGGCGTACTCACCCGATTCGTCGGAAAGGTAGGCGATGGTCTTGCCATCGGGGGACCACTGCGGTTCGCGCTCCATGACGCCGGGCGAGTTGGTGAGATTGCGAGGGTCGCCCTTCTCGGCGGGTACGGTAATGACTTCGCCGCGGGCGGTGAACACGGCGCGGGCCCCGTTGGGCGAGACAGCGGGCGAGCCCAGGCGGCTACCGACATCCACCATTTTGCTGCGCAACTCGGTGAAATCGCCTTCCACACGGATGGGCACCGGCTTCGCTTTGCCGGTCTTCAGATCGTAGATTCCGATGGAGCCAAACTGTTCGTACACGATGGCGTCGGGTCCGAGGGAGGCCGACTTGACATCGAGATCGTGGTTAGCGAATGCCTCATGGACAATCTTGGATTTGGTGTCGTAATAGAAGAGGGTGAATGGGCCGTTGCGGTCGGAGAGGAAGTAAACCCGCTCGCCGGTCCACATGGGATTGAAGTCGTTCGAATCCGTCCGCGGCACTTTGGTGATGGAGCTATCCGAGAGGCGGGCAATCCAGATGCGCGCAGTCTGACCACCGCGGTACTTCTTCCACATGGTGAACGCGCGGCCGATGGGTTCGTAGGCGACGAACTGGCCGTCGGGCGAGAGCGAGGCCTGAAAGCCGCTTGGAAGCGGAAGCTTCTCTTCAATGCCACCCTGGGCGGGCACGGTGTAGAGTTCCGAGAAACGGGAATATGCGGTCCGAGCCGAGGAGAAAAGGATGCGCTTACCGTCAGGAGTCCAGCCGGCCACCCGGTCCGGCGCGGGGTGCCAGGTGACGCGCTTGGGGACGCCGCCAGCGGCAGGGACCACGAAGACATCGACGTTGCCATCGTATTCGCCGGTGAAGGCAACCTGCGTGCCATCGGGAGAGAAGGTGGGATCCGTTTCGACGCCGGGGCCGCTGGTCAAGCGGATCGCGTTGCCGCCGGCGCGGGGCACTCTCCAGAGGTCGCCGGCATAAGCGAAGACGACGTCGGTGTTGTTGATGGTGGGCTTGCGAAGGAGGAGGGGTGAGTCCTGGGCAGCCCCCAGGGCGCAGATCGTCAGAACGGCGAAAAAGAGGCGCATAAGGTCTCCTTGTGTTCGGGATTCAGCATACACCCAATCAGGTGCGGCGTGCGGCTATGGGGAGATACGCCGTCCAGAAGGGGACGCGTAGTCACCAGGCGCCGGTTGCAGGGTAATTTAGTGCCGAAGACAGTTCCGGATATAATAGAAGAATCCGGCTTCCTGCACTTGCGGGCGGATATACGCTCCACGGAATAACCCTTGCTATCCATCAACAATGTTTCCATGCGCTTCGGCGCTCGTGTGCTGTTCGATGACGTGACCGCCACGTTTCTTTCGGGACGGCGCTATGCGATTACCGGGCCGAACGGCGCGGGCAAGTCGACCCTGATGCGGATCCTGACGGGGGAGATCGAACCGTCGAAGGGTTCGGTCACGCGGCCGAAAAAACTCGGCGTTCTCCGCCAGGACCACTTCGCGTTCGACTCGTACCGCGTGCTCGATACCGTGATCATGGGGAACGCGCCGCTTTGGGCCGCCCTGCAGGATCGCGAACTCCTCTATGCCAAGCCGCACGACGAACTGACGGATGAGGACGGGATGCGGCTCGGCGAACTCGAAGGGATCGTCGGCGACGAGGGCGGGTATACCGCCGAGAGCGACGCCGCGGTCCTGCTCGACGGCCTGGATATCGGCGAACAGTGGCACGATCGCAAAATGAGTGAACTCCAGGGCGGCGAGAAGGTCCGCGTGCTCCTGGCGCAGGCGCTGTACGGCAACCCGGGAGCGCTCCTGCTGGACGAACCGACGAACCATCTCGACCTCGAGTCGGTGCACTGGCTGCAGGACTACTTGTTGCACTACGAAGGCTGCCTGATCGTGATCTCGCACGACCGTCATTTCCTGAACGAGGTCTGCACGCACGTGGCGGACATCGATTACGAGACGGTCATCTGCTACACCGGCGGTTATGACGATATGGTGCTGGCGAAGACGCAGATTCGCTCCAGGGTGGAGGCGCAGAATGCGCAGCGGGAAAAGAAGATCGCGCAGTTGAACGAGTTCATTGCGCGTTTCTCCGCCGGCACCCGCTCCTCGCAGGTGACTTCGCGAAAGAAAGAGGTGGAGCGGCTGCAGACTTCGGACCTGGCGAAATCGAACATTCAACGCCCGTACATCCGGTTCACCATCGACCGGCCCTCGGGCCGGCACCCGCTCGAGGTCAAGGGGCTTTCGAAATCTTACGAAAGCGCAGCCGTGATCGACAACTTCACCGCCAGCGTCAGCCGGGGGGAGAAGATTGCGCTGATCGGCCGAAACGGCGCCGGCAAAACCACGTTGTTACGGTCGCTGGTGCGGAATGCGCCGGGACCGGTGGACGCGGCCGAACAGGCGTTCCCGATCGATGCCGGGCAGGTGACGTGGGGACACGAAGTGTCGGTGGGATACTTTTCGCAGGACCACAGACAGTCGATCCGGCCGGGCGTGGCGCTGATCGAGTGGCTCCACGAGTTCGACCCGACGGCATCGCAGGCGGAACTGCGGGGAGTACTCGGGCAGATGCTGTTTAGCGGGGATGAAGCGGTGAAAGCCACCGAGGCGCTCTCGGGCGGCGAGGCGGCGCGACTGACGTTTTGCCGGCTCATGCTGGAGAAGCCCAACGTCCTGCTGCTGGACGAGCCGACCAATCACCTCGACCTGGAATCGATCAATGCATTGAATATCGCACTGCAGCGGTATGAAGGTACGGTGCTGCTGGTGACGCACGACCATGATGTGATCGATGAGGTGGCATCCCGGATCTGGAGCTTTGAGGACGGCGCCATCGAAGACTTCAAGGGCCCGTACGAGGCGTTTCGCGCGGCGGCGGAAAAGGTCGCCTAGGCCGGCAATCGGGAGTTGGTTATCACCCGTCCTTGGGGGCGGGATGCTCGTCCCCGGGCGTCGGCCGGAAGGTGTCGGCTTGAGAGCCGACACGGCACGCACTCGAGTGCGTGCGCTACCCACAAAAGGTCGAAGTTCCGGACGAATGTCCAAACCCGCGCTAGCGCAGGGTTACGGTTTGGGCAGTTCCATAGAAGAGGCCGTTGAAAAGCAGCTTGAAGGTTCCATCCGGCTCGCCGCGGAAGGTGACTTCCGGACCCAGCGCGAAGACCTTTCCCTCTCCCGCCTTGGCGTCGACCACCGCGGTGGCTCCGTCGAGCAACTGCTGGCCGAGAGCCCAGCCGCTGTCCAGCGTATCCTTGCCGGAGAACCAGGCGACTTGGGTTTCGTTCTTTACTTTGGCGTCGGCCGGCAGGCGAAATACCGGATTGTTGTCGAAGAACACGTCCACCGTCTCCGGCATGCCGTAAGCCAGCGGATTCGTGTTGTCGATGTGAGCGCGCATCAGCGATCCGGGAATGTAGAACTTGTCCCTCGGCAGCCCCGCCAGGGCATTGTCGAGAGCCACACCCAGGAGCCCTGCCATGCTGGTGGAACTGCCCACGGTTACCACCGCTCCTCCCGAGGTCACAAACTGTTTGATCTGCGGAATGGTGGTTTCCTCGGTGATTCGACCAGTGCGGCCGCGGTATTCCTCGGGTATGTTTTGCGGATCGGCGCCGCCGCGGCCGCCTCCTCCGCGTCCGCCGGCTCCGGCCCGCATGGCGCCGTCGGGGAAGACGAGCACGTCGAAGCGGCTCTTCAGGTTTCCGGCGTCGAGCGTTTGCGGGTAGACCACTTCGAATGGGAACTCGTACTGCTCGAACAGCCAGCGCGTCCAGCCGGACGGCATCAGGCCGCCGTACTGATCGTACAAGCCGATGCGGACTTTCGGAATCCGGAAGGCCTCGCCGCCGGGTGCTTGCGCGACGGCATAGACCGCCAGGCCGAGTTCGGCGGCGCCCTGGCGGAGCACGGCCTGGGCGGCGGCGGAGACCGGGACCCAGATCGCGCCGGTTCCCAGATCGACCCCCGGGACCCGCGCGGCGCCCTTCAGCCAGTAGACTTCCGCATTGGCTTTCAGTAAGCGATTCACCAGCGTGAACGAATAATTGCTGCGGTGACTGATGAGGTAGCCGGCGGGATTCGACGGGCCGGTCACGCTGCGCGGCATGGGCTTCTGCAGACCGTTGAGTTTGGTGAACGGCCCGTCAAAGCCGTCGAGGACACGGTCGTACTGGACGCCCATCTGCATCGCCAGAGTCCAGCCGGCGATATCATACGGCGGGATCGGCGGTCCGCCCGGGAACAGGTCGTCGCGCGGATGGTCCTGTGGTTCGAACATATCGCGGACGAAGGGTCGGAAGGCCTGCGCCGTCTTGACGATGTACGATCCCGCCGGATAGCTCTTGCCGGCCGCCTGGAACCCGGCCGAAGCCTGCAGCACGGTGATCCCGCTCTTCAGCAGAGTATTGATGAAGCGGGTGGCGGTGGGAAAATCGGCCTGGTCGGAAGGAATGATGTAGCCGCGCGGGTCGCGCATTTTGGGGTCGTGGAGTACCTTCTCATACAGGGCGGTGGGGACGCCGCGTCCGGCGAATCCGCCGCCGGGAGAATCGCCACCGCCGGGCGCGGCCTGGCCCTGGCGGCCGCCCCTTCCGCCGGTGCCCGACGCTTCGGCGGCCGCGGCGCGCAGGGCTTCGACACGCTTCGGGGTGATGGTCCAATAGTCCCTATTTCCCCGCTCGATGGAGTTGGTCCCCATGCGCCAGATGTTGTAGAGGAGCGTCTCGCGATTGCGTGAGGCATAGTCGAGCATGGCACGGTTGGTTTCCATCAGGTAGTCGATAGTCTGACGGAAGTGCCACGGCTGCGGGGCGATGGGTAGCGGCAAATCGCTGATGTACAACTGCTTCTCGGGGATCAGCGGAATTTCCATGGGGGTGGGGCTGCCGATGATTTCGGTGAGGAGCGCGATGGTGTTGTGGTAGGTGGCGGTGTTGCGCATGCCGCCGTTCCACCAGCCGTCGTAATTGGCTTGCGTGCGCATGCCGCTGCCGCCCTTGCCCTGGGCGACAAGGCGTTCGTGCATGGCGGTGCCCGCCGCCTGGATACCGAGGGTGACCAGCGCATCCAGGTTGTGATTCACCGGGTCGCGGAGTGGCGGAATAAAAATCACTTCGCCGGCCGGCCCCGACTGGTGATGGTTGTACATGAGCTGCGGGTTCCACTCGATGAAGAGCTGCCGGTTCATGTTGGCGGTTTCCGGCATATTCGAGGTGAGGGAATCGCGATTATTGTCGTGGCCGATGTATTTTTGGTACAGGCGGGGCAGGCCGTTCAAGGTCCGCTTGGTTTCTTCCTTCTCCCGCATATACCAGTCGGCGACGAGCTCCTGTCCGTCGGGGTTGGCGGCGACGAAAAGGATGATGTCGTCGTGGAGCAGGCGCAGGGTCTCGGCATCGTTGCGGGTGAGCATCTGGTAAACCATCTCGAGGAGCTGCTGCGAGCCGGCGGTTTCGGTGGCGTGCAAGCCGCCGTCGATCCAGACAACGGCCTTGCCATCGCGGGCCAGGCCATGCGCCTGCTCGGAGGAAGTTCCTTCGGCGGCCGCGAGTTTCTGCGAGATCTCTTTATATCGGGCGAGATTCTTCAGATTCTCGGGCGCTGTGACGATCGCCATCCACTGATGGCGGCCTTCCGCGGTCATGCCGATGTCGGTGAGTTTGATGCGGTCGGATTCCGAGGCGAGCTTTTTCCAGTAGGCTTCCAGTTGGGTGTAGTTGACCAGGCGATAATCGTCGCCGATATTGAAGCCGAATTGCTCCTTGGGACTGGTGATATGGCGGGCGCTCTGGGCGGAAAGACTCAGGGCCGCCAGGCCGACGATCCAAAGGCGTCGTTGCATGAATTCTCCTCGCCGAACCGATCTCGTTACAGGCGCGATTATATCGGAAGTGAGGGCAATCGGGTGACTGTCGAAGCGCTTTCGCATTGCGATACCGGCGAAAGGGGAGATGCGGCAAGACTCGTGAAACCGGGTTGCTTCCGCGCGCGGGGAGCGAGGCACCAGAGAATCGAACCAGCGGGGGGCGGTCCCTGGGGCCGCGGCCCGGTATGGAGATACGCCAGGACGACGTCTGTTCCGCGAAGAAAACGGGGCGCTATCGTGGTTCGCCGCTGCTTCCGAAGGTATTGCAGGCGGCGACCGTACCGGCCTCGAGTCCGCGCCGGAACCACTCGGTACGCTGCGCGGACGAGCCGTGGGTAAAAGACTCAGGACTGACGTGGCCGGTGGTCATTCGCTGCAGGCGGTCATCGCCGACGGCCGCGGCGGCGCGTAAGCCGGCGTCGATGTCGCTTTGATCGATCAGGTTTCGCTTACCGGTGGAGTTGCCCCAAACGCCGGCCAGGCAGTCGGCCTGCAATTCGAGCCGGACGGACAGCGGATTCTGCAAGCGCGGATCGCGCTGCTGCAGGGTTGCGACGCGCTGTTCAATGCCCATCAGCTTCTGCACGTGATGGCCGATCTCATGGGCAATCACGTACGCTTCGGCGAATTCGCCCGGGGCTCCGAAGCGGGTTTTCAACTCGTCGAAAAATGCCAGGTCGACGTACACCTTCTCGTCGCCGGGACAGTAGAACGGGCCCGTCGCGGATTGTGCCGTGCCGCAGGCGGAGTCGATCGAATCCCGAAAGAGGACGAGTTTGGCATGATGATAGGTTTTCCCGGAGACCGGCAGCACCTGCTCCCACGTGTGCTGGACGTCGTCAAGGACGAATGACACGAACTGGACCTGTGGCGCTTCCGCGGAATCGCGCGCCGGATCCGCGGTATCGACGGCCTGGTTGCCTTCCGGAGAGCTGAAGACGGTAAACAGGTTCTGCCTGAAAACGAAGCTCAAGACCAGCAGAATGAGAGTTCCGCCGATTCCGAGGTGAGCTCCTCCGAAGCCGCCGAAGCCGCCTCCTCCGCTGGAACTCCTCCGGTCTTCAATATCTCCGCTGGTTCCGCCCGGCACCCATCGCATTTTGGTTGGTCCTCCGACGCTTCGTTGTCTCTTTGTGCCGCGATTCCCCGTCTGAATCGCGTTCCCTCGGGATCCGTATTGCTGTTTCGGGAGCACGCGTGTCGCCACATGCGTCGCCCGCCACTCACGGGAGGCGCGAGCCAGTCAGACCGGGTACGAATTCGAACAGATAAGAATACCGTTCCGCTACACTTTCTTCAGGGCGTTGGCCAGGTTCGTCAGCGCCAGTTCGAGAGTCTTGCGCGAAGTGGCGACATTCATCCGCATATGGCCTTCGCCGCCGGTGCCGTACTGAGATCCGGCCTTGATGTGGACCTTCGCTGTCTTGACGAGGAAGCGCTCTACGATCGTCTCCGGGCTCACCGCATCTTTGGAGTCGGCCGCCAGTTTTCGGGCGCCGATCCGGTCGGCCAGTTGACTGACGTCGAGCCATGCGAGATAGGTGGCTTGCGGCTTGACCACCTTGATCATGGGGATGTTCGCGGCCACGTATGACGATAGGAAGTCGTGGTTGGCATCGATATACGGGACCACACGATCGAGCCAGTCTCCGCCCGAGGTATAGGCGGCGCGGACGGCAATCATCCCGAGAGTATTGAAATCCTGCTTATGGCGGGCTCGCAGGCGGGCGATGAGGTCCGGATTGCTCGAAAACATCCAGGAGCACTTCAGCGCCGAGAGGTTGAAGGACTTGCTGGCGGCTTTAAACGTGATGCTGTTGCGGACGATTTTGTCATTCGGGAGGGTGCTGAAGGGCGTGTATTTACTGCCCTTCATGGTCAAGTCGCAATGGATCTCGTCGGCGAAGATGAGGACGCCGCGGCGAAGGCAAATCTCTCCGAGAGTGGTGAGATCCCGCGGCGACCAGCAGTTCCCGGTGGGATTCTGCGGATTACAGAGGATGAGTACCTTGGTATCGGGGCCGATACGCCGCTCGAGATCCTCGAAGTCCATCGAGTAATGGCCGTTGACGACTTTGAGTGGAGAATCTTCGGGCTTACATCCGGCGAAAGAGATGTCGCCGTAAAAGCCGTCGTAGGTGGGCGTTTGAAGAAGGACGCGGCTTCCCGGGGGCGAGAAGGTGCGCAGAGCGTCGATGATGCTGGGGTGGACGCCGCTGCCGAGCAGGAGCAGGTCGGGATTGATTTCGATGCCGTACCGCTTCCTGTTCCATTCGACGAGAGCGTCGATGAAACTCGCGGGCGTATCCAGATAGCCCCAGTTCTCGTGCTGGAGGCGAGTCTTGAGAGCGGCGGTGATGGAAGGGGCGGTCCGAAAATCCATGTCCGCGATCCCCATACCCACGGCGATGTTTTCACGGCCGTACAGCTTGATCTGCTGATCCCACTTGACGCACTCGGTGCCGATGCGGTTGTAGGGCGTGTCGAAGTCGTAGGACTCCCCTGGTTTATCCGCCGCCGCGGCGGGAGCGAGCATCGAGAGCGGACCCATCGCCGCGGCCATCGATCCGAAGAAGCCTCTGCGGCCCATTCCATCCCAGTGTCTCATTGCGATGCCCCCTGCAGAAACAGCGGTCCCGGCTCAGTGCTTGGTCGCCAAGGGACCCACTTCCACCTTCGATTGAGTATTGGCCAACGGTCCCAGCTCCGCGGCAACGCCACGGGCAATGGCGGCCGTCTCGCTGCCTGCCTGGAAGCAAGTAAAGTCGGGACGATCGCGCCAGGAAAGGGGGCCGCAGAGCCGTTTGCCGGCGGCCAGCGCGGCATCATGCACGATATTGATCAGGCGCTCGTAATCGGGGGAGCCTTGGGAATAGCCCGAGAAATTCCCCAGATCGCCGCTGGCCGCGAATACCGCGGTCACGCCCGGGACCTTCGCGATCTCGGCGGCGTTCTTGATGCCTTCCAAAGTCTCGATCATGAGGATCAGGACGATGTTGTCGTTGATGGTGGCGCGATAGCCGCCGGGAACGCTGCCCCACATGTTGGGGTCGAAGGCCTGGCCGCCGCCGTTGCTGCGTTTGCCGAGCGGAGGGTAGAACGTCCAGTCGCGCGCGGCGATGGCTTCCTCTACGGTGTCCACGGTGGGGACGACGACGACCAGCGCGCCAGCGTCGGTGGCGTGTTGAATTTCCCGCTCGTCGGCGTAGGCCACGCGCACGCCCGGCACCGCCTTGGCGTACGGACAGGCGCGCCACATGCGAGCCACCTGCTCCCAATCGCGGGCATTGTGCTGCATCTCGGTCCAGATGAAGTCATAGCCGGCATTCGCCATGGCGCAGTAGGTTTCCGGATCGGTGGAACTGAAGACGGTGCCGCCGGTCACCTTACCGCCCTCCATCATTTTGACCTTGACGGGGTTCCAGAGTTTCGCGTTGGCAGGCGGTTTGAATGCCGGCCCGTACTTCCACGTCGCGGCGTCGAAGGGTCCGGCGTTGACGGCGCCGGGCGGCGGGGTCTTCATGGAGCCGCTGTCCTTGCCGGCGGGAGCCGCCAGAGGAAAGCGGAGCTTTCCCGCTTCGGGATTATTCGCGTAGGGGTCGGCGTTCGACTGTTGTTTTGGAGGCTGCGGATCCTGTCCCTGAACGTGTATGGCCGCGGCCAATAAGGCCAGGCCCAAGCCAACTGGAATCAATGAGCGATACATTTACCCTCCTGCCAGGTGATCGGATTCTATCAGAAGACAGCGAGACCGCTCGTCAGTCGTGCTGATTCCGCATTACCCAGGCGATGTTCTTCTTGGTCTGTTCGATGCACGCTTCGGGAGACTCGTGCGAGGTTTCAAACGCAAACCAGCCTTCGAAGCCCGACTTGCGGATCGCCGGCCAGGCTTTCGACCAATCGACGAGGCCCGGCTCTTCCATCAATGGGTTGCGATTGTTCTTGAGATGCATCTGGCAAATGCTGGCGCCCAGGGTCTCGATGCCCTTGATGCCTTCGCCGTTGTGCACCATGCTCTCGGTGCCGACGGCGTCCCAATAGGCGCGCACGTTGGGTTCGGCGACAAGTCCCAGGAGCTTTACGTACTCGTCCGTGGTGAGGGAGAGTTCCAGCCCGAGGACGATGCCGGCGTCACGGCCGACGGGAGCGAGTTTCTTCAGCAACTCGACCACCGGCCCGTACTCGGCCTCATTGTCCATCTTGGGACAGGTTTCGCGGAAGCCCGGCACCAGTACGACACCCGCGCCGAGAATCTCCCCGGCGCGGATGGTTTTGCGAAGCGACTCCTCGGCCGGCCCGGCTTTCATCAGCGTGCCGCCGTTGGGAAAACTGCCACCCATCGACACCGTGCGCACGTTCCAGCGCAGCGATTCCCGCTTGTAGGTCATCACGGTGTCGCGATCCCACAAGTTGGAGCGAGTGGTCTGGACCTCGATGCCGGAGATCCCCGGGATCTTCGAGGCCATCTCGTAGACGCCGGGAGAGGAGACTCTCAGCATGTTTCCTTCGCGATGGGCGATTTTGATCGGCGATGCCGCCGCCCACGCCTCGATCTCCGATGTCGAAACCGTAACTGCTGCGGCGGCAGCGGAGAATGCCGAAAACAGGAACCGTCGACGGTCTTGAGCCATGCGATTACCTCCTCGCGGGGGACGCTTACTTTCTGTCGCGGATCACGTGCGCGGCGACCAGTTGGTTGCCGAAGGCGTCGAGATTCTTGAACGTCCAGACGACCTTCTTATCGCGCGTCACTTCGATCAGCTGCGGATTGTCCGGACCGGCGTGCGAATTGCCGAAAATGATGTTGCCGTTCGGCAGCACGTCGAGCGAGGTAATCCAGGCGAGTTTGATTCCCGGCAGGTCCTTCGATTCCACACTCCAGACGATCTTCCCGGACTTGTCCACTTCGAAGACCCGGTTGTTGTTGCCGCCACCGATGAGGGTATTGCCGTTCGGCAGGCGCTTCACGCCGAACACCTTCGTGCCATGGCCGGTGAGCCCGGGCGATTCCGGCAATCCGTTCAGTTCGAGAGCATACTCCCAAACCACCTTGCCCTGCCGGTCGTATTCGCGGACTTTGCCGTCGCCTTCGTGCGCCACCAGATAGCCTCCGCCCGGAACCGGCCGCACCATGCGGGTGTCGGCGCTGGGCTGCAGCAGGGGAATCTCGTTGACGATCTTGCCGTCTTTGTCGACCTCGACGATCCGCTGGTTGCCGCTCTCCGCTACCATCGTGAGCCCGTTATCGAGGCGTTGGATGGCATGCACGCTGACCCTTCCGGTGAAGCCTTCCTTGGGCTTGGCCTGATATTGCCAGACGATTTCCTTGGCAGGGGTGACTTCCTTGACCGTCGTCTGCGTGTAGAACAGAATGTTCCCGTTGGGAAGCAGCTGGATGTCATGCATCGCATTCGCTTCCAGGGGGAGTTCCCACTCGACCACGCCCTTGCTGTTCACGATGGCAATGTGTTTGTTGTCGAATCCGAGGACACGATAATTACTGGTGTCGGAAGTCTGCGCGGCGGCAATAGCCGAGGCCGCGATCCAAAGTAAAGCCGCGGAGCCGGCGGTAAGCGCGCGTGAATTCCGGGCGCGGGCGATCGTTTGCATCTAGTTCCCTCCTAATCGGCAATGCGGAAGTTTGCACATTACGCATTGCGCATTTCGCAATAGTATCAAAGAATGGGCCGGGGAGAAACGCGGATTTTTGGGAGGAGCGAATGGCGGCCGCGCGCCCCGCTATGGCGGGCCCTTGAACGCCGTCCTCAGCCGCGCATAGGCAGGCTGGGGGGATGCTAGCAGGGGGCGAAGGTAAAGATCGTCACTCCGATCGCAAACCAGAGCGCCGCGAATACCAGGCAGTAGCCGAAGAAGCAGCGGAAATCGACGCGGGCGATGCTGGCCACCACGACGTACCAAAACGGCGTCAGGAAATTGCCCATGTGATCGCCGATGCCGAGCGACAGCATTCCGCGCTGGATCGACACGCCGACGGCCATGGCTGTTTTTACCGTAATGAAGCCTTGGATGGCCCACTGCCCGCCGCTCGACGGGATGAAGCAGGCAAAGATCGCGCTGGCGACGGCGGTGATGAACGGGAACGTCGATGCCGTGGAAATCGAAGCGGCCATTCCGGCCACTTTTTCACCGGCATTGGTGTACTGAATCAGTCCGGCGACTCCGGCATACAGGTGGTAGAGCACCACTACCGCCCAGCTTCCGGCCATGCTGAATTGCACCGCGCGCGCGAAGCGGCTGACGTTGCGATGCAGAAGAAACGTGAGGAACAGCAGGATCGCGTTCAGCGAATTGATGTCGAGTCCGAGATGCTTGAAGCGGAAGTGGTACACCAGCCAGGTGCCGACCATCGCGCAGAATACCCAGGCGATCAGCGGGTTTCGTTCCAGGCGCTCGGAAGGACTCATCGCACGGTGGTCTTCCTTGGCGACGGCCTCCGCGGCGCCGGTCAGCTTGAGCGACTCGGGAAATTGGGAAATCGGCCGTCCGGCCTTGGGCATGAGCCAGCAGGCGGTGGCGATAGCGGCCGCGGCGTAGGTGATTTCGTGCAGAATGGCGGCCGGAGACCAGATCGTGGTAGTGAGCGAAACCACGCCGATGGTCTTCTCCAGAAAATGGCCGGGAGTTGCGGCCAACAAAGGCCCGCTGGAGGACAGTCCGTATTGCCATAGCGCCTGCGCGGCATAGGCCACCGCGAGAAGGAATGGAAAGTCCACGCGGATGTTCTTGCGCTCCGCCTCGGCCGCGAAATGGATAGCGATTACCGGGCCGAGCGCGTAGCCGAGACCCCAGTAGCAGTAGGACGCCACGCCGGAACAACAGAACACCAAGGCCACGACCTGGCGGCTGGTGGCCGGGATACAGGCCAGCCGGGCGATCAATCGCCGCAGGAACGGCGTGGCCGCCAGCACCGAACTGAGCACGATGATCAGGGTCATCTGCATCGTGAACGGCAGCAGCATCCACAAGCCCTGGTGGTAGGCATCGATGACGCGCTCGAAAGAGTTTCCCAGGGAAAGCGCGACGATCCCCATCAAAATCGTGAGAATCACGCTGACGGAGACGGCATCCGGCACCAGGCGGGCGATCCGGTAAGAGAACCGGTCCAGCCATCTGCCGGATACCTGCTCGTCGATCGTGGTCCGTTGAGTCGGAGTGAGCATCCTACTTTCCCTGGATTTTGGGGACGGCGGCCGGATCGCCGCGGGGGGCCATTCCGTGCTGCATGCGGTGGAAGTCGGCATCGAAATCGTTCTGGGTCTTGAAGATCTCGAAGCGCCCGTCGCTGGCTACTTCCTTCACGCGCGCCAGCAGGCTGCTGCTTTCCTGGGGAGTCATCGGCTTGAAGTTGCGGGCGACGGCGAGATTCATCTTGAGTTGTTCGAGCGACGTCATGCCGACTACCTGAGTGGCGATCGGTTGACTGAAGCAGTACCGCAGGCACTCTTCGTAGGTCAGGCCTTCCTTGCCGATGAGGATGCCGTTGCGGCCTCCGAGGCCCTTCATTCCGATCACGCCGACCTTCTTCTTGAGGCAGACCGGCATCACATTATTGCGGAAGCTCCGGAAGTGCGCATCCATCACGTTGTTCGGCATCTGCGACGTTTCCCACGCAAAATCCTTGCCGAGGGCGTTCAGGTGGATCGACGGGTGTTTATGGCCGGTGAAGCCGATGAAGCGGACCTTGCCGGCTTTGCGCGCTTCGATGGCTGCCTTGAGCGCGCCGCGTTCCACCAGCCAGTCGGGATCGCTGTCGTAGTTGATCTCGTGGAACTGCCACAGGTCCAGGTGATCGGTGCGCAGGCGGCGCAGGCTGTCTTCCAGGCACTGCATGGAATCCTTGTAATCGCGGCCGCAATTCTTGGTCATGAGGAAGACTTTCTTGCGATAGCCATCCATGGCCAGATTGCGGCCCATGTTCTCTTCCGCGGTGCCGCCGCCGTAATCCCAGGCGTTGTCGAAGAAGCTGATGCCTTCGTCGACGGCGGTGTGAATGAAGCGCGCACCTTCGGGGTCGGGAATGCGTCCGGCATGGGCGCCGCCCACCCCGAGGATCGAGATTTGCACCCCGGTCCGGCCCAGGGGTCGAGTGGGCACCCCGGTGGCGGATGCGCTGCCGGTCTGTGCGACGATCTGTTCAGCCAGCGCGGCGGTGGAAACGGCGGCGGCGGCGAATTGCAGAAAATCGCGGCGTGAAGTTTTCTCGAGGGACACGGGTTGACTCCTCCTGTGCGGCGTTACCCAAGTTCTTGCGCGATTATACACCGGCGTGGTGTGGCAAAGGCGCGCGAGGAGTGTTGAGGACGACGGCTTCAAAATCAGCCGGAGGACAGAAGTGCGCACGCCACAGGGGCGCGGCCGCAAACAAAAAAAGGGCAGCCCGGAATGACCGGACTGCCCCAAAGCATGCCGCAGGAGAGCTGCTTAGCCCTTCCTGCCTCCGAGCAACTGCTTCACTTTGCCGCGAAACTCGGTCATCTTTGCCTTTTGATCCGGTGTCAGCACGGCCAAAAACTGCACCCGGCCGGCCGAACGGAGCGCCAGCACCTGGCCTTGCAAAGTTCCGATCGTCGCCGAAAGCTGTTGGATTTTGGCGGTATCGCTGGCCTGGACCGCGGCGTTTAACGCCTGGCGGTTGGTTTTCAGTTGCTGCGCCAGCGGCTGCACCTGGGCCTGGGTCGATTGCCGGATCGACTTGAGCTGCTCTTTCTGCGCCGCGCTCAGGTCGAGCGCCTGCATCATGCGGCGCTGAACCCGCTGCTGGACGCCGGCCTTCCGTCCCTGGAACTGCCGCCCGGGAGCGGTGGTGGTCTGCGCGAATGCCATCGAGGCTGCCATCGCGCCAATGGCTGCGATTGTTGCTAGTCTGGTTCTCATTTTTGGTGTTGCCTACCTGATTCCGTAAACCCGAACCGCAGCGGAATGTTGCGGTATTTCACCACTTTACGAATTCTTACAGCGGGCGGCCGGAAGTCACGGATTTCGCGTTTCCGGGCGTGGTACATTTTAGCCGTGCAGATCCTCCTGGTGGATGACGATGCCGAGCTTTGCAGCCTGCTGAAAGAGTTTCTGGCACGCGAAGGTTTCACCCTGGATTGCGCCCACGATGGCCATTCCGGCCTGGAATTCGCCAGCCGCCCCGGCATCGACCTGGTTCTGCTGGACGTGATGCTCCCCGGCATGGACGGGTTCGAGATCCTGAAGCGGCTGCGGCAGAAAAGCAAGGTCCCGGTGATGATGCTAACCGCCCGCGGCGAAGACATCGACCGTATCGTCGGGCTCGACCTGGGGGCCGACGATTATCTTGCCAAGCCATTCAATCCTAAGGAGTTGGTGGCGCGAATCCGAGCCATCCTGAGGCGCTACGCGCCGCGTCCCGCCGAGCCTTCGGGCCGCCTCGAAGTGAATGGCGTGGTGCTCGATCCCGGCGCCCGCGAGGTGTTTTCCAACAGTAAGCCCGTCGACCTCACGACGTTCGAATTCGACATCCTCGAGCAGTTGATGCGCAATGCGGGCCACGTGCTCTCGCGCGATGACCTGATGGAGAGCCTTTACAACCGTAAAGCCACCCCGTTTGACCGTTCGCTCGACATGCACATCAGCCACCTGCGCCGGAAGCTCGAAAACGGCGACTCGTTGATCAAGACCATCCGCGGGGTGGGATACCAGTTCGCCCGCTCGCCGGAAGACGCCGGCGTTGCATGAAATCGCTGTTCGCCAAGATCCTGGTGTGGTTCTGGTCGACAATGGCCATCACGCTGGTCGGCTCGGCCTTTATCTCGGCGCTCAGCATGAATCCCAACGATCTCGACCAGCGATCGCCGTGGTCGCGCCTGATGCGATTCCAGTTGGAGGAGGCGCGCACCGCTTTCGAGACGGGCGGAAGGCCGCAGCTCGCGGCGTACCTGGAAACACTCCAGCGCAGCTACGACGCGCAGGGCATTCTGGCGGATGACAAGGGCCGCGACCTGTTGACTGGCGAGGATCGTACCGGCCTGGTACGCCGGGCCCGGCTCGGCGCCCCCGGCATCACTCTTTATCGTTTTATTCCGGTGGGGGTGGCGACCCTCGCCCGCCATTCCGACGACGGCCGTTACTGGTATTTCCTGATCGTGCCGCGCAGTTCGCTCGCTCCGACGTTCCTGACGCCCGAACACCTGTTCTTTATGGCGGCGGCCGTGCTGCTGTGCTACTGGCTGGCGCTTCATTTGACCAGTCCCGTGCGAGCGCTGCAGAAAGCAGTCGAGCGGTTCGGCAGCGGCGATTTCAGCGCGCGGGTAGGATCGAACCGGCGCGACGAACTCGGCCAGCTCACCAACACGTTCGATCGCATGGCGGGCAGGATTCAGACCCTGCTGACGGCGGAGCGGCGCCTGCTGCTCGATATTTCGCACGAGCTGAGGTCCCCCCTGGCGCGATTGGGCGTCGCGGTGGAATTGGCCCGCAGCGGCGAAAATCGCGAGGCGGCGCTCAATCGCATCGAGAAGGAGTCGGACCGCCTGAATGCCCTTCTCGGCCAGTTGCTGCAGGTGACCCGCGCGGAGGGCGATCCGAACTCGCTGCGGCGCGATCCGGTGCGGCTCGATGAGCTGGTGGGGCAACTGGTGGAGGATTCGACTATCGAAGCCGCGGCGCGAGGCTGCCAACTGGTGTACCGGCAGCGCGAACCGGTCACCGTGAAGGGCGATCCCGAACTGCTGCGCCGCGCCGTGGAGAACGTGATCCGCAACGCGATCCGGTATTCGCCGCCCTCCACCGCCGTGGAGATCAGCCTGCAGCGGCGGAACGGGTCGGCCGTTGTGGATGTGCGCGACCATGGGCCGGGCGTTCCGGAGGAAGCACTGCCGCGGTTGTTCGATGCCTTTTACCGGGTTGAGAAAGCGCGCGACAGCAATTCGGGCGGGATCGGGCTGGGGCTGTCGATCGCGCGCCGGGCGATCGAACTGCACCGGGGCGGGATCCGCGCACGCAACCGGACACCGGGTTTGGAAGTGGAGATGGAGTTGCCAGTGGCGAATGGGGGATGAGTAAGGTTAATTCGAATTCGCACCTCTTAGGCCGCAAAACCTCCACCGGAATGTTGAGTTCTTCCCCACTAGTGCGGCATTTCGACTCATCGGTAACCTGATAAGATTTGGAGACGTACCATGAACATGTCTTTAGGGATGGTCACTCGCGCCTGCTCCGGCGCACTTCTCGTTTCACTGCTCTCGACTCCCTCCGGTTTCGCGCAGCGGCCGGCTCGGGGACACGCCCAACGGCCTGTCACGCGAACCCCGGAAGGAACGCCGCAGAAGCCGATGGGCGGACCGGTGTACGCGCCCAACCGGTACATGGTCTTCCTGAGCGATGCGCCGGTTGTGGCGCACATCGCGCCGCATGCCCGGGTGGACTCTGCCGCGGCGTCGGCGTATCGCCAGACGATTGAAGCGAAGCAGCAATCGCTGATGCGCGAGCTGATTTCCCGCAAGATGCAGGTGGTCGATTCGGTAGCGACGGTGGCAAATGCGGTCTTTGTGGTCACCACTCCGGACCGTCTCGCGGAATTGCGCAGCATTCCCGGTGTCGCCGGAGTTATGCCCGAAAGATACGTGCGGCCGAGTCTGAATAAGGCGGTCGTCGCGGCGAATGGTCCGAATGCCTGGAATCAAGCCGCGATCGGCGGGCAGGCGAATGCCGGCAAGGGCATCAAGATTGGAATTATCGATAGCGGCATCGATGCCGGAAGCGTGCACACCAGTCCGGCTTTCGCCGATACCGGGTTTACCGCTCCGTCCGGTTTTCCGAAGTGCAACGCACAGGTGCCTGGTTCCCCGTCGAGCGATTGCGGCCTTTACACGAATAAGAAGGTAATCGTGGCGCGCAGCTACGTCTCGCTGAACTCCGCCGGCACCGGATCGAATCCGGCCGCGGATTCGCTGCCCGACGATTACTCGGCGCGCGACCGGGACGGCCACGGCTCGGCGGTCGCCGCCGCCGCGGCTGCGGTACCGGTGAGCGCCGGCGCCGTGTCGGTTCCGGGCGCCACGGGCTCCACGGTGGCGTTCAGCGGGATGGCGCCCGCGGCATTCCTCGGCAGCTATAAGGTTTACGGCAGCCCGCAGGTGGCGACCTATCCCCCCGAGAGTGTCGTCATCAAGGCGCTTAACGATGCGGTGAGCGACGGCATGGACGTCATCAATTTTTCGGGCGGCGCCCCGGCCTTTGCCGGCGCTCTCGACGATGTGAAATGCGGCAACGCACCCGGTGTGCCTTGCGACCCGCTGGCCAATGCATTTGAACTCGCGGCGAAGAACGGCAAAGTGATCACGGTAGCCTCCGGAAACTTCGGCACCGATTTCGCAGCCACCTTCTACTACAACAGCATCACCTCGCCCGGCACGGCTCCTTCGGTGATCACGGTGGGAGCCACGGTGAATTCGCACCTGTTCGGCGCCACCGTCTCGGTGAACGCCTCCAGCGCGGCGGCAAACCTGAAGAACATCGTGGCGGCTCCCGGCGATACCTATTTCTATCCAGGCGATTTTGGCGCCAACACCGCTCCGCTTTTCGATATTACCCAGGCTCCGATCAACGATAACGGGCAGGCATGCAAAGCGCTTCCCGCCGGCTCCCTGGCCGATAAGTTTGCGCTCATCCAGGTAAGCTCGTCGTCCACCTGCACCAATGACGTGCAGGCCATCAATGCGGCCGCCGCGGGCGCGGTGGGAATTGTTTTTTACATGGCGACATCGTCGACCACCGTGACATTCCCGGACGGGATCTGCCTCGACAACGCGACGTTCGCCTGCGATTTCTGGGGTCCTACGGCGATGGTTTCGCTGGCCGACGGCCAGAGGCTGAAGACTTACATCGACGCCAATCCCGGCGCGAAGGTCACGATCGACAGCGCGGGAAGCGAACAGGCGCTGCCTTCGACCCTGACCGCGAATTCGATGGCGGTCTATTCCTCGCTCGGCCCGGCCATCGACGGCACGTTGAAGCCGGACATGGTGGCGACGGGCGGTCTCGATCCGTTCTACACCTTCTATTTCGGGTCGGATAACGGCCTCTACACGGTGGGCCAGAGCTACGATCCGAACGGCAATTTCTACAGCAGCAACGGCTACATCGCCGCCAACAACGCGGTCATCTATCCGAACTATAGCGGCACCAGTTTCTCGGCTCCGCTGGTGGCGGGCGCGGCCGCGCTGGTAATGCAGGCCCACCCGACGTGGTCGGCCGCCCAGGTGAAGTCGGCGCTGGTGAACAATGCGGCGCAGGACGTCACTACCGACGATTTTGGCGATGCCGTCGATGTGCAGGAAATCGGCGGCGGCCGGCTCGATGCCAACGCCGCGGTGGCCGCCAAGGTTACGGCGGTCCCCTCGACGCTTTCCTACGGGTATCTGACGAACAAGAGCACCCTGCCGGTGACGATTCCGGTGACTGTCACGAATACCACCAGCGCGGCGATTACCCTGGCTGTGAAGGTGACCCCCGGCCCGTTCGGGACCACGACGGCGACCGTAACTCCGGACAAGACGAGCCTCAGTATTCCCGCCAACGGGACGGCGACGCTGAACCTCGCGCTGACGGGATCAATTTCCGCCGCCGGTGAATTCAGCGGCACGGTGTCGCTCACGTCCACCAGCCCGGTACTGGTGACGACGATCCCCTACATGTTCCTGGTGGGCGACGGCTCGAGCCCCAGCGTGGCTCCCCTCTACGACCTGATCGACTGGCAATACTGGGGAGCGACTTTCGGCTACGGACAGGTGAACGGAGATCTGGGGGCACTGCCCGTACAGGTAATCGATTCGTGGGGTGTTCCGGTGGCCGGCGCGACCGTCAGCTACACGGTGACGCCGAGCGGCAGCATCTCTCTGAAGCCGGTGACGGGTCTGCCGTTCCAGCCGGCGAACTGCACTCCGAGCACCTCGACCTCGACCGTGAACTGCACCACCAACAATTACGGAATCGCGTGGGTGGAGGCTTTCGGCGGATCCACTCCCGCCACGAACTACGGGGACTCGGTCGACATCGTAGTCTCCGGTACGGACATTACCCATTACGTGAACCTGATCCCGGCAATGTCGCTCACTTCTGTGACGGATGCCGGCGCCTACGGAACTACCATCGCTCCGGGGTCGTACGTTTCTTTCTTCGGCTCCAATCTGGTGGATCCGGCAAACGTGAACAATCCGGGCTTCCTGTTTAACACATCGAGCGCCGACGCCGGCTTCACCAACGGAAGGCTGCCCCTCACTTGGGGCGGTGTGACGGTGAGCTTCGACGCTCCGGCCAGCGGGAATCTGCCCGCGATCAGCGTCCCGGGGTATGTGTATTACATCAGCCCGACGCAGGTGAACGCCTATACGCCCTGGGAGTTGGAGAATTATCCCTCGGCGAACGTCAAAGTGACGTACTTCGGCGCTTTTACGACCAACCTGATGAACGTGCCGATCAACAACTACACGCCGGCGTTCCTGATGTACAACAGCGGCAATGTGTTCATCGCGGACGCGGTGGACGTGACCTGCCCGCCGCCGTACATCGTGGGGCCCTCGTGCCCGGCCGGCAAGGGCAACCTGATCCAGTTCTACGTGAACGGACTCGGCCCGGTCACGCATCAACCGGCTAGCGGGGACACGGCGCCCTCGGACATCAATAACCTGGCCGAGACAACCACCAAGCCGGTGGTGACTATCGGCGGACAACAGGCGACCGTGCAGTTCTCGGGACTGGCGCCCGGATTCGTCGGGCTGTACCAGGTGAACGCGTTTATTCCGACGAATATCGGCTCGGGCAACCAGCCGATCACGATCGCAATTGGCGGGAAGACGTCGCCGACTTCGATTACCGGCGGCGGGACGACCTATCAGATCGTGCTGCCCATCAAATAAAGCGGCAGCCTGATATACTCGTCATTCTCGATATGGCAAATCCGAAGTACGCGGCCTCCGACAAGCCGGTTCCGGTCGCGGAGCTGGTGGCGACGTTGAGCGACGGCACCAAGGTCAAACGGCGCACCCCGCGCATGCGGGCGTGCAACGAAAAAGACGAAAAGGGCAAGCTCTGTGCCGGCCATCTGAAACGCTGGTATTTTTTCGGCGACGAAGTGAAGCAGAAGTTCGGCGCCGAAGCGGAGGTCTACCGCTGCGAGCACTGCAAGACTCTGTACCTGCCGAACCCGGAAGAGGAGCCGCGGACAGGAACGCTGTCGTATTAGTGCGATGGCCGGAAGGGTCAGCCTTCAGCGCCGCTCCTACGCGAGCGGTTTGAATCAGTAAAGCGTAGGGAACCGTCGGTGGGGCAGTTTCTCCTGCCTGCGGCCGAGTTCAGTCGGCCTCTTGGGTTTGGAGACTTTTCGTGGTTCCAGTCGGCCCGCCAGCGGGATTTGACGGCGGTCCAAGCAGGAAACTTGCCGCGCTCCCATAGTGACTCGTTCGCCGCCGGCCCGGGACCGGAGTTTGTAATGCCCCTTTGGGGGAGCGTGCCTCCAGGATAGATCCTGCCCCATCGACAGGCGAAACGGTGTCGGCACGCATGTGCGTGCGCTGCCCAATTAAGCGCGGCCCGTCAAAAGGCCATCCCGCTTTCCTAAGGGCCACTCTGACAGCGAAAACGTTCCAAACTCCAGGAGCCGGACGAATCCTGCTCCAGAGGGTGCAGTTTGGCTATCGGGAGAGCGAGGAGAGGAACGCGATGGGCTTGGGGGTGTAGTAGTCGGGGTCGGCGAATTTTTCCTGGAAAATCCGTTCCCAGCGCGCTTCGTCCAGGCAGGTTCCGCATTTTGCACAACGGCAGCGTCGTCTCGCCGCTCGCGGGGCCGATTCCGGCAGGACAGGCCGTTTGCGTGCGCCGGCCGGTCTTCCGGCCTTCTTGATTTGTTCGCGTTCCCAGGACTGGAGCAATGTCTCCAGCACTTTCTCGTCTGACAGTTCCATTTCTCGAACCCTCCGGTTGTCGTTAGAGTCTGGTGGACCGGAGCCGTCCCCGCGAGGATAGAGAGCAGTCGCGTCGGGGCGATTCCGGAGTTTTACACCTTCCGAATGGCTGCCAGCGGGAGCTGAGTTGAGACAGAATTTTTCGTTGCCATTCGGAACTGATATGAATTATAGGGCTGAATGGCCGCCACCGGGAACGAAAGGATGCGGTGAGGCGGGGGAAAACGATGTGGGTACCCCACCCGCATTTGGGCAGTACGAAGGCGGAAATGACGCTGCAGAATGCGGGGTGACCGTTTGAACAGACGATCCCACGGCCAGAGCCCGCTTCTCGATGCTTACTATAGTTGATCCTCATTAAACCGCGGTCTTCGCATTTCTTCTCTCCCACTTTTGAGGGAGATGCGGATTCGCTCTGGAGGGTACGAAGCGTGGGGAAATACGCAGATTTCAGATATCAGCGTGGCAATATCGGAAGAGGGCGTTGTCCCCGCGCGGAGGTCTCGAATAAGATGAAGCTTCGATGCCGAAAGCAGTGAACCTGATTCTCTTCGTCCTGATCGTCTTCGCCCTGGGTACTCTCGTCTGGTGGGAGACCCGGCGTTTGCTACTCCGCCGCCATCGCGACGGCTGGTAAAACACCGCCATCCGCGACTACCCTCAAACGAGCGCGATCGCCCCCTCGAAAAGCGGCTTGAGCGGAAGCCGGTACGAGCACACAATGACAGTAACGATCCGGGGCGACAGAAATGCCGCACCCTTTCAACCGGGAGCGTTCCCCTCCGTACGCTCCTGATGCGCTGCGATGCCGCGCAAGACCGTCGAGCGAAGCGCCGGTCTTACGCGGCATCTCTCTTTCGTGGGAAGCCCTGGCTAAGGAGTGCCGGGCGTATTGTCCTGGTGGTTCTGCTCGCGGCGGCTGGCCCAGTACTTCCGCATACGCTCCCCGACGATGAGCCGTTCTTCCGGACTCATATTCTTTCTCCCCCGCTTGCTTTTCGATTGGCCGGAAGGAACCCCGGCGAGCGATTCCAGTGTTTCAATTGCGGTTTGTACCCGCCGTAACTCACTGCGCAGATGGGTAATGGTGTCGGAAAGATTCACGGTCATCGATTTGAATCGCTGGTACCGGGAAATGGTATCACGTAACGCCGGGCAGTTCCGACAAAAAGAAAAACCGCATCGGCTGTGTCCCAAGACATTCGGGACCATTCCGATGCGGCTCGCCCTGGGTTGGGCTGGGGAATGGCGTCGGGCTATCTGGATCTACAACTTTTTGTCGCACCATTCCTGGCCAGGTCCGCGTCCATTTTTTTCCTCGCCAGAAACGCCAGACAACTACCGATACCGTATCCCCCGGAGAGAACGAACGAAACCGTTAACTAAAAACCCCTCTGCAGCAACCAGCCGGAGAAACGGATGAGCGAACTGGATTGCAACACCGGCTCCCGCAAGCACGCTGTCTTGGCTGCTCATCCTTCTTCCACCTGCCTATTGCAGCAGAGGGCAGGTTTGAAAGGTCAACTTCCGATTCGATTCATGTTTAGCAATCGGCCGTCCACCTGTCAATCTTTTTGAACCGTTTTTGTTTCAGTAACTTGGCAGCGCAGCCGGAGGCCGGCCTGGGGAGCCGTGGGCGAATCGTGTGTCCCTATGACACAATCAGGACTGATGTTCCGGAGACTCTTTCTGCTGGCGGGGATCTGCCCCCTGGTTCTGCTGGCCGCGCAAACGGCTGCCAATGACGATCCGATCGTGGTCTCCACCGACCATCCCCGCCTGCTGTTGCGTCCCGCGCGCCTCCGCCTCCTTCGCCGCGAACGGGAGCGCACTTCCCCGCGATGGCGCCAGCTCCAGTTATTCCTCGCCGGCCACGCGGCCATGCCGGAGACCGGCTTTGCCTATGCGCTCTACTACCAGGTATCGGGCGATGCCGAAGCCGGACGGGAAGCCGTCGCCTGGGCGCTCGGGCCGGGCACCAGCCTGCGCCAGGAGGCGCTGGTCTACGACTGGTGCCAGGATCTCCTGAGCGAGACGCAAAAACAGCAGCTCGAAAAGCGCCTGGTCGCGGGGATCAACGATTCGGCGTCGAATGATGCGGTGGCTGCCGTCGACGCGCGCGTCCTGGCGGCGGTAGCGCTGTTCGACCACGTTCCGCAGGTGCCGCGCCAGGAACTCGAGCGAACCGTGCGGGGCTGGTGGCAGAAGAAGATCGCGCCGGAACTGGCGGCCGGACGCAGTGTCCTCGCGCGGGACGACGCCTATTATCTCTACGAGCTGCTGCATGTGCTGCGCGACAACACGACTCTCGACCTGCGCGAGTCGGCGCGCACCTTCTTCCAGGGTTTTCCGACCGAGCACCTGGTGAGCTACTACCCCGCGCCCTATGACGCGCCGGAGAACGGCTATTACATTGGCGCCGCGCGTCGTACCGGCGAGCCGGACCTGCGCTACGCCGCGCTCTCCCGCGCGGCCGAACTGGCGATGGTGGCCTACGATACCAATGCTCCCGATACCCAGCTTCTGCAGGGCTGGCTCATGCACGACCGCTATGCGCTACGGGGGGCGTTCGGGGCGCCGTACGAGTTTCTGTGGGCCAATCCGTATCAGCCAGGCTTGAGTTACGATCACGCACCGCTGGTATGGCATAGCAGCGATTTTGGCCGGTTGTTCGTCCGTTCGGATTGGGAAGATGGGGCCGACTGGTTCGGCGAGTTCGACGGCGTGATGCAGACGTTCGTGAACGGCAAGGTGAGCCCGATTGACCCGGCGCGTCCGCCGGCTCCGCTCCTGCTGCACTCGGCGGCGGTCTGTTTCGGACAGCAGGCCCGGCAGTTCAAGGTGACGGTGGACGAAGGAGAGTCGGTTTTCGTGGTCGGGCTGGAACCGCGGCACACTTACCTGGTAGAGGTGGACGACGAAGAGGTGTTCGAAGCCGGCGCCGATTTGGGCGGAATCCTGGAAGTCGAGGTGCCCAAGGGCAGGGAAGTGGGAGTGCGGATTAAGTAGAAGCAGGAGATCAGAAGGTCAGAAGGACGCGTGGTGTTCTGCTCCTTCTGATCTTCCGGCTTCCTGTTTTAGAACGCCCAGCGCCAGAGGCTCGCACCCACGGTGTAGCCGGCTCCGACGGCGGCCAGGAGCACCAGGTCGCCCTTCTTTAAACGGCCTTCCAGGATCGCGTCGCGGGTAGCCAGGGGGATGGTGCCGGCGGTGGTATTGCCGTACCGTTCGATATTGATCATCACCTTTTCCGGGGCGATGCCGAGGCGGTCGGCGGCGGCGTTGATAATACGAATGTTGGCCTGGTGCGGGATCATCACCGCCACGTCGTCTCCGGTGACGTGATTGCGGGCGAGGACGTCGCGGCAGGTCTCGTACATCTTGCGGACGGCGTACTTGAAGACCTGCTGCCCGTCCTGGTGAACGTAGTGGAGCCGCTGGTCGATGGTTTCGTGGGATGCGGGACGGCGGCTGCCGCCGGCCGGCATTTTGAGCGCGTCGCCGCCGGAACCGTCGATTTCACCCAGAAAGTCGATGAATCCCAGGTCTTCCCCGTCTTCGGCGGGCTCGATGAGCATCGCACCGGCTCCGTCACCGAAGAGCACGCAGGTGGCGCGGTCGGTGTAATCGATGATGCGGCTCATGGTGTCGGCGCCGATCACCAGGACCTTCTTGTGGGTGCCGGCCGCGACCAGGTGTGCTCCGACCGTCGTTCCATAAACGAAGCTGGAGCAGGCCGCGATCAGGTCGAACCCCCAGGCTCCGCGCGCGCCGATATTGTTCTGGACCAGGCACGCGGTCGAGGGGAACATGTAATCGGGGGTGACGGTGCAGACGATGATGGCGTTGATTTCCTTGGGGTCGATGCCGCGCTGAGCGAGGACGCAGCGCGCCGCCTCGGTCGCCAGATCGGACGTAGCCACGTCCTTGGCGGCGATATGCCTTTCTTTAATGCCGGTGCGCTCCAGGATCCACTGGTTGCTGGTTTCCACCAGTTTTTCGAGATCTTGATTGGTGAGAAGTCCGGGAGGGGTATAGCACCCCAGTGCGCTGATTTTCGCTCTAGGCAAAGTTGGTTGGGTCCTTAAGGATTCAGAGTAACGCATCGAGCGATCCGAAGGCTATCCTCGAGGCGGGAAGGCCCGACGGCGGGCGTTTCCATTATGCTGGTGGGAGATGGCCGATTTGCAGGGTCCCGCCTTCCAGAGTTCTCTGTTTTTCGAGAGCCCGGAGGAGATTTACGCGCGGGTATTTCACGAGTTGAAGCCACGGACCGCGGTGCCGGAATTCCACGTGGAATACTGCCGCTTCGCCAACGCGGACAGCTTCATCAAGCTGGAGAATGGCCGGATCCGGGTGCGGATATCCGACCTGCTGGCGTCGGCGCCCGCCCCGGTGACGGAGGCACTGGCGTATATCCTTCTGGGGAAGTTGTACCGGAAGCCGGTGGCGCGGATTTACCATCATCGATATCGCTTGTACCTGAATCGAAAGGACATGCGGCGCCAAGCGCATCTGGTCAGGCAGATTCGGGGGCGAAAATTCGTTTCCGGTCCAAAGGGCCAATGCTACGACCTGGAAGAGATTTTCGAACGGCTCAACCGGCAGTATTTCAATGGATTGATGGGGATGCCCCGATTGGGATGGAGCCGCGGGGCCTCGCGGAGTATGTTGGGCCATTTCGACCCGTCGCATAACGCGATTATTATCAGCCGGATCTTCGACCAACCAGGGCGTCCGCTGCTGCCTCTGGAATATGTGATGTTCCACGAGATGCTGCATTTAAGATATCCGGTGGATCACAACGGGGTCCGGAGGCGGGTGCATACGAAGGAATTTCTGGCGGCGGAACGGGAATTTCCGCAGTGGAAGGAAGCAAAGGAAATATTAAAGCGGCTGTAGAGCGCATAAGAATGCTGCTACAGCCGCTCCGGAAATCCGGGAAATTGCTGGTTTAAGCTCCCATTGGAAGAGAGGCCGGAACCAGACTTCGCAGCTCAAGGCGCATCAGGTCGAAATTCTTAACCAGACTCGTCACGTCAACACCGCTCAAACCCCAGCGATAGAGGAAAAGGCGAGCGTACACCATCCCCATACCGCAGGCAAACATCACCTGATGCTGGACCAGTAGGCCGGCGAGATCGGGCCGGTCCTGCCTGGATTGCAACATCAGAATCTTGATAGCCGCGCAAACCCTTTGAAAATCGGCGTTCAGACAGCGCAGGTACCCTTTGAAAATCTGACACCGCTGAATCCGAAGTTTGGCCGCCATTTGCGGGGTAAAGCCGGGCTGAGACCGTAGAAACTCCAGATCGCCGCCGTCCAACAAACGCATCATCGGCCGGTATCGTTCGATCGAAAGCTCGTCGATCCATTCGGCAGTCAACGGTAAACTGCTCCCGTTGAACGCCATCTTGCGGACGAGAACAAACAATGCAATTGCTAGCGCCAGGAATGTCACAATCGATATCGTCAGCACATATTCCATGACACTCTACACTTTCTCCGTCCAGTTAATCATAGGACCAATCCCGAAATGATGCAACGGTCGTAACGGTAATATTGGTACTCGATTAACTAAAGATATCGCTGAAATTGGAGGGGATTTCGCCTTATTTCCGGGAAACCTTCATCATCGTGGCGTTGAGCATCTCGAGTTGTTGAAGGATTCGCTCCTCGGAATCGGGGCGCATTTTCGGTACGTGGACGGTCACTTCTTCCCCGCGGGCGCTCAGAAGCAACCACCAGGCGATGGTGCAAGCGCACGAAATGGCGGTCTGCAGAAGATTGAAGTTCTCAGTGACTCCATAGCCCGAAAAGGTACGCCACAGGAGCATCGACGCGTCCGTCAGGAAGAAGATCGCATAAATCGAAGTGTGAACCACCACGTTCCGGCTCAAAGGTACCGGGTATCGCCCTAAGAACCACACAATGAGGAGGATAAAGATCACCAGAGCGAAATCGACGCCGCGCTCGGTGGCGATTTCGGCCATGAGTTTATTGGACGGCTCATCGATATGCGGCGCGATTCCCCGCAGGAATGTCAGAATCGAAATTCCGGCGGAAATGAAAATCGCCGCATACATCGCCCACCGGCCGAGAGTGTATAGCCCCGGGTAGCGCTCCAGCACCAAACGGTAAAGCTCGATTACCACCAGAATGTAAAAGAGAATCTGCAGAGGTTCGCAGTAGATGAAGACGTGGAAATAAAGGTAGGAACTGGTCCCGTCCTGCCCCGGCCGCTGCCCCGCCAGACCGTGCATTCTGGCGATCGCCCACATGCCGCCCGAATAGAGAATTCGGAATACGAAGTAGGCGAGAAATATCCGATAGCGCCGGTACAGCCCCGAGGTGATGAGTTTGACCACCGTCAGGGCCGACCCCAATATCGAGACAACCTGAAAGAAAGAAATAAACTGCGCAGCGCCCGGCATGTCAATCGAGCTTCGATTCTAACACCTGACGCTGCGCTGAATTCTCGACGTTCACTCTAGTGAACGAACGGGCAGGGATTGCAGGTCGGCAGCGGTACGTCGATCCGAGTGGTCCGCGCCGATGCCATAAACGCGAACGCTACCAACGCCAGCAACATCAACTTTTTCATGGGTACGATCCTTTCTACTGTTTACCTACTATAGTAAGCTTGGTACTATACTAGACGTGACTGTACGGTAGTAGGGGGTTTCACTGCAAGTTTTTCCAAAACCGGAACAAAGGGACTATCTAAAGTGAGCAAGATTTCACAATTTCGGGGGGATTCCCGGGGTTCCGGCCGGTCTGAGCTACAATTGTTGCTGTAGGCGCGGAACACCGGGCCGGGAGGACGTGTGTTCGCCGCGGGTGCAGCAGAAGGAGGAAATCCGACGGAGTATTTGTCCAATTCGCAGGCGGCTCGAACCCCAGGGGCCCTGCTTTGGCGGAAGACTTTGTCTCAAGTCCCGACTACCTTTGGGCGCCTGGTTTTCATGGCCTCCCTACGGGATGCTTCCACCGGCCGGTATGGTCACGAGGCGTTGGAGCGCATTCTCGGCCCGGATGAAACCGATCGGGCTCTGTTGAACAGCCACCACCAGGTCTTCTCGGAATGGCTCCGCTTTAGCCTGGCCGAGCAGAAGTCGGACCTGGAAGACTATCTGATGGCGAGCCGGCGCGCGATCGAATCCTTGCGTTATCGCGAGCTCGTGCCCGCAACCGCCCGGGAAGTCGAGCGCCAGCTATATATTACGGATTTGGAAGTGGTGCTGGAGCTGGTACGCTACGAGCGAGGCGGCGCTTTTTTGATTCCAGAAGCATAGCGATTCCCACCACCTGTCCGCAAATATCCACATCCGAAAAATCGAAGAGAATCGGCGTTTGCGATGAGGACGGGTGCGGTTGCAGGAGCAGACGTCCGGCGACATTCGCACACCAGGCTACGTGGTAGCCATCGCGGTGTTCGACGAAATAAATAGGCCTGTCATTTTCGCCCGTCCACCCCTCCGCGACGATTTTTCGACGGGTCTGATCGATCAGCACCAAAGAGCCGGGCTGCACCACCGGATACATGAACCAGTCCGACATTCCCACCAGGCCATATTGAAGCTGCCGGTGTTCCGGTCCATTGAAAAAGAGCAGCGGCATTTTTCCCCAGCGGCGGCCGAGTAATCCTATAAATGTCGTCTTTTCGATATCGATATCGCGATCGAGACCGTCGGGAATTTCGGCCGGCGGCTCATTCCAAAACTGGACCGCATGGGTTTCGGGCAGCGGAATGTGGAAGGCATCCGAAGTCAGGCAGTCCAGAGGCACGCCATACCAGCGGAGTACTTCCTTCCAATCCAGACGGTAGATGGCCGACAAAGTATAAAGCCGGTAGATAGTGGGAACGGTGCCCTTGTTCTCGATGTCGGCCAAGCGGCTCAGCGCCACCGCGAACTCTTCACTGCCCCGGCGCGCGGCGATCAACTGGCTCGCTTCGGCCACATCCCGGTATGTCAACTGCAGACGTTCGCGCGCCTGCCTGAGCTTCTCTCCGGGACGCTCCATGTTATGATCCTCGCTGTGCCGGGCCCGCTTCCTGAAGGCCGTCGCCCCCAGGGTTCGGAGCCGACTGAATTATAGCTATCGGCGCCCGGGGCAGCAAGAGAAAACGTACATTTTTGTTCTGGAACCGGAACAACGCAGAATGGGGGAGAGAACCGGCGTGCGAGTGATTGTCGGAATCACGGGGGCGAGCGGAGCCGTTTACGGCCTGCGCCTGCTGGAGCGATTGAGCACCCACGATGGCGTGGAGACACACCTCGTGCTGTCGCGTTCCGGGGAGAAGACACTGTTTCTGGAAACCGGCAAACTGGCCGCCGACATCCGGCCGATGGCTGATTTCCACTATCCGATCGAAGATATCGGCTCGCGGCTGGCGAGCGGGTCGAGCACCATGGATGCCATGGTGGTGGCGCCGTGCTCGATCCATACGATGTCGGCGATTGCCCAGGGGATCAGTTCCAACCTCATTGTGCGCGCGGCCGATGTGATGTTAAAGGAGAGGCGGAAACTGATCCTGATGGTCCGGGAAAGTCCATTCCATCTGGGGCATCTGCGCAATATGACGGCGCTTGCGGAAATGGGCGCCATCATTGCGCCTCCTGTGCCGGCTTTCTATCACCGGCCGCAAACGGTGATGGAGATCGTGGACCACAGCGTCGACAGGGTCTTGGATCTTCTGGAACTCCCGGACCCAGCAGTACGACGGTGGAACGGGACGCCCCAATGAGCGGCCGTAAACGTCCATCACTCATAGCCTTCCAGGGAGCCCGCGGGGCGTTCAGCGAGGAGGCGGCCCGCAAACTGGTGGGCGCGGAAATCGAAGTTCTCCCTTGCGAACGCTTCGAGGATGTATTCCGGAATCTGAAAAAAGGGACCGTGACCGGCGCCGTGGTGCCTATTGAAAATACGCTCGCGGGGTCGGTACACGAGAACTATGACCATCTCGTCAACTTTGAATTGCCGATTATCGCCGAAACCAGCGTACGCATCGTACATAATTTAATTGCGCGAAAATCGGTGCCTTTTTCGAGGATCCGGCGGGCCTATTCCCACCCGGTCGCATTGAATCAGTGCCTGGATTTTTTCGCCAAAAACCCGCAAATCGAGCGAATTCCTTTCTACGACACCGCGGGGAGCGTAAAGATGATCGTCGAGGAAGGGCTGGAAGATGCCGCCGCGATCGCCTCTTCGGTGGCGGCTTATATTTATGGCGCTCGGGTGTTGCGCCGCTCGATCGAGAGCGACCGGCAGAATTTCACGCGATTTTTCCTGCTGCGCAGCGCCGATTTTGCACGCCGGCATCCGCTGAAAACGTCCCCAAAGGGCCCCTGGAAGACCTCGCTGGTATTCAGCACCCGCAATGAGCCAGGGGGACTTTTCCGGGCGCTCAGCGCCTTCGCCCTACGCGACCTGGATCTGACCAAAATCGAATCGCGGCCGCTGCGGGGGCGGCCCTGGGAATACCTGTTTTATGTGGATTTCCTCGGCCGGGTGGACGATCCGAACGCGCAGAACGCCCTCGGCCATTTGGGCGAGGTGGCGGACTTTCTGAGAATCCTGGGGTGTTACCCGAAAGGAGCGTAGTCGCCGGGCGGGCTACAGACTCGCGAGGTCGCTGAAGACGCCGTAGGCGGTTTGCTCCACTTGGGGATCGAGCGACAGGGTACCGAAGGTTCCCATCAGGTCCGTATGGAACAGGATCAGGTTGGACGTCCCCGGAGTGCAGGCCAGGATGTCGTGACGGTCGAGCACTTCCGCGCGTACCCGCAGCATCAGCTTTCCGGAGGTTCGCTTGCCCCGGCTGATGAGACGCACCGTCTTGCCCTTGCTCTTCATTTCCAGCACGCGCTCCGGCGTCAGCCGGGCGATCCCCTTCGTCGACACCTGCTGCGGGGTGGTGCGTGCCTCCATAAGGACATTTGCCAGCGCCGCTGTTTTTGCCGCCGAGTCCCAGCCTTCGATATCGTACGTACCGTCGGCTTCAGTGATCCCCATCTTGCGCGCTAGCGCCAGCCCATCTTCAAACGACCCGCCTTCTTCCATGGTCTGGATGATGATCTTGGAAGTGGAATTCAGCGCGCCCGTAAAGCCGTGCACCTGAACGCCGGGCATGGTATGGCGCCACAGGTTGAAAACCGGCGCGCCATCCATCACGGCCGATTCAAACCGGAACTGCACGCCCGCCTGGTCGGCCTCCTGGCGTAATTCCGCGAAGCAGTGCGCGATGGGTCCTTTGTTGGCGGTGACCACGTGCATGCCACGGGCGAATGCCGCGCGGATGTGCGAGATCGCAGGCTCGCCGGTGGAAGGATTGAGGGTCGTCAGTTCGACCGCGGCGTCGGCGCGCGCGTCATCCAGAAACGCCTCGATGGATTTCATCCGCGGGCCCATCGAAGGTTCCTCGGGCAATCCGCGCGGGTCGATTGCGGTGCCGTGCCGGAGCGTGTGGATTCCCGTAATGGTGAAAGGAAACTCGCGGCGTTTCTGCCGCAGGAGGCGCGCCAGCGCGCGCCCCACGTTGCCATAGCCGATCAGTGCCAGCTTCATCAGAAGGAGAGAGCGTCTATCAGTTTAGCCAACTCCGCGGCCAGAGCCGTACGTTTCCGATTTAATTCGGCCTGTTTATCGCGCAGCGCGGCCAGTTGCTGTTCATGCTGGTCGAGTTGTTTGGCGTAGCCCTGCACCAGCTGCTGCTGGCTGCTGACGTTGTTCAGGCTGTTGATGTTCTGCCGGATGCGATCCTCGTCCTGCGTCAGGTCGCGGATCTGGCCGTTGGCATCGGCGATGGCGCTGTCGTTCTCGGCGATCTGCGCCTTCTGGTCGGCGATGCGCTGCAGTTGCCGGCGCGCGGCATCGCTGAGGGTGCGGTTCTGGATGTAGATCCCGAGGGTGTCCGGGGTGAAGCTGCTCACCTGGTATACCTGATCGAAGACGCGCTCCTCTTTCACCACGAAATCCTGCGACGCCCCGGCGGCAAGGGGAATTTCGAAGCGGTAGTTGTTGGCGGTCTTCTCGCTCGGCTTCTGGTTGAGCAGCGTGTACCCCTGGCGCAGGGGATGTTCGAGGATGAGCGTCTTCGCCTTTTGGTCGACGTTCTTGATGGTGTACGTGCGCGTCTCTTCCACCGCCGATTTCACGGTTAGCATTCCACGATTGGCCCGGATCTCGCGGATCACCGCGGTGTTGCTCCCGAACTTCTCGGTGATGCGGGTGCCGAGATCGACGGCATAGCTGATGAGTCGCTTATCGCCGGCCTTGAGGGTTTCCATGAGGGCTTCGCCGCCATACGCGCCGCCGTCGTAAACGGTGATCGGTCCGCCGTCGAGCGTCTTGCCGGTGCTGTTGGTCAACTCGGCGGCGTTGGTGGGATGCTGCGAGCTGTGGTCGGAATAGATCAGCAGCTTGCGGCCGTCGATGGCCTGCTGAAGGAACGGCAGCATCGCCGATTCATCCTTGCGAATCGTGACGGGCTGGCCGATGCGGTATTCGAAGAGCTCGCCGAGTTCGCCTGAGGAGGCGCTTGTGACGATGGTGCTGGGGGCGACGGCCATCTCGTTCTGTATCCCAGAGGCTACCGACCTCATCGAGTCATTGAACCGCGCTGATGGCGCAGGCGGCGCCGCCATCGCCTTGGCGGGCGCCATCCTACCTTCTGCCACCCCTCCCAGAACACCCCCCACACCGTACCCCTCCTCATGTACGACGGGGCGCGCTGCATTGTCGTCCGCCAGTTCCGCCGACTGCCGCGCCACATATTTCGGCGGGTACAACTGGCTGATAAACGAAATCGGCCGCCCCGACACCAGCGAGAGCTGCACCTTAGTCCAATCCTCGCCCGTCGTGTTATCGACAATCGCCCAGCCTTCCAGCGTGGGCTGCCCCTTGTCGCCGAAAATCAAACGATAGCTGGACTTCCACACGGCCGCCGGAATCATGTAGCTCGCGGTCACCTCGCGTTCCTTCGAATCGGTGGAATCGATGTACACACTCCGCTTGTCCTTCGACCGCGCTGCGGCCAGCGCCGCCAGGTAATCCTTGAATTGCGACTGCAGCTTCGGGTCCGGGAAACGGACACCGCTCGCCGCGTTCAGATCCAGGGTCCGCATGTCGCCGCTGTCGAGCATCAAGGTCAGGTACTGCCGCTCCGCCTGCTTGTCGCCATCGACGACCCGTCCGCTCACGATCACGCCGGCGATCTTGTCGCTGCCGAGCGTCACCTCGACGCGCGATCCCTTGAGCTGGTCGAACATCGCTGCCAGCGACGCGCCGCCCTCGATCTGGAACGGAAATTCGGCCAGCCGGTGGCTGAGCGGATCCATCGAGTCGTAACGAAGTCCCGAAATCTTGGTACCGCTTCGATCGGTCAACGTGAGCGACTTCAAGACGTCGTTCATGTCCCCCACGTTGAAATCGAGGCGCGCCGATTCGCCCGGCGCCAGTGTTCCGCCCCGCTCGAAGAATCCGACGCCGTGCTTGTACAGCGTCACCTGTTTCACCGGAAGGTCCGCCGATTGCGCCGCCAGGGCGCTTGCCAGGAAAGTGATCAATACGTTTCGCATGCTGACTCCATCCGGGAAATGCCTCGACGGGCCGTTCCCTTTCATTCGCCCATTACCTTAATGATGACGCGTTTCGAGCGCTGTCCGTCGAACTCGGCGTAGTAGACCTGCTGCCACGGGCCGAAATCGAGTTTTCCTTTGGTTACGGGCACGATCACTTCGTGGTGCACCAGCAGGCTCTTCAGGTGCGCATCGCCATTGGTCTCACCGGTGCGGTGGTGGCGATAGTCGTGGCGGAAGGGCGCGAGTTTCTCGAGCCACTCGTCGATGTCGGCGATCAAGCCGTCCTCCGCGTCATTCACCCAGACCCCGGCGGTGATGTGCATCGCCGAGACCAGAATCATGCCCTCCTGGATACCGGATTTGCGGAGCGACGATTCCACCTGCGGGGTGATGTTGACATATTCGCGATGATCTGTTGTCTTAAAGGTGAGATATTCTGTCAAGAATCTCATAGGCTGATCATACATCCCGCTCATGGACACGACCGCCCGGCGCATCCTGATTGTCGACGACGAACCACCGTTGCTGAAGATGATGAGCATGTATCTCGGCCGGTTGGGATACCGGGTCAGCACTTGCGACGCTACCGATAAGGCGTGGGAACAGGTTTCCGCCGCTCCGTCGTCTTTCGCTCTGGCCGTGCTCGACGGGAGCATGCCGGGCATGACCATGGAGGAACTGGCGACGCGCATCCTCGGGTCCGATCCTTCGGTTTGCGTCCTGAGCGCGAGCGGCTATCCGGTGGATATCAGCCGCCTGGAGGCGCTGGCCCCCGGCCGGGTGGCATTCCTGCTCAAGCCTTTTTCCCCGGAATCGCTCGCTAAAGTCGTGCGGGGGCTCCTTGCCAAAGAAGAAAAAGAGCTTTGACGCCGGCAAGGAAGTGAAGGCCATCGCCCGCGAGCGGGTGGGCCGCATTCCCGCGGAGAAGACCATCCAGCCAAAATCCCTGCGGAAGAAGCCAAAATACAAGCTGCGGCCCGAGGACGAAGCCAGGGAGGGCTAACTTCCACCACCAGGGGGCGTCCAAACGTCGATCATGGGGGATCGACGATGAGAGGTCTGCTCGTTCTGTTTGTGGTTGGTGGGGCGTACGCCCAAACCTTCGAAATCGCCGACATCCATCCCAGCCCTTCCGTGGACCTGGTGATGCGTAGTACCTTTTTCGCCGGAAGGTACGAAATCCACAATGCCAGCCTGCTGGACCTGGTACGGACGGCATACAGCCTCGCTCCGGAGGCGATTTTCGGCGGGCCGAGCTGGCTCGACACCGACCGTTTCGAGGTGATCGCCAAAACGGCGGCGCAATCGACCGAAGCCGACCGGGCGTTGATGCTGCGAAGCCTCCTGGCGGAGCGGTTCCATTTGGTAGTCCACCAGGAAGACCGCCCGCAAGATGTCTTCACTCTCAATGCGGGAAAACATCCGCTGCTCAAAGCTTCGGAGAATGCCGGCCGCGGAAGTTGCCAACAGCCGAAAAACGACAGCACCACGCAGCAGCCCTACATCGTGCTGGAGTGCCGGAATGTGACGATGGCGCAGGCGGCCGGGCAGTTCCGCCAGGCGGGCGGCGGCTATTTCCCCCACCCGATCGTCGATCTCACCGGCCTCACCGGCCAGTTCGACTTCACCTTCAAGTGGACGCCTAAGGGTCTGCTGCGGTCGGCCTCCGTCGCCGCTCCTCCGATCTCGTTTTTCGATGCCGTAGAGCAGCAACTCGGATTGAAACTGACGGCAGAGCGGCGGCCGATGCCGGCGATCATCGTCGACAGTGTGAATCGAACACCGTCCCCCAATCCGCCGGGGGCGGCGGGGAGCCTCGGACCGTTGGTGACGGAGTTCGAGGCGGCATCCGTAAAGCCGAACCAGTCGGGCGCTCCGATGCGGATCCAGCAGAAGGCCGGCGGGCGATTCGAATCGGAGAACGTGCCGTTGAAGCTGCTGATCAGTCTGGCGTGGAGCGTGGATTACGCCGAGGTTAGCGGTGGGCCGAAATGGATCGAGTCGGCTAGCTTCGACATTGTCGCGAAGACGATCGACTTTCCCGCGACGGCGCCGCCGCCGTTCGATGTGATGCGTGTGCCGCTCCGGGCTCTTCTGGCGGAGCGCTTCAAACTGGCGGTCCATCAGGAGGCGCAGGCACAGCCGGTTTGGGCGCTGACGGTGGCGAAGGGTGGGCCGAAGCTGAAGGCCGCGGATCCGGCCACGCGGTCGGGGTGCCACCAGGTGAGCGGCGACTCCGCGGGCGGCGCGCCGGTGGTGAGCTACGCTTGCCAGAATACGACGATGGCGCAGCTCGCCTCTCTGCTCCACAAAGAAGCGGGCGGATACGTCGACCATCCGGCAATCGACGAAACCGGACTGAAGGGGGCGTACGACTTCACGCTCCAGTGGACGCCGCGTAGTGCGTTGAATGGCGCGCCGCGCTCCAGCGGCGGACCGTCGGACGTCGCGTCGGACCCGTCCGGCGGCATCAGTTTCTTCGAGGCGCTCGAAAAGGAACTGGGGCTGAAGCTGGAATCGGGCAGAAAGCATCCGTTTCCGGTGCTGGTGATTGACCATGTGGAGGCGCTCACCGGGAATTGAGGCGGGGTCAAGGAAGTTGACGGGGCCGGATGCCGGAAGCTACAGTAGAAGAGACCACTTTTCCTCCGGCCCAAGCAAGTCCCCATCGTCTAGCCCGGCCTAGGACATCGCCCTTTCACGGCGGTAACGGGGGTTCGAATCCCCCTGGGGACGCCATTCATTTGCCGCGCTGCCGGAGCGCGTGTGCGTCAGCCAGATCTTGCGGCCGGGCGGCAGCTTCCTTGTTCCGAATGAGCGCGTCCCGTCCAATAAACAGGACCGGCACTGAGTCAATTGTCCCCGTGACTCGGCTTTCCCAGGCATCCTCGAAGGTCACGCCGGCGATCGAGGTGATCAGGTCGATTCTGTTCGGCTTCACGCCGAGTTGCAGGATCTGATCGGACCGGCAAAGATCATCCGGGGTAATGCCCACAGCGCCGAATCCGAACTCACGGCGTTACGGCAAATCCACCAACTACCAGGAACTCAACCTCGTTGGCGTTCAGTAATTCGATAAACTCGCGCAAATCCTTGCTGAGCTGCATCCGGGTAAACTCTCGCTTGAAGCTCCAGCACGATTGCTATCCGCTCCGCGGGAGACAGCGCGAGATCTTCTTCGATATCCGCCATCTCTGAGGCTCTGAAGCTGTCGAAATGGCGAACAGTCTTGTCCATCGTTTTTATTCTACATCGCGAAGGGCGAAGCGCCTCCGAGCGCAAGAGGGAGTGCTGCAGGACGTCCGGACGTCGGACCGTATCCGCCCTTGCCACTCGTTTCTCTATCGACTCATCCGTCCGACCCACAAATCGGCATCCCGGATCGTTTGACTGAAGAAAATGCGCTTGCCGTCGTGGGTGGGGTGAATCTCGTAAATCGTGTTCGGTCCGACCGAAAAGAGCTCTTTCTCGCGGTGCGTGTCGAGATCGTACAGCAGACACTTCGAGCCGCGGCCGAAAATCACCTGGCGGTCGCCGGGCATGTAGGCAGGGCGGCGGCCCAGGACACCGGAACGGGTCGCCACACCTTTTTCGAGATCGTAGAAAATGAGTTCCCAACCCTTTTCGCCCACCCATTCGCCGACTACGGGACCATGCTGCGGGAACGGCGAGAAGATCGCTCCGCTGAAATTCGCAATTCCGGGAAGAGGCGTGAGGGTCGTGACTGGAGACGGCGCGTGCGGATCCACCAGAGCCGCCAGTCCCGGAACGCGGGAGGCGAGAACCTGCCGCCCGTCGGCGCTCCAGACCGGCCGTTGGACCGATTCGGGAGTCGCCGTAAGGCGCCGCAAGCTGCTTCCATCGGGCCGGATGGTCCACTCGGCCAAGGAACCGGACCGGTCCGACATGAAGACGATTTCGTCGCCCACCGGCGACCAGGCAGGCGATCGATCCTTGAAAAGATCGTCGGTAAGGCGGCGGCGGCCCGAGCCATCGACCGCCATGACCCAAAGGTCCTCCTGGACATCACCGACGGCGTCGTACACCAGTTGGCGGCCGTCCGGAGAGAAGGAGAAGACGGTGACATTCCGCGTACTGCTCCCCACCGGCACCGGCTCTCCGATGACTGTCTGCCGGGAGGCGTCGTATCCCGTGCTGAAAAGACTATTGCGCTGCCGTGCCTCGGCATAGGCGAAGCTATGGCCGTCCGCGCTGAAGCTCAGATACGCCATGGACTGCGCCGGCGTGGTGACGGGCTCCGGCTCGCCGAGCGTCCGCCCGCTCTTCTCGTCGATGCGCACCCGCCAGAGATTCATGGCGCCGCCGCGATCGCTCAGAAAGTACAAAGCATCTCCCGATGGCGACCATACCGGATTCCAATCGAGGGCCGGGTCCTGGGTTACCCGCACGACCGCTCCAGAGTCCGCGCGCACGGTATAAATGTCGCGCGCGATCCCCCCGTCGGGCGACAGCCCCCAGTATGCGATTCGATACCCGTGCGGCGACCAATTCGGTTGAATGGCGTCGTCCGTGGCGAGGCGGCGTTGCGCGCCCGTCGCCAGATCGAGAATGTGCAGGCGGCTGTTGGCTCCCCGGCGGGAGCTGGGCGTGACGAAATCGCCGTCCGCATATACGATCTGCCGGCCATCCGGCGACCATGCGGGCAGGTATCCCTGCTGCGAGACGCGCTTCGGATTTTCGCCGGTCGCCTCCATTACGAAGAGTCCGCCGCCGTCGCGCTCGCTGCGGAAGGCGATCTTTCGGCCGTCCGGGGAGAGCGACGGTTCGGTGTCGTCGGCGGTGGATTCGGCGGTCAGATTGATCGCCTTCTCGCCGCCGGTTCGCTGCAGGTAGATATCCCATTTGCCGCGCGCCGGACTGGCGTAGAGGAACTGCTTCCCGTCGGGCGAGAGACACGGAAACGTCTCTTCGCCGGGGGCATCGGTGATCTTTTGAAAGTTCACGGGCAAGAGCGGGGGCCGTTTCGACCGGGCGCCCATCCACCAACCCACACCACCCGCGAGGATCACCAGAGCGGCTGCGATTCCGATCGCCACGGCCGGAAGTTTCCGCGATCCCGAATTGAGAAACGCGCGCTCCGGGACCAGCCGGTCCGCCGAAATGCTGGAATCGCGAAGCAGCCGCTTGAGCGCGGCGCGCAGGTCGGCGGCGGTTTGAAAGCGCAGATCAGGATCTTTCTCGAGGGCGCGGAAGATGATCGCCGCGAGGTGGGGATCGATTGGCCGGCCGCCTTCCGCCGGCAGCACCGGCTGCCGGTTGACGATGTTGGCGAAAATCGCACCATCGGTAGGGCCGTCGAAAGGCCGGATTCCGGCGGCGAGCTCATAGAGCACCACGCCCGCGCTGAAGATATCGCTGCGCGGCCCCACGGCCGAACCCAGCACCTGCTCCGGCGAGAGGTATTGCACCGTGCCCGCGATGGTTCCGGGGTTGGTGCGAAGGTCGGAGCCCGGCCGCCGCGTCGGTTCGAGCAGCTTTGCCAGGCCGAAATCGAGCACTTTGACGATTCCGTCCGGCCGTACCATGACGTTGTCGGGCTTGATATCGCGATGGATGATACCGGCCTCGTGCGCGGCATCCAGCGCCGAACAAAGCTGGACGCCGATCTCCAGCAGGCGCTTGGTTTCCAGGGGACCGCGAGCCGCCAACTGCCCGAGGGACTCTCCTTCCACCAGTTCCGTGGCGATGTAATAACAGCCGCCGTCGAGGCCGGCGTCGAAGATCGACACGATGTTCGGGTGGTTGAGCAAGGAGACGGCGCGGCCCTCCTGGCGGAAGCGGCTGACCCGATCCGGATCCCCGGCGAATGCCGGCGGCAGAATCTTGAGCGCCACTTTGCGGTCGAGGCGCGTATCCTGCGCTTCGTAGACCGTACCCATCCCGCCCGATCCCACGGTCTTGCCTACGACATAGGGTCCGAGCGTGGCGCCGGTGAGGGAAGCGCTCGTTTCGACGAGATGGTTCACAGTCAACTGGGCCGCGGTTTGCGCCAGAAAGCCGCTGGGCGCGCGCTGTTCGGCGGCGAGCAGCGCCATCACGCGCTTGCACAGTTCGAGGTCGGCGCCGCAGGCGTTGTCGAGGAACGCCTGCCGCTGGTCTTCGGGCAGGTCGGCTACGCGGTCGAAAATTTCTGCCGCGCGCCGGTGACGTTCCGCGGCGGTAGCGGGCGAAAGGTCCTTGGGAGTCACGCGGGGGCCGTCAGTGCATCAAACAGCCATGCCCGCGCCACCCTCCAGGAGCGGACCACTGTTTGTTCCGAGACGCCAAGTACGCTGGCGATCTCTTTGTTATCCAGCCCGCCGAAAAAACGCATCTCGACGACTTGGGCCTGGCGGGCATCCAGACTTCCCAGCCGGGTCAGCGCCTCATCCACGGCCAATATGTTTTCGGTGGGGACGGTCCCGGCCGAATCGGCGAGGAGGTTGTGAGCGGAGTCCAAGGTGACGTGTCCGGCGCGATTGCCGCGCTTGTCGGCCTGTTGGGCGCGGGCGAATTCGATCAGCACCTGGCGCATCATGCGGGCTGAAACGGCAAAGAACTGGGCGCGATTGGCCCATTCCACGGGCTGATTGCCGATGATCCGGATGAAGGCTTCGTTTACCAATGCCGACGGTTGCAAAATGTGGCCGTCGCGTTCGCGAGCCATCTGGCGGCGGGCCAGCTTATGGAGTTCGGAGTAGACGGCCGGCGCGAGCCGTTCCAGAGCCGATGCATCTCCCCCATTCCAAGCTCGCAGCAGCGCTGTCAGGTCTTCCATGGCCCGTGGTCGTGACATTCATTATATGACGCGCCCCACGGTCGCCGGTGCCGGCAGGCCTGCGCTGAATCGTCATAATACGGCAGCACCCCATTACCGGATGCCATCTCAATGCCGCATCGATTTTCCACGATGTGCCGCGTCGAACGAAGGGCGCCGCAGGCACTCTTGCCTGCGCCTGGCGTTTGGAGTAGGGTGCGATGGCATTCCGCCCTTTTCGCTTGCGAAGCCGGCAGCCAATCGCGCCTGCGAAACAAATGCGGACATGCGCGGCCGCCACGACGAGCGAGGACATCGTTGTGGGAGCCGTATCCGATACCGAGCCGCGACCACTTCAGGTTCTTCTTGCCCATTGGGCGCGCTTTTTGAAGCTTTCGAGTTCCACTACTTCACGTCCAGTGGAGGGTTGGTCAATGACATCCTTCCATTCGTCTTCGCGATTTCCTAGGGCCTGCCAGTTGACAACTGTGACCAGGACCCCTATTCTCGAAGACGTACTTCGTAATCGAATGTCAGAATCGAAGTCCGAAAAAGATCGTCCGCCCGATGACCGCGATCTCTACTCGGGACTGATCCGCCTTCACGTCCTGCACCATGCCGTGGAGGGGCCGGTCTTCGGCCTCGGGATGATCGAAGAGCTGGCGCGGCACGGCTACCGGATCAGTCCAGGCAGTCTCTATCCCATACTCCAGGGCTTGGAGAAGAAAGGCTATTTGCGGTCCGTCGAGCAGCGAAACGGAAAATCCCTACGCCGTTTGTACCGGGCGACTCCCCTGGGCCGCAAGGCTCTGGCCGGCGCGAAAAGCAAAGTGCGGGAACTCTTTCATGAACTGGTAGAAGGCGATTAGTGCGAATGTTCAGTCCATCGTCGATGTTCCAGCTCGCCGCGGCGCTCGCGATCGGCGCGGCTGCCCTGCGCGGTCAGGCTTCCGCGCCTCCGGACCCGCTGACCCTCAGCCAGGCAGTCCAGGAAGCCTTAAAGAATTACCCCTCGATCCAGGTCTCGCAAGAACAGATTAATGCCGCGGCGGCCGGAATCCAGCTGGCGCGAACCGCTTACCTGCCTCGCATCGACGCGCTCGCGCAAGTGAATCGGGCGACTCGAAATAACGTCTTTGGGATGCTCCTGCCGCAGGGCGTCATCCCCTCCCTGTCGGGGCCGGTGCTGGGGACGAACAATACCGGCACGGTGTGGGGAAGCGCCGTCGGAGCGCTGGTGAGCTGGGAGCCTTTCGACTTCGGAGCCCGCCAGGCGAACGTCGCGGCGGCCACCGCGGCTCGAAACCGCCAGGAAGCGACGCTCCGGCGAACGCAGTTCGAAGTTTCCGGGGCGGCGGCCGACGCCTATGTGACGTTGATCGCCGCGCAGGAGACGGTACGGGCAGCGCAAGCGGGCGTGGAGCGTGCCGGCGTGCTGGTGCGAACCATCGGAGCGCTCGTGAATGCGCAGTTGCGGCCCGGTGCCGACGAATCGAGGGCAAGGGCCGAAACGGCTGCCGCGGAGACTCAACTGATCCAGGCTCAGCAGGCGGTCGACGTGGCCCGCGCGAATCTATCCCAGTTCGTGGGGACCGATCCCGCGCGGATCACCGCGGCCGCGCCGAAGTTGCTGCAGTTGCCGCCGGAGCGCACGCCGGAACCTCTGAATACCGCGGGCAATCCGCTGTCCCTGGAACAGATCGCGGCCGTCGACCAGCTCAAAGCGCAATTGAAGGTGCTCGAAAGGTCCTATTTCCCCAAGTTCGCGCTCCAGGCCGCCGCGTACGCTCGCGGCACCGGGGCGGAGACGAACGGAACGAATCTGGGCGGCGTCAATGGCCTGGCGCCGAATTTTCAGAATTACGCGCTGGGATTTTCGGTGACCTTTCCGATTTTCGATTTCGCCTCCATCCGGGCCCGGGAAGCCGGACAGGCGGCGACGATCCGCGCCGAGACCGCCCGGGCCCAACAGATCGCCGCCGACCTGAAGGCGCGCTGGAATGCCGCCATTGCGATTTTGACCGGTACGCGCCGGGTGGCAGCCAACACTCCGGCACAAGTCGCCGCCGCTCGGGCAGCGACCGATCAGGCGACGGCCCGGTATCGCGCCGGCCTGGGTGTCATCGACGAGGTCGCCGAGGCGCAGAGGCTTTTGGCCCAGGCCGAAATCGACGACGCGCTGGCGCGCCTCGGCGTCTGGCGGGCATTGCTCGGAGTGGCGATCGCCGCGGGCGACCTGCAGCCGTTCCTCATCGAGGCGGGCCAGTGAGTTTCCAAGAGGAACCATGCGTCTTGTTCTAGCAGCCCTGAGCCGGCCGATTACGGTAGTGGTGGCGCTGGTGGCGATCGCGCTGTGCGCGTCGCTGGCGGTGCAGCGAATGCCGGTCGACATTTTCCCGAAGGTGGGAGAGCCGGCGATTTATGTGGCGCAGCCGTACGGAGGAATGGATCCGGCCCAGATGGAGGGATATCTCACCTACTACTACGAGTATCACTTCCTCTACATCACGGGCATCAATCGCGTGGAGAGCAAGAGTATTCAGGGCGCTGCCCTGATGAAATTGATCTTCCACGAAGGCACCGACATGGCGCAGGCGATGGCGGAGACCGTCGGGTACGTCAACCGTGCTAGGGCTTTCATGCCGCCGGGAACGGTACCGCCCTTCATTACGCGCTTCGACGCCGGCAGTGTCGCTGTCGGGCAGCTGGTATTCAGCAGTGCCGGGCATACCCAGGGCGAGCTGCAGGACTTTGCGTTGAACCGCGTCAGGCCGCTCTTCGCCACGCTGCCGGGAGTATCCGCGCCGCCGCCATTCGGCGGCAACCAGCGAACCATCGTCATCACGCTCGACCCCGGGAAACTGCGGCAGTACCAGATTTCGCCTCAGGAGGCGATCGCCGCGGTGAGTAAGGCGAGCCTGGTGATGCCCTCCGGAAACATGTGGACCGGCAACATCAACCGGATCGCCCGTACGAATGCGGCCCTCGGGGCAAATCTCTCCGACCTCTTAAGCGCGCCCATCCGTCCGGCGGCCGGCACCACTATCTACCTTCGCGACATCGGCACCATCGATAACGGCACGGACATCGTTACCGCGTACGCACATGTCAACGGCAAGCGCACGGTGTATATCCCGGTGACCAAGCGGGCGGATGCATCCACCGTCGCGGTCATCCATGCGGTCAAAGCCGCGATTCCAGATTTCAAGAAGGTCGTGCCCGACGATGTCGACGTCAGCCTGCAGTTCGACCAGTCGCCGTTTGTTACGAACTCCCTCCGCGGATTGATCGCCGAAGGTCTCCTGGGGGCGGTGCTAACGGGCCTGATGGTGCTGATCTTCCTGCGCGACTGGCGGAGCGCGCTGATCGTCATCCTCAATATTCCATTTGCCCTGTTGAGTGCGGTCATCCTGCTCTGGCTCACCGGGCAGACGATCAACATCATGACCCTGGGCGGCCTGGCGCTCGCCGTCGGCGTGCTGGTGGATGAGGCGACGGTCGAGATCGAGAACATTCATACCCAGATGCTGCCGGGAGTATCGCGGGCGCGCGCGGTGGTGGAAGCGTGCAGCCGGACGGCGATCGCGCGTTTGCTCTCGATGGTTTGCATTCTCGCGGTGTTCGTTCCGTCGTTCTTCATGGTGGGGGTCAGCCGGCAACTCTTCGTTCCCTTGTCGCTCGCGGTCGGCTTTTCGATGATCGCCTCCTATCTGCTATCCAGCAGTCTGGTGCCGGTCTTCTCCACATGGCTGATGCGCGAAGCACATCGGGGCGAAGAGCACCAAGGCATGTTCGGACGTCTCCGCTCCTTCTATGGCGGTTACCTGAACGTTGTGCTGCGATTTCGCTGGCCGCTGGTGCTCGCCTATCTGGGTGGTGCTTTCGTCCTCCTCTACCTCCTGCTGCCCCGCATGGGAACGGAGCTCTTTCCCGATGCCAACGCGCCGCTGCTGCGGGTACGCATGCGGGCTCCGGCGGGCACGCGGATCGAGGAGACCGAGCGGATCGTGCTCCGCGCCCTGCAACTCATCCAGCACGATGCCGGGGAGCACAACGTCGTCATCACCAGTGATTTCATGGGTGTGGTGCCGTCCAGCTACCCGGTCGACCTGATCCATCTGTTCACCAGCGGTCCGCAGGAGGCGATTATCCAGGTTGCCGTCAAGCCGGATACCCCCCGCGGCGAAGCGCTACGGGAGAGGATTCGAGCGGACTTCCGAAAAGAACTGCCGAACTGCCAGCTATCGTTCGAACCCGCCGATATCGTTTCCCAGGTGATGAGCTTCGGCTCGCCGACTCCGATCGAAGTCGCGGTTCAGGGACCGAGCCTGGCGGACGATTACGGCTTCGCGCAGAAGATCCAGGCGCAACTGGCAAAGCTCCCATTCGTCCGCGATCTGCAGTTCGCCCAGGAGTACAACTATCCCACTCTCGATATCAATATCAATCGGGAACGGGCCGGCCAGTTCGGTCTGACGATGGCCGACGTGGTCCGTTCCGTGGTGCCGGCGACCTCTTCATCGCGATTTACCGAACCGAACTACTGGCGCGACCCGAACTCCGGGAATGCATTTCAGATCCAGGTGCAATTGCCGCAGAACCGCATTCAGAGCGTAGACGAGCTGGGAAATCTGCCGGTGATGCCGGGCGGACGCTCCGAGCCGCAGCTCGACAACATCGCGGTGCTCAAAACGGGCACCATGCCGGGGCTGATCGAGCGCTTCAACGGACAGCACATCGTGAGTCTGACCGCGAATCTTCACGGGATCACTCTCGGGGAAGCGGCGCCCAGGCTCCAGCAGGCCATGGCGGCAGTCGGGGCCGCGCCCCGAGGCGCCAAAATCGTCATGAAAGGCGAGATCCCGCCTTTGGAACAGACGATCTCGGGACTTCGGATCGGCCTGCTGCTGGCGGTGGCGGTGATCTTCCTTTTGCTGTCCGCCAACTTTCAGTCGGTACGGCTGGCCCTGGCGATCGTACTGACAGTTCCGGCGGTGCTTTGCGGAGTGCTCCTGATGCTGCTGATTACCCATACGACACTCAATATCCAATCGTTCATGGGAGCGATTATGGCGATCGGGATCGCGGTGGCGAATTCGATTCTGTTGGTCAGCTTCGCGGAGCGCTTCCGGCATGAGAACAGGCCGGTCCGGGACGCCGCGCGCGAGGGAGCATCGAGCCGGCTGCGGGCCATTCTGATGACCGCCGCGGCGATGATCTGCGGCATGGTCCCGATGGCGATCGGGCTCGGCGAAGGAGGATCGCAGGCCGCTCCGCTGGGCCGGGCGGTCATCGGCGGCCTGGTGCTCTCCACCTTCGCGACGCTGACGATTCTGCCTTCCATTTACGCAATCCTGCAGGGCCGGGCATCCGTTTCTTCGCCCTCTTTGAACCCGATGGACCCAGCGAGCCGATATTATGAAGCCCGATAGAGCGATTCTCTGTTCCGTTTGCATGGCGGTATTGGCCGGTCCGATGGCGCGGGCCCAGACTGCGGACTTGGCGCCGGTGGTCGCGAAGCCGGTAGCGCGGACCGTCGACTTGCCGGGCGAGTTTCTACCCTTCCTCACCGTCTCGCTGCATGCGCGGGTAGCGGGGTACGTCGAGCGCGTTCTGGTGGACCGTGGCAGCATCGTCAAACAAGGAGACCTGCTGGTCGAGTTGAGCGCCCCGGAAATGAACGCGCAGATCGCCGAAGCCGAGTCCAAGGTACAGGCGGCGGAAGCGGACCGTCTCCAGGCGGAGGCCCAGGTCGCGGCCGCGCAGAGCACGTACGACCGCTTGAAGCAGGCTGCCCAGACTTCCGGAGCTGTCGCCGGAAACGAATTGGTCCAGGCCGAAAAGCAGGTGGAGGCGGCCAAAGCCCTGGTCAACTCGCGCCAACAGGCAGGCAAGTCCCTGGAGGCGGCCGTCCGGTCATTGCGGGACCTGCAGGCGTACCTGAAAATCTCCGCGCCGTTCGAAGGAGTCGTCACCGAAAGAATGGTCCATCCCGGCGCGCTGGTCGGTCCGGGCAACGACGTGCCATTGCTGAAGATCGAACAGGTTTCGCATCTGCGGCTGGTCGTCCCGGTGCCCGAGGAGGATGTGAGCGGGATTGTCGCGGGATCGGCCGTCCCGTTCCAGGTGCCGGCCTGGCCCGAACGGAGCTATTCGGGCACGATCGCGCGCATCCCGCACACGCTGGACCCGAAAACCCGAACGATGCCGGTGGAACTCGACGTCCTGAATCGCGATGGATCGCTGGCCCCCGGCATGTACCCGACGGTAAAGTGGCCGGTCCGCCGTGCGCATCCGGCGCTGTTTGTGCCCAAGACGAGTGTGGTCACAACGACGGAGCGGACTTTCGTAATCCGCGATCGCGGTGGGCGCGCCGAATGGGTGGATGTGAAGAAAGGTGTCGCCGACGGGGATCTGGTCGAGGTCCTCGGGAATTTGAAGGCAGGGGATCGGATCGTCCGCCGGGCGACCGATGAGATCCGCGACGGCGCTCCGCTTGCGGCGGCGCCCGCAAAGCATCCTTAAGGAGGTTATGGTGAATCAGCCGGAATCCCCGATTCTCGGACTTTGGGGCGTTCGTTATCAGGTGAAAGACGTCGCCCGCTCCATCGCGTTTTACGAGCAGCAACTCGGTTTCAAGCTGGACCAGAAGTACCTGCCCGCCTTCGGACAGGTATCACTCGGAAATCTCAAACTGATTCTCAGCGGTCCGGGCGCGTCCGGATCCCGTCCGCTGCCCGATGGCCGCCGGCAGGAACCCGGAGGCTGGAATCGCGTGATCCTTCACGTTTCGGATCTTCCTGCGCGGATCGAGGAGCTGCGGAAAGCCGGGGTCCATTTCCGGAACCAGATGGAAGTGGGACCGGGCGGCAAACAAGTCCAGTTGGAAGATCCCGACGGCAATCCGATCGAGCTCTTCGAGCCGGCCTGACACGCGACCGTCCCCGCTCGCGTCGCCGAGAGGCCGTTACGACACGTGAATATGCGGACGTTGGCGTGGATCGCTGATGCTCTTGCGCAGCACTTCCCGTGTAATAGGTGCTACGTCGCCTTCTCCCAGAAACATATAGCGGAAGAGGTACGCGATCGGGTTGCCTTCCGTCCAGCCGAAGTACGCGTGCGGCAATTTGCCGGTAACCGAATTGATCTTCAGCAGCACGGCGGCAATCGCATTCGGAACGGCCGCGCTGCGGGCACGCAGGATCTGATGGCGGCCCAGCGTGTATCCCCGCACGTCCAAGTCGCTTGTAAAATCCGATGTATCGCCGGGAACGATTTCCAGGAAAATCAATTGTTCCGATGGAGTCAGGTTGTGGCTGCGCCGGATACTCATGTCCTTCGACTCGTATTCCGAGAACCGCTCCACCCCCGGCCGGTGTGCAATCAGCCGGATCACCTGGTCTTCATCGCTCTCCAGAATACGCCGCGCCGGCTCATCGAACGTGACCGCATGAATCCGCAGTTCCGTGGCGCGGAGCGCGCGGGAAACCAGCGAACTGACAACCGTCAGAAGGATGAAGAAGGATGCGATCCGAATGCCTTCCGGCCGCTCCAGTACGTTCGCCACGGTGGTATAGGCGAATGCCAGGCTGATCAGCACGAAGGGCACGCGCGCGCCCGATCGCCACTGGGAAATCGTCACCGCGACCGCCGCCGAAGTCATCAGCACCAGCACGCCCGTGGCATAGGCGCCGCCCTGGGCATCCACATCGGCCTTGAAAATAATCGTCACCACGAACGCGATTGCCGTGAACACGAGCACCAGCGGACGGGTCGCGCGAGCCCATTCCGGAGCCATGCCGTAACGCGGCAGATAACGGGGTACCAGGTTGAGAAGTCCGGCCATCGCCGAAGCGCCGGCAAACGAGAGAATCAGAACGGTACTGATATCGTAGACCGTGCCAAATTGCTCTCCCAGAAACCGGTGTGCCAGGAAGGCCAGGGCACGGCCATTTGCCTGGCCGCCCTTTTCGAATTCATGCGGCTCGATCAGGGTAGCGGTCAGCATGCTGCTGCCGAGCAGGCAAACGCTCATTACCACCGCTGCCGTGAGGAGCATCTTTCGGGTGCGGCGGATGCGGTCCGCGATATCGCCTTCCACTAGCGGCATCAACGCCACACCGGTCTCGAACCCCGATAGGCCCAGCGCCAGTTTGGGAAAGACCAGCAGCGCCACCCCGATCATTTCCGGCAGGCTGCCGTGCGACTGGAAAAGGTGCAGCTTCCAGTTGGACAGCGTCACCGGGTGCCGGACCACTTCATACAACCCCACTCCGATCACCACCGCGTTCAATAACAGATAGGAGCCGACGAGCGTCACCGCGACCCCAATGGCTTCGCGGAACCCAATCAGGAAGATCAGCCCCAGCAGACCAATCAAACAGAGAGTCAGTCCGAGGCGATGATGCAGCCAGTCCGGAAAGAACGGGTTCTCGATCACGTGCGAGGTTGCGTCGGCGGCCGAGAGCGTCATCGTAATGATGAAGTCGGTGGCCGCAAACCCGAGGAGGCAGAGGATCATCAGTTTCCCGATCCAGCCGGGGAAGAGTTCGGCCAGCATCGAGATGCTGCCCTGGCCATTCGGGCTTTGGCGGGCCACCGTCGAGTACACCGGCAGCGCTCCCAATAGGGTTACCAGGACGAGCACGAGCGTGGCCAGCGGCGACAGCAGACCGGCCGCGAGAAACGCAATTCCCGGCTGATATCCCAGGGTGGAAAAATAATCCACACCCGTGAGGCACATTACCTGCCACCACCGATGGGTGTGCTCGCTTGCCTGGGCGGAATGCGGACCCTCCGGCGTCTTCATGTCGTGGAGGAACCACCCGTAGAACCGCCCGAGCAAAGGGAAGGAGTCTGATTTCATGAGATCAGATTCAGTCTACTTGACTACAGGCCGGAACGGCTCGGGGTGCCGCTCCGCGAACCCCTTGCGATTGCCGCCGTCCGCTCGCTATAGTGCGGCAGGAGGTACCGCATGCGCCTTGCGTTCGCCGCTCTTGCCCTCTTCGCCGCCGCCGCGGCGGAAGCGCAGCCCGCGATATTCCCCGCGAACGGAGCCACCGCGGTCAATCCCGACACCCACCTCGTCCTGACCTTTGCCGGCCCTCCCGCTCTTGGCAAGTCCGGCCAAATCCGGATCTACGACGCCGCCGGACACCGCCTGGTCGATACCCTCGACTTGAGTATTCCCGCCGGTCCCGATCCCTCCCGGCGCATCGCCAATCCTCCTCCCGGAATTCCGCTCGACCCCGCCATCGAGACTTCGCCGACCACTACGACACCCGCGGTCAGGACCACCCCCGCCGATCTGCGCAATTACCAGATCACCACGATCGGAGGCTTGCCCGATTTTCATTTCTATCCGGTCATCATCCATGGAAACACCGCCACCGTCTATCCCCACAATCATGTCCTGACCTACGGCCGCGAGTACATCGTGCAAATCGACGCGGGGGTTCTGATGCCTTCCGCCGGCAGCTTCGCCGGCTTCACCACCGATCGCCAGTGGCGTTTCACTACCAAGCCGGCTCCACCGCCCGTGAATACCGCCCGGGTAGTAGTCGCCGCCGACGGCAGCGGCGATTTCAATACCGTACAGGGGGCCGTCGACTTCGTTCCCGACCGTCCTCCGCAGCCCGTCACCATTTTCATCCGCAACGGCACGTACGAGGAAATCGTCTTTTTCCGGAACAAGTCGAACCTCACCTTTCGCGGCGAAGATCGGGAGAAGGTTCAGGTGGGATACGGCAACAACAGCGCGTTCAATCCGCCTCAGCCGGGCCCGAATCGTCGGTGTGCCTTCTCCGTCTATGAATCGACCGGGATCGAACTCACCAACTTCACGGTGAACAACTACTACTTCGGCCAGGCCGAAGCGCTCCTCCTCTACGGCGCCAGGAATGTCGTGAGCCACATGACCATCAAAGGTTCCGGCGATGCGCTCAACCTGCGCGGCTCCGTCTATCTCACCGACAGCACCATCACCGGCGACGGCGATACCATTCTCGGCGTCGGGCCGGCATTTTTCCGCCACTGCGAGATTCGCTCGATCGGCCCCTTCATGTGGATCCGCAACACCGAGCAGAATCACGGCAACGTCTTCGTCGATTGCACCTTTGTCGCGATCGGGCGCCAGGGTGCGGGCGCCGTCCCCGGCAGTTCCGCCGTGCTGGCGCGCCTACCCAACAATCACGGCCTGAATTATCCGTTCGCGGAGGCCGTGCTCCTCGATTGCCGGCTCAGCGGAATTCCTCCGGCAGGCTGGGGACCGGTGGAAGACGAAACGTCGCACATGCATCTCTGGGAGTTCCACAGCACAGACCTGGAAGGCCGTCCGATCGATGTAACCCAGCGTCACCCCGTTTCCCGCCAGTTAAAGGAGCCCGAGGATGCCCGGACGATCGCGCAATATCGCGATCCGGCATTCGTACTCGGCGGCTGGACTCCCGTTATCGACCGGTAGCACTCGCATATACTGTCCCTATGGTTCGTTCGATTCTTCTCTTTGTCGCGGCGGCGTGCGCGTTCGCGCAGGCGTTCGATCCCAAAATGCCCTCTCCCGTGCCCGAAGTGAGCGGCCCCGTGCAGAGTGTGGCGACGGTTCATTACATCGACATCAAGATCGGCACCGGAGCCCCGGCGCTTCCCGGGAAGCAGTACAGCGTCAACTACACCGGCTGGCTGCGTAACGGAAAGGTCTTCGATTCCACCTACACACGCAATCAGCCGTTCGTCTTCACGCAGGGCCGCCGGATGGTGATTGCCGGATGGGAACTGGCGTTCGAAGGGATGAAAGTGGGCGGCAAGCGCCGCATCTTCATCCCGCCGCAGCTCGCGTATGGCGATCGCGGATCGACCGACGGCGCCGTGCCGCCCAATTCCGAAATGATCCAGGACATCGAACTAATCGATGTAAGCGATCCGCCGCCTCCGCCTCCTCCCACCCCGGCGCTTGCCGATCTGCTCTTCCCGCTCAACGAGCTTTCGGCGCACGTCATCGCGCTGGCGAACGCGATCCCGGAGGATAAATACAGCTGGCGCCCGGCGCAGGGTGTACGTTCTTTCGGGGAGGTCTTTGTACACATCCTCAACGGCAACAAGCTACTTCTCACGATGGGCGGTACGGCATCGAAGGAAGCGATCGACAAGGCGCTGGAAGAGAGCGCCCGCAACGAGAAAACGGCCATGAGCAAACAGCAGATCGTCGCCGCCCTCACCGCCAGTTTCGCGGACGTGAAGAAGGCGTTCGAGGATGCGCCTGCCCAAGGCCTGAATCGCGAAGTCGATTTCTTTGGCGAGAAAACTACCCGCCGGGGCGTGATGGCCAGCCTCGACACCCATATCGCCGAGCACCTGGGCCAGGCCATCGCTTACGCGCGGATGAACGGCATCGTCCCACCCTGGTCGCAACCGGCGAAGTAGGCTACCGGGCGGTCTGTCTTAGTGATAGCGGTGGTGCCGCTTGTGGCGATCGTAAAGGTATCCCGCTCCGGCGCCCGCGAGCGCCCCGATGCCGGCCCCTTTTCCCCCAGCGGCGATCGCCCCGACGGCCGCGCCTCCGGCCGCTCCGATCCCGACTCTCTTCACCGTGCGCATGTGCCGCTTGTGACGATAATATTGCGCGCGCGAGTAGTAATGCGTGGCTGCCTCGGCGGTGACAGGCGCTACGGTGCCGCAGAAAAGGCCGGTGGATAGCACCGCCACCATCAAACGTTTCTTCATGACGCACCCCCTAAACGGGAGCAGGCAAACGGCGTGCCACGGAGCGGCCGAGGTGAGGTCCCGCACCGTATGGATCAGGCCACCAGGTCGTGAAGTATGTTGCCCGATACATCCGTCAGCCGGAAATCGCGGCCGCTGTAGCGGTACGTCAGCTTCGTATGATCGATCCCGAACAGGTAGAGAATGGTCGCATGGATGTCGTGCACGTGCACCGGCTTCTCGATCGCTTTGAAGCCGAAGTCGTCGGTGGCGCCATAGATGGAGCCGCCCTTGACCGCTCCACCGGCCAGCCACATGGTGAACCCGAATGGATTGTGGTCGCGGCCGCGCTTCAGGTTTCCGCCGCCGCTGCCGATCTCGCGGACCGGCGTGCGTCCGAATTCCGACCCGCAAACCACCAGCGTGTCTTTCCAAAGCCCGCGCGTCTTCAAGTCCTTGATCACCGCCGCGAACGCCTGGTCGGAATTCTGCGCATTGCCGCGATGCGCCAGGATGTCGCCGTGCGCGTCCCAGGGGTCGCCCTTCGAGTAGTAGACCTGCGTCATCCGCACGCCTTTCTCGGCGAGCCGCACCGCCGTCAGGCAGCCGCGCGCCACCGCGCCCGGGCCGTACAAATCGAGCACTGCCTGCGATTCCTTGCGGACGTCGAATACATCCGGCGCCTCGGTCTGCATCCGGTACGCTACTTCCATCGACTTGAGGACCGCTTCCACCTGCGGATCGGTCTGCGCGGAGTGCATCGCCTCGAGCTTCTGCAGCAGGTCCATCTCCCGCTTCTGCTCCACCAGCGAGAACTTCGGATTATTGACGTAGCTGATGAGCTTCTTGGGATCGAAACTTTTCTCCACCGTGACCTTGGGGGCCTTGTCCTTTTCCTTGGTTTCGGGCTGTCCGGCGGGCGGCAGCCCTTCCGGTTCGTCGTCGGAATTCGAATCGCCCGCTTGCACGCGGTTCGAGATGTACGTGCCCTGATGGATCGCCGGAAGGAAGCCGTTGCTCCAGAGAGGAGGTCCCACCGTCGTCGGAATATCCGGACACAGCACCACATACCCCGGAAGGTTGTGGTTCTCCACTCCGAGCCCGTAGGTAATCCACGCCCCCATCGACGGTCGGCCGGCCTGGTTCGCGCCGGTATTCATCATCAGGCACGACGGTTCGTGATTCGGAATATCCGTGTATACCGAACGGATCCAGCAGATGTCATCGGCCACCTCGCCAAGATGGGGCCACAGTTCGCTGACGTCCATTCCGCACTGCCCGTACTTCTTGAACTGGAATGGCGACTTCATCAGGGCGCCGGTGCGCCGTTCCGTGGCAATCGACCCGCCGGGCAGCGGCTGCCCATCGTACTTCTCCAGCGCCGGCTTGGGGTCGAAGGTGTCGATGTGCGACATTCCGCCGTTCATGAAAAGGAAGATCACGCGCTTGATGCGCTGCGGGTAATCGAGTTTGGCGGCTCCGCCCGAATCGGTCTGGGGAGAGTCGGCCGCGCGCAGCGATTCGCCGAGCATGCTCGCGAACGCCAGCATGCCGAAGCCGTTGCCTACCCGGCAGAGCGCTTCGCGGCGAGTGATTGGATTTCGTGACTTGTGCGCCATCGGACGTCCTCCTCGATTAATTGATGAACAGGAACTCGCTCGAACTGAGCAGAATCTTGGCAAACCGTCCCCAGGCGGTGGGGTCGTACTTCACTTGCGAGGGTCCGCCCCGGCCGCCGCGGCCTCCCATTCCCGCCATCATGGCGGCTCCCATGGGCATCTCGCCGCCGGGTTCCGGCCCATCGCCGGCCCCGGGTTCCGCCTGCGGACCGGGAGCATTCGCCGGGGCCGGGGCATTCGCCTGGCCGGGCGTGTTGGCCGCCGCGGGCGCTGTCTCCGTCCCGGTGCCGCCGCGGCCGCCGCGTCCCCCTTTCGAGTCGCCGTCGGCCGGTTTCTTCTTGCTCTCCTCGTATTCTCTCAGCGGCTCCGTCTGCAGGTACTCGAGCCCGAGCTTGATCTCCTCCTCGCTCGGCTCGCGATTGTAGACCAGCGAATAGGCCTTCCGGATGCGCGCCCGGTTGTCGGGCTCGCCCGCCACCTTCTTGGCCAGCGCCTCCGATTCCACCTGCATGAAATCGCTGTTCATCAGGAACAGGCGCTGCAGTGGGACCGTGGTGGTGAATCGCTTCTCGGCGCTGATGCTCGGCGTCGGAAAATCGAAGAGCTGCAGGTACTCATCCAGCTTGTAGCGGCTCACCCGTCCATACACCGTCCGCCGGGTAAATGAAGGCGTGAGTTCTTCGCTGGGCCCGCCCAATTCCCGGTCGAGATTGCCGGCCACCTGCAGCACCGAATCGCGCAGTTGCTCGGCATCCAGCCGCTTGCGGTCGACGCGCCAGTAAAAGCGGTTGCCCGAATCCTTCGCGAAATTCGCCGCGTCGTTTTCCGACGACAGCTGGTAGACGCTGCTCAGCATGATCTCGCGATGAAGTTTCTTTACCGACATGCCATTCTTCGCGAAGCTGTTGGCCAGGTATTCCAGCAGTTCGGGATTGCTGGGCCGCTCGCCGGTTTGACCGAAATTGCTGGGCGTCTCCACCAGGCCCGTGCCGAAGTGGCCCTTCCAGATGCGGTTTACGATCACCCGCATGGCGATCGGCTGCCGCAGAATGTCTTCGGCGAGTTCCATCCGGCCGCTGCCGTTGTGGAACGCCTCGGGGTCGCCCGCGGAAAGCATCGAGAGGAAATGGCGCGGGACTTCCGGCCCGAGGTTCATCGGATTTCCGCGGATGCTCAGCGGCAGGTCGACAGGCTTCGGGGCATCATCGACGCCGTGCAGGAAAGGATACTCGGGTTTCAGCTTCTTTTCCGCCTCCTGGATGTCGGCGCGGATGGATGCGAGCTGGGCCTGTGCCTGCGGCCCGGTACGGCTTTCCAGGGCGAAGCCGCGGAATAGCAGGACGCCGGGGCGCGGCGGAGGACCACCTGCCGCTACCATGGCCGCCGGATCGTCGGAATCGCGGATTTCCCGCTCGAAGATTTCCGTCCAGAAATTGGCGTCCTGTTCCGGCATGTTCTTCAACTGCAGGCCGCAGCCCGGGCAGAAGTCGTCGTTGGTGATGAATTCGTTCGGCTTGTTGGCAGGCTTCTTTTTCTTCGTGCCCTCCAGCGCCTTATTCGCGATGATCTCGTTTTCGTCCGATACATCGCGGCGCGCGATCATCACCCTGGTGACGTTCTCCTGGAATTCGTCGGCGAGTTTCTTCGCTTCTGGCGGGACCATGTTCTTTCCGCCGCGTCCACCCCGCCCACCGGCCGCGGATGCCTTGTCCGTACCGGCTTTCGCCGCTTCCTCCAGGCTCTTCTTGATCATCGCCTGCCACGGCTCTTTGAAGTGGTACTTATCCGTGGGCTTGGCCATGTAATCGATCCACCGGTGCAGCAATTGATAGTCGAGCTTGCGCGCTTCCACCACCGCTTCGGTATCCCGCTTCTCCGCCACCACTTCGTACACGCCCTGCAGATAGTTGGAGGTCTGTACCGCCAGCGACTGCGAAAGCAGATTGCCGAGGTTGCGCTGCAGTTCGCCCAGTACCCTCTGGCGCTTCTCCACGTCGTCCTCCAGCGCCTTGTACTTATCGAGGACCGATTTGGGCGCGAGCGGGTATTCGTGATAGCGCGTATTCAGAAAAACTCCGGCGAGCGCATAGTAATCGGTCTGCGGAATCGGGTCGTATTTATGGTCGTGGCAGCGCGCGCATGCCACCGTCAGGCCGAGGAACCCGCGCGTCACCACATCCACGCGATCGTGCCGTTCGTCGGCGCGCGTTACTTCGACCGCGCCGTTGTCGTAGTACCAGGGACCGAGTCCCAGGAATCCGGTGGCGGGCAGCATCTTATAGCGGAGCTTCGGCTCGAGCAGATCGCCCGCCAGCTGTGCCTTGACGAAAAGGTCGTACGGCAGATCGTCGTTCAATGCCTGGATGACCCAGTCGCGATAAATGTACGCGTTCGGGTACGGATGGTAGCCGCGCGGGAAGGGATTCAGGCTGCGGTAATCGTCTTCCCCGTACCGGGCGACGTCGAGCCAGATACGGCCCCAGCGCTCCCCGTAATGCGGCGAAGCGAGCAGCCGGTCCACTACCTTGGCGAAGGCGTCGGGTGAATTGTCCTTCTCGAAGGCGGCGGTTTCCTCCGGGGTCGGCGGAAGTCCGGTGAGATCGAGCGTCGCCCGCCGAATGAGGTCGTGACGGCTGGATGGCGCCACCGGTTTCAGGCCTTCCTTCTCCAGCCGCGCCAGCACAAACCGGTCGATGTCGGATTTCGCCCAGCGCGCCGTCTTCACCTGCGGCGGCTGCGGATTCTGCAATGGCTGCAGCGACCAGAATTTCTTCCGCTCCGGCGGGATCACGTACTTGCCGCCGGCGTCCGGGGCAGCGGCCGCGGTAGGAGCGGCGGCCGCCGGCCACTTGGCTCCCGCCTTGATCCACGTCACCAGATCGTCGATTTCGGTGTCCTTGAGCTTGCCGCCCATCGGCATTTTCAGGTCGCCGGACTGGCGCACCGCGCGGATCAGCAGGCTGTTGTCGGCGTCGCCCTCCACCACCGCCGCTCCCCGCTTGCCGCCTTTCAAAAGGCCGTCGCGGCTGTCGAGCCGCAGGCCGCCCATGGCCGAATTGGTGTGGCAGGCGTAGCAATTGGTCGCCAACACCGGGCGGATTCTGGTTTCGAAGAAGTCGGGTGGAAGGTTGTCCTGCGCCGGCAGCAAAATGCCTGCGGCGGCGATCCACAACGGAGTGTATCGGAAATTACGCATTCGTTAGGACCCCCCAAACGGAACTCGCGCGATACTCATGCGGGAGGGCACACATATCCCCTCTGAGCTTTTCCGAGTTATATCATAAATTCCAAACCACGTTATACTGTCTCTACCTCTAGCGGCATGCTCTCTCGATTTCACATTTCTCTGGTAATTGCCGTTGCCTCGTTAGCCGTTGATGCCGCCGTTCAGGACAAGGCTACCCGGAGCGGCCTGCAAACCCCGGGCATCCGGATTCCCTTCGCGAGCCTCAAGGCCGAAGCGGAAATCGCTGCCGCCCCTGCCTGGATTGGCGGCGGTCCGACGCTACTGATTCCCAGCGACAAAGGCACCCTCGATCGTCTCGATCCGAAGACCAACCAGCCCGGCGGCTCGATCGAGGGCCTCAAGTCTCCCTGCGGCGGCGCGGTCACGGCCTTCGGCAGCATCTGGACCGCGAGCTGCGATTCGCGGTCGCTGACGCGCATCGATCCCAAAACCTACAAAGTGACCGCCTCGGTTCCGACCGGCGTCGGCGCCGCGGCTCCCGCGCTCGCTTCCTCCGCCGATAGCGTGTGGCTGCTCAGCGATGATAAGACTACGCTCTCCCGCATCGACCCCGATCAGAATACCGTCGTCGCCGAGATTCGCCTCCCCGCCGCCTGCAATTCGATTGAATCCGGCGAGAACGCCCTTTGGGTGACCTGCCCCTCCGATAACCGGGTAGTCCGGATTAATCCGCAGACCCTGGTCATCGACAAGTATCTCGACGTCTCCGCCCAACCGGAGTCCCTGGCCATCGGACTCAACTCTATCTGGGTTTATTGCCGCAAAGAGGGAAAGGTAGAGCGAATCGACCCCAAGACGAACAAAAGCACCAAAACCATCGACCTCGGCGTGCCGGGCGCCGCCGGCCAGATCGCGGTGGGCTTCGGTTCCGTCTGGGTGACACAGCCGGGATTTCCGCTCACGCGCATCGATCCCGAGAGCGAAACGGTCGCCCAGCAATTCTGGGGCGCGGGCGGCGGCGCCATCCAGATTGCCGCCAATTCCCTGTGGCTCTCCAATCTTCGCGAAAAAACCCTGTGGCGCATCGACCCCAAACGCGTCCTGGCCACGGTAGCCGAATAACTGCCATGATCCATCGACTCCGCACCATCCTGCCGCTCCTGTTTGCGGCCCTCCTCCTCGCCCAGGATGCTCCTCCGCCGCAGCCGAAAGCTCCGCCGAAGCGTCCGCCCAAGCCCGGAGTCACCACCCCGGGAGTGCGCCGGGAGATGTCGGCGATCCAGCCCGAGGCCGTCTTCAAAATCGAGGGGGCGCCCGATTGGCAGGTGGTCACCGAAGACGCTCTCTGGGTGGCAAACGAGCCGAAGGACACCATCCACCGTCTCGACCCGAAGACCAACCAGGTCGCCGCCACCGTCACCGTCGGCAAGAAGCCCTGTTCGGGACTCGCCGCCGGCTTCGGCAGCATCTGGACTCCGAGCTGCGGCGACCATACCCTGGTGCGCGTTGACGCCCGGACGAACCGCGTAATCGCCACCATTCCGGCGGGCCCGGCGGAATCGGAGGGCGGAATCGCGGCCAGCCCGGAAGGCGTCTGGCTGGTGACGGACGCCAAGGGCGTGCTTTCGCGGATTGATCCGGCAACCAACCGCGTCGGCTCCGAGGTCGCCATCGCGCCGAAATCGGCATCGGTCCTTTACGGTGAGGGGTCCATCTGGGTGACCACGCCGGAGAAGAACCTGCTTACGCGCGTCGATCCGAAAACCGCGAAGGTAACGGCCACCATTGAAGTCGGGCCCGGACCGCGCTTTCTTACCGTGGGAGCCGGGTCGATCTGGACGCTGAATCAGGGCGACGGCAGTATTTCGCGGGTCGACGGCAAGACGGGAAAACTGATCACCAATATCGTCGTGGGGATACCCGGGGGCGGCGGCGAAATCGCATTCGGCGAAGGCCACATCTGGGCGACCGTGTTTCAGATTCCGCTTTCGGAGATCGATCCGGCTACCAACCAGGTGATCCGCCAGTGGTTCGGACCGGGGGGCGACGCCATCCGTCTCGGCCACGGCTCCGTCTGGCTTTCCAACCTGCGCGAGCAGAATGTCTGGCGTCTCAGCCCGCGCCAGCAGTAATAAATCCCTACTCCCGCCGCAGGGCGGCCATCGGGTCGAGCCTGGAGGCGCGCCGGGCGGGGAGATAGATCGCGGCGAACGCGACCGCCAGGAGTAGCCCCGTGGCGGCGGATAACGTCAACGGGTCCTGCGGCGACACATTAAAGAGCTGGCTGTGGATCCAGCGCGAGGCGGCATAAGTCAGGCCGCCGCCGAAAAAGAGCCCCGCGACGACCAGTGCGCAAGTCTCGCGCAGCACCATGCCGATCACACCCCCGGGCTGGGCGCCGAGGGCAATGCGGATCGCGATCTCGCCCTGCCGCCGCGCTACGCTGAACGAAAGCACCCCGTAGAGCCCGATCGCCGCCAGCACCAGCGCTACGGATCCGAAAACCAATGCCACCTGCGCCGTTGTGCGGTCGGGCGCGGTCGAAGGCGCCAACTTTTCCTGCAAGCTGGCGGAATATGTAATCGGAAGCGAAGCGTCCACGCCCTGAATGAGCTTGCGGACCGCCGGCAGCACAGCCGCGGAGTCGGAGGCAGCTCGAATCAGGAAGTTCGCCCGCTTGACGTTGTCGCTACACGGTTGCGTGAAAGGGATATAAAAACGCGGAACGATCCGGCCGCGCAGATTGTTGCTGCGAACATCCCTGGACACGCCGGCTATCTGGTACGTGGTACGTTGCGGACCGTTAGGGGTTTGATCAACCACCGTCACGTGCAAGCCAAGCGGATTGCGTCCCTCGCAGAATTTCTTAGCGAATGCCTCGTTGATGACACACACCTTGGGGGAGGCCGCTTGATCACTCTCCAGAATTTCGCGTCCGAGGAGCAGGGGGATGCGCAGAATCGAGAAGTAGCGCGGGCCCACCATATCCAGAGACGATCCCTGGTCCTGATCCGATTTCGGAGTGTAGCCCTCCACCTCTATGTCGTCACCCGTATTCGAGCCCGTAAATAAGCCGTTGTGCGACATCGCCGCCGCCTGCACGCCCGGTATCCGGCGGATCCCCTCGAGCAGATTGCGGAACAGCACGCCGCTGCGAGCCGAGTCGTAGCCCGCGACCCGCGAGTCGATCCCCAGAAGTTGCAGCCGCTCGGTGGAATATCCGAGATCGATGTGCTGGAGGTTGTAGACGGTCCGGACGAGCAATCCTGCGCACACCAGCAGCGGCAACGACAGGCCCAGTTGCACGCTGACCAGCGAACGGCCCCATCGCATGCGGCTCAAAGATCCGCCCCGGCCCTGCTCTTTGAGGGTCGCGCCGGCGTCGGTGCGCGTGGCCTGGAGAGCGGGCAGCAAGCCAAAGAGCAGCGCCGAGACGAGCGTCACTCCGACGGTGAATCCGAGCACCAGGGGATTCAGCGTGAACTCCGTCCGGAAGGTCCGGTTCGATTCCGCGATCATCCTGGCGAGAATGGATTGGACGATCCACGCCGCCGCGAGCCCGCACGCGCCTCCGATGGCCGCCAGGAGCAGACTTTCGGTGACCAGTTGCCGGATCAGCCGGCCGCGGCTGGCGCCCAGCGAAAGGCGGAGGGCGATCTCCGGCTTGCGGGCCGTTCCCCGCGCGAGCAGAAGATTCGCCAGATTCGCGCAGGCAATCAGCAGCAGTATTCCGACGCCGGACATCAGAACCGTGAGCGATGTCGAAAAATCACCGCGTATCTCCGACGCTCCGTTAGCCGCGCTGTGAATCTTGAGGCTCTGGTCCAGATATTCATGCCGCCGCGCGGGATCGGTTACGGCTCCGTAAAAGGACTCCAGCCCCGACTTGAAGATCGCATTCGCCTCGGCTTCCGCGCGAGCCGTGGGCACGCCCGGTTTGAGCCGGCCGAACACGTGCAGCCACATGGTCTTTTCGGGCGGGACGTCGTGCAGCCGATCGTCGCCCGGAATCACCTGCGGCTCCATCCGGAGCGAAACCCAAAGGTCCGGCTCCTGGCCGCTGGTCTCGCCGGTGAACCCGCGCGGCGCCACCCCGATAATCGTGAGCGCCGCCTTGCGCAGCGTGAAGGTCCGGCCGATCACATCCGGATTCCCCCCGAAGCGGCGCTGCCAGTAGCCATAGCTGATTACCGCCGAAGGCGACACTGCGCGGTCCTCTGCCTCAGTGAAGAGGCGGCCGATCCGGGGACGGATCCCGAGCAGCGAAAAGTAGCCGCCGGAAACCATTCGTCCATGTACGGATTCCCAGTCGTGGCCTTCGAAGCGGAGATCCCACTGGTCCAGCGAACTCTGCGAGCACATCAGGCCGCTGAAGCTCGTGGCGCGGTCGCGCAACCGTTCGAACTCCTCCCAGGTCAGCCAGTCGCGGACACCCTGGGCGTTGCCGTGCCAGGTGCCAAAAGATCCGGGGTCGGTCAGGATCACCAGTTCCTGCGGCTCGCGGACTCCGGGCAAAGCGGAATGCATCAGCGTGTACCAAAGGCTGAAGATCCCGGTATTCGCCCCGATTCCGAGCGCCAGCGAGAGAATCGCCACCGCGGCGAATCCCGGCCGCGACCTCATGCCGCGCCATGCGAAGCGTACGTCGTGTCGGATCACGTTCCAATGCTCCCTGGGGGCGATGGTGAAGGCATCGCGCGTGGCGTGGAGCCACAGCAGCGCCCGGTCGGCCGGTCTTCCGGTTCGCCGCGCCTCGCCCATTTGTTCGGCGAACATGAGGACCATCTGCTGCCCGTATTCTTCGCGAAAAGCCGCCGGGTAGCAGCGCAAGAGCGCCTGATAGAAGCCCTCGAACATCAGGAGTTGGGCACCAGCCCCGTGGCCTGCGCCTGCGCCACCATCTCGCTGAACCGGTGCACTTCGGCCGCGGCCGTGCGCCTCCCGAAACGCGTGATACGGTAGTACCGCCGCCGCTCATCGGTGCTGTACGGATCGGGACTCTCGGCCAGTTCTTCGATCAACCCCTGTTCCAGCATCCGGCGTATCGAGCTGTACAGTGTTCCCGCGCTCAATCGCACCTTGCCGTCGGTGCGTGCAGCCACATCCTGCATGATCGAGTATCCATGACGATCCCGGTCCGCCAGCGCGACCAGGATATGAAATACCGCTGCCGGCAGCGGCAGCAATGATTCCGCTTTGGGATCTTTCATCTCTATCGGCCTCAACTATACCGCCTCTAAGTATAGTTGTCAACGGCAGAGTGCGCCTCAGGACAGAGCGTCAGGTCAATTAACACTTCTATATCTCAAATCGGCGGCTTTCATCGTTACCCTGAAATCAGGGGCGGTTATGAAAGTATTCGGAACGCTGCTCGTTCTTCCGATTCTGCTGGGTGCGCAACCGCGGCAGATCGATACTGCAAAATCCAGCATCACGATACACGTTTACAAAGCCGGCGTACTCTCCGCGTTCGGACATGACCATGTGATCGCCGCGCCCATCGCCGCCGGCACGGTCGACAAGGAAGGGAAGCGCGTGGAACTGCGCGTGAACGCCGAAGCTCTGCGCGTGAAAGATCCGAACGCGTCCGAAAAAGACCGCGCCGAGATTCAATCCACCATGGCCGGCCCGCAGGTTCTCGATGCGGCGGCGCACAAGGAGATCCGTTTTCAATCGAGGAGTGCGGCGGCCGCGGGCGAGGGTGCATGGAAGGTCTCCGGCGACCTGACGCTTCACGGAGTTACCCATCCGGTCTCGGTGGAAGTGCGCGAACAAGAGGGGCACTATACCGGCACGTGCCGTTTCGCCATTAGTGAGTTCGGGATCAAGCCGGTGAAGGTCGCCGGGGGAACCGTCAAAGTGAAAGACGAGATTCAAATCGATTTCGAGATCCAGCTGGCGCGCTGAGCGGCCCGCAGCATAAGGAGGGAATCATGTTTCGACTCAGGGGATTGGCTTTCTTGGGATGTCTCGCGGTACTGGCGGTCAGTGCCCGCGCACAATATACCGGCGGAGCGACCGGGACCTCGGCCCCAGCCGCTTCGAACGTCTTCGGCAAGAACTATCACATCAGCTTCGAACGGCCGGAGGCGTGGGGCATGAAATACTTCGCTTCGGTGTCGCTGCTGAGCGGACTGCCCGTACCGCCGTCGAACGAGGGAAATCATTTCGGCTCGTTCTCCGTGGGGATCGAGACCGACTGGCTCCCGCAACTCGATGCCGGCCAGCAGCACATCGGCTTCAGCGGCACTGTGCCGGAAGCACTCAACCACGCGCCGATTCTGGCGCGCCCGGTGGTCCGCGTCGGATTGCCCGCCAAGTTCTCCGCATTGGTCGCGGCGCCGCCGCCGCTCGAGCTATGGGGCGTGCGGCCGCACTTGATCGAATTCGGCCTCGAGCGGCCTCTCTTCGAGCGCAACCACTGGGCCGCCGGATGGCGCGGCTACGGCCAGGTCGGGTCGGTGCGCGGTGCTTTCACGTGCCCGTCCGGCGTCCTCGGGTTTACGCCCGGGTCGGCCGGCAATCCCACGCGTTGTGTAGGGGTCTCGGCCGATCGCGCCACGCTTGACTACGCCGGCATGGAGCTGCAGGTTTCGTACCGGATTCCGAGCGCGCCGAAGATCATCCCACATGCCGCCGTAGGCGGCAATTTCCTCAATACGGTGTTTCAGACTCACGCGCCGGTGGTAGCCGGAATGGACGAAACGCGTCTCTGGACGCGGGGCGGCACGTTCGACACCTCTGGCGGCATTACCTACCGCTTCACGGACCAGATCGCGTTTACGGTGGACGCCTTCTATAGTCCGCTCTGGGTCACCCGGAATCCGCGATCGGCCAATCCGGTGCGAACGAATGACGGTCTTTTGAATGTCAGAGCATTCTTAAGCTACACGTTCCGCTGAACGCGTGCGTCAGCAGTTTGATGAGACTTTTCGCTCTTCTGGTCCTGATTAGCTGCTCCTGCATGGCGCAATCGCCGGCCTTCGAGGTCGCTTCGGTAAAACGGGCCCCGCCGGACGCGGCGTTGGGCGGCGGCCTCCTCGGATGCTTTCGGGCCAACCCGGAGTCGTATACCTGCCGCAATTCGACCATCGCGCGGATGGCGTTCCAGGCGTATAACCTCAAGATTTACCAGATGAACGGGGTAAACGACGATAAAGATATCTACAACGTTCAGGCGCGGATCCCGGCGGGCGCCAGCAATGACGACGTCAAGGTCATGCTGCAAAACCTGCTGGCGGAGCGCTTCAAATTGAAATTCCATTATGAGAAAAGGGAGATCCCCGTTTACGAGCTGGTGGTCGCTAAAGATGGCCCGAAGTTCAAGGAGTCGCCGGATGCCCCGCCCGCTGCGGATCCTCCCCCTTCGCCGGCAAAGGGAAAAGATCCCGACGGCTTTCCGATTACGTCCAGTCGCCCCGGCACCGGCAGTTCCCGGGCCAATGGACTCGAGCGGCTCACCGGATTTCGCAGCCCTTTGGACGGCCTGGTTTCCATGCTCTCCAATCGCTTGCAGGTCCAGGTAATGGACGCCACCGGCCTCACCGGCAAATACGATTTCGTCCTCACCTACACGCTCGACAGCATTGCCGGCGCGCCGGCGTCGAGCGAACCCGTGCCCGGCCTGCCAATCCTGAGCGCTCTGGAAAAGCAGTTGGGACTGACCCTACGCAAGAGCAAACTCGAAATCGACCTGTTCGTGATCGATTCCGTCGACAAATCGGCGGCCGAAAACTGAACGGCTCAGATCCGTTCCCCGGTATGCACCGTCACGGTCGAGCCTTCGGCGATCAGCAGCGAGTCGGGCGGCCGTTCCAGACGCTCGCCGAATTCTGGGCCGTATAGAGCGCGAACTCTGCCCTCGAACGTGGCTTCGGCCGACGGCCAGATGCGCCACTTGTCGTGTTCCACCCGATATTCCTGCGTGCCGCCATCGGGAAGAGCGGTATAGCCCCAGTAGTGCTCGATGAAGAAGAACTCGTGCGAAAGCATGGAGGGTAGCACCGGATTGCCCTTTCCGGCGGCGCGCACGGTACTCCAATCATTCCGGTGGCGCCAGCGGTATTCCAACTGAAGCCGGCCGCCTTCCGATGTCGGCTCGATGATCTTGTGGGTCATCGGGAGCGCGACGTATCGCTCGCCGAACCAGATCTGCGCCACCTTGGCACAGGCCCAGCGCGGAACCACCTCGCGCACGAAGACGACGCCGCGGCGCACTTCGCTACCCACCTGGCGCCGGACGTAGAAGCGCAGGTTCACCTCGTCGAAATCGGAATGGAAAGGAATCCAGAGACCGCGCACGCGGGCCCGCTCGAAGCGAAAAGCCACCAGGCTCACGTAGGACTTGCCGCCGAAATCATCCAGTTCCACCCCGCGCGGAAGCAGCGGCGTGAGCAGTTCCCGGTCGACGGCATAGTTCAGCATCACCAGGAATCGCCATTCGGCGGTAAGGAAGGCGGGCATCCGAGTCTAAGTCTATACCTTGAGAGCGGCTCCCATCGGCCTTCTTCACATTCTCTTTACAACAACTTGACGGGAATTCTGTTCCTTGGGCCTCCGGCCGCAGTCCCACTATCTGCACGCGGCAAGAGCGAGACGAACGCCGCCGAAATCTCAAGGAGACTCAATGCTTAGAAAAATGATGGGAGCTGTGGCGTTGCTCGTGATGGGTTTGCCCGGCTTCGCGCAACAATACAATTCGAATGACGTTACCCCGCCGGGGCCGTCCGCCGGAAAACTCAACGGCGCCGCCACCGGCAAGCGGGTGGGCGGTGGCAGCGACGGGCACGCCTATCTGATCAACGACAATTCTCTGGCGCCCGTCGATCTCACACCGGCCGGATGGTTCAATTCCATGGCCATGTCGACCGACGATACGCAACAGTGCGGATACGGATATTCGCCTTTCGGCGGCGGAAACCATGCGGTTCTCTGGTCGGGATCGTCGATCAGTTCGATCGATTTGCACACCCTGTTCACCTATTCGTACTGCATGGGGAACCATAACGGCCAGCAGGTGGGATTCGGCGAACGTCCGGTCTACATCAGCACCACCCAGCACGCGATGCTGTGGTACGGCTCCGCCGCGACCGTGGTGGATCTGCATCCGATCGGCTACAACTATTCCAAAGCCCTCGGCGTCCATAACGGCGTGCAGGTGGGTTATGCTTCCAGCCTGCCGTATCCCGGAATCAATACCGACACCCCGGGATACCACACCACCAGCCATGCCATGATGTGGACGGGCCAGGCTGCGTCCTTCGTAGACCTGCATCCGCTGGGATACGATGCCTCCGAAGCGCTCGCGACCAATGGGCCGCAACAAGGTGGATGGGTCTACACGGCGCTCGGCGGCCAGCACGCCGCCATGTGGAGCGGAACCGCCGCCAGCTTCGTCGATCTCGCTCCGGCGGGCTTCGTGGATTCCAAGGTAACGGCACTGACGGATACCCAGCAGGTCGGCGAGGGCTGGACCGGCGCTGGAGCGTTCCAGGCGGGCGCCGTCCGCCATGCGCTCGTCTGGAACGGCAGCGGGGACACCGTGGTGGATCTGAATCAGTACCTGCCCGCCGGCTACACGCAGGCCGTGGCCACGGGCGTCGACGCCGCGGGCAACGTGGTGGGCTATGCCTACAACAACCTCGGCTTCAACGGTGCGGTCCCCGCCGATGCGATCGCGGTGGTCTTCGCGCCGGGCGCGGCCGCTCCCTACGCTCTTTCTTCCGTCACGATGAGCGCATCGAATGTCGCGCCAGTCACGTCCGTGACGGTGACCGTGACACTCTCGGCCGCCGCGCCCGCGGATGGGGCGGCCATCACGTTTCTCAGCACCGACACGACCACCTTGCCGACCCCGGCGTCTATCACCATCCCGGGCGGGCAGACCAGCGCTTCGTTCCCGGTATTGATCGGGGGCGCCGCCCTGCAGGTTCCGGAAACGCTGAAGCTGTACGCCTCCGATGGAGCGGTGCGCAAGTTCGCCGCTATCGCGGTTACTCCGGTGGTGACGGTTTCCACCATGACGGTCAATGCGGTGGAAGGCGGCTTCTCCACCTCGGGTACGGTAACGCTCGGGATTCCGGCGCAGGCCGGCGGCGCCGTGATCTCGCTGACGGCGTCCAACCCAACGCTGGTGAGCATGCCGGCGAGCATCACGATTCCGCAGGGACTCAAGGCCGCATCCTTCTCGATCGTCACAAGCAGCGTTGCAGCGCCGACGGCCGTAACGATTACGGCATCGCTGAACGGGTCCGCTGTCCCGGCGACGCTCAGCCTCACCCAGGCGCCGGTGGTATCGGTATTGTCGATCACCGTGCCGCCCGTCGTCGGAGGCCAACCTACTACCGGAACCCTGACACTCAATAACTTCCCGCGCGGCATCGAGGGCGCCGTGGTGAGCCTGACCAGCGGCGATACCGGCACTCTGCAGGTTCCCGCTACCGTAACCGTGCCGCAATACGCTTACTCCGTTACCTTCCCGATCACTACCACGGTGGTACAGGGACAGAAGGGCGTTTCCATCAAGGCCGTGTATAACGGCTCGACGGTTACCACCACGGTTTCGGTCGCCCCGATCCCGACCATCACGGTGACTCAGGCGGTATACCTGATCGACCTGCAACTGCTCAAGATCTCGGCGACCACAAGCTTTGCGAACAGCGTGCTGACGTTCGGCACCGACCCGCTGGCCGGCGCCATCGGGACGATGCAGTTCGAATTGGGCGCCTTCAACGGCAGCGCGATCCTGCCGGCCGCTCCGGCATGGGCAACCGTCTGGAATTCGAATGGCGGCATGGTGACGGTGCCGGTTACCGCGAAGCTCTCCAGCGCGGGCTCCGGTGGCGGCGGCGGTGGCGGTGGTGGCGGCGGAGCAACCGGCGGCGGTGGCGGCGGATCGACCTCCGGATCCTTTAAGCTCAGCATCTCCAAGACCGGTAAGGGAACCGTAACGGTATCGCCGAATGCCGCGAGCTACGCAGCGGGAACGGTGGTCACCTTGACGGCCACTCCCGACCCGGGGTTCCCGTGGATTGGATGGGCCGGCGCCTGCACGGGCACGTCGACCACATGCACGCTGACGATGAACTCTAATCTGTCGGTGACTGCGAACTTCAAGTAGGAAGGGGTGGGAGTTGGGGGATGGGGCTTAACGGCTCCATCCCCATTTTTTGTTTTGTCGGGGCGCGATAATGGAGAGTCTTGCGTAGCATTGCGTGTTTCCTGGCACTGGTGACCGTCGCCGCCGGGGCATCGAAGATCGAGGAAGCGCGCTCCCTCGAACGCCAGGGCAAACTGGAAGCCGCCGCAACCCTGCTGTCCGGCGCCGTGGAGGAGTACCGGTCGGCCGGCGATACGGCCAACCTGGCGCGGGCCCTCGGGATCGCCGCCGACGTTTCGATCGCGCTGGGCCGGTACCGGGATGCCATCCGGCAGGCCGGCGACGCGCTCAAGCTGCGGGAAAAGCTGGCGGAGAAGGACCGGGTCGGCGATGACTACAACACCATCGGGCTCGCCTATCAATACCTGGGAGAATACGCGCCGGCGCTCGATGCGTACCGGCAAGCTCTCGACGCCGACCGGGCCGCGGGGGATCAGGAAGGCGAAGTCACCCGCCTGAACAACATCGGAAACGTTCTGTACTTTCAGGGCCATTATTCCGAAGCGCTGCGCTCTTACCAGCAGGGAATGGAGAGAATCCAGACGAGCGCCGGTGCTCAGTGGATTCCGGCGAAGCGGCAGCTCACGATCGCGAACCTGGCGGTTCTCTTCCAGCGGCTGGGCCAGGAACAGCGGGCGCTCGAAGAGTATCGCGAGTTGGGCGCCGGGGCGGGAGCGATGCCGGCGAGCGAGCGGGCTCAATTGCTACTCAACCAGGGCGTGCTTTACCGGCGGCTCGGCGATCCGGTCAAAGCGCTCGAGCTCTATCACGCGGCGCAAGCCCTCTTTCAGACCGACCGGCACGCCGATGGAGAAATCGGCGCGCTGCGAAATCTCGGAATCGTCCTGGCAATGGATTTGAATCAGGTGCCGCCAGCCCTGGAGGCATTCGGCCGGGCGCGCGAACTGGCGCAGCGATCGTCCAACCGCCGCGCGCTGGTGCAGGCCGATCTGTATCGCGGTGAGCTGATTCGCCGGGAGGGCCATCTGCCGGAAGCGGAAGCGGCCCTTCGGGAGGTTGTCGAGGGCGCGAAAGCGGCGGGCCTGGTGGAAGAACACTGGAAGGCGCTGTTCGGAATGGGGCAGGCAGCCGAGTCGTCAGGCCGGTTGGCGGAAGCCGAGGCGGATTACCGGGAAGCGGTCGGGATTATCGAATCGGTGCGGACCGGCTTAAGACTGACCGCCTTGCGCAGCGATTTTCTGGCCGACAAGCGGGACGTTTATGATGCGCTCATCGCGTTGCGGCTCCGCGATGCGCGCACTACGCCGGCGGAAATTCTTCAGTGGATGGAACGGAGCCGCGCTCGCACGCTGCTGGACCGGGTCCGCGGCAAAGTGCCGCTCGCAGAAGCCCGACCCGAGGCGATCGCCGGGTTGCTTCCGGCAGGCGGAGTGCTGGCGGAGTACTGGCTGGGGAAGAATCAGGCCGCGGCGGTATGGGTGACCCGCTCGGGCTCCGGGCTGGTGCGATTCGATTCGCCCGCGTTCGATGGGCGGATGCTCGCCGGCATTCCGCTCGCAAAGAGCCTGATCGTGGTGCCGGACGGCGCGCTGAGCACCCTGCCGTTCGAGACGTTCACCATCCCGGGATCGAAGGAACTGCTGGTGGAGCGATGCGAGGTGTCCTATCTTCCTTCGGCGCGCTTCCTGCGGCGCGGGACTCGGAAGAAATGGCTGGCGCCATGGAGCGCGGAAGTGGTGGCGCTGGCCGATCCGGCGGTGTCCGGCGATTCTCTCGGCGAGCAATGGGCGGCACTGCCCGAGTCGGCGAAAGAGGCGCGGACGATCGCGGCGCTCCTGCCCGGGAAGGCCGGCATTCATCTAGGGGCGGATATGCGGAAGCGCTATCTCGCCGGTATCGGGGCTCCGCTGCTTCATCTGGCGACACACGCCATAGTGGATCCCGAAAGTCCGGATCGGTCGCGAATTCTCTTCTCGAACGATTATTTGCTGCAGGAAGAGGTATATGACCTGAATCTGGCGCCCGTGGATCTAGTGACCCTGTCGGCTTGCGAGACGGCGCGCGGCAAGTTGGTGCGCGGAGAGAATGTGCAGGCATTCGGGCAGGCGTTCCTGGCTGCCGGCGCGTCGGCGGTGGTGACCACGTTGTGGCGGGTGGCCGACCGGGCCACCGCCGATTTTATGGGGCAGTTCTACTACGCTCTGGCACACGGAGAGACGAAGGCGGGGGCGCTGCGGAGCGCGAAATTGCGCTTTCTGCGATCGAACTCGCCATTGTCGGACGCGCGCTACTGGGCGGCGTTTATTCTGACGGGGGACGGATCGAGCACGATTCCGCGAGCCGTTCCATGGAGTTGGGTATTGGGTGCAGTCGGGGTGTTAGCAGCGCTCGCCGGAATCATAGGGAGCAGATTCTCTAGTGCGCGGCGAAAGGGGTGATCGTTCCAGCCGCTGTATCTGCTACAAACGTAAAGACTTGCACCGGATGGCTCGCCGATACGGTAAGGTAGCCCCCGGCGGGCAATTGCGCGCCGGCGAGCTCGTAAATTTCGCGCATCAGCCGATAGCCTCCCGGCAGGAGAATCGTGGCGCTGCCCAAGGGAGCGTTTTTCGCCGAGAATACGGACACGGTAACGTTCACCGGATCGAGGCCGGGATTCTGTACCGCGACGCCGGAAAATTGCGACGCATTCGACGGGGTAATGCCGCTGAAAGTGGCCTGGGTATGCGTCACCGAGGAAAAAATCGAGACCGCTTTCCCGAGCAGCGGCCAGTTGCTCACGCCGAAATTGATGCCCCGCAAATACGAGAAGTAGGTGTCCTGGGAACCGTCGGGATTTACCACCTGGATCTTCTTCCCCGACATGTCCGTAGCCTGCGCCAGCGTGATGTCAATCTCCGTGGAACTGACGACGGTGATTTTCTGCGCCTTCACATTACTCAACTGGACCTGCGTGCGCGGCTGAAAACCGAGGCCTTCCACTTTGACCACCGTGCCGGCCGGCAAGAGTCCGCCGCCCGGAACGACATTGACGATCGAGATTCCGCCGCCCACCATAATTGTCGCCGGAGCGATGGGTTTGAGGGTCGCGGGAACATTATTGATGGAAAATGTTGTGGAGGGGTCGATATTGAACTGAGTCTTGGCACCCGGTACCGCCGTCGGACGGACATGGAGCGCCATGGTCATGACCGGATAGTCGGTGCCCTGGAGGGAGGCGGTGCTGGTGAAATTCACGGAAATCCACGGGCCGTCGACAATCGCAACACCGTTGAGGTCGCCGTTCGGATTGAAAACCTCGATTCCGTACACCGCGTCGAAGATGGTCTCGTCGTAGAGCCCGTGCGGCCGGCCGCTCGAAATGGGAGTCGGTTCGGTACTGAGGAACTTCATCTGGGCTACGCCGCCGGGAGGGGCGATCTCGTTCGGAATCTTCAGGGTGAAGGCGGGGCCTGAGTTCGATCCGCCGCCGGGGCCACCCTGCGCATTTGCCGCCAGAGCCGCACCCAAAACGATCATTACCCCGTAAGAGAACCGCATAAGTAGAAGATGCCGCAAATCCGTGCGGAGGTGATTTAGCGCGGGTAAAGCTTTTGTAAAATCCGGAAACGGCTATTTTCGGACTCGGCGAGCTTTTTCCCGCCGGTATCGAAAGCGCTCACCGTAATCGCCAGTGTTTTTGAGGGAACCATCTGCGCCCGGACCGCTGTTGGAAATTCCATCATATTGGCGGCGGTCTGTGCGCTCCACACCTCGTGGCCGTCGACCTCGAGGAGTCGAATCCGGTAGTTCGCGGCCGATGGCACCGCTTCCCAACGTGCTTCTTTGGGCGCATCCGCGAGGTCGCCAAGAGGCGCCAGAATCTGTAAGGTATTCGACCGCATTACATCGGCGCCGGTTTCCTGCCGCAAAGCCGGTGGACCGGAATGACGCAATTGCAGACCAATCGCGGCGAGCACCAAGACGACAGCCGCTACCAGGGTTGCGGGTCGCAGCCAGCCACCCATTCGTTGCCGCCACGGCAGCCGGTTGCCGGCAATCACCGGAATCCGGACCGGTCGTTGACGCAAGTGTGTGATGATTTTTTCAACAGCCTGTACATCGTTGGCGGGAACGTCGGCGCGATGGAAGGAATCGAGCATTTGCAGTTCGGAATTGCAATGCGCGCACTCCCGGACGTGGGCGGCAAGCGCAGGGTCCGTGGCAGTGAGCAGGCGTTCGAGGATTTCGAGCGGAGGACAGTCGCTGCGCCGCTGCAGACCCTTGCGGACGAAGTCGCGTTCACTGGCCATCGATGCCTCCCCGTGCGGGCGCCGGACGGTTTTTCCAGCGGTCCAAAGCCTTGGCCAGCTTTCTGCGGGCGCTGACGATGTGCGCCTTGGCGCCGCTCGGATTGGTGAGGCGCAGAATCCGGGTCACCGATTCGAGCGGCAGTTCCTCCACGTAATGAAGGGTCATCACCTGACTCTCCGTCTCATCGAGTGACTCGCGCATGAGCTGACGGACCAACTCGTCCGACTGCTCGCGTTCCAGCACCGCCGAAATATCTTCGGTGCGAAAATCCGGCAACTGCTCGGGGAGTTCTTCGTAGCGCTCTTGCGGCGCGGTACGCAACTGATCGAAGCAGTGATTTCGGGCGATGGTATACAGCCAGGTGGTAAAGCGGCTGTCGCCGCGAAAAGATCCGAGCCTTTGGTATGCCTTGAGGAAAATCTCCTGGGCGAGATCGGCGGAGCTGTCCAGGTCGCCGGTAAGGCGGTAGCACCAGGCCGCGACGCGCCGGTGATGGCGTTGGAACAACTGATTGAGAAGAGACTCTCCGGCCCGGGAGCCGGCAGCCGCCCGATAGCGGCGCAACAACTCCTCGTCCGAGAATTCGTCCATCGAACCAATTGTAGATTACGCACACCGGGATGAGACGGTGAATTCGGCCCGGCGGAACAACTTCTTTACGGTTGCAAATCCGAGAGACCGGCGGTCAATGCAGGGAATCGAGAAAGGCTTTCGCCACTTCGCCGATGGGGCGGCGGTTGCCATCCACCTGATGGTTGAGCTTCCGCATGGTATCGGCGGAAATCTTGCCGGAGAGCTCCTCGAGGGCAGCGCGGAGATTCGGATATTGCTTCAGTTTCTCCTCGCGGACGACGACAGCGCAGTCGTACGGCGGGAAGTAATGGCGATCGTCTTCAAGGATGGTGACATCGCGGACGGACGCCGGACCGTCGGTGGAGTTTCCGGCGATCATGTCGACTTTGCGGCTATCGAGAGCCGCATAGAGCAGGCCGAGATCCATGGTCACCGGATTGCCGGAAAGCTGCAGGCCGTAGGCTTTTTGGAGTCCGCGAAGCCCGTCGGGCCGTTCTTCGAATTCGGACCCGACGCCGAGGCGCCAAGCTCCGAAGCGGGCGGCGTCGCCGAGGGTGGCCAAATGGTTGGTGCGCGCGGTTTCGCCGCGGACGATCATGGCGAAGGTGTCATTGAAGCCGAAAGGCTCGAGCCAGGCGAGCTTCCAGCGCGAGCGGTAGGCCTCCCGAACCTGCGTCAGGACGGCGGCGGAATCGGTGCTGGGAGGACGCTTGAGCACGGCGGTGAGCGCGGTGCCGGTGTACTCGGGGTAAAGGTCGATGGATCCGTGGACGAGCGCCTCCTGGGCGAGCAGCGTGCCGGCCAGCGCCAGGCGGCGTTCCACCGGGAAGCCCAGACGCCGTTCGATCTGCTGCGCGAGGATCTCGCCGAGGATGATCTGCTCGGTAAAATTCTTCGAGCCGACGACCACCGGCGCCCGGGAGTTGCAGCCCGCGAGCAGCAAAGCGCTCAGGCAGGTGAGAGCAATCGCTCGATCCATTGCAATCCTTCGTCGGCCAGCAGCGCCATCGCGGCGGCGGGCAGCGCTCCGGCGAGCAGGCTCGGTTTGTCCATCATGGAGATTCCGCGCACCAGGAAGACGCCCAGCCCGCCGGCGCCGATGAAGGCGGCAATGGTGGCGGTGCCGATCGTGGTGACGGTGGCGATGCGCAGTCCGGCGACGATGGAGGGTACGGCAAGCGGCATTTCCACCTGCCAGAGAATCTGGCGCGGCGTCATCCCCATCGCCATTGCCGATTCGCGGACCGCGGAATCGACGCCCAGGATGCCGGTGACGGTGTTCTGGAGGATCGGCAGCAGCGCGTAGAGGCTGAGCGCCACAATCGCGGTGTGCTCGCCGATGCCGACCACCGGCAGGAGAAAGCCGAACAGCGCGAGGCTGGGGATGGTCTGGGCAATGTTGGTAAATCCGAGAGCCCAGCGGCGGGTGGCGGGCCGGCGTACCACGAGGATCGCGGCCGGGAGCGCGATGGCGGCGGCGATCGCGATGGTAATGGCGACCAGGCGCAGGTGCTGTAAGGAGAGCCACCAGATTTCCCAGGTGAGGCTGCGGTTCAATTGGCCCTCCCGCTATCCTCGAGGCTGGCGAGAAAAGCTCGCGCTTCCGGGGTGCGGGCGGCGCGAAATTCGTCCGGTGTGGCGATCAGATCGAGGCCGCCATTGGCGAGCAGGACGATGCGGGTGGCGAGCATCAGCGCCTCGCGGATGTCATGGGTAACGAACAGCGCGGTTTTCCGCACGCTGCGGCGAAGGTCGAGGAACTGGCGCTGAAGTTCGAAGCGGGTGATGGGGTCGAGGGAGGCGAAAGGTTCATCGAAGAGGAGCAGCGGGGGATCGGCGCCGAGCGCGCGGGCGATCCCGACGCGCTGCCGCTGGCCTCCGGAAAGCTGGCGCGGATAGCGGCGGCGGAACTCTTCGGGAGCAAGCCCCACGGTTTCGAGCAGCGATTGCACGCGGGCGGAGACGCGATCGGGAGCCCAGTTTTCGAGGCGGGGGACGAGGCCGATATTGGCCTCAACGGTCCAGTGGGGAAAAAGTCCGGCCTCCTGAATGACGTACCCCATGCGGCGGCGCATCGGTACCGGGTCCCAATCGGCGGCGGAACGGCCCTCGAAGCGGATTTCGCCGGCGGAGACGGGGACGAGCCGGTTAATGGTTTTAAGCAGCGTGGTTTTGCCCGATCCGCTGCGGCCGAGGAGGACCACGGTTTCGCCCTCTTCGACGGTGAGCGAGACATCGTGAAGAATCGTACGTCCACCGAGATCGCAGGAGAGGTTGCGGATTTCGAGAATGGGCGCTGCCACGGGTAGTTCTCATTGTAGGGCGGGATGACTTCCCGCGGCCGAGTGGCACTCGGCCTGGTCACGCATTACGGAACGAGCGGATTACCAATCCGCTGCGGGATGCCATCCCGCCCTACCACTGAATTTCAGTTACGGCACGGCGGGTCTGGACGGGCTGGTATAATGGAAGGCAGATGGTATTGAGCTGCCCGCGCAAGCGGGTTGTCGAAGGTTCGAATTCCTTCCATCGGAACGTCTCCTTCTGTCTCTTTCGCAACCCCAAATGGAGGTTTCCAACACCCACTCAATGAAAGCCAGTGTGCGTATCAGCAGAGGCGTCGAAAGCCTCTTCGGCACCCGCGATGAAAACATCCGGCTGATCGAATCCGGTCTCTCCGTCCACACCCAACTGGTCGACAACAGTATTGAAATCGAAGGCGAAGCGCAGAACGTCTCGCGAGTCGAGAGGATTCTCGAGGATTACAACACCTTGATGCGCGAAGGCCACGTTTTCAATAACGGCGACCTCAACAGCTATCTGCGCGTGGTGGCGTCCGATCCGCAAGTGTCGCTGCGCGCGCTGGTGAACAGTGGAAAGCAGCGCAGCTTCGGGAAGAAAATCCTCGCTCCCAAGACGGTCAACCAGCGCCGCTACATGGAGGCGATGGAGCGGAACGACCTGGTTTTCGGCATCGGCCCGGCGGGCACGGGCAAGACGTACCTGGCGGTAGCGATGGCGGTATCGGCGCTGCTGAATAAACAGATCGCGCGCATCATCCTCACCCGGCCGGCGGTGGAAGCCGGCGAACGGCTCGGATTCCTCCCTGGAACGCTGCAGGAGAAGGTGGACCCCTACCTCCGGCCGCTGTACGATGCGCTGTACGACATGCTGGATAATGAACGGGTGGAGAAACTGCTGGAACGGAACGTGATCGAAGTGGCTCCGCTGGCATTTATGCGCGGGCGGACCCTCAACGACAGCTTCATCATTCTCGACGAGGCGCAGAACACCACGGCCGAGCAGATGAAGATGGTGATCACGCGCCAGGGCTTCAACTCCAAGATGCTGGTGAACGGCGATATCACGCAGATCGACCTGCCGGCCGGCCGGCGCAGCGGACTGATCGACGCGGTGGAAGTGCTGAAGGGCGTGGAAGGGATCAGCTTCGTGCAATTCGATGAACGCGACGTGGTGCGCCACACGCTGGTGCAGCGCATCGTAAAAGCCTATGAGCGGTATAACGACACGATCGGCGCGGCGCGCCAGCTCACCCTGAAATTAGGGGAGCCGGACATGCCGCCGGTCGAAGACGCCGCTCCCCAAGCCTGAGCCGCATGTCGTCGCCCGATGGCAGTACTGTCACTTTTCGCCGCACGCCGCCAAATTTCCGCCGTCGCGGGGTGGAACAATTCGCCCGCCGCCTCCAAAGAGAGGTCGCCAAGGGTAAGCCGTTCGATTGCCTGATCACCGGCGACGCGGATCTGCGCCGCCTGAACCATGAATTCCGCGGCCTGGACTATCCTACGGATGTGCTTTCGTTTCCTTCCGAAGCGGAATCGGAACGGCTCGGCGATCTGGCAATTTCCCTGGGCCGCGCCCGGGTGCAGGCGCGGGAGTTCGGCCATTCCATCGAACAGGAAGTCGAGATCCTGATGCTGCACGGCGTGCTGCACCTTCTGGGCCACGATCATGAAACCGACCAGGGCCAGATGGCGCGGGCCGAAAAGCGCTGGCGCGTGCGGCTCGGGCTGGCGACCGGACTGATCGAGCGGGTGCAGTCATGATGCTCGCGGTGATTCTGGCGACGCTGATTTCGATTCCGCTGCTGGTGCTGGTCACCTTTCTGCAGGTTCTCTATCTGGAAAGCATGCGGCTGCGGCCGCGCGATCTCCCGTCGGTGAAGTTCTTCAAGGAAACTCTCGAAGACCGGCTCGGGATGACGACCGAAAAAGGGATGGAGACGTTCTCGATCCTCAAGCACACGCTGCTGGTAGTTATCGGGGTACTGTGCCTGGCGTGGTCCGCGGATGGCGCACCCTGGTCGGCGGGAGCGTTCTGGGAAGGCGCGCTTTCCGCCTGGTTGAGCATGCTGGCCGCTTCGTATCTGGTGCCGCAAGTGCTCTACCGGCGGACATCGGCCCACTGGGTGATGCCGCTGGTGCCGGTATTTCGCGGAATGGCGGTGCTGGTGCGGCCGTTCGTGGCGCTGCTCGATTTCTTCCAATCGCTGGTGGACCTGGCGGACGACACCGGAAAACCGACCGAGGAGCCGACACCCGCGGAGAACATCGAGGCGCTGATTTCGGCCGGGACGGAAGAAGGCCTGATCCAGGAAGACGACCGCGAATTGATTCAGGGCGTGGTGGAGTTCGGCGACAAAATCGTGCGCGAAGTCATGACGCCGCGGCCCAACATGGTGGCGATCGCGGCAGACGCCACCCTCGAGCAACTGCGCGAGCTGGTGATCAACGAGCAATACTCGCGGATTCCGGTGTACGAGCAGACGGTCGACCAGATGGTCGGGTTCGTGCACGTGCGCGACATGTTCGAATTGGACGAAGACCAGCGCGTGGGCCGCACCGTGCGGGAACTCCTGCGGGAAGTGAAGTTCGTGCCGGAGACCAAGCCGGTGAACGATCTCATGCGGCAGATGCAGCAGGAAAACACGCATCTGGTGATCGTGGTGGACGAGTACGGCAATACCGCCGGGCTGGCGACCATGGAAGATCTGCTGGAAGTGATCATCGGCGAGATTCGCGACGAACATGAACCCGACAGCGATGTCACCGAAGACGGGCAAGGCGGGTACATCGTATCGGGCAGCTTTGAACTGGATCGCATCGGCGACCTGGTGGAAGGGTTCCATCGGGAGGAAGACCTGGAATCGACGACCGTGGGCGGTTTGGTCAGCGAGTGGCTCGGACACGTTCCGAAGCCCGGAGAGTCGGCGGACCGCGGTGGGGTGCGGATCGAGGTCCTGGCCAGCGATGAATTCCGCGTCGAGAAAGTACGAATCAGCAAATCCGAAACGGTAGCGCATGAACAATCCTCATAAGTCCGGGTTCGTCTCGCTGGTGGGGCGGCCGAATGCCGGCAAATCCACGCTGTTGAATGCCCTGGTGGGGCAGAAAGTGGCGATCGTGGCCGCCAAGCCGCAGACCACGCGTACCTCGATTCAGGGTGTGCTGACGCGGCCGGACGCGCAGATCATTTTCGTGGATACCCCGGGGATCCACAAACCCGACTCGCAACTGAACAAGCGCCTGATGGATACCGTGCGGGCGTCGCTGGAAGAGCGCGACCTGCTGTTGTACCTGGTGGATTCCACCAAGTCCGTGGGAGTCGAAGACCGCCGGGCGCTCGATATGTCTACCAAGGTGGGAACACCGGCGGTGCTGGTGCTGACGAAGGTGGATCTGCTGCCGGACAAGTCGCGCGTGCTGACGCTCATCGAGGAATACAAGGCGCTCCACGATTTCGTGGACTATCTTCCGATATCGGCAACCAAGCGCATCGGTCTGGACGAGTTGTTGAAGGTGATCCTGGAACGACTACCGGAAGGTCCGGCGTATTTCCCGGAAGACCACGTCACCGATCAGCCGGAGCGTTTTCTGGCGGCCGAACTGATTCGCGAGAAAGTGCTCCAGGTGACCCGGCAGGAAGTGCCGCACGCGGTGAACGTCCTGGTGGACCGCTGGGAGGAGACGCCGGAGATCACGCGGATCTATGCCACCATCCGGGTGGAACGGCCGGGGCAGAAGGCGATCGTCATCGGCAAAAAGGGCTCCGTGCTGGTGAAAATCGGCACAATGGCGCGCATCGAAATGGAGAGATTGTTCGGCGTGAAGATCTATCTCGATCTGCACGTGCGCGTTCAGCCGGGCTGGCGCGAAGAGGCCGCCTTTCTCAACACTCTCGACTGGCGTACAATGGCCGTTGAAGATGATTCCTAAAATTTTCGCTTCCCTGATAGCGCTTATCCTGCTGGTGGGGATCTGTCTGGCAGCGGATAAGCCGATTTCCGACGACACCATCTACGACAAGGTACGGATCAGCCTGGCGAACGATATCGACGTGAAGGGCGGCGCCTTGACGGTGGACGTGAAGCAGGGCACCGTAACGCTTTCGGGCAACGTGGAGAACAAGAGCCAGCGGGAGAAAGCCGAACGGATCGCCAAGAAGGTAAAGGGCGTCAAACGGGTCGTCAACCATATTGAGATCAAGACACGCGGGTAGATACCGGTTCGGGATTCCCTCAATGGCCCGCGTTCTCCGCATCCTATTGACGGCGGGGATTCTCGCGTGTCTTGCGCCTGCGCAGGACTATTCCAAGATCTCCCTCGAAACCATCGGGAGGAATTTCGGGTTCACCCAGGGACCTGCCTGGTCGAAAGACGGCTTCCTGATCTTTAGCGACACGGTATCGGACAAGCTGTGGAAATGGACGCCGGGCGGAGCGGTGGAGACCTTCCGCGACCCGGCGAACGGCCCCGTGGGGAACGCCTTCGACAGCCAGGGCCGGCTCTACACGTGCGAGACGCACACTCGCCGGGTGACGCGCACGAACATGAAGGACGGGCGCGTGGAGGTGGTCGCCGAGCAGTGGGAAGGCAAGCGGCTGAACGCGCCCCACGACCTCGTGCTGAGCCGGAACGACCATCTGTATTTCACCGACCCGGCCTTCGGAAACCAGTCCGACCATCGCGAACTGGATTTCTACGGCGTGTACCATCTGCCCCCCAAGGGTCCGCTGAAGCTGGTGGGAAAGACCCCTGGCCGGCCGAACGGCATCGCGCTCTCCCCCAACGGGCGGGTGTTGTATGTGACGAATGCGGACGACCGCAATGTGCGAGCCTACGACTTGGATAAGGATGGAGAGGCCTCGAACACGCGGGTGCTGATCGCCAAGACCGACGGCATCCCCGCCGGTATGCGGGTGAATGAGAAGGGCGAACTGTTCGTCACGTCGGCGAATTCGATCGGTATTTACGGGTCCGACGGGAAAACGATCCGCATGATTCCGATGCACGAACGGCCGTCGAACTGCGCGATCGATCCGCAGGGGGTGTGGCTGTACGTGACCGCCCGCGGGTTTTTGCTGCGCGTGCGGATCGACGGGAAGGGCCCGAATTGATGGGCCCGAGTACCACTCTGGCGCGAAATTCTATCCCCATGACACATCGATTTTGGGAGGCGCCTGGTGACGTGGCGCAGACTCGCGGTGTGCCACGCCGGCAGTTCTCAAGGGACCTCTCCGCAAGCTGTTCATACCGGTGCACTTGGGTGGGCAGGCGGTTTCGCCTGCCAACGCGGCATCGCGCGCGTTCTACGTCCACTCGCGCGGCCGAGCTTCGAGCAGGCGAAACCGCCTGCTCCACCAACGCGGCTTACAGTGAGCCGCGCAAATGGCTTGATTCCAAAGGTTCCGCACTCCGGCACAAATCTATGTGGCATCAGGATGCCATCCTGCCCCACTAAGATGACTCCCGTTGACGATCGACGGTATCCGAAGCGGCCGATTGTCGGCGTGGGCGCCTTGATCTTGCGGCGCGATTCCATCCTGATGGCCCAGCGGGGGAAGCAGCCGCTCCAGGGTTATTGGTCGCTGCCGGGCGGGGCGCTGGAGCTCGGCGAACTTCTGGTGAACGGCGTGCGCCGCGAAGTCCTGGAAGAGACCGGCCTCGAGATCGAACCGCTCGCCGTGGTCAAGATCTTCGAGCGCATCATGCGCGACGATTCCGGCGCTCCCGAATACCATTACGTGCTGGTGGATTTCCTCTGCCGCATTACCGGCGGCGAGCTCCGGCCGGGCGACGACGTCTGCGCGGTGGAGTGGGTGCGGCGGTGTGACCTGCCGAAGCTGCTGATCACCGAGGGCACCCTTGCGGTGATTGAAAAGGCGTTTCGCGAACGGCGAAGATATAAACGAGGTCTGGTTCTACTTTGATCACCAGCGGGGAAGTACTCGAATTCGAAAAGCTGCGGAAACTGCTCGGGCGTTATCTCAGCAGCGCCGCCGGACAGCGCGAGTTGGATAAGCTCGAGCCGCACTCCGACCGCGAGCGCCTGGAGGAAGATCTGACCGAGGCCGCGGAAGCGGTGGAGTACCTGCGCATCGCGGCGCGTCCGCAGGAGTCCGGGCACGGGTCCGCCATCCGGGTGGATTTCGGCGGACTGCCGGATACCGAAAGCCTGATTCACAAGCTTCGGATCGAGGGCGCGGCTCTCGAACCGAAGGAAATCTTCGCGGTATTCTCGCTGCTCGACCGGGCGGCCGATGCGAAATCGGTGCTCACGGCCGCGGCGGAGCGATTTCCCAGGCTCGGCCGGCGCGCGCAGTCGATCGGCGATTTCCGCGCGCTGTTGAAAGACCTCGAGGGTAAAATCCTCCCCGATGGGACGGTCGCCGATCACGCGAGTGTCATGCTGGCGCGGCTGCGGCGCGACATTGAACGGCAGAAGCGCTCGATCCAGGAGTCGCTCGAACGGTTCCTGCGCACCCATCGCGAGGAAGGCGTGCTCCAGGAGGAGTTCGTCACCATCCGCAACGAGCGCTTCGTGGTGCCGATCATCGCCGGGCAGCGGCGCAAGCTCGACGGCGTCATCCATGGCACCAGCGCGAGCGGACATACGCTCTTCGTCGAGCCGATCGAGACCATCGACTTGAATAACGAACTGGTGCGCCTCACCGAGGAGGAGATGCGCGAGGTGCATCGCATCCTGGTGGAGATCACCGACCGGCTGCGCGGCTACGGCGATTCCATCCGCCAGACGCAGATCACCATGGCGGAGCTGGAACTGGTGTTCGCCAAAGGCAAGTTCGCGGCGGAGTTCGATTGCACCAAGCCGCGCTTCGGCGACAGGCTGCTGCTGCGCGATGCGCGCCACCCGCTGCTCGAAGACGTGCTCAGGAAGCGGCGCAAAGAGGTGGTGCCGATCAGCCTCGAGTTGAATCCCGACCGCCGCACGCTGCTGATCAGCGGCCCGAATACCGGCGGAAAGACCGTCACCCTGAAGACCATCGGACTGCTGACGCTGATGGCGCACTCCGGTGTGCCGGTGCCGGCGGCGGAGGCGGAATTTCCGTTGTTCTCGCAAGTGCTGGCGGACATCGGCGATTACCAGTCGATTCAGGAAAACCTCAGCACCTTCTCGGCGCACATGTCGCACATTCGCGAGATGGCGCTCGATGTGACGCCGGATTCCCTGGTGCTGCTCGACGAACTCGGGTCGGCCACCGATCCGGAGGAGGGCGGCGCGCTGGGTGTCGCGATTGTGGAGCACTTCCGCTCGGCGGGCGCGTTCACGCTGGTATCGACTCACCTGATGGCGCTGAAGATCTACGGGGCGTCCACCGGCGGCGTGGTGAACGGCTCGATGGGGTTCGACGAGGAGACGTTCGCGCCCACGTTCCACCTGCAGTTGGGGATGCCCGGGAAATCGGCGGGGCTCGAGATCGCCACACGGCTGGGAATGCCCGAGGACATCATGCTGCGCGCGCGGAGGTCGATGAGTGATCGCGAGCGGGATGTGACGCGGTTCCTGGCGGAGTTGCATAAGCGGATCGAGGAGACGCGGGCGCTCGAGGAGAAGCTGCGGGAGCAGATCGCCGCCGCCGACCGGCGCGAAAAGGAGCTGGCGCGCGAGTGGGAGAAGCGCGAAACCGCGAAGCTCAAGGAGCTGGAACGGCGCACCGACCAGGCGCTGGCGAAGTTCGAGGAGCAGGCGCAGGAGACGCTCGGGAAAATCGGGCAAGGCCAGGAGAAGCGGAAGGCCGAACAGGACGCGCAGCGGCGGGTTTCGAAAGCCAAGCGCGAACTGCGCGAGGATTTCCAGACCACCGTCCTGGCCACCCAGGACGATTCGCGGCAGGACCGGATCCAGCCGCTCCAGATCAGCGAGGGTGCCCGGGTGCGGCTTCGCGATGTCCGTGAGCCCGCGGTGGTGCGCCGGAAACTATCGAACGGCCGGATCGAGGTGGAAGCCGGCTTCATGAAGATGCAGATCTCCGAGGACGACGTGATCGAGGTGCTGCCGGAAGCCGGCGCGGCGGCGAGCAAACTGCCCAAGAACGTCAGCTACCGGCCGGCCCCGGAACTGGCACCTGTCCACCAGGAGCTCAACGTAATCGGACACCGCGCCGAGGAGGCACGCGATGCGGTGGACGAGTTTCTCGATCGCGCGGTGATGGCGACGGCGAGCCGGGTGCGCATCGTACACGGACACGGGATGGGGATCTTGAAGAAGATGATTGCCGAACTGCTGTCGCACCATCCGCACGTGGCGAAGTTTTACCCGGCGCCGCAGCACGAAGGCGGCGCGGGCGCGACGATCGTGGAATTAAGGGAATAGATCCAGTTCGAGGGTAGGGCAGGCTTCAGCTTGTCGGGCGACTTCAGCCGGCTCACGGCGGAATACCCTTCTGGCGTCTGGAGTTTGGACAGTCTGCTGCCTTTGGACGGCGGACCCCCTGGCCGGCCCATCGCGCCCGCGAAACGAATGCCGGAGTTGCGGGACGAGGGCGTCCCGCGCGGAGGCTTCAGCCGGGCAGTGATGGAATTCCACACCTCGCGCTACCTGTTAGACTCAGGTTTTTAGTGAGGTAGAACCATTCCCGAATCAGCGCAATTATTCATGGCGGGACTCATTTCGCGAGCCCGCAAACTCAAAAAGACGATCGTTTTTCCGGAGGGAAACGACCCTCGTGTGTTGACGGCGGCGGCCCGGCTGGTGGCCGAAGGCGTCGTGAAGCCCGTGTTGATCGGGCAGGCGCCGGCCAGCCCTATGGAAGGCGTGGCCTTCGTCGATCCCGCCAAGTCGCCGAACGCGCGAAAATACGCCGAGTTGTATTATGAGCGCCGCCGTTCGAAGGGTGTCACCCAGGTGGAAGCGGCGGAGATCGCGAAGCGGCCGCTGTATTTCGCCTCCCTCATGGTGGGGGCCGGCGACGCCGATGGCAGTGTCGGCGGAGCGGTGAACAGCACGGCCGAAACCGTGCGCGCGGCGCTTCATTGCGTCGGTCCGGATCCGCGGGTACGGCTGGTATCGAGCGTTTTCATTATGGCGCTGCAGGACCAGTCGCTGGGACATAACGGCCTGATCGCATTCGCCGATTGCGCGGTGGTAATCGCGCCCGATTCCGGCCAGTTGGCGGACATCGCCATCGCCACGGCGGAGAGCACGCGGGTGCTTATTGGCGCGGAGCCGGCGGTGGCGCTCCTGAGCTTCTCCACAAAGGGCAGCGGCAAGCACGAGGAAGTTGACAAGGTGGTGGAAGCGCTCAAAATTGTGAAGGCCCGTGCTCCGGAGTTGAATGTCGACGGCGAACTCCAACTGGACGCAGCAGTCACAGCCGCGATCGGAAAGTCCAAGGCGCCGGGGTCTACCGTGGCGGGACGCGCCAACACGCTGGTCTTCCCCAATCTGTCGGCCGGCAACATCGGATACAAGCTGGTGGAACGGTTGGGCGGGGCGATGGCGATCGGACCGTTCCTGCAGGGTCTGGCCAAGCCGGCCAATGATCTTTCCCGCGGCTGCTCGGCGGAAGATATTTTCAACGTGGCGGTGGTGACGGCGCTACAGTCGGAACGGGGATGATTTCATGTTGCCGTTCCCGCTGGTGTACTCCGAGCGGTACGACCTGAACCTGGGGAAGCATGTCTTCCCGGCCAAGAAATACAAGTGGCTGCGCGACCGGTTGTGGCGCAGCCGCTTCGCGGAGCCGGAAGACGTGGTGGAACCGGAGCCGGCGACCGACGAGGATATGCTGCGGGTGCACACGCCCGAATGGATTAGCGCCCTGCGGAACGGCACCCTGACTTATCACCAGATTCTGAAGCTCGAAATCCCTTATTCCCGGCAAATGGTGGAGGCGTTCTGGCTGGCCGCCGGGGGTACGATTCTGGCGGCGCGGCACGCCCTTCAGCACGGCATCGGCTTCAATATCGGCGGCGGATTCCACCACGCCTTCCCCGATCACGGGGAAGGCTTCTGTGCAATCAACGATATCGCGGTGGCGATCCGGCGGTTGCAACACGACAGCATGATTCGACGGGCGATGGTGGTGGACTGCGACGTTCACCACGGAAACGGAACGGCGGCGATCTTTGCCAACGACGACTCCGTGTTCACCCTCTCCATCCATCACTTCAACAATTACCCGAGCGAAAAACCGCCCTCGAGCCTCGACATTCATCTTGCCGACGGCACCGGCGACGCGGAGTACCTGCAGCGTCTGGGGAACGGCTATCGCGCCGCGCTGGCGATGTGCAAGCCGGAGCTGATCGTGTACGTGGCGGGGGCCGATCCTTACCTGGAGGATCAGCTCGGCGGCCTTTCCCTGACGTTCGAGGGGCTGAAGGAACGCGACCGGCTGGTCCTCTCGACCGCGCTGACGCATCACATCCCGGTGTCGATTGTGCTCGCCGGCGGGTATGCCACGAGCCAGGAGGACACGGTGACGATTCACGCGAATACGGCGGAGATTGCGCGCGAACTGCTGGTGAAAGCCGGATGGCCGGCGCAATCCTAGACATAGATAAATACGGTTTCACACCGACCGAATCCGGCTTGCCACGCTTGTACGAAGTGCTTTATATTAAAAAGCATGTCCCCTGTTCACACCCGCTCGTGGAAACGAGTCGTGCTCGGAATCGTTCTTTTCGGTATTGCTTTCGGGTATCTGGAAGCTGCAGTGGTAACGTATCTGCGGCAATTGCATGAGCCGGCAAGGCTGCAATTCTATCCCTCCCGCCCGGCGGGGGAATTGTTCCCGTTACTGACCCTGGATCAATTGCGCGCCTCCGGAACGGTCCAGACACAGACGCTGGCGATCGAGATCGGCCGGGAAGCGGCGACGATCGCCATGCTTGCGTCCGTGGCTCTGGCGGTCGCAACGAATGCCGGAGAGTGGGCATCGGCGTTCGTGATCGCTTTCGGAGTGTGGGATATCACCTTCTATTTCTTCCTCCGGGTGCTGATCGGCTGGCCGGAATCGCTGCTCACGTGGGACGTGCTGTTCCTGCTGCCGGTGCCCTGGGTCGGGCCGGTGCTGGCGCCGGTCCTGGTATCGGCGGCGATGATCGCGGCGGGCATCTGGCACCTGCGGCGTCCGGTCCATTTGAGCCGGAGTCACTGGGCTGGAATTCTGGCCGGGGCATTCGTGATCATTCTTGCGTTCGCGATGGACTACCGGAATGTGATGGCCGCGGGGATGCCCCGGCCCTTCCACTGGGCCATTTTTGCATCGGGTTTGTTTGTGGGGCTAGGCAGCTATGCCTCCGCCGCACGATTCCCGGCGATTTTGAAGTGGCTTCCCTCTTAACCTTTCGCCTTGTCCTAGAGCGTCAATTTCCGACGATTTCCCGGCATAGGGACGCTGTAGTGGAGAAGCTCGAAAAGCCGACGGATAATTAGCTTCCGCCATCCGCTTACCGACTGCCGTGCTCGCAGCCACAGCCGCAGTGGCGGCCGCGCAGGCCTTGCAGTCCTTCCCTGGCGATGATCGGCGACATCACGAGGGCAGCCACGGGATCGGCCCACCACCAGCCGAAAATCGCATTCAGCAGCAGGCCGCCCAGGAGAATCGCCGAGAGGTAGGCGCAGAAATCGGCTTGGCGGGAATCGACGGCGAGCGCGCCGCTTTGAATTTTCGCGGCCACCCGGCGTTTGGCGCGCCCCAGAAGCGGCATCACCACCACGGAGGCGGCGGCGACGGCGATTCCGGGTATGCTTCGTTCGGGCGCGTCGGAATGGAGGAGCGTCCATCCCGAGTCCACCAGAATATAAGCGGCCAGGGCGAGCAGGCACCCCCCGACGATGCGCAGGGTGGTGCGCTCCACGGACTCCCGGCGCGCCGGATCGTGATCCTGCTGAAATCGCCAGAGCATCGCCGCGCCGGAGACCACCTCGATGACGCTATCGAGCCCGAAACCCACCAGCGACACCGAACCGGCCAGCACCCCGGCGATCAACGTGATCAGGCCCTCGAGGGCGTTGTAGGCGATCGTGAAATACTCGAGCCGCCGCCCGTGGCGGACCAGTTCCTGGCGAGTGGCGATGGCAGCACCCATCCATTACCAGGGTAGAACGGATGAGCCGCGCCGCCAAAAGAGGCTTGGAATGGAGCGAGTCGCCGGGCATTACAATGTGTTTGAGTTTGTGTGGCAATGAATCGCTTTTGGGTGCTTCTGATCCCGGGACTGCTATGGGCTCAGAATTGTAGCCGGACGTCGGTCGGCTATCCTCCCTTCGATAGTGCGTATCCGCCCTTTTACGCCGGGCAGGCCGTGTCGCTCTACCCTTCTGGTAATGAGCGGCCGGCGGCGTTCGAACAATTGGGGCTGAAGCAGGCGGCGGCGATCGTCCCCCGCAACCTGGCGGGCGATCCCGACCCGAACGGGAAAATCGTTCTGCTTTCCGTGGGGATGTCGAATGCCACGCAGGAATTCACGCAGTTTATTCCCCTGGCGGCGGCGGACGCCGCGCGCAACCCGCGCGTGCAGGCCGTCGATGGCGCGGTCGGCGGTGTGACGGCGGCATCCATCGTGGCGCAGCCGGCGCAGTATTGGAGCCAGGTGGCGGCTCGTATCAGCGCCGCGAACGCCAGCGCCGCACAGGTGCAGGCAATCTGGTTGAAGGAAGCCGACGCCAATCCGACGCAAGCCTTTCCCACTCATGCCCTCACTCTCGAAGACGAGTTGCAGACCGTGGTTCTGATGGCGAAGGGGCAGTTTCCGAACCTCAAGATCCTCTATTTTTCAAGCCGCATCTACGCCGGCTATGCGGTATCGACGCTCAATCCGGAGCCGTACGCCTATGAAGGCGGCTTCGCGGTGAAGTGGCTGATCGAAAAGCAGATCAATCGCGCCCCCGAGTTGGACGTGGCTTCCGGCGCTGCTCCGTGGCTCGCCTGGGGCCCGTATCTCTGGGCCGATGGCCTGACCGCCCGATTCGACGGACTCACGTGGAATTGCAGCGAACTGCAGTCTGACGGTACCCATCCATCGCCCAGCGGGCAGCAGAAAGTCGCCCGCATGCTGCTCGACTTCTTTCATAGCGACGCGACCGCGCGGCCCTGGTATCTGGCGCCCGCGACAGGCGGAAGCCCGCCGGCGATTTCCGCGGTGCTGAACTCCGCGGGCTGGTCCAGCGCGCTTGCGAATTCCTCGGCGGTATCGATTTTCGGCAGCGGGCTGGCATCCACTACCGCGACCGCGGCGGGCTATCCGCTGCCCCACGAATTGGGCGGAACGCAGGTGCTGGTGGATGGGAAACCGGCGCTGCTCTATTACGTATCGCCGGCGCAGGTCAATTTCGTCGCTCCGGTGCAAGGCGGCCAATCGATCGTGGTCTCGCGGAACGGAACCCAGTCGAACCCGAAGCCGGTCACGATCGGGTATTGGGCGCCGGGGATCTTTACGATGGATGGCGCGGCGGTAGGGCCGGCCGCCGCCGAACATGCCGGTGGGAAACTGATCAGCGCGGCGAGTCCGGCAGTGCTGGGGGAAACCATCCAGGTATTCGGTACCGGCCTCGGGGTTCTGAATCCGCGGCTTGCGATCGCCCAACCGCTGCCGATCGTGCAGGTGGGCGGAAAGACGGCGGAACTGACCTACATCGGGCCGGCGCCGGGGATTCCCGGGATGACGCAATTCAATATCACGATCCCGCGGGACGCTCCGCCGGGAAGCGCCGTACCCATCACCTTGCAGTTAGGTACGGTTGCGAGCAATGCGCCGACAATCGCCCTGGCGGCGCAGTAGAGAGTAGCGGGAAGATCCGCGCTCCGGCCTAATCCTGCCGCAGCGCCACCATCGGGTCCACGCGCGCCGCGCGCATTGCCGGCACGATCGCCGCCGCTCCCGAGACGAGCAGAACCACCGCCGCCACCGTGGCATAGCTTCGCCAGTCGTTGGGCTCGATGCCGTACAGGAGGCTCTCCACCAGGTGCGCCGACAGCGACGCGGCGACGATCCCGAAGGCAACCCCGATCCCCACCAACAATGCCGTCCCGCGTACCACGCCCCCAATCACATTTTCCCGGCTGGCTCCGAGCGCCATGCGGATTCCGATCTCGCGGGTCCGCCGCGCTACCGTGAACGCAATCACTCCGTACAGCCCCACTGCCGCCAGCACCAGCGCCAGCAGACTCAGCAGGCTCGATACCGATGCCGACATGCGTTCGCCGGTGATCGATTGGTCTACCTGGTCCTCCAGCGTCTTCACGTTGTAAACCGCCATCCCCGGATCGAGCGAGGCCACCTCCCGCCGGATCAGCGGCACGAGCCTCATGGGATCGCTCGCGGTGCGGATATGCAGGGCCGGCTCGAAGGGACTCGTCTCGTGCATCGGGACATACACCATGGCCGGAGTCTCCTGCCGGATGCCGGAGTATTTGGCGTCCTTCACCACTCCGATGATTTCAGTCTCCGGCTTCACCGTGCGCCAGGCGATGTGCCGTCCGATCGGATTTGCCCCCGGAAACAGGCGGCGCGCCGCCGATTCGTTGAGGATTGCCACCGATGGGTCGGCCTCCCGGAATCCTCGGCCGGTGCGAATCGGGATTTGCATCAGGTCGAAGTAAGCCGGCGTCACATAATTGAAGCGCATATTGACGCGGCCTCCGCTGTCCAGCCGGATGTCGGTGCCGGTCGAGCGTCCCGATGCCACTACCACCTCGGCCATCGCAGCCGAACGGACGCCCGGCAGCGACTGCGCACGCTCCAGCAGCTGATCGAGAAACGCACGGGCGCGCGCCGGTGTGTAGCCGATGAGGTGCGGAGCAACCGACGCCACCAGAACATGGTCCGTGGAGAACCCCTTGTCCGTGCCGCGGAGGTTCGCCAGCGTGCGCACGAACAGGCTGCATCCGGTGAGGAGGATCACCGCGAGGCCCACCTGCACCACCACCAGCATGCCTTGAATTCCGAAGATGCGCGAACCTCGTCCGCCGCCGTCCTGTCCCTTGATCGCGGGGACCAGGTCGAGATCGCGGTCGCGAAACACGGGCAGAAGGCCCACCGCCAGGGTGCAAAACAACGACGTCCCGAGCGCGAACAGCAGCGACGTGGAGTCGAGCTCCGGGTCAAGGGCGCTGGCGGCCGGCAGGTACTTCAGCAACAGGTTTTTGACCGCATAGGCCAGGAGAATGCCGGCCGTGCCGCCGCCGATCGAAAGCAGTCCGCATTCGAGCAGGGTTTCGCGCGCCAATCGCCAGCGGGTGGCGCCGACCGCCAGCCGGATGGCCGTTTCCCGCCGCCGTTTCGAGGCGCGCACCATCAGGACGTTGGCGAGGTTGGCGCAGGCGATCAGCAGGACCAGGCCGGCGGCGCAGCTCAACACCAGCAACAGCGTCCGGTAGCGCGTCTGCATCCCGCCGAATCCGTACCGGCCGCTGATGAGGACGATGCGCCGGTCGGCCAGCCGCTTGCGGATGGAGTCGGTGAGCGCGATCCCGTTGGCGGCGACCTCGTCCATCGAGATCTGGCGGTGCAGCGCGTCGGTGGCGGCTTCGGCCTGCCGGATCGAGACTCCGGGTTTCAGCCGCGCCAGCACGCTCAGCCACTGGGTGCCGCGGAACCCGAGGCGGTAGCCGCGGAGCGCCGGAGCCATCATGACCGGGACGAACACGTCCGTGGCTTGCGACAGTTCGGTTCCGTCTTTCCAGCACAGTGGGATCCGAAGCTTGGAATTCACGTGACTTGAAGTCGCGGC